>Ga0209403_10004389_pt1 | contig 15398 bp, 4 predicted proteins | sample ArcticOcean_MG_C_8_FD_187440 | JGI IMG/M metagenome (GOLD analysis project Ga0209403, IMG submission 187440) | Marine microbial communities from western Arctic Ocean - ArcticOcean_MG_CB11_86 (SPAdes) (version 2) | ecosystem: Environmental > Aquatic > Marine > Oceanic | place: Arctic Ocean... | reverse complement strand
TGCCCCGGCCGCCGGCGCCGAAGGCAGCAGCTTCGTCTTCACTGTCACGCTTGACAGAGTGAGCCAGCAGACGGTGGCGGTCGACTATATGACGAGCGACGGCACTGCGGCCGAGGGTGCTGATTACACGTCGGCGGTCGGCAAGCTGACATTCAACCCGGGGGTGACGTTGCTGACGGTGCCGGTGGCCTCGACCGGCGACGCGGTGAATGAGTGTGTGGAAGAGTTCTCCCTGGACCTGGCCAACCCCACCGGCCTGTCGTGCGGCAGCGTGTCGGTCGGTCCCGACAGCAGCGCCACGGCGACGATCATCGATGATGACCCGGTTGATATTTCCGTCGCTCAGCCGCCGGCTGTGCTGGAGGGTGACCCGCTGATTTTCCATGTCACCATGGATCGCCCGAGCCAGCAGACTGTAACTGTCACCTACAACACTGCCGACGGCAGCGCGACGACGGCCAGCAACGACTACATCGGCGCCAGCGCGGCTCTGATGGTGTTCGCACCTGGCACAACCGTTATGTCCGTGTCGTTTGCCACGCTGTCGGATAACGAGATCGAGTGCCAGGAGGATTTCCTGTTATCGCTCACCAATCCGGTCGGCTGCCCGACCCTGAACATTGCAGGCGGTCCCGTCCTTGGCTTGATCAACGAAGCAGGTCAAGTCCAGATCAATATCAGCGGTTCCGCGCCACGCCCAGAAGGCGACCGCTTCGTCTTTACGGTCACGCTCGACCAAGTGCACTCCCAGACGGTGGCTGTCGACTACGGCACCGCTGACGGGACGGCGAAGTCGGGCGAGGACTATACGGCGATAGCGGATACCTTGATCTTTGCGGCTGGCACAACGAGTCAGACTGTTGGTGTGGACACAATCGATGATCTGCGCAGCGAGTGTCCGGAGATGTTCACCGTGGAACTGACCATGCCCGATGGACCGCCGTGCGGCAATGTCGGCCTCGGCGGGGTTGCCCATGCCAGTGCGGATATCAACGACAACGATGTCTCTCAATTCGAGATTTCACCGCCGCCACCTGTGTCTGAGGACGGTCAGTTCGTGTTTGGCGTGACCGTCGACAAGCCGAGCCAGCAATCCATCCGTGTCAGCTACGCGACTTCCGGCGGCACGGCGGAGCCTGACCTCGATTTCGAGCCGACGGCAGGCACTCTGACGTTCGATCCTGGCATCACGTATATGACCCTCCGCGTCTATGCCCTGGATGACACTGTCAATGAATGTACGGAGAATTTCCAGGTGACGCTGAGCAATCCGACAGGGGCCTGCGGTGCTGTCATCGGTGTTCTGTCGGATGCGCTCGGGCTTATCAACGACAACGACCCCGTCGAAATTGCTGTTAGCGATCCGCCAAACGCGATTGAGGGCTCCTCATTTGTGTTCTCCGTTACCTTGGATCGGCAGAGCCAGCAGACGGTCAGGGTCAACTACAATACGAGAGACGGCTCGGCCAGTATGGTTGATTATGCCGACGCTGCCGGGCTCCTTACCTTCGCCCCCGGGACTACGGTTGTGACAGTCAGGGTTGGGACTATGTCCGACAGTGTCGGCGAATGCCCGGAAGACTTATTCCTTGACTTGACCAGTCCTGAAGCGGCATGTTCAGTTGCGGTTTTGGCTCCGGACGCAGCCACCGCGCGCGCTGTTATCGATGACTCTGCCGGCGTTGTGCAGATGACGCTGATCGGACCGGAGCCGGCGAGTGAAGGTGACCGCGTTGTCTTCTCCGTCACATTGGATCGGGAGAGTTCACAGACGCTGCAGGTTGAATACGGCAGCCGTGATGGTTCGGCCGTCGCTTCGCAGGATTACTCAGCGGTGTCAAACGTACTGACTTTTTCGGCCGGCACTACGAAACTGACGATTGGCGTGCAGACAGTCGAAGACGAGATCAGTGAGTGTATTGAGAGTTTTCATATAGACCTCACGAACCCGTCCGGTGCCATCTGCAATAACGCGACGCTGAATGTGGCGACAGCATCGTCGTTGGTCAACGACAACGATACGAGCAAATTCTCACTTGCAACAGCGATGACGGTGGTTGAGGGAACCCGGCTGGTGTTTGCTGTAACCATGGATAAGGCGAGCGACCAGACGGTGCAGGTCAACTACGCGACCAGCGACGAAACCGCCGAATCCGGCATGGACTACGGCGCCACTTTCGGGACGCTGGAGTTCTCTGCCGGCACAACTTGGTTGACTATTGGTATACCGACGTTGGACGATGCCGTCAATGAGTGTCCGGAGGACGTGCGTTTGATGCTCAGCGAGCCACACGGCTCCGGCTGCGTTGCGGTTGGCCTGGGGATGTCAGAAACGGTCATGGGAATGATCGATGACAATGACACGCCCAAGCTTCAGGTTCACTCGCTTGGATCCGTAACGGAAGGCAACTTTGCCGTTTTTTCTGTCTCACTGGACATGGTCAGCCAGCAGTCAATCACGGTGGCGTATAACACCATGGACGATTCAGCGACAAGCCCGGCCGACTACAGCGCCGCAGACGATGTGCTTACATTCCTGCCGGGTACCACTATGATGACAGTGGCGATCGGTACGAACCCTGACGCCGTGGTCGAGTGTGGGGAACAGTTTACCTTCGAACTGACGACACCGACAGCGCTGTGCCCACCTGTCCACCTCGATGTCGCTTCGGCCTTCGGCTCCATCGATGATACTGGCCTCGTGCGTGTCGATGTCAGTGCCGCGCCGGCGGTGAGCGAAGGTGACCGCGTTGTTTTCGTCATACAGCTCGACACTGTAAGCTCCCAGACGGTCGAGGTCGACTACACGACAAGGGACGAGTCGACGTTTTCTGATGAGGACTACATGGTGGTGTCGGGCCGGTTGACGTTCTCCCCAGGCGTGACTCGGCTAACGATAGGTGTCGGTGTGTTGGACGACGACTGGAACGAGTGTACTGAGTCTTTCATCCTCGAGCTGGGAAATCCAGACGGTGTCGAGTGCGGCAATGTTATTCTCGGCGGGTCGGATCAGGCGTCGGTCGACATCCTGGACAATGACCCGGTCAACGTCGCCATTGCACCGGTGCCGCCTGTTGCCGAAGGTCAGGACCTGGTCTTCGAAGTTACCATCGATCGGCAAAGTCAGCAGTCGATTCGGATCAACTACACGACACAACAGGGGCAAGCGAAGTCCGGGGACGACTACGAACACATTGAGGGAGTCGAGGTTTTCCTGCCGGGCGTGACCAAACTGACGATTCCGGTCGGCACTCACATCGACGGCATCAATGAGTGCGACGAAGACCTGAAGTTGCGGGTCGATGGCGCCAACGGTGTCCAATGTACGGGTGTCATTGATGCCACCGTCCAGCGGGCCGGGACAATCCAGGACAACGACGATGTCAACATCAGAATTGGCAACGCCGTGGCGACCGAAGAAACAGGTCCGATGTCGACTCTGCACTTTATCGTGACCCTCGATAAACCCAGTATCCACGAGATCAGCGTGCAGTACAACACGGACCAGGGTTCGGCTACGACAAACGATTATATGGCGGTGGCCAGCGGTATGTTGACGTTTGCCCCAGGCAATACGCGAACATCTCTCGACGTCGTTGTGATCGGTGATGCGATCAATGAATGCGACGAAGAAATGTTCGTCAAGCTGCATAGTCCGGCCGCGCCATGTCCGGTGGAAATTGCCGATAGCGAGGGCATCGGTACGATCGAAGACGATGACGACCCACTGTTTGTGACCTGCCCAGGGGACTTGACTGTGAGTACCGACATGGGCTTTTGCGATGCCGTCGTCGATTTGCCAGTGCCCGGGGTAGACGATGATTGCGGCGTCTCCATCACCTTGGACTTGCCGTTCGATTTGAGCGACGCGTTCCCGATCGGCACAACCTCGGTTAGTTACATTGCCGAGGACGAGTACGCGCAGATGGCCGTTTGCAGTTTCCTTGTCACCGTCGAGGACGACGATGCGCCTATGGTCACTTGTCCAGGCAACGTCATCATTGCCTGCGGCCTTGGTACCGATCCGGGGCAGACGGGGACAGCGACAGCGACCGACAATTGTGATTTTGCTCCGGTCATCTCGCACACGGACGATGTGGACCCGCCGGACTGTACTGAGGAAGAGACGGTTGTACGCACCTGGACCGCGATCGATGACGTTGGCAATGCCGCGAGTTGCCAGCAGAACATCTATCTGGTATTGGCGATCGGTTGGCAGGGAGACGCGTCAGGCGACTTCGACGATCCGGTCAACTGGGAAGGCGGCATTGTTCCCGGCGCAGCCACGCACGTCGTGATTACTGCAGTGGACAGCCTGACCATCACGCTGACGAATCCCAAAAGCCTTGCCAGCCTTACCATCGGTGGTCCGGCGGCGGCGCGCGAGGAGATTGTACACACGCTCATTGTCGAAGATGACCTGGTCTTGCTCGGGGACAGCGTGATCGGGGAAACTGGTGTCCTCGTTATTCGTGATGGCGCCAACGTCCGGACGGAAGGCACGCTCATCGTTAGCGGTCAGGTCGTCATCGAGAACGGCAGCCTGACATGCCTCAACACGGCGACTATCGACGGCATACTGAATTGGAGCAACGGATCGATTGACGGTGCCGGCCCGATTGTGCTTAATGGGGAGGCTAATCTACAGGACGATTTCGAGAAGATTCTCAGTGGCCCATTGTTCGAACTCGACGGTGTCGCAAACTGGACGGACGGCGACGTTACGCTGGACGCCGGTGCAGTTATAGACATCGGGACTCATGGGGTTCTGTCTGTGACAGCAGACGGAAAGCGGATGTTTGCCGTCTCCGAGGAAGCTATCAGGAGCTCCGACGGTTCGGTGAACAACGAAGGCGAAATCAATAGCAATGTGCCGAACAACGTGATGTTGAATCTGCCGATCGATCATCAAGGCATCATAAACGTGCACGGCGGCGACCTGCAGATTTTCGAGATCATCAACCAGGGCTCGGGGCTGATGACCGTCGCGGCGGGTGCCTCTCTCAGCTTCGACGGTGGCTTCCACCAGCTTGGTGATCCCCGCAGCATTCAAGGCGCCGGCAGTGTCCGTTTCCTTGGCGGACTGTCAAGTTTCGACTTCGATCAGACGGTCGACGAGGATACGCCGGCGACCATCGTAGTTGCTGAACCGCTGCTGTTTGTCAGCGGCATCAACGATCCGGCCAACGGCATTGCCGTCGACGAAGGCCTCGGCTTGGTTACGTACACCCCCGATCCAGACTTCAACGGGCTTGACGACATTTCCGGGCAGTTGAACGGTGCCGCGGGAGTTGCGTTGTTTGCTATCCACGTGACTGTCAATCCGGTTTCTGATCCACCCATTGCTGTACCAGGCGGACCGTATGTCGGTGAAATCGGCGGCGCCGTAGAGCTTGACGGAACGGCCTCGTTGGATCCGGACAATGAGGACCCGTTCCCGACGCGGACAAGCTGGAGCTTCGACGGCGTCACCGACCATGTCACTGAGATCACCTATGACCTTGACTTGAGCGGGCCGTTCTCAGCGGAGTTCGAAGGTCCCGCCGATCCGGACACCGGTCTGCCTACCAATGTTATCAGTCTCACGGTGGAGGACAACGAAGGTAATCAAGACACGGCTACCACTACGTTGACGATTTATGACAACCGCCCGTTTGCCGATGCCACGGCGAACCCGTCGCCGGCGGCCTGCCAGCAGGCAATCACCTTTGATGCCAGCAGTTCCTGGCATGGTCATCCGGGGCATTCGATCGCCCATTACGAATGGGACTTTGGCGACGGATCCGCTCTCTCGACATCCGTGCCAAATGCGACCCATGCCTATGCCAGGTTCGGCACGTTCACCGTAACGGTTAGTGTCATCGACGACAACACGCCGCCGCGCATGGACCAGATGACTCTGGATGTAGATGTCGATCTCGGCAACCAACCGCCTGTTGCCGATGCCGGTGATCCATACGAGACCGACACGGATCTCAGCTTGACCCTCACCGGCTTGAGCAGTTCAGATCCGGATGAACCATGTACCGACGAGATCGTCCAGTTCGAGTGGGATCTTGACAATGATGGCGAATTCGACGACGCTACCGGCTCGCAGGTAACGCTGCAGCCGCAGGACTTTATCGATCTCACATTGAACGTCGTGGACGACCCGGGCGCGGGGCTGCCGGAGAACATTATCGGGCTGCGCGTCACGGACACCTTCGGTGCCACGCAGGTCGACACCACCAACCTGCTGATTTTCGACAACAATCCGTTCCCGGACTTCATTGCCGATTCGCTGCACTGCGACACGCCAGTCATCTTCGACGGTACCGGTTCGTATCACGGACGTCCTGATCGCATGATCGTCCAGTGGGAGTGGGACTTCGACTACGACGGCGAGACCTTCAACATCGATGCGACAGGCCCAATCACAGAGCATGCGTATAACGACTTCGGCCTGCATGACGTGGCACTGCGTGTCACCGACAACAACGTGCCGCCACGCCAGGGAATCGTGATCCAGCCAGTGGACCTGACCCTCAGCAATCGCGACCCGCTGGCGGATGCCGGCGGCCCGTATGACGCTGACTTCGGGAGTGCCATCACGTTCGACGGCTCGCAAAGCAGCGAGCCGGACGAGCCGTGCGGCGACAGCATCGTCATATACGAGTGGGACCTCAATGGCAACGGCCAGTTCGTCGATTCCAGCAATGCGAATCCGGTGCTCACTTGGAATCAACTGATGGCCCTGGGATGGGGTGATGGCGAGACGCGTACCATCCGGCTGCGTGTTTTCGACGGCAGCAACGCCTTCGACATCGACTCCACGCAACTGACCATCGGAACCAATGGCCCACCGACCGCGAGAGCCGGCGGTCCGTACCAGTCCAGTGAGGGGACGGCCGTAAATCTCGACGGCAGCGGCAGCGCCGATCCAGAAAATGGCGTGCTGACCTTCGAATGGGCAATCGACGGTAATATCCTCCCGCTGCCCTCGGCGGACCCATTGCCGATTCTCGACTGGGCCATGCTGGTGGGCGCCGGCACATACGATCCCGGAGAGTACAGCGGTCAACTCACGGTCACCGATGAGGGTGGCGCGGTGCATGCCGACTTGTTCTCGCTGACCATCGACAACCTGCCACCATTGGTTACGCTAACGCCGGGCCTGAGTATTTTTGACGGCGACAATGTCACCGTGTCATCGCCGGATATGACCGCCACCATCGATGACGTGTCGCTCGACAAGGGCAGGCATACTTTCAGTATCGATTGGGGTGACAGCACATCGTCGGACAGCGGGACGTTGACCGGTCCGCTCTTCCTGCCGGATGTCACGCACAGATACGATCAAAGCGGCACCTTTTCGTTAACATTGACTGTAACAGATATCGGCGGCGAGTTCCGCACTGCCATGTCGACGGTCACCGTGCAAAACCATGACCCGGATGTTGTCATCACGCCGTCGAGTGCCGGCAATGCAATTCCCGAAGGCTCGACATTGCTCTTCGGGCCGAACCCGAGCAGCGTGCCGGGCGAATTCCACGTTCAGTTCAACGATCTCAGCCCGCAGGACACCCACACGGCCATCATCGACTGGGGCGATGGTTTGGTCCAGTCGGTGGCAGTCGACCAGGCAAACGACGTCGTGCTTGCATCGCACCTTTTCGGCACTGACGGCACCTACACGATCGGTGTCACTGTCACCGACCTCAACGGCGGAACTGCGACGGCTACAACGGAAGTCGAGGTCACACCCGCTGCGCTGTCGCGGCATTGGACAAACAGCATGGGCGACCGCAACTGGGCGAACCCGGCCAACTGGAATCCCGCCGGTGTACCGGATAATACCGACTCCGTAGTATTCGAAGGCGGTGCTGCCGGACCGATCGTCGATGACATCTTCGAACTGCAGCGTCTGACGCTGACCGGTGATTTCGGCGGTGTGTTCGACATCGGCCCCAACGGCATCCTGACGGTCGAGACCGTCACGACGATCAATGGCGGAACATTCAACCTCGGCGGTGTCCTCCGCATCGGCGGCAATCTGCTGATCGGGCCTACTGTCAACGGCTTTTTCAGCAACGGCTTAATCGACTTTTTCGGGGGTACGCCGGAGCTTCCACTGGTCATCGCGGACCTGTCCGGGGCCAATCTGGGTGTCACAGAGGTCACCGGCCAGATAGCCTTGGCAACGCCGCTGCTTGTTCGTGACATGAAGGTGGACAACGGCTGGGTCGAGACGGCGCTGCAGCCCCTGACCTTGACCGGGGATCTCCACCTCGTCAACGACGGCGTAATGAACATCGACGCCGGTGCCAGTATCGGTGGCGGTACCCTCATCGAGACGGGTGGGTTGCATATAGGTCCATCAACAGTGCTGCCTGAGCGATCCATCGCCGATCCCGTCGATTTCCTGGGTGGGCTGACTGTCGACGGCGAGTTCACAGTGTTCAACACCAACGTGAATTTCCATGACGCTGTCGTGGTGCTCACGGGTGTGTTTGATGTCTTCGGCCCGGGGTTCGTCCTGCGCTTCAGCTCGGCCGGTATTCAAGTAGACGGCGGCGATCTGTCCCTGTCCGGATCGCCCGAGGGTGAACTGTTGATCAGCAGCATCGGAGCGGTACCGCATGTTTTCGAGGTGACGACTCCGAATGTGGTGGCACTGGAATACCTCGGGGTGGAGAACTCCAATGCTGATAACGGCATGCCGCTGGTGCCACTGTTCAGCACTGATCTCGGCGGCAACACACAGTGGTTCTTTGGCAGCCCCCTCTTAGGTTTCACCTTGCCGCCAGTCGATACTCCAGTGGGCGAGATCATGCCGGCGATCGAGGTGACGATTATCGATGCCCTGGGCAACGTGATGCCGGAGTTCAATGGAGACATCGAAATCGCACTGCTCGACAACCCAACAAATGCCGTGCTTGACGGGCCGTCATTGAACCTGCCCACGATGGAAGGCATCGCGACGTTTACCGGGCTCAGCCTCGACCGTCTCGGTGCCGGCTTCACACTCGGGGCGATCGGCACCGGTATCGAGCGCGATGTCGGCGGTGAACGCAGCGCCCGGTCCGTTTACCAAACTGTCAGCCCACCGTTTAATACCATGACCTGCGGCTATGGCGTCTGGTTCATGGATGGTACGGTGTTCGATGCCAATGCGATCATTCCATTCGTGCTCGACGAGGGCGAAGTAATTCAAACTATCGGTGATTTCGATGGCGATGGCAAGGCCGATATTTTCACCGACAACGACGACACCCTGGAGAGTTGGTTCTGGTTCATGAACGGCTCCCGGGTGACGGCCCGCGAGGAACTGCTCGACCCGACCCGTGTTGTGGTTCCCAGCACTGTCGATGTCGTCGGTGCCGGCGACTTCAACCAGGATGGCCGTGACGAGCTGCTGAAACGCGATCTCGATACCGGCGACAACCACCTGGTCGTCGTCAACGGCCATGTTGTACAGGACCAGTTGACGCTTCCCGCCGAGCCGGATACCGACCTGAAAGTCGTTGGTACGGGCGACCTCGATATCGACGGCAACATCGATATTCTGTGGCAGAACACGCAGACCGGAACGATCAGCGTATGGTTCATGAACGGCACGACGAGGTCCGGTGATCCGGCAACACTCAACGTCACGCCGCCGGCCGGCACAGAAGTTGTCGGTGTCGGTGATTTCAATGCCGATGGAGGCGCCGACTTGGTGGTGCGGATGTCAGCCGCTGCGCGTGAAGCAGACACGCAACCGGCCACGGAAGTCTGGATCATGAACGGCCTCGACGTCGACTCTATAGCGACGTTGCCCGCGATGCCCGATCGGAATGATCATGTTGTCGATGTCGGTGATTTCGATGACGACGATGGTGCCGACATCCTCTGGCGCTACTGCACTGCGCTATCGAGGGACTTTGCAGAGAACAACGCTGTAGCTTTTCACCCGCCGCCTGCTGCGCTCGTGCGTTCCGATGACGTGGTCGAAATCGGTGTCGAGGGCTTGCCGACGGCTATGACCTGGATGCCGGTGTTCGACAATGCGGAACGCGCAGTTACAGACGGGTTGCGCCACGAGTTGTTCGTGTCGCAACACCTGACGACACTCGGCAATTACCTGGACTTCCTGAATGATATGGCTGATAGCGGCGTGATGGATGCGGATGGCAGCATGTTCTTTGAGTTCGACGGTGAGCTTACACAGCTCTTCGACATTCTCGAAGTCAATGAGGTGAGCGAGGAAATCTCGCCCGGAGTCTTCGAAATGATCTTTGACTATGGCGTTATCTTCGATCAGGACGCGGCCGACGGTTCTATTTATACGGTCGATCCGGTGAACGAGTCGTTCCCGGTATTTGGCGTGACTTGGGAAGGTGCGGCCATGTACTGCAACTGGTTGTCGTTGCAGAAGGGATTGATTGCTGACGACTTCGCCTACATCGTGGATGGCGATGGTTGCCGTCCTCGACACCTGTCGCCGCTGGATTGGGCCGATGGCTTCGATGCCGACGAACGTCGTGAATGGCTGGCGCGGTACCCGTTCGCCTACCGGATGCCAATGGATAACCAGAGTGTCGGCAGTGACCCCTTCAACGAGTACTATGCCTATGCTGCCGGGCCAAATGAAGATGCCGTCGGTTCGCCCAGGGGCGGAAATTTCTGGGGCAGCGGCGATTTCTTTGAGCCCGGCCCGACCTCGACCGGCTACTTTGGAACTAATGATATCGGCGTTTCCGACGCGGTCGGCAATGCCTGGGAATGGATGTCCGACACTTTTGTCTCCGGTGACACGTCGACCTGGGCCGTGCGCGGTGGTTCCTGGTACAATCACCAGGAACTGCTGACAACCACGCAACGGTTCCCGGTAGGCAACACCGCATTCGCCGACGTCAGTTTTCGTGTGGTCTGCGGTGCCGATGCGGTCTTCCAGATCCGCGTCGACGAGATGGCCGAGACCAGCGAAGGACCGCAGGCGAACTACGACCACGAGTACGATTGGTCTGGCTCACGTATCTTCGCACCGGAACTGACCGAGAGTACTGAGTATGAGTGGACCTTCCGGATGATCCATCCGGGTCTCAGCACCTCGTTGCCGTCGTGGCCGGAGTCGGCGCGAGAAGCGCCCGAAACATTTACGACGACGGATCAGGTCGCGAAGAATATCATAATCGATCTTGCCGAGGAATGGAATCTTTTGGCTCTCGACAATGACCCGACGCAGCGGCATCCGAAATTCCAGTTTGGATTTCCGACGACCGCCTGGGGATGGAGCAACGAATTCCAGCAGTACTTCAAGCTGTTTGAGACGGCGGCTTTCGACGGATTCTGGGTACACATGGACCAGGCCCAGCTTGGTTTCGTGATCGAGGGTTTCACGCCTGCCAGTTCGATCTACCAGGCGACCATAGGTTGGAATCTTTTCGGTCCGCTCGACCACGACAGCGTACTCGAGCGAGACCGTATCAGCTTCCGCGGTGTCTTATTCTACTACGACTCGTTCGCGGATTCGCCGGGCTATATAGAAGCTCAGGAAATTCAACTAGAAGATCCGATTCCCGGCGACGGCGTTGTGCCTCAGGGAATTGTTTTGAAGCACCAACGCGCCCACTGGCTGTTCACCATCGAACCGTTCGAGATCGATTTCGCCGTTTTGGCTGAGCCTGCCGAGGTTCAAGTGACTACGACTACCGCGACCACCACGACTACTACGACGACTACGACACTCGCGAGAGATGAGGACTGATTGGCTGGCGGTGTTGCGAAATACCCAGTGTCGGGTAGGGCGTATCAGTGTTTTCGTAGACATATGCGACTATGTGCGAGGTGAAATTGTCGTTTTCGGCGAACGCAGTTGTGCTGTGAATGCCCCTGCCAGCCTCGGGCGTTTGGTTTTGCGGTGCGATGTCGGTATATTATGAACAAAACAACTCCCGCAATCGTATATGACGGCCGTTTTTTCTGTCATGTTGCCGCGGGTATAACTCCAGTGGAAACAGAATAATGCGACTTCCAGTCATCCTTGCTGTCTGCCTGCTCCTGCCTGTGGTCGACATACAGTCACAAACCCTCACCATTGACGAACCGACATTCGATTTTGGCGAGATAAATGACATTAATCTTGTATACAAGACCGTGAGCCTCACCAACACCGGCGACGCCGAGCTGGAAATAAAGCGCGTCAAAGGTACCTGCGGCTGCACGACTGGCAAACTTGAAAAGAAGACGCTTGAACCGGGCGAATCCACCAGCCTTACCATCCAGTTTTTGCCGGCGACCTACGACGGGCTGGTATCAAAGGCGGTCAAGATTGCTTCGAACGATCCAGACTCAAAAATCAGTACCATCACCTTCACAGCCACTGTATGGCCTTTTCTTCGGGTCCTACCGAAGATCATCGAGGTGGAGTGGGATGCTGAAGCCGGCGGTTACACTGGCACTACCCGGGTAGTCGAGCTCCGCAATATGGGGGAGAAAGAGCTGAGACTCAAAACCATCGATCAGAAGGGAATGGCCCTCGACATCGAGGGTGAGATGGATGTCGTTTTCGAGCCGGGTGACGCGCGCAACTACACTATCGGTATTGCGAAGCCTGAAGAGATTCCGGTCGACACGCGACCGTTGCGTACGTTTGCCATCCTGCGTGTCGAACTACAGACGGACAAGGGCCGCATGGTGAGTTCTAAGAACGTGAAATTCAGGTTCCCTCGCAAACGATAGCGGTGTTGATGAGCGACTACACCGACGACACGGTTGTTCTGCCCAACCTCGACTTGCGTATCCATGAATACGCCGACGTAGACACCTTCACTGCCCGCGGTAATCCCGCTATCCTGTCACGCCCGTGCCTGGCGATCTTCTGCTCGAACCGGTGCCCGGGTGACCTGATCGTCAAGACTTATGATCTGGTGCAGAAACTCCGGGACCTCGGGGTTGTCGTCATCAGCGGGTTTCACTCACCCGTCGTCAAGGAATGCCTGCCGACCCTATTGCGGAGTCCGCATCCGGTGATTTATTGCCCGGCCCGAGGTATCGACAGCTACCGCATGCCTCCGGAGCTGCGGAAGCCTCTCGCCGCCGGCCGCCTGCTGCTGCTTTCGCCATTTGCCAGAGGCGTCACGCGGATCACCTCGGAGACGGCGCAGCAGCGCAACCGGTTTGTGGCGGCCGTAGCGACGCGAATCTTTGTTTATCACGCTGCGCCCGGTAGCATTACCGAGCAGTTTTGTCGGGAGCTTGTGGCCCTACGAAAACATGTGCTGACGTTCGATAGCGAGGCCAATCGCAATATCATCGAAGCCGGAGTGACGCCAGTAGATCTGGCTGATATCCGCGAGCACATTGGCGACCTGGCGTTGACGTTGCCGCGGGATGCCGGCCTCGGTACGTCGCTGCTATAAGAGATCAATCCGAACGAGTGGGAATTTTGTGACATGCCGGGAAATATTTGGAAGGGCTCAGAATCTTCGTGAAGGGAGCGAGGGCCTCAGGAACAGGCCCGTAGGGGCACAATTAGGGCCCTCATAGAGTAGAACCAGGGATGTTCGGGAAACAACACACGCCGGATGGAAGCAGAGGCCCGGCCTCGCCGTAGGGCGCGGGACCGCTATTCAAACAGCTCAGCGATACTTTTCACATACGGCGGCCACAGAATGCCCTGCTCCGTAATGATGCCGGCGATCAGTTCGTTCGGTGTCACGTCGAATGCCGGATTGTAAATCTCGACGCCCTCCGGGACTGTACGTCGGCCGAAGCCACACGAGACTTCTTCCGGTGCCCGCTGCTCGATGGGGATTCCGTCGCCGTCCGGGATCGACATGTCGATTGTCGAATACGGCACCGCGACATAGAAGGGAATCCGATGATATTGCGCCAGAATAGCAACACTGTACGTTCCGATCTTGTTGGCGGCATCACCATTGGCAGCGACCCGGTCGGCACCGACGATGACTATGTCGATGCGTTGTTCACGCATGAGCTGCCCGGCCATGTTGTCGCAGATCGAAGTGACGTAGACGCCGGCGCGCTGGAGTTCCCAGGCGGTCAACCGGGAGCCCTGCAGCAAGGGGCGCGTTTCGTTGGAATAGACGTGCGGAGCCAGGCCGCGCTCGAAGGCGACATAAACCGGCGACAGGGCAGTACCGAAATCGCCGGTTGCCAGGGCACCGGCGTTGCAGTGAGTCAGTACGCGCGTGTTTTTGTCAAACAGCTCGACACCGAACTCGCCGATGCGGCGGCACATCTCAATGTCCTCCTTGAGAATCGCATCGGCCTCTTGCCACAGCCGCAGTTTCAGGCCATCGACCGTTGCGTCAGGCGTTGCCGCGTAGTCGCGGCCTGCGGCAAGACACCGCTCGAGTGCCCAGGCGAGGTTGATGGCGGTCGGCCTAGCGGTGGCGAGATGGTCCGCACAGGCCTGGGTTGCGGTGAGTAGTTCGTCACAGTTGCCGTCCAGGTGCTGAACCGATGCCACGAGGCCGTAGGCGGCTGCGATGCCGATTGCCGGGGCGCCGCGCACGACGAGGCGCTTGATGGCATCGTAGATTTCGTTGAGATCGTCGGTTTCCAGAAAAACGCAGCGCTCGGGCAACTGCGTCTGGTCGATCATACGCACTTTGCCTGGTAATGGGCTGTCGTCGCGGGGCAGCCAGCGGATAGTTTCAAGCATGCGAAGTCCTTCGGGGAGTCGATTAGATCGGTTATGGCGCCGAGATTGTGACAATGAAGGTGGCGCCAGTCTCCAGTTCTGCGTTCGCTACGATCATACCGCCATGGCGTTCGACGATTTTTTCACAGCCCGCCCGCCCCATGCCATCGCCTTCGATCTCGGCCTGGCCGTGGATTCTTTTGAATACGCGAAAGACCCGCTGGCATTCTTCGAATCGCAACCGATTGCGTTGTCACTCATGGTGATTTCAGTAATCGTCGATTTCCTGCGAATGCACGGGTTGATCGTGATCACCCCTGAACAGTCTGCCCGCGAACACCATAAAATTTATCGGAGAAAAACCAGCGGAAAATGCCGCCGGACCTGGAGTTGAAGTCAAACAGTGTTGTCGTCCAGTGGGCCCCAATCGGTGTACGTTCCTGATCTGTAACGGCATTGATGATAATGCCTTAGATATTGTCGGTAGACTAAATTTTCTTCGTAGTCTCCGACAGCGCAATGAACTGCAGAACAGCCATTTGCAGATCGAGTGCACTGCGCCTTTGACGAGAGCGGCCAACTTTTTTCCTCGAAAATATCCATAATCCAAGAGACGTTGCCAACAGCCTTGCAGGCGGACGGTCGTTCGATGGACGAACGACCGAGCGTTTGTCGGAATTTTGCCCTGCAACCGAGGTTTGCAAATCTACAACGTAACAAATGCGGCGGTGTGACTTGCGCCACGGGTTGCATTGGCTAATTTTAATCG
>Ga0209403_10004387_pt1 | contig 15403 bp, 10 predicted proteins | sample ArcticOcean_MG_C_8_FD_187440 | JGI IMG/M metagenome (GOLD analysis project Ga0209403, IMG submission 187440) | Marine microbial communities from western Arctic Ocean - ArcticOcean_MG_CB11_86 (SPAdes) (version 2) | ecosystem: Environmental > Aquatic > Marine > Oceanic | place: Arctic Ocean... | reverse complement strand
GATGGACTTGTTGATATCGAAAAACTCGACCTCGCCGCGCGGCACCATAATATGCCGGCAGACCATGTCGTCGAATTCAAAGACGGCGTGGATCAGCTGCTGTTCGGAACTGGTCAATTCGCCATGCGCGCGGGCTTGATGGACCAGGGCGCGAATCTCATCTTCGCTGTGCGGCGTATCGTGTTCCGAACCGCCATGAATTCCAACAAACCGCAATAGATACGATGTTGTCTTGTTGAGGGCGGTCATCAGCGGAAACGTGCACAGGTAAAACATTTTCAGCGGCATCGCACACCACAGCAGCATCGTTTCCGGACGGCGAATGGCGAAGATTTTGGGGGCTTGTTCGCCGATGACCAGATGCAACGACGTAATCAGAGTAAATGCGATCACGAACGAGATCCCGTGGCTGACCTCGACTGTGATTCCGAGGTTCTCAAATATCGGCTGCAGCAAATGGTGAAATGCGGGCTCGCCCACCCAGCCCAGTGCCAGCGAGGCGATGGTGATGCCGAGTTGGCAGGCGGACAGCGCGCCGTCCATTCGTTCGACGAGCCAGCTGGCGGTCGAAGCAAACGGGCGGCCCGATTTGACGAGTGCGTGCACGCGCGTTCCACGAACTTTGACGAGCGCGAACTCGGCGGCAACGAAGAACCCGTTAAGCAACACCAGCACAATGGCGACGATGACTTTGAGTGAATTGACCTGCCAATCGTCCATCGTGGGGTCCGGTTCTCCGACATGCAACTCCGACACGCAGTAGAGGCTTGCTGCGATCAAAACTACTTTGTTAGAGAGTATTTCACAAGCCGCACGCGATGACGAGTGATCAGCGAACGCGTCGGGTGCCACTGGCGTGTCGCCAGTGCTTTGCGCGATGCACTGGCGACACGCCAGTGGCACCCCAGAAGTCAAGGGGATTAGCGAACACTAAACGAGTTCGCGGAGCGGTTCGATGCCCTGATCGACCATGTAGCGCGGCGTGCCGCCCTGATCGAACTCGCGCACGCTCTTGTAATCGATGCCGGCACTCTTGTAGAGCGTGGCGAAGACTTCCTGGAACTTCACCGGGCGATCCACCGCGTACTCGCCGTAGCGGTTGGTCTTGCCGATGACTTGTCCGGTTTGCATGCCTCCGCCGGCCACCATCGCGCACGAAACTTTCGGCCAATGATCGCGGCTGTTGTTGCGATTGATTTTCGGTGTGCGACCGAACTCGCCCCAAACGACCACCGCCACATCCTGATCGAGACCGCGCTCGTGCAAGTCGGTAATGAGAGCCGACAGACCCTGATCCAGCAGTGGCATTTCCTGCCGCGAACGGGGGAAGTTCAATCCGTCGCCGCCGTGCCAATCCCAGCGACTGTAATTGAGCGAAACGTATCGCGCTCCGGCTTCAATCAATCGCCGCGCGACGCAGAAGTTCTCGATCATCTTCGGTGCACCGTCGCGCTGGAATTTTTCTTCGCTTTTGCCGTAGCGAGCAAGAATTTTTGGGTCTTCTTTCGACAGATCAAGTGCGTCGGCCAATTTCGATGTCGTCAAAATACCGATGGCCTGCTGCGTGTAGATGTCCATACTGTCCATCAAACCGCTGTTGTCGGCTTCGCGGTGGAAGCCGTCCAAGGCCTTCATCAGCCGATTGCGATCACCCAAACGTTCGAGCGAGATTCCCTTGAGAATCATGTGTTCGGCCGAACTGCGTGCTTTGCGACCCACGAGGTTAAACGGGGTGTTGGCGACGCCGAGAAAACCACCGACGCCAGGCTCGCCCCAGGTGCGATTGCCGGTCGGGTACATCAAGGCGACATTCGGCGGCACGGCGCTGTTCACCGGGCCTTGCAATTTTGAGACCCACGAACCTGCCGCCGGCCATCCACCCGGTGGCTTGCGGTCGCCAAACCTGCGGCCTGTCATGCACTGATAGCAATCGTGCCGACCGTCGGCATCGCTGATGGAACGAATGGGGACGAACTTGTCCATCATCTGTGCCATCCGCGGAAACATCTCGCAGATTTCAACGCCCGGCACGTTGGTCGCGATCGGACGGAAGTCGCCACGAATCTCAGCCGGCGCATCGGGTTTCAAATCCCACAGGTCGATGTGAGACGGACCGCCCGGCATGTAGATGTTGATGATTCCCTTATGCGATGAACCGGAACCGGCTTCGGCTTCCGACTGCAACACCTGTGGCAGCGACAACCCGCCCATCGCCATTCCGCCGATTTTCAGAAATCCGCGGCGCGAAAGTCCGTCGCAGAAATCACGTCGGCCAGAACTGTTCCTGCCAAGAATCGTCAACATAAAAGATATCTCCGAACGCTGTTCATCGCAAAACGCGATACAGTGGTCACATAAGTATCAATATTTACAGATATGATAGGGGGTTTCGGCTACCAAGTCAAAGCCGCCTACCTCTGCCAATGGGGTGCACCCGAATGATGTGCGTGGCCCTGGTTCGGGTTATCGGACCAGGGGCTTCTCTTGCTGAAGTCATGATTATCAGCTCTCGTCTCGACTTCGTCGGGGACATTGCGAACAGGTGATAGATTGTTTCATTCGATGTGTGATCGACGGGTATGAAAGTCGTCCGTTGAACTGTTTTGTCCAGTATGGATGACGGCCTGGTCAACGGCATTGAGATGAATTCCAAGAGGGGAACCGTTCACAAAGCGGAAGTCCATTGCTAAAGCAGTGCGCACCGACGATAACCAGCAGCACGACAGCCGCAAACTTCATCGCAACGAAGGAATGCTGCAAACGGGGAGGCAGCGAACCAAGTTCCTCCGGCGACAACCGCTGGCGTCTGTTGTGTTCAACCGCACATGTCGCTTGGGTTCCATTCTCACTCTGAGGGTGGACCATCAATCGGGGGGAGATCTGGGATGCGTGGCACGGTACGGGGCCGACAGCTTGCCAACCGTGCAAGACGTGGTACAAGTAGTCCAAATCGTGACGGCTCGAGTTGGCAGAGACCTGTTGGAAAATGTGGAGATCTGGACACGTGGTGTTGGGAATAAGCCTAAATTTCCAGAGTCTTAAGGACTCTGACGGGATCGTTATCGCCGTTACTGGCATGATGATCGTCTTCGTTGCGTTGGCCATGTTGAGCCTGTTTATTAAGGTACTCCCAAAGGTGTTAGACGTTGTTTCACGGTGGGTGCCTGAAAGCGAATCTTCGCATGGACATTCCGCCGACAGCATCGAACCGGACAGCCATCGTGACGACGACGACGAAATGTTGGCGGCCATCGGTTTCGTTCTGAGGAACAGGCGGCGTGGATAGCGGAGCCGATTGGGAATGGGGCAGCGGCCCGAGCCGGCGCGGCGAAACAGCGAGCCAGAGATAGGAACGCCCGAGGGGCAGCACGGGCACATATTGGCGACGACGGTAATCGAGCGGCCGCGGCTGCCATTCGCGGGAAAACGTAAGGAAAGTTGATGGAGATTTTTACCGAGTTCTTGTCTGACACCGGCTTCGCCCGGATGACGCTGCCCAACGCTGTCATGATCGTCATCGGCATCGTATTTATCAGCCTCGCGATCATTAAGGATTATGAGCCCCTGCTGCTTGTGCCGATTGGATTCGGCGTCATCGTGGGCAATATTCCCTCCAGCGACACGATGCTGCTGGGCGTGTACGATCAAGGCAGCGTGCTGTACTACCTGTATTTCGGAGTAAGCCAGGGGATTTTTCCGCCGCTGATATTTCTCGGTATCGGCGCGATGACCGATTTTTCGACCATGCTGTCGAATCCCAAGTTGGTCCTGTTGGGCGCTGCGGCTCAGATCGGCGTGTTTCTCACTTTTCTGGGCGCGCTGGCGCTGGGATTCGACGTGAAGCAGTCGGCCGCCGTGGGGATCATCGGCGGTGCGGACGGCCCAACGGCGATCTTTCTGGCATCCCAATTGGCACCGGAACTTCTCGGAGCCATTGCGATAGCTGCTTACTCATACATGGCGTTGGTCCCGGTGATCCAGCCACCCATCATGCGACTGCTGACCACGCGCGAGGAGCGTCTGATCCGGATGAAGCCTCCGCAAGAAGTCTCGCGGAGGGAGCGGATCATCTTTCCGATCGTGGCGTTCCTGATCTGCGCGTTGATTGCTCCAGGTGCAATCGTGCTGATTGGCATGATGTTTTTCGGCAACCTGCTGAAGGAGAGCTGCGTGACGGAACGGCTGGCGAACACGGCCCGGACGGCGATGATCGACATTGTGACCATCCTGCTGGGATTTTGCGTGGGCGCCAGCACAGCGGCCGACCAGTTTCTAAAATCGGAGTCACTGCAGATTTTCGGCTTGGGGGCACTCTCCTTCTGCATCGCGACGGCCGGGGGAGTTCTGTTCGCTAAGCTGATGAATCTGTTTCTGACGGAGAAGATCAATCCGCTGGTGGGGGCGGCCGGTGTCTCGGCCGTGCCCGATTCGGCGCGCGTGGTGCAAATGGTTGGTCAGCAGGAGGATCCGCACAACTTTCTGCTGATGCATGCGATGGCGCCGAACGTGGCGGGGGTGATCGGCTCCGCCGTGGCAGCGGGCGTGCTGTGGTCGGTGTTGACCTAGAATTGTGGCAAATTAATCGAGGGCGCCGGGGCAACCATTGGATTGACCTGACGACCGGCGTCCGGCTCAGAGAACTTGTGATTGAGGTATGTTGTGACGACCAAAGTTCAGTTCATGTGTACGGCATTCCGCGACGGATTTCAGTCCGTGTACGGGGCACGCGTCTGCACGCCCGACTTTCTACCGGCGCTGGAAGCGGCCCGCGATGCGGGTATCGATTACTTCGAGGCGGGCGGTGGAGCGCGGTTCCAGTCGCTGTACTTCTACTGCAACGAAGACGCCTTTGCGATGATGGATTCCTTCCGGGCGACGGCAGGACCGGATGCCAACCTGCAAACGCTGGCCCGCGGTGTGAATGTGGTGGGGCTCGAATCTCAGTCGAGCGACATTGTCCGCCTGCACGCCAAGCTCTTCAAAAAGCATGGGATCACGACAATCCGCAATTTCGACGCGCTCAACGACGTCGATAACCTGATCTTCAGCGGACGGAGTATCGCCGAGGCGGGGCTGAAACACCAGATCTGCGTGACGCTGATGGAACTGCCGCCCGGCTGTTCCGGTGCGCACGACGCCGACTTCTATGAAATGACGCTGCGGAAGATCCTCGACGCAGACATCCCGTTCGACTCGGTCTGCTTCAAGGATGCTTCGGGGACGGCTGTGCCGTCGAAAGTGTTCGAGACAATCAAGCGGGCGCGGGCGATGCTGCCGGAAGGGACGTTCATTCATTTTCACACCCACGAGACGGCCGGCATCAGCGTGGCTGCGAATATGGCGGCCCTGGACGCTGGGGCGAACGCCATCGATTTGTCGATGGCGCCGTGCTCGGGCGGGACGTGTCAGCCGGACATCCTGGTGATGTGGCACGCGCTGCGTGGCTCAAAATACGCCCTCGACATTGACATCGACAAAATCCGTGAAGCGGAAGAGGTCTTCAAGGAATGCATGCAGGAGTACTTCCTGCCGCCGGAAGCGACGGCTGTCGAGCCGCTGATTCCGTGGAGCCCGATGCCGGGCGGCGCGTTGACCGCCAACACGCAGATGCTGCGTGACAACGGGATCATGGAAAAGTATCCCGAGATCATCAAGGCGATGCGCGACGTCGTCGAGCGAGGAGGATTCGGCACGTCGGTCACTCCCGTCTCGCAGTTCTATTTTCAGCAGGCGTTCAACAATGTGATGTTCGGCCCGTGGCAGAAGATTGTGGAGAGCTACGGCAAGATGGTGCTGGGCTACTTCGGGAAGACGCCGGTTGCGCCGGATCCGGAAATCGTCAAGCTCGCGTCCGAGCAGTTGGGACTGGAGCCAACGAAGCGGATTCCGCTGGAGTTGAACGACGAGGATCCGTCGAAAGGAGTCGATGCCGCGCGGAAGATGCTGGAGGCCGAAGGGCTTGAGACCACCGACGAGAACATCTTTATCACGGCCACGTGCCAGCAGAAGGGAATCGACTTTCTTCAAGGGAACGCGGAACTCGGTGTTCGCAAGGTGGCCCCCGAGTCGAAGCAGAATGCGGCCGCCGCTGCCGAGTCCAAGCCGGCCGCGAATTCGACTGAACCGGCCGAATACAATGTGACCGTGAACGGCAAAGACTATTTCATGGCCTTTGAAGGGAGCATGGTGACTGTTAACGGCAAGGTCTTCCAGGTCCACATGCACGACGAAGTCACGACAGGGACCGGGCAGTCAGCCTCCGCCGTGGCGGAAGGCGTTGAGATTCAGGCCCAGATGCCGGGCGTTGTGCAGAGCCTGTCGGTGAAGGTTGGGGATCGCGTGACAGCCGGGCAGACGGTGCTGGTGCTGGAAGCAATGAAGATGCAGGTGCAAATCGGCGCTCCGGCCGCCGGTCGCGTGCAGTCATTCAGCGTGCAACCGGGCAACCAGGTCACAACTGGGCAGGTTCTCGCACACCTCGAGGCGACGTAACGACGCGGCTGGGGGGAATCCGCCTTCTGTCGGCCGCGACATTCTGAAGTTTCCTGACCGAGTTTTCGGCAGTTCAGTCTGGCCGACCAACGAAAAAAGCCGAGGCACTTAGCCTCGGCTTTTTTCGTGAACCACAGGAACGCGACTTTCGCTACTCTGCGGCTAAAAGTGGCGGGGGCAGGACTCGAACAGGACGCGAGTTCCCCGCAGGAAACAGCCAATTCCAAAACAGGCGGTGCGGAATCCGGTGCAGTCGGTGCACGAAACGGCGTGATTGACCCAGCGTTGGCGTCGGTCATCGATGCCTGGACGACTCTCCCTCAGACGGTACCCGCCTGCATCGCGTCATGCCATCGACGATGAAGCTGGCAAACTCTGCTTTGGGGTGCGAAGAGTAGTCGCCCAAGCGGGAAATCAATAAGATCGGACACCATCGGGACGGCTGACGGGTTTTTCGGCCACGCCCACGCCCTCGCAAGAGCGCACCGCCGGGGATACCGACGTTCAATGTCCCGCAGCGGCGACGTGCTGGCTTCGTTTTCCCCCTTGGAGCACGTGCGACCGTCGCCTCGCAGACTTTGCGTATCTTGCCGAGATTGCCGGTTGACTCTTGAATATCCGGTCACAGCGTGTTTCACTGCACGCTTGGGATGACAGTTGACGATGCTGGACGTCTGGCTTTGCTGTGGGCGTATCGGCGTGATGAATCAACCAGACCGAAATTGGAGAAGCGACATGAAGATTCTGCTCACGATTGCCGTTCTTGTTGCCTCGGTGGGGCAGGTGCAGGCGGGGTTTATTGTGAACGGTGGATTTGAGACAGGCGACCTTTCGGGAGGGTGGATTGGAAATGGCGGAGGAACTGGTCCAGATTGGACAGTTACTTCAGAACGACCGAATACTGGAATTTACAGTGCCTACGGTAATAACACATCAGTTGCTCTGAAGTATGTGTTTTCTTCATTATCCGTCGATGACATTTCATCTTTCAGTTACTCATTGTTCATGGATCGAGAAGGCGAACGAACTGGCGGGAGGGGATTGAGGAATATCATCATTCTGTATACAGACGGTTTTCAAGAATCGCACGACCTAAATTTGGCAATGGATCAATGGCACACGGTCAACATGCTACCCTTTCTTGCGTCGGGGAAATCGCTCGATAATATCAGATGGTCCGGGTCTTTCTCTGCTCCTCTTCCATCCGAAACTTGGTACGATGATTTTTCGCTCACAACGACATCCCCTGTCCCCGAACCATCCAGCCTCGTCCTACTCGCAACAGGTGCGATCGGTCTGATTGGTTACCGACGACGGAAGCGGAAGATGGTGGCATAACAAAGACAATCTGTGGGCCGACACCGAACCCGCTGGCGTTGCTGGCGGTTTTTTCGTTTGATTTGATGGCAGACATACAGCAGTATGGGGGCTGGGCTGTTTTGCGGGTTGCCGTTGTGCTTGCTACCGGAAGGCCAATTCTTATGTTGTTCCGAATCACGTGCGCGAATTGCGGCAAGTCGCTGAAAGCGCGTGCTGAGTTCGTCGGGAAGAAAGTGCGCTGTCCGCAATGCGGTCATCGGGATGTTCTCCGAAAGCCGAGCGGGCTGTCGGACGATGCGGACGACGTTGGACTGGCACCCATCGACGAACGCGAAGAGAAGGAGCGATTGGATAAAGAGCGGGCTGCCGACCGGGAATTTGAGAACGACGGAACGTTCGATTTGGCTGACAGGGACGAGTAGTCGATAGTGTGTGCCGAGAAAGTCGCATCCGCCTCCACCACCGTCCTGAGCACGGATGCCACAAAGGTACGTGCGGCGGTCTGGCTCACTATGTGTGCCTGTCGGACAAACAGTGCCCTGGGATATGCGGCCTCTTCATCACCATCGTCTGGATCGGGAGTCTTGTCAGAATTCCACCAACGTTTGCAGAACCACTCGTAGTCCTGATCCGCACCGTTCCATATAAAGTCAATCAGTCTGCTGGAAAGGTCTTTGAGCCGGTAACCTTTGTCGGTTCTCAACCGCCAGATCGTTCGTCGATCTGTGTAAAAAAACCAGTCCTTTGCCTCGAAACCCGTCTCCCATTCGACCTCGACCGTCCTGCCGTCGCCTCGATTGGCAACCACCGTGCCAACAGCCTTGATCGGCATCTTCGAGACGGTGTTCCCGCGTGCGTCAAACGGCAGATTCTTCTTCTGGGTTGCGGACGATTTGATGGCGATTTGATCGCCTACTTTGATGGATCGAACTTCATCAAGGTACTTGTCCCTGTAGCCGTTCTGCCAGACCCCTTCACTCAGGAATCGCTCTGTCTGACCGGGCGGGTCTGAGCTGCTCCAGTATGCTCCCACAAGCCAAAAGTTGTTTTCGGCCGGTAACTCACCACCGGAGCCCCCAGTCGACTTCCCATCGTCGGTATTCGTTGAATGCCAGGCGTCATACGAGACGTCAGGCAGCGGCTTGCCTTTTGCCACAACTGACTTGACGGTCTTAATGTAGAACTCAGCGGAAAGGCCCTGTGGCGGCAACTTAATATCGAGGTACGTGCGATTGACGTTGTCCAGATTCAAAAACGTATCTGGACGAATCCAGAACAGCCCCATTGTGAGGTTGGTAGAGACGCCCCAAACATCCAGTGCTGAATCGAACGCTTTGGCAAACTCGGGATTATCAAGCGGGTTGTCACACAGCGCCAGACGGAACACGTTCCACAATGTTGCAACATCGCCGCGTCCGCGCTTCGCTTGATATGCAATGAACCACGAACGTTGATTGTTGACGACTGGAATACCATTAAAGTCTTCGGGGAGTGGATTGGATGCTCCCAGCATCTTTTTGACCTCGGTGAGGATTGCCAGTCGCTCTTTCGGACGGGTCTGTCGATTGAATGAGCCGAGGAACGTGAATGGATCAATCTCCTTGATTAAGAATTTCGCTCCATCCTTGTCTTTGTCATTCAGCGGTGTGACTTTAATCCCGTCGGTTCTCAGCTTGTCGAGACACGCGATAAGCTCGGCTTGGCGGTCTTCCCAATCAACAAGCAGACCTGCCAGCTCTTTGTAGAGCGGAATCCATGTGAATGTACTTTGCATATCGCTCGTGTTCCGAACTCATGATGTTGGCAGCGTCTCTGTGGTGAAGCGAATTGTATAGCCAACAGTTCGTTCAATCACGCCGCACGTGGTTAGAAATAGTTCAATAGACCACCGAGCCGTGTTCGGCACAAGCATCCCGTTATGTTGGCGGCTGCGAAGACGCGGGAATTGTTGAAGGGGCAGAGGAAACGATGGCATCCGTCCAAGACGCTGCTGGGCGTTGAAGCTGGTCACACCATCGTCCACCGTCGCCGTCAGTACGTGGTGACCGCGGTGAGGCCATACCGGTCGTCTCGGTGCAGAGACGAGACGAGTCATCCACCGTGGAAGCGTGACCGGATGTGACGGGGATGAGCGATCTGTCCCAAAAACCGGGACATGTCCGAATTCCAGACGATGGTCTAATTTAGACCAAGGAATCAGAATCGCTAATCGACGTAACCCACACCGGATGGCGCGTACGGAGTCCGCTAAAACGGTCCTTTTTCCGTGTGTCCGCGATTCGACGAGTTTCGCGGACAGAATCGAGTAGAATCCGTGTGTTGCCTGCCGCCGATCAGTTTTGAAGCTGATCGAACGTTGTCAATCCTGACCGAAATGACGCGCCGCCTGGCGTTCGGCACGATTAGCTCACTTCGCCAACCATTCCTTCAACCGCAGCACGTAGACCGTGCCGTTGCCGTTGGCGGTGACGAGGTGGCGACCGTCGGGGATGGGTGGGATCTACACGCACTGGTAATCGCCGGATTTCACGTCCTACGATTTCTTGCCCTACGGGATTCGAGGAAAACCGCCTCAGCTTCTTCACGATTTGATTCTGGTAACCAAATCAGCTATGCGAGCAGCGGCTGGATGACGCGGGCGCCGGTCACTTCGGGATCGCTGAGGCGTTCGAGGCGGCCGTTGTGTTTGTAGGTCAACCGAGTGTGATCGATGCCGAGCTGACCGAGAATGGTGGCATGCAGGTCGGGGACACTCACGCGGTTCTCGATCGCCGCGTAACCGAATTCGTCCGTCGCTCCGTAGACGGAGCCGCGCCTGAATCCACCTCCGGCCAGAAACAGGCTGAAAGCATGCCGGTTGTGATCGCGGCCGTTGGAACCTTCGGTGATTGGCAAGCGGCCGAATTCACCGGTCCACATCACGACGGTCTCTTCCAACAGACCGCGTTGTTTCAAGTCCTTAATGAGGGCGGCACTGGGCTGATCGACTTGTGAGCAGATCGTTTGCATGCCCCCTTTGAGGTTGCCGTGATGGTCCCACGGCTGAAACGAAGGCTTGTGCGGCGGGAAAATCTGCACGAAGCGAACGCCCGCTTCCACCAACCGGCGGGCCATCAAACATCGCAAGCCATAACCGGCGGTGGTGGGGTTGTCCAAGCCGTAAAGGTCGCGGGTTGTTTTCGATTCCTTGGAAATGTCGAGGATGTCGCCGGCGGCCAGTTGCATGCGGGCGGCGAGTTCAAAATTTTGAATGCGGGCCTCCAGTTCCGATTCGCGGGGGTGAAGCCGACGGTGTTCTTCGTTTAACTCGGCGAGCAACCGCAGGCTGCGGGATCGAGCGCGACCGGACAGTGCTGGAGGCGTCTTCAGATGATGGACGGCGTTGCCGGACGAACTGAATTCGGTTCCCTGAAAGATCGCCGGCAGCCAGCCGTTCGACCAGACCATTTTTCCGGAAGTGTTGTACCCGGCTGGATCGCGCAGCACGATGTAGCCGGGCAGGTTCCGGCTTTCGGAACCAAGCGCATAGCAGATCCATGAGCCCATGGCAGGACGCCCCGGAAACGTCTTTCCGGTCTGCATCATATTGATTGCGAACGGGTGGTTGTTGTTCTCGGTGAACATGGAGCGAACCAGACAGATGTCGTCGGCGATCGAGCCGATATGTGGAATTGTCTCGCCCAACTCCATGCCGCATTCACCCCGCTTGTGGAATCGAAACGGAGATTTCAAAAGCACGTTTTTGTTGCCGAGTTGGAACGTTTCCACCTTCCCGGGATGCGGCTGGCCGTCGCGTTTGGTGAGTTCCGGCTTCGGATCGAAGACGTCCATCTGCGAGACGCCGCCGTTTTGAAACAACTGAATGATGGCCTTCGCCCTGCCGGGAACATGTGCGGATCGCGGCTTCAGGTCGCTTGGCTCCGACCGAGAGACGGCGGCTTCCAACTGACCGGTTTCGTCGAGCAAACCCGCCAGCGCGAGGCCACCAAACCCCAAACCGGTTTTCTGCAGAATCTGTCGGCGTGAATACAGCGGAAACATGGTGTATCCCTTATTCGACGTAAAGGAACTCATTCGTAGACAAGAGCATGTGGCACAAGTCGGCCAGGGCTTTTCTTGGTTCCGGTTTGCCGGACGATTTGTCGCCGGCGTGAAGTGTTGTCTGCTCATCGAGGTAAGCGCGGCATTTTCTAATTTCGGACGCGGTCGGTTGTCTGGAGAGTGCCAGGCGGTAGGCCGTCTCGATTTGCCGCGCGGGCTCATCGCCGGACGTCTTCAGAACACGTTCGGCCAGATGGGCTGCGTTTTCGATTACGAATGGCCCGTTGAGAAACGTGAACGACTGGAGGACGGTGGCGGAATTGGCTCGCTTTGTGCAATTGATCGGCATGATCGGAGCGTCGAAGACCTCCAGGAACTTCAATGGATAGACGCGCCTCGCCAGCAGATAGATGCTGCGTCGCCGGTGGCTGGTGGGCGTTGCTCCTTTCACGACCATCGAGAGACCATCGGAGGGTTTGGTGATCATCACCGGCGGGCCGCCGGCTGTGCGGTCGAGTTTGCCGCTGACCGCCAGGATCGCATCGCGGACGATTTCCGCTTCCAAACGTTTGAGGTTCATTCGCCACAGCAGCTTGTTCTCCGGATCGACGCGTTCCGATCCCGCGCCTGGGTCTTGCGGGCGTCGTGACGATTGGCGGTAGACGGTCGATGTCATAATCTGTTTGTGCAAGCGTTTGAGACTCCAACCGTGTTCCATGAAGTCAACCGCCAGCCAATCGAGCAGTTCCGGATGTGTCGCTCCGGCACCGGAGTGTCCGAAGTTTCCCGGTGTCGCAACTATTCCCACGCTGAAATGATGATGCCAGGCGCGGTTGACGATCACCCGCGCGGTGAGCGGATGCTCGCGGCTGGTCATCCAGCGAGCCAACGCCAACCGGCGACCGCTGGAACCCTGTCGCGTGTCGGGCGGACGGTTGGCGATCAAATTGTTCGGCGTGCTGAGCACTTCCAGAAATCCCGGCTCAAGCGAGATGCCGGGCGTCTTGTAGTTTCCGCGCCGCATCAGCCTCGCTTGCGGCGATTGACCGACGTCCCACAGGGCTTGAATTCTTCCATAACTTCTCTTCGACCCATTGAGCTTTGCAATCCGCGATTTCAGTTCGTCCGCCTTCTTCTTGTTCTTCGACTTTTCGGCGGATTTCAGTTCTTTCTGCAGCCCGGCCGTTTCGCCATCGATCGTCTTATTGAGTTGGTCGATGGTTTGACGCTCAGCCGGTGAAACATCGGCCAGCCAGCGCTGCTGAGGCTTCAGCCAGTCGTTCACGTTGTAGGCAGATTCAAAGCACGACATCAGGCGAAAATAATCACGCTGGGAGATTGGGTCGTATTTGTGGTTGTGACAGCGACTGCATTCCATCGTCAGTCCAAGCAGACTGGTGGAAACAGTCTGCATCAAGTCGAACAACACATCGTACCGCTGCTTGACGCCGTACTGCGGTTCGCTGGTGGGGTCTTCGATGTTTCGCAGGAAACTGGTGGCGACCAACAGGTCACGTATTTCGGGGGTGAAGGTCTCCGCTGATTTCCAGTCGGCCAGTTCGTCACCGGCGAGTTGTTCGGTGATGAAGCGGTCCCAAGGTTTGTCGGCATTGAACGCGCGAATCACATAGTCACGGTATCGCGACATGCCCTCGTTGAGATAGATGGTGGCCAGATCCCCGTCGAACAGCCGAACGTCAACAAAACCGGCTGCGTCCAGCCAATGACGACCCCACCTCTCGCCGTAATGCGGAGATTCCAGCAGCCTTTGCAGCAGGCGTTCGTACGCATCGGGGCGCGTGTCGTTAAGGAACGCATCGATCTCTGCCGGTGTTGGGGGCAGGCCAATCAAATCGAAATACGCCCTCCGCAGCAGCGTCACGCGATCAACATCCGGCGAAAAACTCAACCCTTTGGTTGCAAGTTTTTCCAATACAAACCGATCAATGGGAGAACGGACTCGATCGATCTGCTGAACTTTCGGCAACGCTCGTTTGATAGGTTTATTAAAAGCCCAGAACTTTCGATCTTCGGCGCTGACAAATGAGCGGGGACTTATCTTTCCCACTTTCTCCTCTGCCGGTGTGCCGGCCTTGATCCAGCGGCGCAGCAGAGCAAGCTGATCGGGACTGAGTTTCTCATTTTCATCGGGTGGCATTTCACCCCTTGAGATCAGATCAATCAGATAGCTGCGCTCGGGATGACCGCGGACGATGGCCGGTCCGTTGTCTCCCCCGCGTAACATTGCCGCCAATGTCCGTAGGTCAAGTTGCGATTCCTGTGTTTCCGCACCGTGACATTCATGACAGCTCCGAGCGAGAATCGGCAAGATGTCCTTTTCGAACGACGGCGGTGGTGGGAACTTCGCGTTCCGGACGGTCAACGTGACGTCGAACCGTGTTCCGTCGCCGTGATGGACTGTTCCGGTTCCGTCGGCAATCGCATCGACGATGAAATACAGGAACTCGCCGGGCTGGATCTTCTGATTCTTGATGTGAAAAACGCCGCGCTGTGTCGTGCTGCCAAAATCAGATTTTCCGGAAGCCAGCAAGAGTGGTTGGAAGCCTTTCATCGGATTCGGTGACGGGCCGCGCTCCAGATACCAGGCAATTTGTGAGTTGACCCCGCAGCAATTCTGGGCATGCTCGAAGACGCCTTCAATTTCCAAAACGCCCGCGACCGGTGAGCGCCAGCCAACGATTATCGCGTGGTCTGGTCCGGGGGCGATCGTGATGTCGCCCGGCTTGAACTGAAGGCCCACGTCATAGGGAGCAGTGACCCGAGCCACGAGGGGCGCCAAGCGTTGTTTGCCGGCTCGGTAGGCCCAGCCATCCAACGGCGCCCCGAACAAATTGCCGCCCTGCTCGGTCAGCAGAACGTATTTCCCGTCCCGTAACCACTGCCGCGTTGCAATCGGTCCGTCGGCATTGGTGGTCCGCAGAAAAAACCACGTCGGCTGCCCGAGGCGGTCGCTGTTGGGATTCTCCCTTTGCTTTCCCGAGCGAAAGTCCTCGCGGAACGTCCACGTCAAAACCTTCGAAGCAGTCGGCTCCGCGGCCGTCAGACTTCCGAGAGCGAACGCCAATAAGACTGCGGTGATCCCTATTCGATAGAGAGAAGAATAAAGCTGCCCCATTTCGGTCCTCTCCGCCTTTGTCAATCAGAGGAGTCGCCGAGTAGAGTTCGTCGAATTCATTTCGATCAGGAATCTCGAATTCCCTGCCACGGTTGCTCACGCTCGCCCGACGACTGGATTCGATTATAGCAACACGCAAATTCTGAGAGAAACGCAACTCACTCTCAGTCGATTCTCGGCGGCTCAATTAACAGAATCTCACGCTCAATGGCTCAGCGGTTGCACGGCTTCGATGTCTCGCAAAACGTTGGTTAAAACGTGCACGATGAAGGCCATCCCTGTCGGATTCATCCGGTCGAGCCCGAGTCCGCTAAAACGGTGGTTGATCGGGATAGGGGGGCGCCTCGCGGCGCCACCCCTCCCACACCACCGGGCATACGGATCACGTACCACGGCGGTTCGATCGGGTTATGC
>Ga0209403_10004386_pt1 | contig 15403 bp, 12 predicted proteins | sample ArcticOcean_MG_C_8_FD_187440 | JGI IMG/M metagenome (GOLD analysis project Ga0209403, IMG submission 187440) | Marine microbial communities from western Arctic Ocean - ArcticOcean_MG_CB11_86 (SPAdes) (version 2) | ecosystem: Environmental > Aquatic > Marine > Oceanic | place: Arctic Ocean... | reverse complement strand
AAAATTTTTTTCAAAAAAAAAAAAAATAAACTTAAAATTTCCAAATGATATTTTTCTGAATGGGAAGAAAGTTTGTGGCATATTACAAGAAGTTATAACATCTAAAAAAAAAAATTTTTTAATAATAGGCATAGGTATTAATATTATTTCAAGCCCTATTATTAAAAATAATTACAAAGCTACAAACCTTTACTTGGAAACCAAAACCAAACTTCACTTAGGTGATATAAAAGATTTGCTAATAAGCAAATACGATGACTTTTTTAAAAATTTAAATAAGTATAAATTTAACTATTATAAAAATGAAGCAGAGTTGATTTCTATTAACTAAATTTTGAATATGAATACACTAATAGGAGATATAGGAAACACCGTAACAAAAGTTTGTTTAATTAATACTCAAACCCTTAAAATTAAAAAAATAATTTATTTTAGTAAAAGTGAGATTTTATCCCCCAAAGCACTAAAATTAAAATTTAAAAAAAACATAAAAAGTAATTCACTGCACTATAAAGCTTTATTTTCAAGTGTTGTGCCTAAATATGAGCTAATATTTAAAAAATTTTTAAAGCAAAATTACAGAATTAAATTATTAGAAATTAAAGATAAAAAAATTAATAAAATAATTAAAATAAATATTAAAAAAAAACAACAAGTTGGGTCCGATCGTGTTGCTAATGCAGTTGGGGCATATAAAAAATATAGATCAGATTGTATTATATTAGATTTTGGTACAGCCACAACATTCGATGTTGTAACAAAAAATGGTACTTATAATGGTGGCATTATAGCTCCTGGTATAAACTTATCTTTAAAAAGTTTAATAAAATCTGCAGATCAAATACCCGCTTTTTTAATTAAAAAACAAAAAAAAATTATTGGAAAAAATACTATTCAAGCCTTACGTTCAGGTTTTTACTGGGGTTATACTGGCTTAATTAACAATATAATTTTAAAAATTGAAAAAGAGACAAATAAAAAATATAAAATTATTTTTACTGGTGGATACGCTAACCTTTTTAAATCTTCTATTATTAGACGTTTTACTATAGATAGAAATATAACGATAATAGGTATTATTGAAATTTTTAAAAAAAATGCTGGATACTTGAATTAAATGAAAAAAGAAGAATTTATTTTTTGCCCCTTGGGAGGGTCAGGTGAAATAGGAATGAACATGAATTTGTTTGCCTATGGAGATCCCGGAAATAGAAAATGGATAATTGTAGATATCGGAGTAACTTTTGCTGATGATTCGATTCCTGGTGTTGATTTAATTTATCCTGACCCAGGATTTATAATAGACAAGAAAAATGATTTATTAGGTATAGTTTTAACTCACGCGCATGAGGACCATATAGGTGCTATTGCACATATTTGGCCAAAATTACTTTGCGATATATACGCTACACCATTTACAAGTGTTCTCATTAAAGAAAAATTTAAAGAAAAAAAAATTGATATTGGGGATAAATTAAAAGTTGTTCCTTTAAATGGAGTTGTTAATTTAAATTCTTTTAAGGTAGAATTTATAACGCTAACACATTCAATCTTAGAACCTAATGGTCTAAGTATAAAAACCCCTTCAGGCACAGTTTTACATACAGGGGATTGGAAAATTGATGACAATCCTTTAATTGGTGAAAAAATTAATAAAGAAAAATTAAAAAAAATAGGTAGTGAAGGTATACTTGCCATGATTTGTGATTCAACAAATGTATTTAGCCCAGGTAGAGCAGGATCAGAATCGGATGTAAGAAAAAGTTTACTAAAAGTAATAGAAAATAAGCAAAAAAGAATTATTGTAACATCATTTGCATCAAATGTTGCGAGAATGGAAAGTATTTTTTACTGTGCTAAAAAAACTGGAAGACAAATCTCTTTGGTTGGAAGATCTATGCATAGAATTTACAATGCAGCTAGAAAATGTGGATATTTAAGTGACCTAATTAAACCTTTAGACCCCAGAGATGCTAAGAAACTGGATAGAAAAAAAATTTTATATTTATGTACTGGTAGTCAAGGTGAACCAAATGGTGCTATGATGAGAATAGCTAACTACAGTCATCCTGATGTTGTAATGGAAGAGAATGATACTGTAATTTTTTCTTCAAAAATTATACCGGGTAATGAAAAAAAACTTTATAAGCTTCATAATCAATTAGTAAAAAATGGCATTGATGTTGTCTCAGAAGAAAATGAATTTGTTCATGTGTCGGGACACCCAAATAGAGAAGATTTAAAAGATATGTATAATTGGGTCAAACCTAAAGCGGTAATTCCTGTGCATGGAGAACATAGACATATGATAGAACACATTAGTTTTGCGAAAGAAATGCAAGTACCTCACCCAGTTTTAATTGAAAACGGAGACATAGTTCAGCTATATCCTGGAGACAAACCTAAGGTTACAGACAAGGCTCCCACTGGAAGACTTTATGTGGATGGTAATATAAGTATAGGAGAAGAATCTCAATCTATAAAAGACAGAAAAAATATTTCATTTAATGGATATGTTGAGATAACAATTATAATTAACAGCTCCGGCTCGCTGGTAAGAAAGCCAATTATTTCTTCTAAAGGTCTGCCAAGCAATGGTGAAAGTAATAATTTTATTTTTGATCTAGAGGATAAAGTAATAGATATATGCAAATCTTATTCATTAAAAAATCATAAACAAGAATACAATCTAATTGAAGCATTAAAGATGAATTGTAGAAAAACTGTTAAAGAAAAAGTTGGGAAGAGGCCATTTACAAACATAAACTTAGTAAGAATATAGAGATAACAAATATGCATATATCAAAATTATTTTTACCTCTACTTAAAGAAAATCCATCCGAAGCTAAAATTAAATCGCATCAATTAATGCTCAGAACAGGAATGATTAAACAATCATCAACTGGAATTTATTCATGGTTGCCTCTTGGTTTTAAAATCATGAAAAAAATTGAAAAAGTTGTTAGAGAAGAACAAAATAAAATAGGTGCGCAAGAGCTTTTGATGCCAACAATTCAATCAGCAAACATTTGGAAAGAAAGTGGAAGATACGATGATTATGGTGAAGAAATGTTAAGGATAAAAGATAGGCAAGATAAAGAAATGTTATACGGACCAACGAATGAAGAATTAATAACAGAAATATTTAGAAGCAGCATTAAGTCATATAAATCCTTACCTCAACTTTTATATCATATTCAATGGAAATTCCGTGATGAATTAAGACCTAGATTCGGTGTTATGAGATGTAAAGAATTTTATATGAAAGATGCATATTCATTCGATTTAGATGATGTGCAGGCAAAAAAATCATATAACAAAATGTTTTTTTCTTATCTTAATACATTTAAAAGATTGGGTCTTACAGCAATCCCAATGTCAGCAGACACAGGCCCAATCGGTGGAGATTTGTCCCACGAATTTATAATTCTTGCAGAAACTGGTGAGAGCAAAATTTATTGTGATAAAAGAATTTTTGATATTAATATTAAAAAGCATAATACAAAAAATGAATCAATAAATAGTTTGATAAAGGACTACGAATCTTTTTATGCTGCTACTGATGAAAAATTTAATAAGGACGAATTTGAAGCTAAAGTAAAAAAAGAAAATCAACTTATTACAAAAGGTATAGAGGTTGGTCACATTTTTTATTTTGGAGATAAATATTCTAAACCGCTAAAATGTTCCGTTGATTTGAAAGATGGTAAAAAAGTAAATGTTAAGATGGGATCATATGGAATAGGGGTGTCGCGTTTAGTGGGAGCAATAATTGAAGCAAAATATAATAACAATATAATGAAATGGCCGAATGCCGTGTCCCCGTTTTCTGCTGTTATAATACCAAGCTTAAAAAAAAATGATAATTCAAATTATAAAAAAGCTGAAAAAATTTATAATTTTCTAAAGGAGAGTGAAATTGATGTTTTATTTGATGACACAGACGAACATTTGTCAGCCAAGTTTAAAAAATTTGACTTAATTGGCATACCTTATCAAATAATATTAGGATCAAAATCTACTGATGAAAAAATTGAATTCAAAGAACTTAATGGTAAAACTGAAATTCTATCATTAGAAGAAATTAAGAAAAAACTTATTAAAAAAGAAATTTAAATTGATATCCTCTTTAGAACTTAAAATTGCCTTACGATACCTAAGACCTAAAAAAAAAGAGGGTTTTTTAAAAATAATATCAGTTTTTTCATTTGGAGGGATTGCTTTAGGAGTCTCGGTTTTAATAATAGTAATGTCAGTAATGGGTGGCTTTAGAACTGAATTGATTAATAAAATAATAGGCTTTAACCCACACATAATCATAAAACCGTATAATAAAAAAATTCTACCCTCTGAAGTAAATAAACTTCAAACTTTCAAAAAGAACATAAAAAGAAATATTTTTACATTTAGTGGCCAAGGAATAATTATTAGCAAGCAAAATACTCTAGGTGTTTTAGTGAGGTCTTATAAAAAAAATAAAATTGATGAAATTAAATTAATTAGAGAAGGAATTATAGATGGGTCTCTTAGTTTTTTTAAAAAAGATACAATATCTATTGGTAGAGATTTAGCGATTTCACTAGACTTGATCGTGGGTGACAGTATAACAATAATGTCTACTTCACAGCTTCAAACACCATTTGGAAATTTGCCAGTACAAGATAAATTTTCTATTTCATCAATTTTTACTACAGGTTTAGCTGAATTTGACCAAAATGTTATTTTTATGCCTTTTGAAAATGCTAGTTCTTTGTTTGAATTATCTGATGAAGATATCGATTTAGAAATATATTTAAAAAAACCAGAGCAGGCACATTTAATAAAAAAAGAAATCCAAAACTTGTTTTCTAATCATTACGTATATTCTTGGGCAGATTTAAACAAATCTCTCTTTGGAGCATTAAAAGTTGAAAGAAATGTAATGTTTATTATTTTAACATTAATAATTATTGTAGCAGCTTTTAATATTATTTCAGGATTAACTATACTAGTAAAAAACAAAACAAAAGAAATAGCAATCTTAAGAACTATAGGTTTTAGCAAAACTTCAATAGCAAAGATTTTTTTTATAACAGGATTTACTATAGGTTTTTTAGCTACGTTGACTGGTGTTATTTTTGGAGTATTGTTTTCTTATTATATAGAAGAAATTCGGATATTAATTACATCTATTTTTAATATTCAGCTTTTTCCTGAAGAGATATATTTTTTAAGCAAGATGCCTTCTGAAATAAACTTTAGTTATATATTTATTATTTCAATCTTTTCATTATTAATTACTTTCTTAGCAACGATATTTCCATCGATGTCAGCAGCTAAGCTAGATCCAATTCAAGCGCTAAAATATGAGTAAAGAAATTATTAAACTTGTAAAAATATCAAAAAAATTTTCATCACATGTAAAAAATATATCTATTTTAAAAAATATCAATTTAACGATTAATAGGGGAGATCTTATAGCTTTAACTGGCCCCTCAGGTTCTGGTAAATCAACTTTATTACATCTTATTGCCCTTTTAGACAAACCTTCTTCAGGAGAAGTTTTTTTTAATAAAAAAAACTTTTCTAAATCTTCAGATTATGAAAAAGATGCTGTAAGAAAAAAAAATATTTCAATAATTTTCCAACAAAATAATTTGCTGAGCGATTTTACGGCCGAAGAAAACGTTTTAATTCCACTGCTTAATAATGGTTATGATATTTCAAGCGCAATAAAAAAAGCACATAAATACTTATCATTAGTTGGCCTAAATAAAAGAATGCATCATTTTCCTACTGAATTATCTGGAGGTGAGCAGCAAAGAGTTGCGGTAGCTAGAGCTTTAATTACAGAACCTGATTTAGTTCTAGCTGATGAACCAACGGGAAGTTTAGATAGAAAAACAGCAAATGATATATTTTCTTTATTTATCAAATTTAAATCAAAAAATATTGCAATACTTTATGCAACCCATAATAGAGAACTTGCTAAAAGAGCAGACTACAATTTAAATATTATGGATGGTAATATAATTAAGAAAAAATGAATGAAAACGTAAATAATAATATGTTTAATCATATTAAAATTCACACGCAATATTCTATCTGCGAGGGTGCGTTAAGAACATCAGATTTAGCAAAACATTGTAAAGAAAATAAAATTAAAGCTGTAGGATTGTGTGACACAAATAATATGTGTGGTGCCTTAGAATTTTCAGAATTAATTGCAAAATCTAAAACACAACCAATTATAGGTACACAAATTAATATTAAATATAAAGAAAATTTTGGAAAACTACCCTTATTTGCAAAAAATTTAGAAGGTTATAAAAATTTAATTAAGCTTTCCTCACAATCATATTTAGATATAAATGATGACCAATCTCCACATTGTACATTAGAAGATCTATTAAAAAATTCTGAAGGAATCATTTTATTTTCAGGTTCTTGTGATGGTCTTTTCGGAAAATTATTTTTTAAAAATTTAGTAGAAGATATTCACGTATTATTTAAAAATTTAAAAAATATCTACAAGGATAATTTTTACCTTGAAATCCAACGACATGACGATGAAGGTGAAAAACTTTTTGAAAATTTTTTAGTTACCTCATCTGAAAAATTAGAAGTACCATTAATTGCAACTCATGAAGTTTTTTATTTAGATAAAGAAATGTACGAAGCCCACGATGCTTATTTATGTATTGGAGAAAAAACATATGTAAATGTTAAAGATAGAAAAAAATATACAGATGAACATTATTTAAAAAAATCAAATGATATGTGTGAGCTTTTTAAGGATTTACCCGATGCTCTAGAAAACAATTTTAATTTTCCATTAAGAATATCTTATAGACCAAATAATTCTCCACCAATCCTTCCAAACATACAAACCAAAAATGTCACTAATGTAGACGAATTATTAGTTAAAGAATCTACTGATGGTTTAAAAGAAAAGCTGAATGAGTATATCTTGCCACTTTGTACAAATCAGGATTTTGACAAAAAAAAATTAATCTACAAAAAAAGACTTCACCACGAAATTAATATTATACTTAAAATGAAATATTCAAGTTATTTTCTTATTGTTTCTGATTATATTAAATGGGCAAAAAAAAATAAAATTCCTGTTGGCCCAGGCAGAGGCTCAGGTGTCGGCTCTTTAGTTGCTTGGTGTCTTTCTATAACTGATATAGACCCACTTAAATTTGATTTGATTTTTGAAAGATTTCTAAATCCAGATAGAATTTCGATGCCGGATTTTGATATAGATTTTTGTGAGGACAAAAGAGATAAAATTTTTGAATATTTAAAATCTAAGTATGGAAAAGGTGTTGCTCATATCATTACATTTGGAAAGTTAAAAGCAAGAATGGCATTTCGTGATATTGGTAGAGTTCTTGGTATTCCATATGGATATGTTGATATGTTGTGTAAAATGATTCCATTTGATCCTTCTAGACCTTTATCTTTAGAACAAGCTATAGCACAAGAACCCAGATTAAGAGCAGAAGAACAAAAAGACCCTAGAGTTAAAAAACTTATCGAAATATCTAAAAAACTTGAGGGATTAAATAGAAATATGGCAACACATGCGGCTGGCGTTGTCATACCGGAAGAAAAACTATCTGAACTGATTCCTTTATATAAAGACCCTTCATCAAATTCACTTTTACCATCAACTCAATTTGATATGTACGCCTCTGAAAATGCAGGCTTGGTAAAGTTCGACTTACTTGGTCTTAAAACTTTAACAGTAATAAGCAAAACAATTCAACTACTTGAGGAAAAAGGAATAAAAATTGATATTAAAAAAATAAACCTTCATGATAAAAAAATTTTTACACTATTAAGCGACGCTCACACAGTTGGGCTTTTCCAAGTTGAAAGCACAGGGATGAAAGATGCTTTAGTAAATATGAAGCCTAATAAGTTTGAAGATATTATCGCATTAGTAGCTCTATACAGACCTGGTCCTATGAGCAATATTCCTATTTACAATCAATGTAAGCATGGCAAAAAAGAACCTGATTATCTTCATCCAAAATTAAAAAGTATTTTAGAACCAACTTATGGTGTTATTATTTACCAAGAACAGGTAATGCAAATAGCACAAGTATTATCAGGTTTTTCAGCTGGTGAAGCGGATATCTTAAGACGCGCAATGGGAAAAAAGAAAAGAGCAGAACTTGAAAAACAAAAAGAAAGATTCGTCCAGGGTGCAATAAAAAATGGAATTACCAAAGATACAGCTAATTTTATTTTTAAAAAAATTGAGCCATTTGCTGAATATGGGTTTAATAAAAGTCACGCAGTTGCTTATGCCATGATATCTTATCAAACTGCTTACTTAAAAACTTATTATCCAAATGAATTTATTGCAGCCTCTATGTCTAATGAATTATCAAACACAGAGAAATTAAGTGAATTTTTTGAAGAATTAAAAAGATTAAAAATTAAAATTCAAAAACCTTGTATAAATAACTGTTTTGCTGAATTTATACCAAAAGAAAATACTTTATATTACGCATTAGGTGCGATAAAAAATGTTGGCTTTGAAGCCATATCTTCTTTAATTGAAGAAAGAGAAAAAAATGGTAAATTTAAATCAATTAGTGATTTTATAAATAGGGTAAACCCTAAAAATATTAATAAACTACAGTTAGAAGGTTTGGTGAAAGCTGGAGTGTTTGACTCTATATTCCCTAATAGAAAAATTCTATACGATAATATCCCTAAAATTATAATAGATTCAAAAAACATTTATGAAAATAAAATTAATAATCAAGAAAGCCTGTTTACTGATGATTCCCAAAAAATAACTTATTTATTTCATGATAGTGATAAAAACACCAAATGGACTAATGAGGAATTATTATCAAAAGAATTTGATTCTGTTGGTTTTTACATATCAAACCATCCTTTAAAAGATTATAGAGATATTTTAAACCAATATAAGGTTAAGTCTTTTAAAGACTTTGAAACTGATGTGGCTAATGAATCTTTAGTTGCTGGAACTATTATGTCAATAAAAGAAAAAAAAACCTCAAAAGGTACCTCTTTTGCCATTATAAAATTTAGTGATGCTAGTAGTGTTTTTGAAATTTTTATTTTTTCTGAGCTTTTGGACAAAAATAGGAAAATTTTAAAAGCTGGAAAATCCTTCTTGTTAACTGTTATTAAAGATAAAGAGAATAAAGAAAATAGATTTAAAAGAATAAATCTTAGAAAAATAGCTAGTTTAGAAGAAACAACAAAAAAAGAGTACGAAAATGTTTTTATTGAAATTGACGGAGTGGATAATTTAAAAAAGTTATACAAAACAATTAGCGAAACTGGAAATTCAAAAATTAGTATTAAAATTAGCCAAAAAGACAGCAATTATTTGTTTGAATTAAAAAATAAGCGAAAATTTGATTATGATATGCTAAAATACCTTAATAATGAGCATTATATAAAGGTTATAAGAGTCTAGTTTTTTTATTGAATTCTTCAAATTAAAATTGTAGAACATCTGCACTAAATACACACACAATTGTTGGTTGATAAACCTCCGGTCCTTAAATGGAAAAAATTGTGGAGGAATAACCGGAAAATTATGAATTTACCAAGTGTTAATATAAAAGAATTGTTAGAAGCTGGCGTCCATTTAGGTCATAAAACTTTTAGATGGAATCCAAAAATGAGTAAATATATTTTTGGATCTAAAAACTCAATACACATTATAGACCTTGTTCAAACATTAGAAATGATAAATCATGCTCTAATTGAAATCCATAAGTGTATTTCTTCTGGTGGAAAAATAATCTTTGTTTCAACTAAAAAACAGGCCACTGAATCTATTTCAAGTTTAGCTAAAGATACATCGCAATACTATGTTAATCATAGATGGCTTGGTGGTATGCTTACTAACTGGAAGACAATATCTAACTCAATAAAATACTACAAAAAATTATCAGACGATTTATCAAAAGAGAACAAAGGTTTTACAAAAAAAGAATTTTTAAAAATGGGAGTAAAAAGAGATAAGCTTGAAAGATCTCTAGGTGGAATAGCAGATATGAATAAGACTCCTGATATGATTTTTATAATAGACACAAACATAGAATCTTTAGCGGTTAAAGAAGCTATAAAGCTCAAGATACCTATAGTGGCAATAGTTGATACTAACTCTGACCCAACAGGAATAAAATTCCCTATACCTGGTAATGATGATGCTAGAAGATCAATTAACTTATATTGTGATCTTGTAAAAGCAGTAATTATAGATGCTCAAAAAAATATTTCTCAAAAAACTGAAGAAATTGAAAAAGTGGAGATTAAAAAACCACTTTTAGAAAAAAATAAAAAAACAGCTTTTAAACCACCAGAAATTAAAGTTGACGTAATTAAAAAATCTAAATCTATATTTTCAAAGATTAAAAGCTTTGCATCTAAAAAAAATAAATAAAATATAAAATTTTCATGTCTTCTGATAATTTATTAAAGAAAATTAAAGAGCTAAGAGAAGTTACTGGTGTAGGTTTCAAAGATTGTAAAATTGCAATAGATGAAACCAATGGTGATATACAAAAATCAGTTGAGCTATTAAGAAAAAAAGGTATAGCAAAAGCAAATAAACGAATGGGAAGAGTTGCAGCAGAAGGTCTAGTCTGTGTTAGCGAAGACAGTAATAAAATAGCAATGGTTGAAATAAATAGTGAAACTGATTTTGTTGCTAAAAATAATGAGTTTATTATTTTTGTAGAAGAAATATCAAAATTATCTTTAGAAAAAAAAGGTAAGATTGAAGATATTTTAATATCAAATATGACCAACCAAAAAAATGTTGAAGAAAATTTAGTAGATTTAGTATCTAAAATAGGAGAAAAAATAACAATAAGAAGAAACGCATTTGTGGACAGTACTAATTGTGTAAATTTTTCTTACGTTCATTCATCTTTAAAAAAAAATGTAGGAAAGCTAGCAGTAATATTAAGCTTGAGAAGCAAAAAGTCTAAAAGCGAGCTATCAAATTTAGGTAAACAACTATCAATGCACATAGCTGCATCAGCACCGATTTCAATTGATAAAGGAGGTCTTGATAAGCAAGTAGTAGAAAAAGAGAAAGAGATAATCATAGAAGAATTGAAAAATAGTGGAAAGGACAATAAGATTATTGAAAAAATTGCTTTAGGTAAGTTAAATAAATTCATTAACGATAACACTTTGCTTGAACAAGAATGGATTATTGATCCTAAAAAGAAAGTAAAAGATATAATTAAAGAATTTTCAGGAAATGAAGATTTAAAAATAGAAAGTTTTTTTAGATTTAAAGTGGGAGAAGGGTTATAAAATCATGGATGTTAATGAAGTTATAAAAAATTGTGAAGTCAAAATGAAAAAAGCTTTTGAAGTTTTTAATCAAGATTTATCTTCACTAAGAACGGGCAGGGCAAATATATCAATGCTAGATATTATAAAAGTTGATGTATATGGACAGTTAATGTCGATAAACCAAATTGCAACAATATCAACTCCAGAATCTAGACTCCTAACAGTACAAGTGTGGGATCAAAATAATGTTACGTTAGTTGATTCTGCGATAAAAAAATCAAAGCTAGGTGTCAATCCACAAATAGATGGACAAATTTTAAGAATTCCAATTCCTAGCTTGAATGAAGAAAGAAGACTAGAGCTAAAAAAGATTATGGGCGGATTGGCAGAAAAATCAAAAGTCTCTGTCAGAAATATTAGAAGAGAATCAAACGATAACCTCAAGAAATTTCTTAAAGATAAAACTATTGGTGAAGATGAATTTAAAAATCATGAGAAGAAAATACAAAATATAACAGATAGTCAAATTTTAAATCTAGAAAAAAAATTAGAAGAAAAAGAAAAAGAAATAATGACAGTATGAACAAATTAAATCATGTCGCTATAATTATGGATGGTAATGGGCGATGGGGTTTAAAAAAAGGTAAGTCTCGAAATTTTGGTCACCTAAAAGGTCTAAGTTCAGTTGAGCAGGTAATAAAAACTGCAGTTAATATTGATATTAAATATTTAACACTTTTTACTTTTTCTACTGAAAACTGGAATAGACCAAAAAGTGAAGTTAATTTCCTTTTTGATCTGATAAGAAAATCTTTAAAAAAAAATCTGAAAAGAATAATAGAACAAGGTATTAAAGTTAATATAATCGGCAAAAAAAGTGGCCTACCAAAAGACATTATTAAAACTATTAAAAATATAGAAAAAAAAACAATTAATAACAAAAAAATTAATTTAAACTTGGCTCTAAATTATGGTTCAAAAGATGAAATCCTAAATGCAAGCAAAAGGCTCATGAAAGAAAATAAAAAAATTAATATTAAAAATTTTACTGAAAAACTTTACACAAAGGGCATTCCAGATCCAGAAATCTTGATAAGAACTGGTGGTGAAAAAAGACTAAGTAATTTCTTATTATGGCAAATTGCTTACACTGAAATTTTTTTTATTAATAAAATGTGGCCAGATTTTAACGGAAAAGACTTTGAGAATGTTGTAAATAAATTTTATAAAATAAAAAGAAATTTTGGAAAAATATGAATAATTTTCAAAAGAGAATTTTAACTTCAATTGTATTGTTGCCATTATCCTTTTTTTTAATTTTTAAAGGAGGTAATTTTTTAAATTTTTTTTTGTTATCAATTTTTTTAGTTGGAAATTATGAAATTTTTTCTGTATTTAAAAAAAAAAAATATATATTATTTTTAGAAATAATTTTATTATCCTTTTTAATAGCAATATATAACCTTGTTAAAATTAACACTGAATCCTTTTATATATTATTATGGATTCTGATTCTTGTTATTTGTTCAGATGTTGGGGGATATATTTTTGGTAAAATATTTCAGTGGAAGAAACTAACTAAAATAAGTCCAAAAAAGACTTTATCAGGATCATTGGGGTCTTTTTTATTATCTTTACTTTCGCTACCTATAACCCAAAGTATAATTGTTTTTAGTGAAATGTACTTAATAAATTTTCTCCAAATTAAGTTTTTAATTTTGTCTTTATTTTTTTCTTTTATAGCTCAACTTGGAGATATAATAATTTCTTATATTAAAAGAGCTGAAGGGATAAAAGACAGTGGAAAAAGTTTACCAGGTCATGGTGGGATTTTTGATCGAATTGATGGTTTAGTTTTTGTTGTGATTGTAGCGTATATTGTTTTTAAACTTAATTTTATAACTTAATGAAAAAAAAAGTTGTAATTTTAGGCTCTACTGGATCCATTGGCACCTCTACATTGGGTGTAATAAAAAAAAATATAAAAAAATTTGATGTAATTCTTTTAACGGCAAATAATAATTATAAAAAACTTATTTCCCAAGCCAAAGAATACAAAGCAAAAAATGTATTGATATATAATAAAACATTTTATAATTTAGTTAAAACAGCACTTAAAAATGAAAAAACAAAAGTTTTTTCATACAACACTCCAATCAACAAAATAATTAATACTAAAATTGATTACACCATGTCGGCAATTGTTGGTTTAGCGGGTTTACAACCAACTATTGATGCAATTAAAGTTAGTAAAAATGTAGCTTTAGCAAATAAAGAAACAATAATTTGTGCCTGGGATATTTTAAAAAAATTAAAAAAAAAATATAAAACTAAAATAATTCCTGTTGATTCTGAGCACTTTTCAATAATGGAACTAACAAAAAATTCTAAAGATAGCGAAATTAGTGAATTAATTATTACTGCATCGGGTGGTCCTTTTTTAAATATACCAGATGAAAAGCTAAAATATATTAAACCTCATCAAGCTATTAAACATCCAAATTGGAAGATGGGAAAAAAAATTTCTGTAGACTCAGCGACGCTAATGAATAAAGTCTTTGAAGTTATTGAAGCTTGTAAATTTTTTGATTTTAATTATAAAAAATATAAAATATTAGTTCACCCACAATCTTACGTTCATTCAATTATACGTTTTAAAAATGGGTTAATAAAAATGATTTTATATAATACAGACATGAAAATACCAATATCAAATATTTTACTCAAAGATTCGATTTCACCTTTTGAACAAAAAAATATAAAAACAAAAGATTTAAATAATATTAAATTTTATAAAGTTAATGTTAAAAAATTTCCCTCAATTAAACTTATTAATAAATGCCTCAATTTGGGTCCCTCAGTACCTATAATTATAAATGCATCCAACGAAGTCCTTGTAAACCTGTTTTTAAATAGAAAAATTCAGTTTTTAGATATTGTAAATACAGTAAATAAGATTTTTAAACACAAAGATTTCATTAAATATGCTAGAAGAAGACCTAAAACAGTAAAAGAAGTTATGTTGGTTGATAAATGGGCTAGATTGAATACTCTAGCTATGTGTGTAAAGTAAAAGATTATGGATAAATTTAAAAGAAAAATAATTTATATTTTTATTTTTTTTATGCTTTTTTTTAGCAAGTCAATTGCTGAAGTGGTTGTAAAAGTTGATGTTAAGGGAAACGATAGAATATCTAAGGAAACCATTTTAATTTATGGTGATATTGTCATTGGAAATAATTATGAATCTCAAGACGTTAGTTTAACTATAAAGAAACTTTATGAGTCAAATTTTTTTCAAAATATTTCTATAAAGTTAGAAAATGGAATACTAAATATTTCTATTAAAGAAAATCCAATAATAAATTTAATTACATTTGATGGTGAAAAAGCAAAAAAATATAAAGAACAAATTTCTGAGGCTTTAAATCTTAAAGAAAAATCCTCTTTCCAAGAGAATTTTATTGAGTCAGATATAAATATAATAAAAGAATTTTATAGATCAGTTGGTTTTTATTTTGTTGAAATTGATGCACTAGTTGAAAATTTAGACAACAACAGAGTTAATTTAATTTATTCAATTAATAAGGGTAAAAAAGCTAAAATTTCAAAAATATATTTTTTAGGTGATAAGAAATTTAGAGATAACAGATTAAGGGATGTAATTACTTCTGAAGAAAGTAGATTTTGGAAATTTATATCTAGAAACGTTTATTTAAATGTAGGAAGAATTGATTTAGATAAAAGATTGTTAGAAAACTACTATAAAAATAAGGGATATTATGAAGTTAAAATAACCTCAAGTAATGTTGAGTATTCAGAAGGAAATGGTTTTGTATTAACTTATAGTATTAATTCAGGAAAAAGATATAAGTTCAGAAAAATTTTTGCTAACGTGGCACCTTCGCTTGATAAATCTGCGTTTGCTTCTCTTGAGAAAAGTTTTAACAAAGTAGTAGGAGAATATTATTCTAGAAGTAAATTAACTAAATTATTGGAATTAATAGACGAACTAACCGACCAAAAAGAATTACAATTTGTTAATCATCAAGTCTTAGAAACTTTAGAGGGTGATGGAATTGACGTGCAAATTAATATTTTTGAGGGGAAA
>Ga0209403_10004385_pt1 | contig 15405 bp, 19 predicted proteins | sample ArcticOcean_MG_C_8_FD_187440 | JGI IMG/M metagenome (GOLD analysis project Ga0209403, IMG submission 187440) | Marine microbial communities from western Arctic Ocean - ArcticOcean_MG_CB11_86 (SPAdes) (version 2) | ecosystem: Environmental > Aquatic > Marine > Oceanic | place: Arctic Ocean... | reverse complement strand
TATAAACATTCTCTTTTAGCGTTTAAATGGAGTTAGGAAAATTCGGGAAAAAGTTTTTTCAAACCCACAGCGCTTGCCTCACTCACGCCGCGCTCAGTAATAAGGCCGGTGACCAAGCGGCGGGGTGTAACATCAAATGCATAATTGGTAGCAGGCGAGCCGTCAGGTGTAATCTGCACCTCTGAAACAGCGCCTGATTTATCTTTGCCTACCATCACCGTAACCTCCGAGGCATCGCGCTCTTCAATCGGTATATCCCGCACACCATCCTCCACCGTCCAGTCAATCGTTGGCGACGGCAGACCAACATAAAACGGCACATCATTATCAAAGGCTGCGAGCGCCTTTAGATAGGTGCCGATCTTATTACAGACATCACCTGTGTAGGTCGTACGGTCCGTACCCGTAATCACCAGATCAACTTGACCATGCTGCATCAAATGACCGCCAACATTGTCAACGATTACTGTATGTGGAACACCGTGCTGACCAAGCTCCCACGCTGTAAGGCTAGCGCCTTGGTTTCGGGGGCGCGTTTCATCAGCCCAGACATGAACATCAATGCCGGTATTAAAGGCTTTGTAGATTGGTGCCAAAGCCGTGCCCCAATCCACTGTCGCGAGCCAGCCGGCATTACAATGGGTTAGGATATTAACCGTCGTGCCCTGTTTTTTTTCCGATATTTTTTTTATGATGGCTACGCCATGGTCACCGATTTTAGAGCAAATCTCGACGTCTTCGTCGCAAATCTCAGCCGCACGTTTATAAGCGGCAGCTTTGCGCTCGACCGCCGGCAGAGGCGCCAGCAAGGTCTTCATATTGTCCAAAGCCCAGCGCAAATTAACCGCCGTCGGCCGAGTTGCATAGAGATGATCATACATCGCTTTGAGATTGCCATCCGACGCATCTTCATGCATTGCCAAGGCAACACCATAAGCTGCCGTTGCGCCAATCAAAGGCGCACCCCGAACCCACATGTCTTTGATCGCTACCGCTGCATCGCTCATTGCCTCCAAACGGACAGTGACAAATTCATGCGGCAATTTTGTCTGATCAATAATCTCCGCCGCCCAGCCATCTTCGGCAAGCCAGATCGTGCGGGTGGGGGTGCCATTTACTTTCAAGTGTTAAGCACCCGCCCGGCAACTGCATCGAGCTTGGCCAGCACATCCGGGTCGCGGGCATCTGGCGCGGTGATTAACGCATTGTCGAGCGCATGATGACAGCCGTCTGAGCATTCCTTGCTACGGCCCGAGAGTTTGGGCGCAACTTCTTTGACCAAAGAGGTTGCATTATCGGCATTACCAAGAAGTACTTTAATAATTGCATCAACCGTCACGTGTTCATGGTCTGGATGCCAGCAATCAAAATCCGTCACCATCGCAACTGTCGCATAGCACATCTCAGCTTCACGGGCGAGCTTTGCTTCAGGCATATTAGTCATACCAATCACATCACAGCCCCAATCCTTATAAAGCAAAGATTCCGCTCGTGTCGAAAACTGCGGGCCTTCCATAGCCAGGTAAGTGCCGCCTCTCACGGTCTTAATACCGAGATCCCTTGCGCCCTCCTCCAATACATTGCCAAGCCGTGAACAGACAGGATGGCCAAAACCCACGTGCGCAACCATCCCGGTTCCAAAAAAGCTTTTCCGGCGTGCAAAAGTTCGATCGATAAATTGATCAACGATAACGAAGGTGCCAGGATCCAATTCTTCTTTGAAGGAACCACAGGCAGATAAAGAAATAATCTCCGTGACACCTGCACGTTTAAGAGCATCAATATTGGCTCTATAGTTTAATTCAGAGGGAGGAATTTTATGTCCGCGACCATGACGCGGCAAAAACACCAATTGTTGGCCATCTAACTGACCAAAAAGAAACTCATCAGACGTTTGACCAAACGGACTTTCAACCCGCTCCCATCGTATGTGGGCTAATCCATCGATATCATAGAGACCACTTCCGCCAATAATACCAATGATAGGGTCCACAGACATTTTGATCTCCTTTAATCTAATATAATCTTTGCTTTCTCAATAATCACCTGCTCAATAGGCACATCACTTGGAAACGGTCCCCCAGGCCCTGTTTTCATCATGGAAATACGGCCAACAATATTCATTCCATCGATCACGCGGCCGAACGCTGTATACCCCCAACCCTGCTGTGATTTTGACCGATGGTTCAAAAACCCGTTAAACTTCACATTTATGAAAAATTGATTTGTTGCCGAATGTGGATCATTTGTTCTCGCCATCGCGATCGTGCCTCGTTCATTAGGAATTCCCTTATCTGCTTCATTTTCGATTGGCTCTCGTGTCGCCGTTTTATTATAATTCTTATCAAATCCACCGCCTTGAACCATAAAAGCTTTTATCACCCGATGGAAAATTAACCCGTCGTAATGGCCTTCACGAACGTATTGTAAAAAATTCGCAACAGTTTGCGGCGCCTTATCAGGCTCCAACTCAACAGTAAAATCACCCATGGTCGTTTTAAAATGAACCTTAGGCTTACCCGTAGCTTGTAAATTACCTATAACCGCAAAAATAGTTACAAATGGCAAAATACTCATAATTAGATTTTTCATTTTATGGTCTCCTAATTACGTAAAAAAAAAGCGCTCAGATAAATCAAACTACCTAAACGCCTCTCGTTCAAAAGCAATTTTCTAATGCAATTTTGCCCAAACTTGGCGTTTAACCGCATAAAGCATGGCACTAAAAACTAATAGAAACAACATTACTTTGAGCCCAAGCCGTTTCCGCTCCTCAAGCTCTGGTTCCGCAGTCCATATTAAAAACGCCGTAACGTCCTTAGACATTTGTTCGACAGTAGCTTTTGTACCATCACTATATTCCACCCCTTCATCACTTAAGGGAGCAACCATCGCAATTTGGAAACCTGGAAAGTATGGATTATAATTCATGTCTTCCGAAACCTCAAAATTAGCCGGCGCATCTTTAAAGCCGGTCAAAAGTGCATGGAGGTAATTTGCACCATTTTTACGTGCTTTAGTCATTAAACTTAAATCTGGAGGCAACGCGCCTGCATTGGCAGCACGTGCAGCAAGATCATTTGGGTAAGGCGAGATAATTTTATCAAAAGGTTTTGCTGGACGCACAAGAAGTTCACCATCCGCATGTGTTTCGCCGTCCCCGTTCGGGCCAGCCGGCACTTCAACGTCAGCGATTATTTTTTTGATTTCGTCCGAAGAAAAACCAATTTCAGATAAATTTCTATAGTAAATCAACCGTACACTATGACAAGAAGCACAGACCTCATTATAAACCTGCCAGCCACGTTTTAACTGTTTACGGTCAAAAAATCCAAATAGACCGTTTGTAGTCCAAGATTGCTCCTCAGGATGAGCAGCGCCACTAGATGCCTCTACGAAAGTTGCATTTACAGAAGAAGAAAAAATTATTAAAAATGCTGCTAGAAGGACTTTTTTACTAGTCATCGTAACCATTAGCTGCTCTCCTTAATATCAGTTCCACTCAGGATAACAGCGGCGCTTATGCTATCTGGCAACGGTTTTGTTTTCTCAAAACGACCCACTAATGGAACCAGCACCACCAGATGAACAAAGTAGTATAATGTAGCTAAACGTCCAACCAGCAACCATGTTCCTTCGGCTGGTTTAGCGCCGACAAAACCCAGGATAACTGTATCGATAACAAATATCCAAAAGAGCCAAAAGTAAGTGGGGCGAAAATTTGCGCTACGGACTTTAGAAGTATCTAGCCATGGTAGTAAAATCAGCAAAAGTATTGAGGAAAACATAGCAATCACACCAGCTGTCTTTGCGGGTATAATTACTGGTAAAAGCCCCCAAACATCTACAAAATTATCAGGAACTGCGCGCAGAATGGCGTAATAAGGCAAAAAGTACCATTCTGGAACTATATGAGGTGGTGTTACCAGTGGGTTTGCTTCTATATAATTATCTGGCTCACCAAAAAAATTAGGTGCAAAAAAGACAAATCCCAGAAAAAATAATAAGAACACACCAACGCCTAAAGCATCTTTAGCAGTATAATAGGGATGAAATGGAATTTCATCCTGGTCGCCCTTAATGTCAATACCCAGAGGGTTGTTAGACTTATGTGTATGGAGAGCCCAAAGATGAAGGAAGACTAGCCCAAAAATTATAAATGGCAACAGGTAATGAAGGGCAAAAAACTTGTTTAAAGTTGGATTATCAACCGAAAAACCACTCCATAGCCACTGTACTATCGTCTCACCAAAAAAAGGAATAACCGAAAACAAATTTGTGATGACAGTCGCACCCCAAAAACTCATTTGTCCCCACGGTAGCACATAACCTAAAAACGCTGTAGCCATCATAGCAAGAAAGATAAAGATACCAATTATCCATAATAATTCTCGGGGTTCTTTATAAGAACCATAGTACATACCGCGGAAAATATGAATGTAGACAACAATGAAAAACATTGATCCACCATTCATATGAATATAGCGAATTAACCAACCGTAATTGACATCGCGCATTATACGCTCAACCGAGTCAAATGCCATTGACGTATTAGCCGTATAATTCATCGCGAGGATTACACCGGACGCGATCATAATTACAAGCACCAAACCGGCAAGTGACCCAAAATTCCAAAAATAATTTAAATTACGTGGTGTGGGGTACGTAACTACCGAGTGATCAATAAAAGTAAAAACAGGTAGACGATGATCGACCCATTTTATGATTGGATTTTTCCAGGTTGGTGTGCTCATACTTTAATTCCCTAACCTATAACAATGTTTGTCGCACTCGTAAATTTGTACGGTGGAACCTCTAAATTCTTTGGCGCCGGACCCTTGCGAATACGTCCAGAAATATCATAATGCGACCCATGACACGGACAAAACCAACCGTTAAAGTCGCCCTTAACATCACCGCCCTTTTGCCCTGATGGAATACAACCAAGGTGTGTACAAATTCCAATTAAAACCAGCCACTCCGCTTTCTGAACTCGATCAGTATCAGACTGAGGGTCCTTCAAATCGCCTAATTTCGTCATTTTGACCGATTCAATTTCTTTTGCTGTTCTTTTTCGAATGAAAACTGGCTTCCCTCGCCAAATAGCCGTTATGCTTTGTCCTTCCTCTATAGAACTAAGATCTAATTCCGTTGAGGCAAGTGCTAAAACATCTTTCGATGGGTTCATACTATAAATAAAAGGCCAAGCCGCAGATGTAGCGCCTACAGCACCTACAGCAACTGTTGAGTATAGCAAAAAGTCGCGCTTGGAATCATCTGTCCCTTCATGCTCTGTTTCTTCTTGGATTGAATCTGTTTCAGCCATACTTATTTCCTCTTTTGTAACAGAACTTTGCAAATATTCGCTCGTTCTCAGAAACTTCAAATTTCATACATTAGGAAATCTTTAATTTTTAGTTTCTACACCATTGAATGCGCCAATGTATAATGCAGAATAGTACTTTAGAAAAGGAAAATCCATTGTCTTTAAAAGAATTTTAAGTAAGTCTCGGATGCAAAAAAATCACTATTTAACAAAGGACTTATTTCTATGCGTGTAGCTTTATATGAACCCGATATTCCACAAAATACTGGCGCGATACTGCGTCTCGCTTCGTGCTTTAGTATTAGTGTTGATATTATAGAGCCCTGTGGATTTGTTTTTAGCAACCGTCGTTTAAAGCGATCTGGAATGGATTATATCGATAAAGTGAACCTCAAACTACACGCTTCTTGGAAAAGATTTTATGAAGAACAACAAGCAAATGGAAAGGTGCGGATTGTTCTACTCACTACTAAAGGCAGCATTAGTCATACCGATTTCAATTTCCATTCTAATGATGTGCTCTTATTAGGTCGAGAAAGTGCCGGCGTTCCAAAAGCTGTACACATGGCCGCAGATGCACGTATAATTATACCAATAGCACCTGAAACCCGAAGCTTAAATATTGCGAGCTCTGCCGCGATTGTTCTGGGAGAAGCATTACGTCAAACTGATGCATACCCAAAATAGAAAGCTAAATTAATGAAGTTAATTGAAGACCAGAAGAAAATAGCCCGTACCTGGTTTGAAAAATTGCGAGATGAAATTTGCAGCGTTTTTGAAACTATTGAAGACACGGTCAAGGGCGGAGATGAAATCATGGCAATATCGCCAGGCCGTTTTAAGCGTAAAAACTGGGAGCGTCCGGAAGGTCTTGAAGAGAGCGGTGGTGGCGTCATGTCAATTATGAATGGACGTGTATTTGAAAAAGTCGGAGTAAATGTATCTACAGTCTTTGGTGAGTTTTCAGAGCAATTCAGAGCCTCCGTTCCAGGTGCCAAGGAAGATCCTCGTTTCTGGGCCTCTGGTATCTCTTTAGTAGCCCACCCCCGGTCACCACACGTACCGATCGCGCACATGAACTCTCGTATGATTGTTACCACAAAGCAATGGTTTGGCGGCGGAGGGGACCTCACGCCAATATTCCCAATCGAGCAAGATACGAGAGAATTTCACAAAGCTTTAAAATTAGCTTGCGATGCCCATAATAAAGAATACTACCCAAAATTTACAAAATGGTGCGATGAATATTTCTACCTGCCTCATCGTAATGAAACTCGGGGTGTAGGGGGGATTTTCTATGATAACTTAGATACAAAAAACTGGGAGGCAGACTTGGCTTTTACACGTGATGTCGGAATATCTTTTAAAAACGCATATTCAGATATAGTCAACCGCCGTATGAATGAGGAATGGAGCGATGAAGACAAATATGTTCAGCTCATCAAACGTGGTCGTTACGTCGAATTTAATTTAATTCATGACCGTGGCACCAAATTTGGTCTCATGACTAACGGCAATACCGAAGCCATCTTAATGTCTCTCCCTCCGATAGCCGCTTGGCAATAGTATATCTCTTTAATCCAATAAGGTTCTTTTAACCTTAACCCTACTGAATATCGTTTTAATAAATTTTAAACTATTTCTACATCACGGATAAGGCTTAATTGTGAAACAAAAAATAACTGGCATAAATTCTCTCTACAATCTGTTGCCTTCAACACCGAAGGCAACAGAAGCATCAGTTATGCCCAAAAGCTCTGATGACATTGAATTAGCCGAAGGCCAAACTCTATGTGGCAATCTAGATATCCGAATTGACTCAGAAGGCTTGTGGTTTTACCACGGATCACCCATTGGGCGAAAAGAACTAGTTAAATTATTTGCATCCGTCTTAAGTTTAGATAAGAACGGCAGGTATTGGCTTACTACACCGGCAGAAAAGGGAGAAATAATCGTTGAGGACGTTCCTTTTCAGGCTGTTGAACTGAGCGTGCAGGGCATGGATGAAAACCAAACACTAACATTTAGAACTAATATTGACGAAATTATCATAGCCGGTCATACCCACTCGATCCGCATAGAGACAAATCCAATTACGGAAGAACCATCACCCTATATTATGGTCAGAGATGGTTTAGAAGCACGACTGACACGCGCAGTCTTCTACCAAATGGTTGATCTGGGTGCTGAAATGACAGTGGAAATAGCTCGAGGAAAAGATATAATTAAAGAACAAGTTTTTGGAGTATGGAGTAGCGGACAATTCTTTCAAATAGGAAAACTAACGCAACAAAACTAAGTGCAGAAAGCTTGATTGCACGTCTTAATGCAAGCCAGGTTAATGTTGGGCTACGTTCTAATGAAGACGCAAATCCCAAAAATCGTGCTGCCCAAGATCAATACGCTCAAGCAAGCAATAAAAACGCCTTAACGCGCGCCGCCGTTCTCGTACCAATTATATTACGAGATGATGGTTTACGAGTATTACTAACAAAACGTACCGAACACCTCAAAAATCATGCTGGACAAATCAGTTTTCCTGGTGGGCGCGTTGATGATACTGATCGCGACATTCAACATACAGCTTTGCGCGAGACTGAAGAGGAGGTCGGACTGCACCCAAGTCATGTTGATATTGTTGGGGAACTGGATCAATATATTGTTGGTACTGGTTACCTAGTCAGCCCAATTATTGGCATGATCAAGCCGCCATTTAAGCTAATTAGGCAAGAAAACGAAGTTGCAGAAATATTTGAAGCACCACTTGATTTCCTAATTACACCTAAAAACTTTACGCGTTATGCCCGAGAATTTAATGGCAAAATGCATCACCATTTTGCCATAACTTGGCAAAACTACTTCATCTGGGGAGCAACTGCGGGAATGCTCCGAAACTTGTCACAGCGACTGCTGAGGACTTAGGAAACACAAATCATGCGCATATTTCTTCATATTATCCTCCCTTTGTTCTTGCCTTTAATACTTTATGCACTTTGGGCAAAAATTGACGCCAAACGTAAAGGCGAAGGCTTACCCAGTTGGGAAGGCGGGCATTGGTTCTGGGTTATAATAGCAGGATTTATATTTACTGCCGGTTCTCTAATTTACCTTTCGACATTAGGCGACGACATAGATGGCCATTATCAGTCACCCAAAATAGAAAATGGCAAGATTGTGCCTGGATATTTCAAGTAGAATAGATTGATAGATGTCCGCCTCTAAAAACAAAATAAATATTAAACCATGGATGAATAACCCAGAAATAAAAGCAATTCTATCAGCAATCACAAAAAATGGGAAAGAAGCAAGATTTGTCGGAGGTTGCGTTCGAAATCATCTTTTAAGAAAACCGATTCATGATCTTGATATTGCAACTCAAGAATTACCCCAAAAGATTATTTCACTTCTAAATGATGCCGGTATCAAAGCCATCCCAACTGGTTTAAAACACGGCACGATAATGGCGGTAATCAATCATAAAAACTTCGAAATCACGACACTCAGACGAGATATACAAACCGATGGTCGCCACGCGGTAGTGCAATTTACGGAAGACTGGGAACAAGATGCTGCCCGCCGTGACTTTACTATCAATGCAATAAGCGTAGATCTAGAAGGGACAATTTTCGATTATTTCAACGGTAGACAAGACCTAGATGCGAAAATTATCCGGTTTGTCGGCCACGCGCCCGATCGCATAAACGAAGACTATCTCCGTATTCTTCGTTATTTCAGGCTCATCGCAACTCTAAGTTTAAATATCGGCGATCAAAAGGAACTTGATGCTTGCATTGATCAAGTTGAAAAACTTACTGATTTATCGGCCGAAAGAATTCGGTCTGAGCTCTTTAAGATTCTTTCCTCTAAGATGGAAAAGAATATCATGCCTATGATGTACGAAGAAGGTGTCTTAGGTGTTATTTTACCACATGTTACATTTCCTGACAGACTACGACAGCTTGCCCGGCTCGAGGCTAATAAATTACAAATCAAGACCATTATACCAGACCCTCTTAGAAGATTGGCTGCCTTAATCGAAACCGATGTTAGTGGCATCGCTGAAGTCACAAACGCTTTAAAACTATCAAAAATAGAAAATAAACGATTAACCAACATGAAAAAACGAACTAGTGATATATGTTGGGATATGAGCCATAACGATTTGCAGAGGGCTATTTTTAGACGGGGAAACACTACGGTTATTGATTTAGCATTACTCAACTGGGCAGACATGCTGATCTCACCGTCGGGCAATATATCAGAAGCAGAAGATGGTTGGTTTCATATTATTTCTACTGCTACCAAACAAATAGGACAAGGACCGAGTTTACCCATCAAAGGTCAGGACGTCGTTGACCTCGGTATACCACCGGGCCGTAGAATTTCCCGGGTATTAAATCAAGTGGAGGAGTGGTGGCTAATGAACGGCTGCGTGGCGGACCGCAAAGCGTGTTTAAACGAACTCAAATTGCTTGTTGATCTCACTTAATAAAAAAATATAGCATTCCAAGAAAATCTGCTCTACACCAAAACACCCTACTAGTTGAGCTCTTGCACAAACAGCTTATATGCTGTCCCATCCATCAACTGATTAAGATCGGATACATTACTAACTTTAATTTTATAAAACCAACCCTGGGCTTCGGCATCTGAATTAACAATCGAGGGGTCTTCTTCCAACGCCTTATTCGCCGCAACAATTTCACCATCAACGGGCGCGTAAACTTCGGAAGCTGCCTTAACAGATTCAACAATCGCAACTTCATCACCCTTTTTATAGTTTGATCCTATTTCTGGCACCTCCACAAATACAACATCTCCGAGCTGAATTTGTGCATAGTCTGATATTCCAACAGTACCAATACTACCCTCCATAGATATCCATTCATGTTCATCGGTATATTTTAAATCTGTCATATAGTTACCTCCTTTTGCTCGATCCATTTAACTTCAAAGTCAAATCAAAATGAATAGAATTCAACATTTTCGCTACAAAGATTAATACACTTATTTCATTACTATTTAATCCTGGGTGTTTGTCGATTTTGGCGATTAAGTTTGAGTTGGTCTGGTGTTAATTGGAAACCGATATAAATCTCTGATCCTGGGCCCTTACGTGATCCGTTAAGTGGGATTGAAATCTCGACCTCTTCATCAACAATACGGACTGTATTCCTATTTTCTGGAAATTTTACTTTGACGACAAAAATTTTTCGACCGGATGGCTTGGGATAAAACTCGGGAATTGCAACAAAATAAGAAAAATTTATTAGGCGGCTTTGAGCGGCTGGCCCACGGGTAATTTCAAATTCAACTTTAATAACTAATTTAACCTTAGAGTATAAACCCTTCTTGCCAATGTATTCGCAATTGCCTGTAAAACCATTAACCTCAGCTTCATAACGAATATCGGTAATATCGCGACCTACTCCAGACCGAAAAACTGTGATCACATCAGTATCTTTAAGCAATTGAATTTTAGGGCATGGTGGAACAGGATAGCTTTCCCAAGGATTAAGATCCTTAGCTGCCTCACAGCCCGCCACAGTCAAAGCTGTAAAACAAAAAATGGCTATTTTAAAAATATTCTTAAACTTAGAACAAAAAAATTTCTTAGAGATTAAACTAGCCATTATTAATCTTCGCCCTTATCTAATTAATAAAAGATTTTTAAACTACCTAAGTTAAAGGGAATTATGTGTGCCATCGCAGTAAGGTGTATCTCTAGTCCTTTTGCAACCACAGAGGAATACAGTCCCACTTTTCTCAGCGATGAAGATATTTGGTTTGAATTCACCAGCCCCCTTGTGCGCACCATTACAATAAGGTTGTTTCTCACTCAGACCGCAAGTGCAAAACGCATATTTCTGGCCTTCGTCCAGCTCAACTTTATAGGGAGATTTTTGGGCAATAACAGGTTCCGTCATGACAAAATATCCTTTTTAACTGAAAGTTAGACTAATTTCTCAAAACTTTAATAGAGTAGGTCAAGAGCCACAAGACACTGTTTATCTAATAAAGGTCTTTAACCCCATAATAAGTCATTTACGCAGCCGAGATGATATAGCAGTGAACTTCAATATCATAAATGCTCCTCTTACATTAACGGTCTAATTACCAATATATTCCTCCTTTAGACTAAATAATCTTATTTCCAATAATTAGTACTTTGCAGAGGTTTCTGGTTAGGTTAGAAACCAATATGGAAAACTCTGTTGAGCTTTTTACCGATGGTGCCTGCAGTGGCAATCCAGGACCCGGAGGTTGGGGCGCCATATTGCGCTGGCGGGGTAACGACAAGGAACTTTATGGTGGCGAAGAAAATACTACCAACAATCGTATGGAAGCACTTGCTGTTATCAATGGCTTGAAGGAATTAACAAAGCCCTCAATTGTAATAGTCTATACCGATAGCACATACGTCCAAAAGGGTATGACAGAATGGCTAGAGGGTTGGAAAATTAAAAACTATAAAGTTAAGGGTGGTGGCTTACGCACCAATCACGATCTATGGCGAGAACTAGACGCCTTAAATCAAAAACACCAAATTACCTGGCAGTGGGTCAAAGGACATGCAGGGCATACAGAGAACGAGCGCGCAGATGAACTTGCCCGTCAAGGCGTAGATCTCGTTCGTTAAAATCTGCTATCATTTTGTGTCAATTTTTTTTCCGGGGAATTGCGTTAAACTTTTTACCACACCGCGGAACGTTCGTACTTCTTGTTCTGTCATATTAGCACGTTGAAATACATTGCGAATATTTTGTACCATTACCGGCCGTTTTTCTTTCACTCGTAAAAATCCATGGTTATCTAATTCTCTTTCAAGATGTTCAAATAACATTAGCATTTCCTCATTGGTCGCAAGTCGGGTATCTTTCATACGAAGCTCAATAGTTGGCGTATCATCAGCAAGCTTATACCACTCATAAGCTAATAACAGAACAGCCTGAGAAAGATTAAGCGATGTAAATCCGGGATTTAATGGGGTTATCACAATTTTATTAGCAAGTACGATGTCTTCATTCTTCATACCCTTGGCTTCTCGGCCAAATAAAATTCCACACTGTTCACTGCCGGCAGCTCTTATTTCCTTAGCAGCAATTTCTGGTGTCACTATTTCTTTCGTCATATCCCGGTCACGAGCCGTCGTTGCATAAATAAGATTTAGATCAGCAATTGCATCACTAGTACTTTCGAATACTTTCGTATTTTCGAGGACGAGATCAGCCCCTGAAGCTGAACTTACTGCTCGTGGGTTTGGCCAATCGTCTCTGGGCCGCACTAATCTTAGATCTGTTAGTCCACAATTCAGCATAGCTCTAGCAACCATACCAATGTTTTCGCCCAATTGAGGATCAATAAGAATAATTACCGGCAAGGCCCCTGCCGCCGCAATAGCGGTAGACTTAGATTGCATTCGTCGCCGGTTGGTTCCTGCCATCGAATTTTAGGACTTAGACATTAAGTGTGCCACCCGGTTTAGCTGCATCACGATAAAGCTTATAGACAATTGCGTCCCGTAACGCAGCATAGGATGCATCAATGATATTTGATGAAACGCCAACCGTTGACCAACGTGTACCCTTGGCATCCGAACTCTCAATCATCACTCGCGTAACCGCTCCAGTTGCATCTGACGGCGTTAGTATCCGTACTTTGTAATCAACCAACTTAATATCTTCAACTTCAGGGTAAATAGGCAACAATACGTCACGGAGGGCACTATCCAGAGCGTTGACTGGGCCATTACCTTCACTAACCGTCATAAATTGTTGCCCGTTTACATTTGCCTTAATTGTGGCCTCTGATAAAGTGACCAACTCACCCCTTGCATTCCATCGCCGCTCATCAATTACTCGAAAACTACTCAGACTAAAATATTCAGGTACAGTTTGCAGGGCGCGCCGCGCTAGTAATTCAAAACTCGCTTCAGCACCGTCATAGGCGTATCCCGCGAACTCCAACTCTTTTACCTGCTCAACAAGGCGCGTAACCTTTAGATCTTTACCATCAACTTCCAAACCAATATTCCTAAACATTGCTAGGATATTTGATTTTCCAGATTGGTCTGAAACTACAATACGACGAGAATTTCCCACAACCTCGGGCTCAATATGCTCATAACATTTTGGATCCTTCTCAACAGCCGAGACATGAACCCCACCTTTATGAGCAAATGCGGATTCGCCTACATATGGTGCTCCACGATTTGGGGCGCGGTTCAGACGTTCGTCTAATGCGTGAGATGCTTGGGTAAGCTTAGCAAGATTTTTTTTGGATATGCCGGTCTCAAAACCCATTTTTAATATTAATGATGGAATAATAGAAATAAGATTGGCATTACCACACCGCTCACCTAGACCATTTAGTGTTCCCTGTATTTGACGCACCCCGGCCCTCACGGCAGCTAATGAATTTGCAACAGCATTACCCGTGTCATCATGGCAGTGAATACCTAGGTGATCTCCGGGTACATGCTTGATTACCTCAGCAATAATCTGCTCAATTTCATCAGGCAGCGTACCACCATTGGTATCACAAAGAACAATCCAGCGTGCACCTGCTTTATAAGCAGACGTAATGCATTTTAGAGCGTATTCTGGGTTCGCTTTATAACCGTCGAAAAAATGCTCCGCATCGAAAAGCGCTTCACCTGCTTTTTCTTTAACATGGGCAATTGAATCAGCGATCATTGCAACGTTCTCATCCATATCGATTTCGAGCGCAACTTTTACGTGAAAATCCCAGGTCTTACCAAAAATGCATGCGCAGGGAGTTTTCGTATCCAAGATAGCACTTAGCCCAGGGTCATTATCAGTGCTACGGCCTGGACGTCGTGTCATACCAAATGCTGCAAATTTTGCATGTTTTAATTTTGGAAGATTAGCAAAAAAGGCATCATCCGTTGGATTAGCTCCTGGCCACCCGCCTTCAATATAATCTATGCCAAGAGAATCAAGGTCTTGAGCAATAGCTGTTTTATCCGCGACATTAAAATCAACGCCTTGCGTCTGAGCACCGTCACGGAGCGTACTATCAAAGAGGTAAACTCTATTATCTTTCATTGACTTTAATCTCTAGAATTTGAATCACTTAAATTTGTATAATGCTTTTCATAAAATTCGAAAACTTCAGAAATGCGGGTTACTGCACACAATCTCAAGTATTTCAGCCTGAGATCAAGCAAAAATCTATAGTGAAGTATATTGATTAGCATTCTATTAAACTAAACTGGAGAAAATAATTCCAACATAATTATCAAGTGGATAAAAAATCTATAAAATTCTGCGGTTTAAAATTAATAATCGCCTTACCAGCGAAAATAATTTTAAAATTTGTATTTAAGTCGTGAGATAAATTTTTTGATCCATCTATATGTACAATACAAATATTATTTCACAATAATTCCACACAGTTTATTAAACCTTTTGTGATCAACGTAAAAAGATTGGCCGATTATACTATTATATCTGTCTTATCATTTCGGAGATCAACAAATTGTCTAATGACAGTAAACTGACCTGTGTCACGCTCAATTGAACCTTCCGCTCCAATGACACCGGATGGGGAGTTGCCGACCACACCATTAATAAGGCCCAATACGCCAACCTTAGTGACACCATGGTAGATCGAAGATTGAATAGTCGGGTGATTAACAAGTTGAGTATTGCAATCAACCCGTAGATTTACCAATTGCGTTATTGCTAGGGGGTCACGTTCTAATGCTTCATTTAAAACTTCGATAGCTTTTAGAATTGGATCAGACATCAATACACTTTATTTTGTTAAGGTTAATCTATCACCAATGACCTCATACCCACCCATACGAGACAGAAAACTCATTCCCAACAAAGAAGTAGCCATGTCCGCACCATTCACCGAAGCTCGAACATTAGTAATTTCAATTGGCCCTATCTTAATCCTACCAAGTTTCACAGAAGCGCCTCGTACAACCCCATTTGCCGTATTATATATCTTATTAAAGGATAGTTGTTTAAGCTTAAACCCCAACCGCACTGCATCGCTTGGATTTAAAATAACATCGCTAGCACCAGTGTCGATGAGGAATTTTATTT
>Ga0209403_10004383_pt1 | contig 15407 bp, 15 predicted proteins | sample ArcticOcean_MG_C_8_FD_187440 | JGI IMG/M metagenome (GOLD analysis project Ga0209403, IMG submission 187440) | Marine microbial communities from western Arctic Ocean - ArcticOcean_MG_CB11_86 (SPAdes) (version 2) | ecosystem: Environmental > Aquatic > Marine > Oceanic | place: Arctic Ocean... | reverse complement strand
TTTTTTTAAAATAAGAAAAAAGACCTCTTTCGCCATTTAAAAGATTAAAGAAGAAATAAAGTATTAAAAAAGTAGAGATTAATAAAAAATAATTTTTTTTTAATTTACCCAGCATTAATGAATTTTATTCATTATAGCTTTTTTTCCAAGCTCTTCTTCAATGCGTAATAATTGGTTATATTTTGCAACTCTCTCTGATCTAGCTAAAGAACCGGTTTTAATTTGATTGGAATTTGTGCCTACAGCAAGATCGGCTATAAAAGTATCTTCACTATCTCCAGATCTATGAGAAATTATTGTTTTATAGCCAATAATTTGTGCAAATTTAATAACCTCTAGTGTTTCTGAAACTGTACCAATTTGGTTAAGTTTAATTAATATTGAATTTGAAGTGTTATTTAAAAAACCTTTTTTAAGTCTTTCTAAATTGGTGACATAAAGATCGTCTCCAACAATTTGTATATTCTTGATAGACTTCATCAATTTGCTCCATGAAGTCCAGTCATTTTCTCCAAATGGGTCTTCAATAGATTTAATTTTATATTTGTTTATTATTTTTTGATATTTTTTGATTGATTGTTCGACGGATATATATTTCTTTGAATGGATTGAATATTTATCTTTTTTAAATAATTCATTTGCAGCTACATCAAGACAAATTGAAACATCTTTGCCATTCTTAAAGCCAGATTTGGCTATTGCTGCTACAATTAAATCTAAAGCTTTTTCGTTACTACTAATCATTGGAGCAAAACCTCCCTCATCACCAACAGAAGTTGATAAACTTTTTTTTTTGATTAGATCTCTTAAATTGTTAATTACAATATAACAAATTCTCATAGCTTCTGAGAAGCTTTTAGCTTTGTCAGGTCTTATCATAAATTCTTGAATTCTTAAACCATTATTTGCATGAGCTCCTCCATTAATAATATTCATTAAAGGATAAGGTAATTTGAAATTATTTTTTAATAAAAATGTTTTGTAGAGAGATACATTTTTAATTTTTGCTGAGAGTTTTTTGACAGCCATTGATACTGCTAAAATAGCATTAGCCCCCAGATTTGTTTTTTGTCTAGTACCATCAAGGTTAATCAATGTTGTATCTATTCGTGTTTGATCATGAATGTTTGTGCCACTAAGTTTTTTAGAAATCTTTTTGTTAACCAAGTTAACAGCACTTAGAACACTTTTACCTAAGTATTTTTTATTATTCTTATCTCTTTTTTCGAATGCTTCATATGTTCCGGTTGATGCACCTGACGGACAAATGGCAGATGCACTTGAATTTTTGGAATAGACCTCTGCTTCAATTGTTGGATTTCCTCTGCTATCAAAAACTTGACGTGCTCTTATTTTTAAAATTTTACTCATTTATTTTTTAATTAAATTATCAATTTCAAATAGTTGAGAAAGTAATTTTTCCAATTTATCTAAAGGAACCATGTTAGGCCCATCAGACGGAGCATTATCTGGGTCTTGATGTGTTTCAATAAAAACACCAGCAACACCGACAGCAACTGCTGCTCTTGCTAAATATTCTACAAATTCTCTCTGTCCACCACTGGTCTCTCCTAAACCACCAGGTTGTTGCACAGAATGAGTTGCATCAAAAATAACAGGGTATCCATTTTTAGCCATTATAGGTAAAGATCTCATATCAGAGACAAGAGTATTGTATCCAAAACTTGCACCTCTTTCGGTAACTAAAATATTATTATTACCAGAGTCAGCAATTTTTTTAGTGACATTAACCATATCCCATGGGGCAAGAAATTGTCCTTTTTTAACATTAATAATTTTTCCTGTTTTAGCTGCTGCAATTAATAAATCCGTTTGTCTGCACAAAAATGCTGGTATTTGCAATACATCTGCATGAGGTGCTACTACAGAACACTGTTCAGCTTTGTGTATGTCTGTTAATATTGGAATATTTAATTCTTTTTTAATCTTATCAAAAATAGGTAAGGATTGTTCTAGACCAGCACCTCTTTTCCCTTTTAGGCTTGTTCTGTTAGCTTTATCAAATGAGGTTTTGTAAATAAACCCCATATTAAACTTAGAAGTAATTTCTTTAATTTGACCAGCCATATCCATAGCATGTTGTTCAGTCTCAAGCTGACATGGACCAGCAATAATACAAATTTTGTTATTATTTGAAATTTCTATATTTCCGCAATTAACTTTTATATTTTTCATTTATAATTTTTAGCTGCCTTGATAAATGATGAGAATAAAGGATGTGGTGCCAAAGGTCTAGATTTAAATTCAGGATGAAACTGCACAGCTACAAACCAAGGATGATTTTTTAACTCAATAATTTCAGGTAACTTGTTATCAGGAGATAATCCTGAAAATATTAATCCCTTTTTTTCAAATTGATCTTTATAACTAATATTAACTTCATATCTATGTCTGTGTCTTTCTTGAATTATTTTTGATTTATAAATTTTTTTGATCAATGAATTTTCTTTTAATTTAGCATCATAAAGTCCAAGTCTCATAGTTCCTCCAAGATTTTTATCAGTACCCATGATCACTTTACCATCTTTATTCCATTCGCTAATCAAACCAATAATTGGTGTACCACCTTTCCCGAATTCACTTGAAGTAACTTTTTTCATGTTTAATTTGTTTCTTGCAAATTCAATAATTGCCATTTGCATTCCAAAACAAATTCCAAAGAAGGGAATTTTTCTCTCTCTAGCATATTTAATTGCTTCAATTTTACCCTCAGTTCCTCTTTTACCAAATCCTCCTGGTATTAAAATTCCAGAAACTTCTTTTAATTTTTTTTTAATTTCAGAAATTTTTAAATTTTCAGAATCAATTCTTACTAAATTAATTTTTAAATTATTATCAATTCCACCATGTGTTAATGCTTCATCTAATGATTTATAAGCATCTTTAAGATCAACATATTTGCCAATAATCGCAATATTGATCGATTTCTTTGTATGAAGAATAATTTTTGTAATTTTTTTCCAAGGATTTAAATTAACTTTTTTCTTTGATTTAATTTTAAAATACTCAAGAACTTGTTTGTCTAAATTTTCTCTGTTAAATCTAATTGGTGCTTCATAAATAGTTTTAACGTCAACTGTTTGAATTACATTTTGAATATCAACATTGCAAAATAAGGATATTTTTTTCCTGTGTTCTAAAGGGATCGGTCTTTCAGATCTACAAATGATAATATGTGGTTGGATACCTAGACTTCTTAGTTCTTTTACAGAATGTTGAGTTGGTTTAGTTTTAATTTCATCTGATGCCTTAAGGTATGGCACTAAAGTTAAATGAATAAATAAAGCTTTTTTTTTACCAACATCATTTGCAAACTGCCTGATAGCCTCAATAAAAGGAAGGCTCTCAATATCTCCTACTATTCCTCCAATTTCACAAATTACAAAATCTTCTTTTGATGTGTCATTTTTTATAAACTCTTTAATACGATCGGTTATATGTGGAATTACCTGAACTGTTTTTCCAAGGTATCCTCCTTTGCGTTCCTTCTTTAAAACGTCACTATAAATTTTTCCAGTAGTTATGTTGTCAGATTTTTTTGCTGATATTCCAGAAAATCTTTCGTAATGACCTAAATCTAAATCAGTTTCAGCTCCATCGTTGGTTACAAAAACTTCTCCATGCTGGAAAGGACTCATTGTTCCAGGATCAACATTAAGATAAGGATCTAATTTTCTTAAACGAACTTTAAAACCTCTTGATTGAAGTAAATATGCTAGAGAAGCTGATGAAAGACCTTTTCCTAAAGATGAGACCACACCGCCGGTAACAAATATAAATCGCGCCATGGAATTATCTTATAGCGATTAATTAATAAATTGGAAAGAATTAATTATTATTTTCAGGAATTGAAGGGGTATCATCAGATTTTTCTTCAACAATATCCAATACAGAGGATGTTGGTGTGAGCTCTCCTCTAGATATTATTGTTAAAGCTAAACTACAAATTATAAATAATGTTGCAACTACGGCAGTAGCTTTACCCATAAAATTACCAGCAGATCTAGAAAGCATAAAATTGTCTTGCGAAACACCTATTCCAAGTGCACCACCTTCTGATTTTTGCACAAGGATCAAAAGGATAAGTATTGCAGCAAGCACTAAATTGACTACTAATAAAATATTTTCCATGGAGATTAACTATATGTTTTTTTGACTATATCAATAAATTTATTGGCATTTTGAGAAGCTCCTCCAATCAAAAAACCATCAATGTTATTAATTTCTTTTAAGTTTTTAATATTTTTAGGATTAACAGAACCACCATATAAAACTTTTGGAGGTTTACCTTTAAATTTACTTTTAATAAACTCAACTGTTTTAAAAAGGTCTTTTAATTTTGGAATAATACCACTGCCTATAGCCCAAACAGGTTCGTAAGCTATAAAGATATTTGATCTATTTTTTATACCATTTAAACCAACCTTAATTTGTTTGGACAAAATTGATTGTGTCTTTTTTTTTCTTTTTTCATTTAATGTTTCACCAATACAAAAAATAACTTTTAATTTTGCCTCTAGTGCACTTTTGATCTTGAGATTAGTCAATTTATTATTTTCACCTTTTTTTCTATTTTCTGAGTGCCCAATAATAACAAAATGTGCACCAGTATTTTTCAACATACGAGAATTAATAGAACCTGTGTATGGGCCATAACTTTCACTTTCATGACAATTCTGACCACCGATACCAATTTGACAGTTTTTAAATTTTTTCGCAAAAGAACTTATTAAAGTGTATGGAGGACAATAAATTAATCTACCTTTGTTTATTTCTTTAGATTTTGAAAATTTAATAACTTTATTTAATGTATTTAGAGAAGATAAATTCCCATACATTTTCCAATTGGCTACAAAATACATATATTTATTTGTCATAATGAAAAATTTAATCTATAGCTTTGTATTTTACAGATCAATAAATTAATTAAGTAATGATAAATCCTTTTAAAAACTTTACATATAAAAAAATTGCTGGGCTATTATTAATTCTTATAATTATCATAGCTTTTGGTTTTGGTGGCTTTGGCGGAGGTTTTAATTCTGGAAATCAAAACAATATTGCAAAAATAAATAACACCAATATATCGACACAAGATTTCATGAATTATTTAAATGAATCTGGATTAAGCCAGGAAGTAATAAAAGAAAATGTTGAAAAAAATATAATTGAAGAACTTTTGTCAGGTTTAGTATCTACAACACTACTACAGCTGGAAATAAAAGATTTAGACCTAGTGATGTCAAAAGATATATTAATTGAAAGAATTAAAAAAAATAAAAATTTTCAAGATGAAAATAGTATTTTTAAAAGAACTCTTTATGAAAAATTTTTACTAACAAATGGTATGAGTGCGCCAATGTATGAAATAAAATTAAAAAATAATGCTCTGCAAAAAGAATTATTTACATACATAAGTGGTGGTGCCAAATCTCCTAAGTTTTTGGTAAATAAATATTTTATAGAAAAAAACAAAAAATTAGATATTAATTATATAAGCTTAAATAAGTTTTATAAAAAAGCTGATGAATTTACCGATCAAGAAATTAGAATTTTTATTGAAGAAAATTCAGAAAAGCTGAAACAAGATTTCATTGATTTTTCATACGCAATAATTACACCAAAGAATCTAATTGGCATAGATGAATTCAATCAAGCATTTTTTAATGAAATTGATGAGATAGATAACAAGATATCTAAAAATATTGATTTTAAAACAATTATTAATGAACTTAATATTAAACCAATCATTAAAAAAAATTATATAAACTTAGAAAATAAAGAAACAATTGAGAATAAAATTTATAATTCAAGAATAGACAAGATAGAAATCCTAGAAGATAATGGTGTTTTTATCTTTTATCAAATTGATAAAATTAATACTAAACTGCCAAGTGTAAATAATGACAAATTCATAAAAAAAATTAAAAATCTTTTATTTCAAAAAAATAAATTTGAATTCAATAAAAAAATATTAAACCAATTGGATAAAAAAGAATTCAATGAGGCGTCTTTTAATGAACTTGGTAATGATGGAATTGAAAAAATTAGATTAAATTCAATTAAAGATATCAACAAATTTGAAATTAACTCTATTGAGATTTTATATTCACTACCAATTAATACATTTACTTTAATTGCTGATAAAAAAAATAACATATTCATAGCTAAGGTGATAAATTATGAAGATCTAAATATTTCTCAAAATTCAAATGAGTTTAATTCAATTTCTAACGAAGCAAGTGCAAAAAATAGAAACGGAATATTAAAATCTTATGATTATCTTTTAAAAGCTAAATACAAGGTTATTGTTAATGAAAAAACTCTTGATAGAGTAAAAAATTACTTTAGATGATGCTTAATCGAAACTTTAAGGATTTTAAGTTTCAACACAAAAGAAACAAAAATCAGATTATATATACTTCTAGAAAGACACGAGATGATCGTGAAGTTTTAAATTTAATTGATAATTTCCTTAATAAAAAAAATAGCTTTATCTTTGAATCAGTTGAAAAAGGAAAAATAAGAGGCAGATACACTATCTTCGGTAAAAACCCTGATAAGATTTGGGAGTTTAATAATAAAAATTCTTATTTAATTACAAAAAATAACAAAAAAAAAATTACAGGAGATCCTGACAAAATTATTGAAAAAATAATAGAAGAGTTTAAATTTAAAACACCATCTGGACTGCCCTCTATTTGCTCTTTAATATCTGGATATTTTTCTTATGATTCAATAAGATATGTCGAAAAAATTCCTAATAAATGTAAGGATGATTTAAAATTACCAGACGTAAGACTCTTAAGACCAAGAACTTTAGTTATTCATGACAATTTAAAAAAAAAGATTTTTTATATTATAAACATCTTCAATGACGAAAAAATTTCAAATTATAAAGTTAAATATTTAGAAATTAAGAGTGAAATTAATGATTTATTAATTCAGGCTTCCATAGAAAAAAATAGTTCATATAAAAATAAGAAAACTAATATTAAAGTTAAATCTAACACTTCTAAAAATAAATTTTTAAAAATGATTAATAAAGCAAAAAAATACATTAAAATTGGAGATATTTTTCAAGTAGTCTTAAGTCAAAGATTTGAAGCTAAATTGTCAAAAAAACCATTAGAAATTTACAAAAAACTAAGAGTTACTAACCCCTCACCATTTATGTACTTCTTCAATTTTGAAGATTTTCAAATAATTGGAGCTAGTCCTGAAATTTTAGTCAGGCTAAGAGATAATAGAATTACAGTTAGACCAATCGCTGGCACTAGACCTAGAGGAAAAAACTCTAAAGAAGACAATTTTTTTGCTAAAGACTTATTACATGATAAAAAAGAACTTTCAGAACATTTAATGTTACTTGATTTAGGTAGGAATGATGCGGGAAAGGTCTCTAAAATTGGTACTGTTAAAGTGACAGAGAGCTTTATCATCGAAAAATATTCTCATGTAATGCATATAGTCTCTAATGTGATGGGTGTTTATAATAAAAAATTTTCAAAATTTAAATCATTACTTGCAGGCTTTCCAGCTGGAACAGTTTCGGGTGCTCCCAAAATTAGAGCCATGGAAATTATTGATGAGCTAGAAACAACAAGAAGAAAAGTTTACGCTGGTGGTATAGGATATTTCTCAGCCAATGGTGAATTTGATACTTGTATAGCTTTAAGAACTGCTGTTGCAAAAAATAAAAAATTTTACGTTCAAGCAGGGGCAGGTATTGTTGCTGATAGTAATCCAATTAAGGAATACGAAGAAACTGTTAATAAGGCAAAAGCATTATTGAATGCTCTAAAATAATGAAGATTATATTAATAGATAACTACGATAGTTTTACATTCAATTTATATCACTACATATCCTCACTAAAGGTGAATGTTGATGTAATTAGAAATGATGAAATTACTGATAAGCAAATAATTAAAAATAAGTACAATAGAATTGTTATATCACCAGGTCCTGGTAATCCAAATCAATCTGGTAATTGTATTAAAATAGTTAAATCTTTATACAAAAAAATTCCAATACTGGGTGTATGCTTAGGTCATCAAATTATTGGACAAGTATTTGGTTCAAAAATAATTCAAGCTAAAAAATTGATGCACGGTAAAACTAGTATAATTGAATCAAATAAAACTGGAATATTAAAAAATCTTCCCTCCAAATTTGAAGCCACAAGATACCATAGTTTAATTATTGATAAAAAAACTCTCTCTAAAGAACTAGAAATTACTGCACAAACTAAAGATGGTATTATAATGGGTGTAAAACATAAAAAGTATAATATTCATGGTGTTCAATTTCACCCTGAAAGTATAAAAACTATTATTGGTATCAAGATTTTAAAAAATTTTATTAATTACAAAAACTAATGAAAAACTTTCTAGAAAAGTTAAAGAATAAACAAGATTTATCATTTGACGAAAGTAAAGCTGCTTTTGAAATGTTAATGCAGGGTAAAGCTTCTGATGAGGAAATATTTGATTTTTTAACTCTACTTTCGGCAAAAGGTGAAGTTTCGAACGAGATAGCTGGTGGTGTTTACGTGTTAAGAGATAAATCTAAAAGAGTTAATGTTAAAGATTGTGTAGATACATGTGGTACCGGTGGTGATGGCATGAATACACTAAACATATCAACAGCTTCAGCTCTATTGTTAGCTAGTATGGGTATTAAAGTTGCAAAACATGGTAATAAAGCTGTTTCATCTAAATGCGGATCTGGTGACGTTTTAGAAGCTTTAAATATTAAAATTGATTTAGAACCTAAAGATATTGAGAAACAAATAAATAAAAATAACTTTGGTTTTATGTTTGCTCCAAACTATCACAGTGCGATGAAGTTTGTTGGACCAACAAGAAAAAAAATAGGTAAAAGAACAATATTTAATATGATTGGTCCGTTAAGTAGCCCTGCTCTTGTTGAGAGACAAGTTGTTGGTGTTTTTGACAAAAAATTACTAAAGATTTTTGCTGAAGCTTTAAATAATTTAGATATTAAATTTGCTTGGATTGTAAATAGTGAAGATGGTTTAGATGAAATTTCACCATACGCAAAAACAAATGTTGTGCAATTAAAAAATGGTATAATTTCAGAAATCATAATAGATCCTAAAGAACTTAATGTTGGTGCAAATAAATTTGAAGATTTATTGGGTGATGATGCTAAATTTAATGCAAGTAAAATGGTTGATATATTTAAAGGTGAAGATAATGATTTTTCAAAAGCAGTTTGTTTGAATGCTGCCGCAGGTTTGATTGTTAATGAAAAATTTTCAGAATTTAATGATGCATATACAAATTCTAGAGACCATATTTTGTCTGGAAAAACATATGATAGTTTAAAGGAACTTCAAGGTGAGTAAAATAGATAAAAGACATAGAAAATGGGATCCAGTTTTTGACAATTTATTTTTTTCAGCATGGTTTAATCATGGAAATAATGTAGATGTTTTAAGTGTAATTCTTAAAAATAGATTTGAAAAATTAGGTATTTTAAGTGATCTGGGTGTACCTATTGAAGAACTTAAAGAGCAAATTTCTGAAATGAAGAAACAGAAATTATTTTTTAATTTTAAAGAAAAAATAAAAAATAATATTAAACACAATAAATTTTCTGTTATCACTGAAATGAAAAGGATGAGTCCTTCTGCTGGTTATATAATACCTTATGATAAATATAATCCTGTTGAAATTGCAAAAATATATGAAAAAAATAAAGCAACATGTTTGTCAGTACTAACAGAACCTAATTTTTTTGGGGGAGACTTTCAAGATATGATGAATATTAAAGAAGCTGGAATAAGACTCCCAATTTTATGTAAAGATTTCATGGTTACAAAATGGCAATTATATTTTGCAAGGTCTAGAGGTGCTGATGCTATATTGCTTATCCTTGCTGCCTTTGATCTTTTTAAAAAAGAGAATAAAAAATTACTTTATGAATTTTATGAAGAGGCATTGAAATTAAATATGTCGGTCATTATAGAAACACATACTGTTGAAGAAGCTGAAAGAGCGTTAGAGTTTAAAGAGGCACTTATAGGCGTAAATAATAGAAATCTTAAAACTTTAAAAACTGATAGAAATACAACCTACAGTATTAATAATGTATTAAAAAATTTTAATGGTCCTCTAATTTCAGAGAGTGGTATTAAAACAAAAGAAGAACTTTTGGATATTAATTTTAAAACTCAAATTAAAACTTTTTTAATTGGTGAATCACTTTTAAAAAATTTAGATAATAATTCAATTTTTTCAGTTCTTTAGTAAAATTAACCCCTATTTTAAACACTTATTAGCTATTGTTAAAATAGAAGAACACTTGTAGAACAGTTTTTGTACTTAATTTGTTCTTATGCTAACTAAAAAACAAAAAAACCTACTTTTATTTATCAACAAGAAGTTAAGAGCCTCTGGCGTTTCTCCTTCATATGAAGAAATGAAAGATTCACTAAATCTAAAATCTAAATCAGGAATTCACAGACTAATAAGCGCTCTAGAAGAAAGAGGTTTTATTAGAAGATTGGCGCACAAAGCAAGAGCTCTAGAAGTTATAAAACTTCCAGAAACAGCCTCTGCTAACGATATTTATAACAGTTTTTCACCAAGTGTTATTAAAGGTGGTTTAGATACAGAGAATAATCATAAAGATGAAATGGAAATACCTGTATTGGGTAAAATTGCTGCAGGAACTCCTGTCGAAGCAATTCAAAATGAAGTTGCCAGAATACCCCTTCCCAGTAATCTTGAAAAGAATGGTCAATATTTTGGACTTAAAGTTCAGGGTGATTCAATGATCGAAGCTGGTATTAATGAGGGTGATACAGTTATTATTAAAAGATCTAACACTGCTGATAATGGTAAAATTGTAGTAGCCTTAATTGACGAACATGAAGCTATGCTTAAAAGAATTAGAAGAAAAGGCAAAACTGTAGCTCTTGAAAGTGCAAATAGAAACTATGAAACTAAAATATTTGGCCCTGATAGAGTAAAAGTTCAAGGTGTTCTAGTATCTTTATATAGAAACTTCTAAGAAAATAGTCTAAAAACCACACATGCTTAATGTAGCAACAAGATTTGCTCCCTCTCCTACTGGTGCCCTTCATATTGGTGGTGTAAGAACTGCTTTATTTAACTGGTTATTTTCAAAAAATAAAAAAGGAACTTTTCATTTAAGAATTGAAGACACTGATAAAGAAAGATCAAAAGATGAGCATAAAATTCAAATTATAAAATCTTTAAAATGGATAGGTGTAGATCATGATGGGGAAGAATATATTCAATCAACCAAAATAAATGATCACATAAGTATTGCTAATGAATTACTTAAAAATGATCATGCTTATAAATGTTACTGCTCTCCAGAACAGATTGAAGATCAAAAAAAAAGGGCTAGACAAAAGAAACTTCCTTATACCTATAATAGAAAATGTAGAGAATTATGTAAAAATGATACACCAAAAGATATTGAACCAGTGGTAAGGTTTAAAAGTAAAGTTGAAGGCTCCTCAATATTAAAAGACTTGGTACAAGGAGATGTTGAAATTGAAAATATCACTTTAGAAGATTTTATTATTTTAAGAAATGATGGAACACCAACTTATAATTTATCAGCTACAGTTGATGATCATCAAATGAATATAACGCATATTATTAGGGGTGATGACCATAAGATAAACACCTTTAAACAAATTCAAATATATTTATCAATGAATTGGAAACTGCCATCTTTTGCTCATATACCCTTAATTCATACTTTAGAGGGAAAGAAGTTATCGAAAAGAGATAATGCTTCGACCTTGGAGGATTATTCAAAAATAGGGATAATGCCAGATGCACTAAGAAACTATTTATTAAGACTTGGCTGGTCTTATAAAGACAAAGAAATATTTACCCTAAATGAAAGTATTGAACATTTTAATCTTGAAGGTATAGGCAAATCACCTTCAAAGCTAGATATGAGCCGTATTCTGTCAATGAATGAGTATTACATAAAGAATATCGATGAAAATGAACTTTATAATCTTCTGGTTCAATACTGTGAAATTTATAAGCAAAAAATCCCCAGTGATAAAGAGAATAAAATTAAACCATCTTTAAATTTTTTAAAAAATAAAGCTAAAACTTTAGAAGATATATATAATAACTCTAAATATATTATTTTTGATGAGGTTAAATTAAATCAAGATGATTTAAAACTAATTGATGCTAAAGCCAAAAAAATTATAACTAATTTTACAAAAAAAGTTTCGACGTTAGAAAATCTAAGTAAAGAAACGTTGGAACCGATGATAAATAATTTAATCAAAGAGAATGAAACAAATTTTAAAGGTGTTGGACAACCATTAAGGATTGTTTTAACGGGATCAAAATTTGGACCTGGTGTTTATGATATAATTATATCTCTGGGTAAAGACGAAGTTCTAAGACGACTAGGAAATAAGATATTTATTTAAAATTAATGCAGACTCTTCAGATGAAGATGTTTTTGATCTAATATTATCAATTGTTTTTTTACAATCTAATAACTGTTTGTTCATGAGATCTGGCTTATTAAGCAAATAGGATACACTCTTATAAATTTCATTTGCATTACATTCATTTTGTAAAAGTTCAGGAATAACTTCTCTTTCGTTAATAATATTAATGATATTAGCAAATTTTACATTAATTAAAATTTTAAAAATCATAAAATTAATAAAATTTAACTTATAAATTATTATAGATGGAATATTAGCATTAGATATTTGCAATGACACAGTACCAGATTTAGAAACAGCAAAAGTCGATTTAAGTAAAGTTTGTAATTTTATACTTTCATCAGAAATAATATCAATATTATCAATATTAGAATTTCTAACAGTACTAATTAAAAAATTTTTATTTTCCTGAGTTGCGTGAAATACAAAAAGATAATTTGGTGATTTTGTATTCATTAATTTAATAAAATCAATAAGTATTGGCAAAAGTACATTTGTCTCTGAATTTCTACTGCCTGGAAATAAGGAAATAATTTTTTTATCTTCTAATATTAAATTATCTAAATCAATTTTTCCTCTATTCACATTTTCAAGCAAAGGGTGACCAACGAAAGAATTTTTTATACTTTCATCATCAAAAAACTTTTTTTCAAAATTAAATAATAAAAGTATATGGTCAATAAATTTTTTCATCTTCTTAACTCTATTTTTTCTCCAAACCCAAACTTGTGGTGCTACATAATGGATTATTTTAATATCTTTATTGATCTTTTTAACCAGTTCAGCAACTCTAAGAGTAAAATCTGGACTATCCACAGTAAATAAAATATCTGGATTAAACTTAATTATTTCTTCTACAGTTTTGCTAATTTTTTTTTTAATTTTGAATATATTTAATAGAACGCTAGTAAAACCTAGATAAGTAATTTCTTTTAGGTCAAAAATAGATTTGATACCAAGTGATTGAAGGTGGGAACCACCTATGGCTAAGTATTCAATATTTGGATTAATTTTTTTAAGTTTAAATACTACTGCTGAAGCTAATTTATCTCCTGATGGTTCGCCAGTAACTATAAATACTTTCTTCATATTATATTAATGAAAATTTTATTCTTATTTGCAAATTTGATACATTTTTCCTTATCTAAAAAAATATTCTGATTATGTTTTAAAACAATTCCTCTTAAACCTGCTTTTTGACAGTCTATTAAAGTGTCTAAACCTATTGTGGGCAAATCGATACGTAAGTCTTGTTTTATTTTTGGAAGTTTGATTAATATACCTTCTTTTATTTCATTGGGTTTAATTGTTTGAAGCATTTTTTTAGTTCCAGTTAAGGTCTCTGCTTTGAGAATCTTTCCATTTCTAAAAACTAGTCCTTGAACATGATTGTGAGCATTAAGTTTATTGAAATATTTTTTTGCGTTATTAATTTCTAATATATCGTTTTTACTAGGTTTAATTTTTGAATAATTTCCCCTCTTCGCTGAAAGTTCAGGACTAAAAGTAATTGAACTAATTACGTTAATTTTTTCTTTTTTTAATATATTTATTATTACTTTAATAATTGCTGCATCACCTAATTTAGAAGCTTTAATAATTTTGGGCAAATAATAAAAGCCCTTAATATCCATTCTTAAAGAAGAAAATTTTGGTTTATTAATTTTTCCAGCAAATAAAACTTTATTACATTTAAAAAGCTTCATCATTTTAATCATTTTCCCAAATTGGCCAATGCTAATTCTGTTTGAATTTTTATCATTTTTAAAAATATTTTTTTTAGATAAGTCGATTATAAAATATTTAACTTTTTGTTTTTTAACATTTTCTAAAACCTTATTAGAAAAATCAGTGTCACCTAATATTAAACAAATCATAATTTTATACTTTGTAAGTTATTTTGAAAGAGGTGTGCAAATTGGTCTTTTTTTATCTTTATTTATAAAATCAATAACGTTCTTGATCAAGATATTGTCTTTAAATTTATTATCAAGATTAGCTAAGTTTTTAGAAAGATTCTCTGTTTTAAAAATTTCCTTATATGCTTCAGACAAAGATAAGATTTCTTTATTTGGAATATTTTTTCTTCTTAAGCCAATTAAATTCAATCCCTGTAACGTACATCGATTTCCAAAAGCCATTCCATAAGGAATAACATCCTTAACTACACCACACATTCCACCAATCATTGCCATCTTACCAACTCTAGCAAATTGTTGAACAGCAGAATTTCCACCAATTACAACATTATCCTCTATATGTACGTGACCACCTAGAGGGACATTATTTGCAATAATTACGTTATTACCAACAAAACAATCATGAGCAATATGTGCGGAGACCATAAATAAACAATTATCACCAATTTTAGTTAGTCCACCACCACCAATTGTACCAGGATTAATTGTTACGTACTCTCTTATTTTATTATTATTCCCAATAATAAGACTAGTTTTTTCACCATTATATTTTAAATCTTGAGGGTCGTTCCCTATTGATGCAAATGGATAAATTATAGTCCCCTTGCCTATTGTGGTGTTACCACTAATATTTACTTGAGCATGTATTTTTACATCGTCTTGAATTGTAACATTTGGTCCAATAACACTGTACGCATCTATAATTACGTTAGGCGATATATTTGCTTTTGGGTCAATTATAGCAGTACTATGAATCATTTTTGTCTGCTTTCTCTTATAAATTGTCTAAAATCTTTCGCAGGATATCCCATTACTTTTGAATTATCAGGAATATCTTTAATGACTCCACTGCCACCTCCTATTTGAACATTATTACCAATTTTTAAATGTCCAGAAATACCAGTCTGACCCCCAATTATAACATTGTTTCCAAGGTGACTACTTCCAGCAATTCCAACTTGTCCTGCAATAATGCA
>Ga0209403_10004380_pt1 | contig 15411 bp, 15 predicted proteins | sample ArcticOcean_MG_C_8_FD_187440 | JGI IMG/M metagenome (GOLD analysis project Ga0209403, IMG submission 187440) | Marine microbial communities from western Arctic Ocean - ArcticOcean_MG_CB11_86 (SPAdes) (version 2) | ecosystem: Environmental > Aquatic > Marine > Oceanic | place: Arctic Ocean... | reverse complement strand
GAGAATGCTTTATAACTTTTTCAGGTAACAGGCTGCATATTTCCCTATATTTTCCAATATTATTTGTTCCAATTAAAATTTCTTTAATCTTATTCATTTAACACTAGTATTTTTTTTAAAAGTTACCATATATTAAACTAATGGAAGCAACAGACAAACAAAAAGATAACGAAGACTTATCTGAGGATAATAAAATAGAAGAAAATAAAAAAGACTTATCTGAGAATAATAAAATAGAAGAAAATAAAAAAGACTTATCTGAAGATAATAAAATAGAAGAAAATAAAAAAGAATTTTCTGAACCAAAAAAAGAAACACTTAATGATAAGCTCAAAGGTGCTGAGGACAAACTGCTCAGAACTATGGCAGAAATGGAAAATCAAAGAAGAAGGTTTGAAAAAGAAAGGCAAGAGGCTTTTGAGTTTGGTGGATTTAATTTTGCAAAAGAATCATTATCACTTCTAGATAATATTGATCGAGCTACAATCTCATTTAAAAATGACCCTAACATAAAAAATAGTAAAGATTTTGAAAAAATTGTTGATGGAATTGATATTGTTAAAAAAGATTTAGTATCTATCTTTAAGAAAAATGGTGTTGATCCAATTGATTGTTTAAATAAAAAATTTGATCCAAATTTTCATCAAGCAATGTTGGAAATAGAGGATACTTCAAAAGAAACGGGAATAGTTATTCAAGAAATACAAAAAGGCTACATGATGAAAGATCGCCTATTAAGACCATCTTTGGTTGGTGTTGCAAAAAAAAGAGAGGAAAAAGTAGAAAAAACTAAAAATGATGAGAAAAATAATGAAAAAGATGAATAAAAAAGGGATTTTTTTAACTTGTAGTAATAAAAAAAACACCCATATAGCATGAAAAGGATATTAAATTATGAGTAGAGTAATAGGAATTGACTTAGGAACAACAAATTCGTGCGTGGCTGTAATGGAAGGCTCGCAGGCTAAAGTTTTAGAAAATGCTGAAGGAGCAAGAACAACACCTTCAGTTGTAGCTTTTGGAGAAAATAATGAGAAATTAGTAGGTCAAGCAGCAAAAAGACAGGCTGTAACAAATCCAGAAAATACTTTATTTGCAGTTAAAAGATTAATTGGAAGAAATTTTGAAGATGAGTCAGTTAAAAAAGATGTCTCAAAAGCGGCATTTAAAATTGTTAAAGCTGATAACAACGATGCTTGGTTAGAATCAAGAGGAAAAAAATATTCTCCTTCACAAATATCAGCTTTTATTTTACAAAAAATGAAAGAGACTGCAGAAAAATATTTAGGACAGGAAGTAAAACAGGCTGTTATTACAGTTCCAGCATATTTCAATGACTCTCAAAGACAAGCTACTAAAGATGCGGGTAAAATTGCAGGCCTAGAAGTGCTAAGAATTATTAATGAACCTACCGCAGCTTCTCTGGCTTATGGTTTAGATAAAAAAGGTGGTAAAAAAATAGCCGTGTATGACTTGGGCGGTGGAACATTTGATGTTTCAATACTTGAAATTGGAGATGGAGTTTTTGAAGTTAAATCTACAAATGGAGATACCTTTTTAGGTGGAGAAGACTTTGATGATAAAATCGTGGATTATTTAGCAAGTGAATTTAAAAAAGATAATGGCATAGATTTAACAACAGACAAATTAGCTCTTCAGAGACTTAAGGAGGCGGCTGAAAAAGCTAAAATTGAACTTTCTTCTGCTACTCAAACTGAGGTTAATTTACCTTTTATTACAGCAGATAAAACTGGCCCAAAGCATATTAATATCAAACTAACTAGAGCAAAGTTAGAGGCTTTAGTTGAAGATCTTATCAAAAGAACACTCGGGCCATGTGAAGTAGCCTTAAAGGATTCTGGATTTAGTGCTGCAGAAATAAACGAAGTTGTATTAGTAGGTGGAATGACAAGAATGCCGAAGGTCGTTGAGCATGTTAAAAATTTTTTTGGTAAAGAACCTAATAAAAGTGTAAATCCAGATGAAGTAGTTGCAATGGGAGCTGCTATACAAGGTGGAGTTTTACAAGGTGATGTAAAAGATGTTCTCCTCTTAGATGTTACGCCCCTTTCTTTAGGAATAGAGACTCTTGGCGGGGTATCTACAAAGCTTATTGATAAAAACACAACAATACCAACTAAAAAAAGTCAGGTATTTTCTACAGCAGAAGATAACCAACCCGCTGTTTCAATTAGAGTTCTGCAAGGTGAAAGAGAAATGGCAAGTGATAATAAATTGTTAGGAAATTTTGAACTAGTAGGAATACCAAACGCTCCTAGAGGTATGCCTCAAATTGAAGTGGCATTTGATATTGATGCAAATGGAATAGTAAGTGTTTCTGCAAAAGATAAAGGGACTGGAAAAGAACAAAAAATACAAATCCAAGCTTCTGGTGGACTTAGCGATGAAGAAATTAAAAAAATGGTTAAAGATGCTGAGGCAAATAAAGAGGAGGATAAGAAAAAAAGAGAAACAGTTGATGTAAGAAATCAAGCAGATACGATTATTCATACGACAGAAAAAAATCTAAAAGAACATGGAAGTAAAATTTCTGAAGCAGATAAAAAAACTATAGAAACTGGAATATCTGAACTTAAAAACTCACTTAAGGGCACCGATACAGAAGAAATAAAAAAGAAAACGCAGGCTTTAATTCAATCTTCAATGAAACTTGGAGAAGCTGTATATAAAGATCAGCAAAAAAATACTGCTGGCAAAAATTCAAAAAATGAAAGTCAAAATAAAGAAGATGTCGTTGATGCAGATTTTGAGGAAGTAAAAGAAAATAAAAACAATAAAGATGAAGATAAAAACGATAAAGAAAAAAGAGCCTAAGACTAAAAACACAAAGATGTCACTAAACATATGGCTAAAAGAGATTATTATGAAATCTTAGGTGTTATAAAATCAGCTTCTCCTGAAGAAATAAAAAAAGCATACAGAAAATTAGCATTAAAATATCACCCAGACAAAAATAAAGGCGATAAAGCTTCTGAAAATAAATTTAAAGAAGCAAGTGAAGCCTATCATGTTCTTTCTGATAAAGGTCGTAAAGCAAATTATGATCAATTTGGTCATGCTGCTTTTGAAAGTGGAGCGGGGTCAAGAGGTGGTTTTTCAAATTCTGATTTTTCAGGCTCGTTTTCAGATATTTTTGAAGATTTTTTTGAAGGTTTTGGTGGAGGAGGAGGTAGAGGTAGATCTTCCGATTTAAGAGGGGAAGATTTAAAATATGATTTATCGATTTCTTTAGAAGATGCTTATAACGGCAAAAAAGAAGAAATTAATTTTTCTTCGTCAGACAAATGTAATAGGTGTGATGGATATGGATCAGAGCCTGGGACTAAGCCTACTTCTTGCACAATGTGTGGAGGAAAAGGCAAAGTAAGATCTAGCCAAGGTTTTTTTACTATTCAACAATCATGTCCAGAATGTAGTGGTTCTGGAGAAAAAATTTCTACACCGTGTAAAGAATGCAGAGGTATGGGGAAAACGCAAGCTAAAAGAAAAATATCCACTACTATACCAAAAGGTGTTGACGATGGTACAAGAATTAGATTATCAGGTAAGGGCGAGGCAGGTGTAAAAGGAGGTGGAAATGGAGATTTATATATTTTTGTGTCAGTAGAATCTCATAATATTTTTAAAAGATCAGAAGAAAATCTCTTTTTTGAATTTCCTATTTCTTTAGCAGATGCGGCGTTAGGAGCTACTGTTGAAGTTCCAACTATAGATGGAGGAAAAGCGAAAGTAAAAATACCAATGGGGACTCAAAATGGAAAGCAATTTAGATTAAGAGAAAAAGGTATGCCAATCATAAGAAGTAAAAACTATGGTGATTTATACATTCAAATAATAACAGAAATTCCTACTTCTCTTACAAAAGAACAAAAAAAATTACTAGAACAATTTAAAAAATTGGAAGATGCAAAAATTAATCCTGGTATACATAATTTTTTTGAAAAAACAAAAAGATTTTGGAAAAATTAAATGAAAAAAATTAACCTAGCAATTACTGGATCTTTTGGAAGAATGGGACAGCAATTAGTTAAATCTTCAAAAAGTGCAAAAAATTTTAATTTAGTTTCAATCACAGAGAACAGAATAATTAGTAAAAAATTATTTGGTTTAAAACCTCAAATAAATTCAGAAGCAGCATTTAAAAATGTAAATTTAATTATAGATTTTACAGTTCCAAAATGTACATTAGAAGTACTCAAAATTGCCTCTAAGTTAAAAAAAAAAGTGGTCATTGGAACAACTGGTTTTTCTGAAAAAGAAGAAAATTTAATAAAAAAGTATTCCAAAAAAATACCCATTCTTAAAGCTGGTAATATGAGCTTAGGAATTAACTTATTAATGTATTTAACTGAGATTGCTTCTAAATCTCTTGGCAATAATTTTTTAAGCAAAGTTTTTGAAGCTCACCATAAACATAAAAAAGATCATCCATCAGGAACTGCATTAATGCTTGGAAAAGGTGTTGCAATAGGAAAAAATAAAAACTTTTATAAATTGGTAGGCAAAAAATACTTGAACAAAAAATCTTTTCCTTATAGTAAAAAAATTAATTTTAACTCGATTAGAAAAGGTGAGGTTGTGGGAAATCATAAAGTTTTATTTTCAAGTGGAAAAGAAATTATTACTTTAAAGCACGAAGCATTTGATAGAGCTCTTTATTCAGAAGGGGCGTTTACTGCAGCCAAATGGTTAATGAGTAAAAAACCTGGGCTTTACTCAATGAGAGACGTATTGAATTTTAAATGAAATCCAAGGAAGCAAATTTTATTTTCAAAAATTTAAACAAAGTAATAAAAAATCCTAAAAGTGACCTTAAGTACAAAAATAAATTTACTCTTTTAATATCAGTCGTGTTGTCTGCTCAATGTACCGATGTAAATGTTAATAATGTTACTAAAAATATTTATACTAAATACAATAAACCAGAACATTTTGTTAAATTGGGAAGAAAAAAAATTCAAAAACTAATAAAAAGCATAGGTCTTTTTAGAAACAAAGCTAAAAGTATTTATTTATTATCAAGACAATTAATTGAAAAACATAACGGAAAAGTTCCAAAAAATTTTGATAATTTGCTTGCTTTGCCTGGCGTTGGAAGAAAGACCGCAAATGTAGTTTTAAACGAAGGTTTTGGACTACCAACTATTGCAGTTGATACTCATATATTTAGAGTTAGTAATAGAACTAAATTGGCGTCAGGGAAAAACCCAGAACAAGTGGAGCAAGCTTTATATAAAGTTGTACCAAAAAAATTTTTAAAAAATGCCCATCATTTATTACTTTTACATGGAAGATACACTTGCAAAGCTAGGGTTCCATCATGTATGAAATGTGTAATATTCAAATTTTGTAAATATAACCACAAGGAACTAAAATGAAAATATTAGGAATTGGAAATGCAATAGTAGATGTAATTTGCAAAGTGGAAGATAGTTTTTTATCCAAAAATAATCTTACTAAAAGCACAATGAAACTAGTCGATGAAGCGCAGTTTAAAAAATTATTATCTAGTTTAAAAATTGAAGAGACTATTTCTGGCGGATCAGTTGCAAATTCTATTGTGGGTCTTTCACAGCTTGGAAATAAAGTAGGTTTTATTGGTAAGATTAATGAGGATGAGTTAGGCAATAAATATGAAGAAGGTCTTAAAAAGGAAAAAGTTGAATATTTTTATTCTAAAAAGAAAGAAGAATTGCCGACTGGGACGTGCCTAATACTAATAACGCCAGACTCTGAAAGGACTATGTGTACTTTTTTAGGAACTGCAGGAAAAATTAATGAGGATGATGTTGATATTAAAGCTGTTAAAAATAGCGAAATAACATTTTTAGAAGGTTATTTGTGGGATGAAGGAGAACCTAAGAAAGCTTTTGATAGGGCAATTCAAAACTCAAATAAAGTTGCAATGTCTTTGTCAGACCAATTTTGTGTGGAAAGACATAAATCACATTTCCTAGATTTGGTTAAAAATAAATTAGATATTATATTTGCAAATGAACAAGAAATTATATCTTTGATTGATGCTAAGAATTTTGAAGACGTAATTTTATTTTGTAAACAGCTTCAAAAAACAATTGTTGTTACACGCGGTGAAAAAGGAAGTATTGCGGTTCAAAAAAATGAAGTGTTTGAATGTAATAGTCAAAAAAATTTAAAAATTATAGACTTAACGGGTGCGGGTGACCTTTTTGCTGGTGGTTTTCTACACGGATATATTAATAAACTATCAATAAAAGAAAGTCTTGAAAAAGGAACAGAGCTTTCTTCAAAAATTATTCAAAAAATAGGGGCAAGATTAAATTAACGCTTCTTTCTTTTAAAGCTCCCTTTGCCTTTTTTGGAACGAATTACACGTTTTCTATATTTTGCAGAAAGCAAATCTCTAGCGATATAATTTCTAGATTTTTTTTTCAAATATAATAACCCTTATCATTATTTTTAATGAAATTACTATCACCAAATTTATCTAATATTTTTTTTCTAAGTCGATGAATATGAGTTTCAACTGTATGTGTATCGCTATCTTTAGAATAAAACCAAACGTTTTGTAAGACAAAATCTTTAGTTAATGCTTCTTTTTTTTGACTAAACAAAATAAGAAAATTTATTTCTTTTTCTGTAAGCTGAAGTTCTAAATTATCTTTTTTAATTTTTCTCTCATTTTTATCTATAGTGTAAGGACTTAAGCTTATTAATGAGTTTTTATAAAACTCATATTTTGAATTTAAAGTAAATATTTTTTTTTCTAAATCATTTATGTTAAAAGGTATATCTAGTTTTTCTAGAAGCTTATTGGGTTCTACTTTTTTTGACAATGGGGTCATGCAGATTAAAATAATAGGAATTTTTTTATCTATTTTCATTAATTTTTTATAATCATTTTCATTTTTATTAGTATGAAAGAAAATAATTATTTGCTCATGCTTTAAGCTATCCTGTATACATAAATCTAAATTATTATAAAATTTAGATTTAAATTTAGAAAATAGCCTTAATTCGTTTGAAATTTCAAAGAAGATTTTATTTCCAAAAGTTGATATAATTAAATCGTTCATCAAAGAGTTAAATATGGATATTAAAATAAAAAAACATTTACTACTATACAAAGACTATAAATTAAAATGTGCCATTGGTAAATCGGGTATAACAAGCTTTAAGAAAGAGGGTGATTTTTCAACGCCAAAAGGAACATTTAAACTTGGCAAGCTTTATTATAGAAAAGATAGAATTGAGACTTTAAAGTATAATTTAAAAAAAAAATTATAAAAAAGAATATGGGTTGGTGTGACGATAGCAGAAGCAGAAAATACAATAAAGAAATAAATCTACCAACAAAATTTAGGGCTGAAAAACTATATAGAAAAGATAAAATATACGATTTATTTATAAATATAGAATATAATTATAAACCTACAAAAAAAAATAAAGGCAGTGCAATATTTTTGCACTTAGCTAATAAAAAATATAGACCGACTAAAGGTTGCATAGCTATATCAAAAAAAGATTTTTTAAAACTCATTTCCTCAATTAAAAAAAATACAAAAATTTCAATTCTTTAATTATTTCTCTTGCCGAGAATTGCTGTACCCAGTCTTAAATATGTTGAGCCATAAATTGTTGCTTCACCATAATCTGAACTCATGCCCATACTTAAATCTGGCAAATTAAGTTTTGTTGAATTTTTTTTAAGAATCTGAAAATATTTTTCAGAATTTGAGTTTATTGGTGGTATACACATTAAGCCAATAACATTAAGGGAAAAAATTTTAGTACAAGAGTTATAAAATTCTAACAATTGTTCTGGTAAAATTCCAGATTTTTGATTTTCATGTCCTACGTTGACTTGAACAAACAATTTAGTTTTTTTATTAAATTCTTTTTCACATATAGATATTTTTTTTGCTAATTTTAAATTATCAAGTGAATGAATATAATCAAAAATTTGTACTGCCTTTTTTACCTTATTAGATTGAAGTTTCCCAAGCATATGGAGTTTTATATTTTTATATTGATTTTTTATACCATCCCATTTCTCTTCTGCTTCTTGGATTTGATTTTCACCAAAATGTAAATGTCCCATTTTTAACAAGGGAATAATTTTATCTAAGCTAAATTTTTTCGTTACAACAATAATTTGTGGTGTAGTTTGGAGTTGTTTTTCTTTGACAATTTCATTAACTTCATTTTTAATTGAGTTTAATTTTTGCTCACTATTATGCATAAATCATTACCAAAATTATTTATTTTTTTAGATAAATATAATCATCAAATTTTTCAAAATAATAACACAAATGTAGGTGTAATTTACAGAAATTATAAAGATCCTGAAAGAAAAATAGAATTAACAAAAATAGCAAAAATGTGTAAAAAAAAAAGGTATCCACTTTTCGTTTCTAACGATATAAAATTGACTTTAAAAGTAAACGCAGATGGCATTTATATACCGTCTTTCAATAGAACAAAAAGATTTGTTAATTTGGAAAAAAGAAAAATTATTGTTATAGGTTCAGCTCATAATCAAAAAGAAATAAAAGAAAAAATTTCACAAAGATGTAAGTTAATTTTCCTATCACCAGTTTTTCATACTAAAAAATCAAAAAGTAACCTAGGAATACATAAATTTAATTATTTATCTCTTTCTAATAAAACTAAGTTAGTAGCTTTGGGAGGTATTAATAAAATGAATTTACGTAAACTTAAATTGTTAAATGCCGAGGGTTTTGGTGGTATTGGAATATTCAAAAAAAAACCGGCCTTAAAAGGCCGGTTTTTATAAAAGAAAAAATTCTTTTTTAATAATTAAAACGCTAATGATACAGCTAATGTAGTTCCAGATCTGTCCGTAGCACTTGAGCTATCGTAATTACCATGATCTACAGAAGTGTTAGCAAGTTTGATAGACGCTCCACCCATAGAGTAAGCAATCTGAAGAGAACTAGCATCAAGTTCTGTTTTCACAGTACTTGAATTATGTTGCTCAGATTTAGCAATACCATAACTGATAGAAAGATCATCATTTACTGCAAATGAAATACCATACATTTGGTTTTCATAATACGATACTGTACTAGCAGCTCCTTGGTTATTTAAATCATCTTTAGAGTATTCATAACCAGCGGTTACGTTACCTAAAGCATAAGTTAAACCATAAGCCATTTGATGTCTGTTACCTGATTTACTGCCTGTAGCTTGTTTCTGATCTATTTCAGAAATACCTGCAAACACATTTAAACCGTCCATCATACCAGAGTGTGTAACAACTAAGTCCCAACCACTTCCAGTTACTGATGAACCTTGATCTCCACCTGTTGCTTTATCGATATTTTTCGTACCGTCTGGCAATGGTGAATAAGCAAAGTAAAGACTCATTCCATCCGCTAACATAGAAGATGGTGCTGTCCATTCAATATCAGTACTTCCACCAGCACCGGCTACAGTCGTCATACCAGTACCAACAGATGTTCCGTTAGTTTCTTCCCAGGCAGTTGGAATCATATCATCGATACGATCTAACCCTGTTCCAGCGCCTTCATCGTAAGTAAACGTACCCATACTTGGTGATACATAACTTATAGAAGAAGCATCGTAACCAATTTGGTCAGTTTGACCAATTGATAACGTGAACGTGCCACCATTATCTAGTTCACCTGAACCAGTAAATGTAAGGCCTGTATTCATCCCTAGTGGATTTCCTGTATTACCATAATCATGCGATGCATAAGTAGCAGTAGCTCCACCAGTTACTGTCATTTCGCCTGCAGAAGCAGAAGAAACAGCAGCAAGAGTTCCACACAATGCAGAAACTCCTAGTTTTGTTAATTTGTTCATAGTTAACTCCTTTGTTTTATTCTTCATATGAATGACGTAAAAATAGCACTATTAAATTTAAAACAAATGATAAAGTTGTTGATATATATATATTTTTGTAAGTTGTTGTATATTTATCACTATATTTTATTTTATCATTGAAAAACAACGTAATTACTTACTATTTTAATGTATTTTAAGGGTAATTTTAATAAAAAATGATGTAATAAATATAAGCTTAAATTAATGAATTATTTTAATTATACCTCAAAAACTTTTAATTTCACACTTGCCGGTTTATTTCTAATTGGTTTTTTAAATTCTTGTGGAATTGTAAAGCCTGTAGATACAAGAAAAGTGTCTACTAATGCTGATGAAAGAGTTAAAAAAAATCTTGAAGAAGGAAAAGGTTTTTCAATAATGGGCGCTAGGGACAGCAAGGGAACAACTTATCAATTTGCAAGTTCAAATCCAATGTGGCGAGCCACATTAGAAATTCTTGATTTTTTACCATTAGCAAATGTTGACTATTCTGGAGGTATCATAACTACTGACTGGTATAATGAAGGAACTGCCTCAGATGAATCAGTTAAAATTACTGTAAGATTTTTAACAAACGAAGTAAGAGCAGATGGATTAAAAATTATCGTGCATAAAAAAAAATGTAATATTCAGCAAATCTGCTCTGTTAAAAAAGTAGAATCTGCACTAGAAACTGAGCTTCAGTTAGCAATTTTAAAAAAAGCCGTAACCTATGAAAAAATTACAAAAAAGAAAAACCGTAAAAAAAGACCTAAACTTGACGCCACGAAGTAAAAAATGTGCTAGCGATCAATTAAATTTTGTAAATTATAAGCTTTAATTCGTTACATCTTATGGAAAGATATAATATAAAAGATGTTGAAAAAAAATGGCAAACATTTTGGTCAAAAAATAAAACCAACGCTTCTGCCGTAGACAAAAATAAAGAGAAGTTTTATTGCCTAGAAATGTTTCCTTATCCATCAGGTAAAATTCATATGGGCCATGTTCGCAATTATACAATTGGCGATACATTGGCACGATATAAAAAACTTAAAGGTTTTAATGTACTTCACCCTATGGGTTGGGATTCTTTTGGTTTGCCAGCTGAAAATGCAGCGCGTGAAAATAATTTACATCCAAAGGATTGGACTAAAAAAAATATTGAAGCAATGAAAAAACAATTAAAACTTCTTGGTTTGTCATTAGACTGGGATCGTGAAATATCTACTTGCGAACCGGAATATTATAAACACCAACAAGAGTTTTTTATTGAGCTATTTAAAAAAAATTTAGTGTATAAAAAAGACACCTATGTAAATTGGGATCCAAGCGAACAAACAGTTTTGGCAAATGAACAGGTAATTGATGGAAAAGGTTGGCGTTCAGGTATCGCGGTCGAAAGGAAAAAGCTTTCTCAATGGTTTTTTAATATTAAAAAATTTTCTCAAGATTTATTGAACGAGTTGGAAAAATTAAAAAATTGGCCTGATAAAGTTAAACTTATGCAAAAAAATTGGATAGGGAAATCCTTTGGTTGTGAGATAAATTTCCAAATTGATAATAAAAATAACAAAGATAAAATAAATGTTTTTACAACAAGACCAGATACTATATTTGGAGCATCCTTTATCGCACTTTCAATTGATCACCCAATTGCAAAAAATTTTAAAAATAATAAAGATTTTCAAAAGTTTAAATTAGAATGTTCAAAATCAGGGACTACTGAAGAGGCTTTGGCAGTTGCTGAGAAAATTGGTTTTAACACTGGTTTACTTGCACTGCACCCTTTTAAGAAAAAAATTAAACTTCCAATTTATATTGCCAATTTTGTTCTTATGGATTATGGAACTGGTGCGATATTTGGTTGTCCGGCACACGATCAAAGAGACTTGGACTTTGCCAATAAATATAAACTTAATGTTTTGGCTGTCGTAAGGCCTAGTGAAGCTGACCCTAAAAAATTTAAAATTGATAATGAGGCTTATACAGAAGATGGAATACTATTTAATTCAGACTTTTTAGATAATTTAACTGTTAGCAAAGCTATTGAGAAAGCAATAAAAGCAATAGAAGAAAAAGAAATTGGGGAAAAAAAAATAATATTTCGACTTAAAGATTGGGGCGTTTCAAGACAAAGATATTGGGGCTGTCCTATTCCAATAGTTTACAATAAGAAAGGTGAAGCATTACCAGTTGATAAAAAAGATTTGCCTATTGTATTACCAGAAGATGTTGACTTAAATGTAAAAGGAAATCCGCTAGAAAAACACCCTAAATGGAAATTTACTAAGCTTTCTTCTGGAGAAGAGGCTGTTAGAGAAACTGATACGCTTGACACATTCGTGGACTCTTCTTGGTATTTTTTAAGATTTTGTTCTCCTAAGTATAAAAATTATGGTTATGAAATTAATGATATAAATTATTGGATGCCTGTTGATCAATATATAGGTGGCGTCGAACATGCTATTTTACACCTGCTTTATTCAAGATTTTTTATGAGAGCGCTGGCATTTGATAATAAAAAATTTAATTATACAGAGCCATTTAAAAGTTTATTTACTCAAGGAATGGTCTGTCACGAAACTTACAAAAACGAAGATAATAAATGGTTATATCCAGATGAAATAGAAAAAAATTTTGAAGGAAATTATGTAACTAAAAATGATAAAAAAAAGGTAGTAGTGGGACCGTCTGAGTCCATGTCTAAATCTAAAAAAAACACTGTAGATCCAGAAGAAATGATTAACATGTATGGAGCTGACTCAATTAGATGGTTTATGTTGTCAGATAGCCCACCTGAAAGAGATGTTCAGTGGTCATATGAAGGAGTTTCTGCTGCATTTAAATTTATTCAAAAACTATGGAAATTAAATAATGAAATTGTAAACAAAAAAGACACAAATTCAAATTCAGAAGATTTAGTTCTACAAAAAGAAGTAAATAAAGCGATCTATAATGTAACCAAAAACTTAGATAATTTTCAATATAACGTTGTCATAGCAAACATTCATGAAGTATATAATTTATTTTATGATCATCTTGTGAAAAACAAAACCTCTAATAAAACTATGAAAAATGAATGGGAAAAAATTGCCATGTTATTGATGCCACTCACCCCACACCTAGCCCATGAATTTTGTGAAAAAATAAATAAAAAATTTTATTGGCCCACATATAACGCTAAATTATTAAAAGAAGAAAATTGTAAAATTGTACTACAGGTAGATGGCAAAAAAAGAGGTATAATAGAAATGCTAATAAATTCAGAAGAAGTATCTGTTATTAAGAAAGCAAAAGAGATGGATAATGTTTCAAAATTTATAGGAAATGCAGTAATAATAAAGAATATTTATATAAAAAATAAACTGGTAAATTTTATAACAAAAAAATGAAAAAAATAATTAACTTAGTTTTTCTACTTACTTTGGTGATTTCAATCAACCAATGCTCAGGATATAAACCAATTTTTGTGTCATCAAGTATAAATTTTGAAATTTCTAATTACCTAATAGAAGGAAATAAAATTTTAGGTAATAAAATTTATGCCAAATTACTTAAACTTTCTAAAAATAAAAAAGAAGCAATAAACATTGATATTACAATCAATACATCAAAAAGCAAAAATGCAACATCAAAAGATAGTGCTGGGAAAATTTTAGGGTATAAAATTACGTTGAACTCACAAATTATAGTTAAAGATTTTAAAAATAGTAATGAACTGGTAAATCATACTTTTGTATCAACGCAATCATATAAAATACAAGATCAATATTCCGATACGCTGGCATTAGAAAACCAATCTATTGAAAATTTAATAAATAAAACTTATCAAGAATTACTAATCAAGCTTTCAGAAAATATTATATTAAAGTGATAAAAAAAAGTTACGAAGTACAAAAAAATCTATTAGGCTTTTTAAAATATAATTTATTTCTTTTTTATGGTGAAAACGATGGATTAAAAAAAGAAATAAAAGAATTGATAATCAAAACTATTAATAAGCAAGATAGCAATACTGAATATTTATCTTTATATGAAGACGACATACTTGCAGATGGTGAAAATTTTTATAATTCTATTTATTCTGGCTCACTATTTAGCGATAAAAAAATAATAATTCTTAACAATGGGACAGATAAAATAATTAATCAAATAAAAGAAATTGAAGATAAGTGTCCAAAAAATATATTTATAATAATTCTTTCAGAAATATTAGAGAAAAAATCTAAATTAAGAAACTTTTTTGAAACAAGCTTTAAAACATTATGTGTACCTTGTTATGCAGATAGTGATAGAGACTTAGCAATAATAGCTAATGATGAATTTAAAAAAAATAATATTATCATAGCAAGAGAATCTATTAATCTATTAATTGAAAAATCAAATAGCAATCGAAATAATTTAAAAAATGAAATAGAAAAAATTAAAGCTTTTGCTATAAACAAAAAAGTATTAAAAATTGATGAAATAAAATCTATAATTAATTTTTCAGGTGAATATAAATCTGATAATTTTATCAATGAGTGTTTGTGTGGAAATATTTCTCAATACAAAAAAAGTTTGACTGAACTGTATTCAAATACAATTAACCAAATTTTTCTATTAAGAATACTTAGCAATAAAATAAAAAGACTTCTTCTTATTAAAGAAAAAGAAAATGATTATAAAAATATTGATAGCCTTATAAGTGTTTCAAAACCACCAATTTTTTGGAAAGAAAAGCCAATTGTAAAAAAACAATTATCTATTTGGACATTAAAAAATCTTAAAGAAACAATTAATGAAATAAATAATATTGAACTCTTATGTAAAAAATACCCACAAATATCAAAAATAATTTTCTTTAATTTTTTTAATAAAATTTGTAAAAAGGCTAATAATTATTCTGGATCGTTTTTATAATTTTATCTAATTGGTCTAAGTCCAAATACTCAAAAGAAACTGTACCAGAATTGTTTTTTTTGTTATTTATTGTTACGCTTAGTCCAGTTTTTTCTTCCAAAGCTTTTTGCAAGTGTAAAACGTTTGCATCTTTTTTATAAACTAATTTAATTTTATTTGCTTTAAATTGCTTTGTTAGCGCTTCTGCTTGTCTCACTGAAAGTTTTTTTTGTATTATTTTTTTTGCAATTTCTATAGAATTTTTTACTCCTATTAAAGATCTAGCGTGTCCAGCCGATAAGTCTCCTTGCTCTACCATTAACAAAACATCCTCTGGTAGCGATAATAGCCTTAAAGTATTTGCTATATAGCTTCTGCTTTTGCCAATAAACTTGGATAATTTTTCTTGATCATAATTAAATTCATTTACTAGTCTCTGATAACCTCTGGCTTCCTCTATTGAATTTAAGTCTTTTCTTTGAACGTTTTCAACTATTGCAAATTCTAAAGACTTAACGTCGTCAATGTTAAAGATTACAACAGGCACTTCATGTAGCCCAGCATTTTGAGAAGCAATCCATCTTCTTTCTCCTGCGATAATTTCAAATTTTCCTTCTAAAGATTTGTGAGGTCGGACTGCAATAGGCTGAATTAATCCTTGCTCTTTAATAGATTTGG
>Ga0209403_10004365_pt1 | contig 15447 bp, 12 predicted proteins | sample ArcticOcean_MG_C_8_FD_187440 | JGI IMG/M metagenome (GOLD analysis project Ga0209403, IMG submission 187440) | Marine microbial communities from western Arctic Ocean - ArcticOcean_MG_CB11_86 (SPAdes) (version 2) | ecosystem: Environmental > Aquatic > Marine > Oceanic | place: Arctic Ocean... | reverse complement strand
CTGATCGCGCCGATTGCGATGGATGAAGGTCTACGGTTTGCGATCCGCGAAGGCGGCCGCACCGTTGGTGCAGGCGTCGTCGCTTCTATTACTGAGTAGGCTACTGGACAGTCGACCGACGCTAGGAGTGTAGCTCAATTGGCAGAGCACCGGTCTCCAAAACCGGGGGTTGTGGGTTCGAGTCCCTCCACTCCTGCCAACCGGAGCGACGGACAGGAATTTCTGAGCGGCAAGTGAAAGAATAAGACGTAAATGGCGAAAACGAACCCAGGCGAATTCGTGCAGCAGGTCCGGCGCGAGATGGCGAAAGTCACTTGGCCGTCGCGGCGCGAAACGATGGTCACGACGATAATGGTCTTCATCTTCGTCGCGATTTCGTCTGTCTTTTTCCTTCTCGTTGATCAGGTTCTTTCGGTCGGCGTCAAGGCGATCCTCGGACTTGGAGGCTGATTATGACGGCGCGCTGGTACGTTGTTCACGTTTATTCGGGGTTTGAGAGCAAGGTGGCTCAATCGATCCGCGAGCAAGCGCAACAGACGGGTCTTGATGAGTTGATCGAGGAGGTTCTGGTGCCGATGGAAGAAGTCGTTCAGATGCGGCGTGGCGCAAAGGTGAGAGCCGAACGGAAATTCTTCCCAGGCTATGTGCTCGCGAAGATGGAAATGACCGACGATGCCTGGCATCTGATCAAGGATACGCCGAAAGTCACCGGGTTTCTCGGCGCTGGAAATAAGCCATCGCCGATATCGGAGGCCGAGGCTCAGCGAATTCTGCATCAGGTGCAGGAGGGTGTCGAACGGCCGAAGCCGTCGGTTACGTTCGAGATCGGCGAGCAGGTGCGTGTCTCAGACGGGCCGTTTACGTCGTTCAATGCTTTGGTCGAGGATGTCGATGAAGAACGCGCGCGTTTGAAGGTTGCTGTTTCAATTTTCGGACGGGCAACGCCTGTCGAACTGGAATATGGGCAGGTAGAAAAGCTCTGAGCCCCCGGAGCGAAGTGTTTGGGGGTAATAGAGGCATCGCGGATTTCTGCGGTGCGAATTGTGCGGGAGGCTCGCCAAAGCCGTACCGCGCCCTTACTAAGAGTGAGGACTAATGGCAAAGAAAATTCAGGGTTACATCAAACTGCAGGTGCCCGCAGGCGCGGCAAATCCGTCGCCGCCCATCGGCCCGGCGCTCGGTCAGGCCGGCTTGAACATCATGGAATTCTGCAAGTCGTTCAATGCGGCCACGCAGAACCAGGACAAGGGCATTCCGATCCCGACGGTTATTACCGTTTTCGCGGACAAATCGTTCGCGTTCGAAACCAAGACGCCGCCGGCGTCGTATTTCATCAAGAAAGCGGCCAAGTTGAACAAGGGTGCCAAGGCGCCGGGCGCCGAAGTCGTCGGTGCGATATCGCGGAAACAACTTGAGGAAATCGCCGAAGTGAAGATGGCGGACCTGAACGCGAACGACATGGAGGCAGCGGTTAAGATCTTAACAGGAACGGCGCGTTCCATGGGCGTTCAGGTACAGGGGTAAGATCATGGCCAAAAAAGGTAAACGTATCACCGGCGCCTATGAAGAGATCGACCGGGAAGCGGCTTACGGCCTCGACGATGCCGTGAAGATGCTCAAGGAAAAAGCCAAGGCGAAGTTTGACGAGACGATCGAGCTATCGATGAATCTCGGTGTGGATCCACGGCATTCCGACCAGATGGTCCGCGGTGTGGTTTCATTGCCCAAGGGAACCGGCAAAACTGTGCGGGTCGCCGTTTTCGCGAAGGGCGACAAGGCGGACGAAGCCAAAGCCGCGGGCGCAGACATTGTCGGCGCGGAAGATCTTGCAGCTCTGATTGAACAGGGTGAGATCAATTTCGAACGGGTGATCGCGACGCCCGATATGATGCCAGTCGTCGGCAAGCTGGGTAAAGTTCTTGGCCCCAAGGGTCTGATGCCGAATCCGAAACTCGGGACGGTGACGCCGGATGTTACGAAGGCGGTGCAGGATGCCAAGGGCGGTCAGATCGAGTACCGCGTCGAAAAGGCCGGCATCATACATGTCGGTGTCGGCAAGGCGAGTTTCACCGAAGCCGATATCGCCGAGAATATCTGTTGCCTGGTGGATGCCGTAAACAAGGCGAAGCCGTCGGGCACAAAAGGGACCTACATCAAGAAAATTTCGGTGTCTTCGACGATGGGCCCCGGAATCAAACTGGATATCGGACCGTTATTGGAGCGGGCCGGCCAGAACTGAACGAAATTTGCGGCCTTTCGGGGCCGTGGACAGGAACCGTCCGAGCTGCGGCGACGCAGTAAAGCGGTTCCGACCTGTCCGAGACTGCAGGTCCGGCCGAGGCACACGCGCCAAATCCGGGTAATGGCAATCCGCCTGCACAGACGGGGGGACAGGCAATTTTTGGCAGACCATCTTGTTTGCCGTCAAGAGCTTGAACTTCTGGGACAGGCGAACCGAATCCGCGGTTTGCTGCGGATTCAGACGCAACCGGAGCCGGACCGCCATGTTGGCGCAGGGTTCTAAAAAGTGGAGACGACTGAGTGGACCGGACACAAAAAGAAGAACTGGTCGCTTCGTTCAATGATGCATTTTCCCAAGCGACGCTCGTCGTCGTGACCAGCCAGAGTGGCATGACGGTCGCGCAGTCTACAGAGCTTCGACAGGAAATGCGGAAAGCGGGCGCCAGCTTCAAAGTGACCAAGAATCGGCTCACACGTCTCGCGCTCGAGGGCACGAAATTCGCGCACTTGAGTGACCTGTTCAAAGGACCAACGGCGATCGCCTATTCCGAAGATCCCGTTGCGGCCGCACGTATTGCGGTCAAGTTTGCCGGAGGTAACGACAAGTTCGTAATCCTTGGCGGCGGTCTTGATGAACGGGCTCTGGATGTGTCGGGTGTCACCGCGCTCGCCAAGCTTCCTTCGCTTGACGAATTGCGGGCGAAACTCGTCGGCATGATCCAGACACCGGCCACCCGTATCGCAGGCGTTACGCAAGCGCCCGCGTCACAGCTCGCCCGTGTGCTTGCAGCACGCGCCGAGCAGGGTGAGGCCGCCTGAGCCGATAACCAGTAAATTAAGTTCAAGCCAAGGAGATATAGAAATGGCTGCTAACCTAGAACAGATCACTGAGGATCTGTCGAAACTAACCGTCATCGAGGCGGCTGAACTATCGAAGATGCTCGAAGAAAAGTGGGGCGTCTCTGCTGCCGCGCCTGTTGCTGTTGCAGCAACGGGCGGTGCCGACGCAGGTGCCGCTGCCGCTGAAGAAAAGGATGAGTTCGATGTCATCCTTACCGGTTCCGGTGACAAAAAGATCAATGTCATCAAGGAAGTGCGCGCAATCACCGGTCTTGGCCTGAAAGAAGCCAAGGATCTGGTTGAGGGCGCACCTCAGCCGGTCCGGGAAGGGGTCAGCAAGGACGAAGCTGCTGCACTCAAGACCAAGCTGGAAGAAGCGGGAGCGTCGGTCGAAGTCAAATAATGACGCTTCGCCCCCTACCAGCAATGACTACAGGACGGTTGCCGCCCGCGCATCTGCGCGGTGCGGCTCCGTTCGTTCCTGTTATTTCGCCTGCGCGGTCGCGCGGGCACATTTTGAATTCGTGAGAGGTCGCCATGGCAAAGTCATTCACTGAGCGCAAACGCATTCGTAAGGATTTCGGACGGATTCGCGCGGTCGCGCCGATGCCGAATCTGATCGAAGTTCAGAAAAGCTCCTATGACGCCTTTCTGCAGATTCATACGCAGGTGCAAGACCGCGATCACAGCGGCCTGCAGGAAGTTTTTAAATCCGTATTCCCGATCAGCGATTTTTCGGAGCGCGGCACCCTCGAATTCGTGAGTTACGAGCTTGAGCAGCCGAAATACGACGTCGAGGAATGCCAGCAGCGCGACATCACCTATGCCGCTCCGCTTAAAGTAACGCTGCGTCTCGTCGTGTTCGATGTCGACGAGGAAACCGGCGCCCGTTCGGTTCGCGATATCAAGGAGCAGGACGTCTACATGGGCGATATGCCCCTGATGACGAATATGGGTACATTTGTCGTCAACGGCACCGAACGTGTGATCGTCTCGCAGATGCACCGGTCGCCGGGCGTGTTTTTCGATCATGACAAGGGCAAGTCGCATTCGTCGGGCAAATTCCTGTTTGCCGCCCGTGTGATTCCCTATCGTGGATCGTGGCTCGATTTTGAATTCGATGCCAAAGACATTGTACACGTCCGCATCGATCGACGCCGCAAGCTGCCGGTGACGACCTTGCTGATGGCGCTCGATTCCGACGAGACCGCCCAAAAGCGTATAGATCTTGCCGAAGAGGGCGCTCAGCTCCCGCCCGAGCAGGCTGTGGGAATGAGCATCGAGAGCATTCTCGATTACTTCTATGGCAAGATTTCATTCAAACTTGGCAAGGAAGGCTGGAGAACGCCATTCGACGCCGAGGCGACACGGGGCGTCAAACTGCTCCATGACCTGGTTGATGCTAAGACGGGAAACGTTGTGGTTGAGGCCGGAGAAAAGCTGACGCCACGATTGTCCCGCAGGCTCGAAGAGGAAGGTCTTAAGGAGATCCTCGTCCTCGAAGAAGACCTCTACAGCCGGTACTTTGCCGAAGATATCATCAACGAAGAAACAGGTGAGATCTACGTCGAAGCGGGCGATGAAATCGATGAGGAGAAACTTGCCCTGATCGTCGAGGTTGGAGTCAAATCCTTCAATACCCTGGCCATCGACCACACGAATATCGGGCCGTATATCCGCAATACCCTTGCCGTCGATCGTAACCGGTCGCGCGAGGAAGCATTGATGGATATCTATCGCGTGATGCGCCCCGGTGAGCCGCCGACGCTTGAAACCGCGCAGGCGATGTTCCAGAGTCTTTTCTTCGATTCAGAACGTTATGACCTGTCCGCGGTCGGTCGTGTAAAGATGAATGCGCGCCTTCACGTTGAAGGAGAAGACACACTTCGTGTCATGCGCCGTGAAGACATCCTGGCGGTCGTCAAAACGCTGGTCGAGCTGAAAGACGGTCGCGGCGAGATTGACGATATCGATCATCTTGGCAACCGTCGTGTGCGTTCGGTGGGTGAGCTGATGGAAAATCAATACCGCATCGGGCTGCTGCGAATGGAGCGGGCGATCCGCGAGCGCATGAGCTCGATCGATCTCGATTCTGTCATGCCGCATGATTTGATCAACGCGAAGCCCGCGGCTGCCGCGGTACGCGAATTCTTCGGTTCCTCGCAGCTTTCGCAGTTCATGGATCAGACGAATCCGCTCAGTGAAATCACTCATAAACGGCGCTTGTCGGCCCTTGGGCCGGGCGGCTTGACGCGGGAACGCGCGGGCTTTGAAGTTCGCGATGTCCATCCGACGCATTATGGCCGGATTTGCCCGATCGAGACGCCGGAAGGCCCCAATATCGGGTTGATCAATTCGCTCGCGACATACGCCCGGGTGAATCAGTACGGCTTTATCGAAACGCCCTACCGAACCGTCGACAATGGCAAGGTGACGGACGAAGTAGTATATCATTCGGCGATCGAGGAAGGCCAGTACACGATCGCCCAGGCGAACGCTACCTTGGGTAAAAACGGCAAGTTCGAAGAGGATCTGGTCAGCTGCCGGCAGGGTGGCGAGTTCATCATGGCTCGGCCCGAAACCATCGATATGATCGACGTGTCGCCGAAACAGCTGGTTTCGGTCGCCGCTGCACTGATCCCGTTCCTTGAAAACGACGACGCGAACCGGGCCCTGATGGGATCTAACATGTCGCGACAGGCGGTTCCGCTCGTTCGCGCTGAAGCGCCGCTAGTCGGCACTGGCATGGAAGAGGCCGTCGCACGCGGTTCGGGAGCGGCGACCACCGCGAAACGGCCGGGAATTGTCGACCAGGTGGATGCTACCCGTATCGTTATCCGGGCGATCGACGAAACGTCGCTGTCGGCACCCGGGGTCGATATCTACAATCTCCGTAAATTCCAGCGCTCAAACCAGAACACCTGTATTAACCAGCGCCCGCTGGTGAAAGTCGGCGACAGGGTCGAAGGCGACGATATCATCGCTGACGGCCCGTCGACGGAACTGGGCGAACTGGCGCTAGGCCGTAATGTCCTGGTCGCCTTCATGCCCTGGAATGGCTACAATTTTGAGGATTCCATCCTGATTTCCCAGCGCATCGTCCGCGATGATGTGTTCACGTCAATCCATATCGACGAATTCGAAATCATGGCCCGGGATACCAAACTGGGGCAGGAGGAAATCACGCGCGATATTCCCAATGTCGGTGAAGAGGCGCTGAAAAACCTCGATGAAGCCGGCATTGTGTATATCGGCGCCGAGGTGAATCCGGGCGATATACTTGTCGGTAAAGTCACGCCGAAGGGTGAAAGCCCTATGACGCCTGAAGAAAAACTGCTTCGGGCCATTTTCGGCGAAAAGGCTTCCGACGTACGCGACACGTCGCTCAAGCTTCCGCCGGGCGTTGCCGGAACGATTGTCGAAGTGCGCGTGTTCTCACGTCGCGGTGTTGACAAAGACGAACGGGCGATGGCAATCGAGCGTGAAGAGATCGAACGTCTCGCGAAGGATCGTGACGATGAACTCGAAATTCTGGAACGTTCGTTCTCGGCGCGCCTGAAGGATCTGCTGGCTAACCAGACTATCGTGTCCGGTCCAAAGCAGGTCAGTGAGGGGGCTCGCGTCACCCAGGCAATTCTCAACGATTTCAGCGCGCGTCAGCTCGCCCAAATCAGCGTCAAGAACGACAAGGTGATGGAGAACGTCGAGGCGCTGCGTAAGCAGTTCCAGGAAAGCGAAAAGCGTCTCCAGGACCGGTTCGAAAACAAGGTCGAGAAATTGCAGGGCGGTGACGAACTGCCGCCGGGCGTTATGAAGATGGTCAAGGTCTTCGTTGCCGTGAAACGCAAGCTGCAGCCGGGCGATAAAATGGCCGGCCGGCATGGCAACAAGGGCGTGATTTCGAAGATTGCGCCACTTGAGGACATGCCGTATCTGGAAGACGGCACGCAAGTTGATATTGTGCTCAATCCGCTCGGCGTGCCATCGCGCATGAACGTGGGTCAGATCCTCGAAACCCACCTTGGCTGGGCGTCTGCCGGACTTGGCAAAAAGATCGGTGTTTTGCTCGACAAAGCCGTTCGAGAGGGCAAGATGTCTGCGCTCCGGAACGAGATGAAAGAGATTTACGGCAAGGAAACCTTTGACGAGGACGTTGCCAATCTTGACGACCAGCAAATTATAGAACTGGCAGGAAACCTGCGGCCCGGCGTGCCAATGGCGACCCCGGTTTTCGACGGTGCCCACGAAGCGGATATTGTCGAATTGCTGGAGCAGGCTGGTCTCGATTCCTCGGGTCAGGTCACACTGCACGATGGCCGGACGGGCGAACAATTCGATCGTCCGGTAACGGTCGGCTACATCTATATGATGAAGCTTCATCATCTGGTCGATGACAAGATCCACGCGAGGTCGATCGGACCGTACAGCCTCGTTACCCAGCAGCCGCTTGGCGGTAAGGCGCAGTTCGGCGGCCAGCGCTTCGGCGAAATGGAAGTGTGGGCGCTCGAAGCATACGGTGCCGCCTACACGTTGCAGGAAATGTTGACCGTAAAATCGGATGATGTTTCGGGCCGGACCAAGGTCTATGAGGCGATTGTGCGCGGGGACGATACATTCGAAGCGGGCATACCGGAATCGTTCAACGTGCTCGTAAAAGAACTGAAATCGTTGTGCCTAAATGTTGAGCTGAACCAGGAATCCTGATTCCCCAGTTTCGACGACGTAATTGAATGACTACAGGTTGCCACGAATTTCGCGGCACCCGCAGATGCCAGGAGACGGTTGATGAATGAATTGATGAATATCTTCGGACAGGTCAGCACTGCCCAGAGTTTCGACCAGATCCAGATTTCGATCGCTAGTCCCGAGCGTATTCGGTCGTGGTCCTATGGTGAAATAAAAAAGCCGGAGACCATCAATTACCGGACGTTCAAACCAGAACGTGACGGCTTGTTCTGCGCCCGAATTTTTGGTCCGATCAAGGATTACGAGTGCCTGTGTGGCAAGTACAAGCGCATGAAGTACCGCGGTATCATTTGTGAGAAATGCGGTGTCGAGGTCACGCTTTCCAAGGTTCGGCGAGAACGTATGGGCCATATCGAGCTTGCCTCACCGGTCGCTCACATCTGGTTCCTTAAGTCTCTGCCGAGCCGAATTGCGCTGCTTCTCGACATGACGCTCAAAAGCGTCGAGCGTGTCCTGTATTTCGAAAATTATATTGTCACCGAACCGGGCCTGTCGCCGCTGGAAGAAGGTCAGCTTTTGTCCGAAGAGGCCTTTATCGACGCCCAGGACGAATATGGTGAAGACGCATTCGAAGCCATGATTGGCGCCGAAGCGCTCAAAAAGATGCTGTCGGAAATCGATCTTGAGCTGGAGCGCGACGAGCTTCGCGTCGACATGCGGGAAACCGGTTCCGAAGCAAAGCGTAAGAAGTATGTGAAGCGATTGAAGCTGGTAGAATCCTTCATTGAATCCGGCGCTCGCCCGGAATGGATGATTCTTGAAGTTATTCCCGTGATTCCACCGGAGCTGCGCCCACTGGTGCCGCTGGATGGCGGACGATTTGCGACGTCCGATCTCAACGATCTTTATCGTCGCGTGATCAACCGGAACAACCGCCTGAAGCGGCTGATCGAACTGCGCGCGCCGGACATTATTGTCCGTAACGAAAAGCGTATGCTGCAGGAATCGGTCGATGCGTTGTTCGATAATGGCCGCCGCGGTCGGACGATCACCGGGGCGAACAAGCGTCCGCTTAAATCCCTGAGCGATATGCTTAAGGGCAAGCAGGGACGGTTCCGCCAGAACCTGCTCGGCAAGCGCGTCGATTATTCCGGTCGGTCAGTCATCGTCGTGGGACCGGAATTGAAGCTGCATCAATGCGGCCTGCCGAAGAAGATGGCGTTGGAGTTGTTCAAACCCTTTATCTACTCGAAGCTTGAACTCTATGGCATGGCCAACACGATCAAAGCGGCCAAGCGAATGGTAGAAAAGGAGCGGCCGGAAGTCTGGGATATCCTCGAAGAGGTTATCCGCGAACACCCGGTGATGCTCAATCGGGCACCGACGCTTCATCGCCTTGGTATTCAGGCGTTTGAGCCGGTCCTGATCGAAGGCAAGGCAATTCAGCTCCATCCGCTGGTTTGCACGGCGTTCAATGCCGATTTCGATGGCGACCAGATGGCCGTTCATGTGCCGCTGTCACTCGAGGCGCAGCTCGAAGCACGCGTGCTGATGATGTCGACGAACAACATACTCAGCCCGGCCAACGGCAAGCCGATTATCGTGCCGTCGCAGGATATCGTTCTCGGCCTCTATTATCTCAGCATTGAACGCGACGGCGAGCTGGGTGAGGGAATGGCGTTTGGCACATCCGGCGAGGTCGAACAGGCAATTGCGGCCGGGGCCATTTCGCTGCACTCCAAAATTCACGTCCGGGTCAACACGGTCGATCAGGACGGCAAGGACATTGTGCGCCGGATCGAAACAACGCCGGGTCGCATGTTTATCATGCAGATTCTGCCGAAGAGCCCCAGTGTCCCACTTGAAGTTTTAAACAAGGTTCTCACGAAAAAAGACGTTCAGGACGTTATCGACCTTGTGTATCGCCACTGCGGGCAGAAGGACACGGTGATTTTCGCCGACCGGATGATGGGGCTTGGTTTCTCCCATGCCTGCAAGGCCGGTATTTCATTCGGCAAGGACGATTTGCTTATTCCGCCGGAGAAGGAAAGACTGGTTGCCGAAACCCAGGATCAGGTCAAGGAATACGAAAATCAGTATCAGGATGGACTGATCACGCAGGGCGAAAAATACAACAAGGTTGTCGATGCATGGTCTCAGTGCACCGACGATGTTTCCGACGCCATGATGCAGGGCCTTGAAAGGGTCGTGCCGGGTAAAATGGTAAACTCGGTCTATATGATGGCGCATTCTGGCGCTCGCGGTTCTACCGCCCAGATGAAGCAGCTCGCCGGGATGCGAGGACTGATGGCGAAGCCATCGGGCGAAATTATTGAAACCCCGATTATTTCGAACTTCAAAGAAGGCCTGTCGGTGCTGGAATACTTCAACTCATCGCACGGCGCGCGAAAGGGGCTGGCCGATACCGCGCTCAAAACAGCGAACTCCGGTTATCTTACCCGGCGCCTTGTCGATGTAGCGCAGGACTGCACTGTGATTGAAGACGACTGCGGCACCAAAAAATCACTTACCGTCCGCCCGATGATTGAGGGTGGCGACCTGCTGGAGCCGCTTTCCGAGCGTGTGCTTGGCCGCACGGCGGCCGAGGACATCATCGATCCGGTGTCGGGTGACAAGCTCGCCAAAAGAGGCACGCTTATCGATGAAGCCCTGGCTGAGAAAATTGATGAAGTTGGTCTTGAATCGCTTCTTATCCGGTCGGCGTTGACCTGCGAGACCAAAGTCGGCGTCTGCGCCGCCTGTTACGGCCGGGACCTCTCACGCGGGACGCCGGTCAATATGGGTGAAGCTGTCGGCATCATCGCCGCACAGTCGATTGGCGAGCCTGGAACGCAGCTCACCATGCGCACCTTCCATATCGGTGGTGCCGCCCAGCGCGGGGCAGAACAATCGAGCATCGAGGCATCGTTCGATGCGACGGTCAAAATCAACAATCGCAGCGCCGTTATTGACCGGAACGGTATGCCGGTCGTCATGGTGCGAAACACCGAAATTGTGCTGGTGGACGAACAGGGCCGTGAACGCGCCTCCTATCGCGTTCCGTACGGTGCACGGTTGTTGAGGGACGAAGGTACTGTTGTCCAACGTGGCGATAAATTGGCTGAATGGGATCCCTATACCCGCCCGATTATTTCCGAAAAGCTGGGGACCGTAAATTTCATGGACCTGGTGGACGGCATTTCGATGCGCGATATCACGGATGAAGCGACGGGACTTTCCTATCAGACCGTCGTTGACTGGAAGCAACAGCCAAAAGGCACCGATCTTCGTCCCCGGATCACGTTGCGGGACAAGACGGGCGAGATCATTCTGCTGGAATCGGGTGCCGAGGCACGATACTTCCTGTCGGTCGACGCGATCCTCTCGGTCGACTCCGGTCAGGAAGTCCATGCCGGTGACGTTTTGGCCCGAATTCCGCTCGAAGGATCGAAAACCCGTGATATCACGGGTGGTCTGCCGCGTGTCGCCGAACTCTTCGAAGCACGGAAGCCGAAGGATTTCGCGATTATCAGCGACATCGCCGGTCGTGTTGAATTCGGCAAGGATTACAAGAACAAGCGTCGGGTTTTTGTTCATCCGGACGCGAAGGATGCGGAGCCCGTCGAATTTCTTCTGCCTAAGGGCAAGCCGGTCGCGGTCCAGGAAGGCGATATCGTCGAAAGAGGCGATGCGCTGATGGACGGCAATCCGGTGCCGCACGATATTCTCCGGGTAATGGGTGTCGAAGCGCTGGCGGACTATCTGATCGCCGAGATCCAGGAGGTTTACCGGCTCCAGGGTGTTAAGATCAACGACAAGCACATCGAAGTGATCGCTCGCCAGATGCTGCAGAAAGTTGAAATAACCGAGCCTGGCGAAACGACGTTCCTGACCGGTGAACTTGTTGACCGAATAGAGTTCGATGCGGTTAATGAAAAGGCGGCGGAAGAAAATCTGAAACCGGCTGATTCAATCCCTGTGTTGCAGGGCATAACCAAAGCGTCTCTGCAGACCCAGTCGTTCATATCGGCGGCTTCTTTCCAGGAAACCACACGCGTTCTCACCGAGGCGGCAGTGTCCGGCAAGATCGACAACCTAGTGGGTCTGAAAGAAAATGTGATCGTCGGGCGCTTGATCCCGGCGGGCACGGGGGCCTTTATGAACGAAATGCGCGTTATCGCCAGCGACAGAGACAACGAAATCGCCGAGATATCCAAAGCTGCCGAGGCGGCGCGGCAGCCACCGGCCGACGAAGAAGTCGACATGGTAGAGCCGGCGGAATAGCACGTAGAAACAGCGGAAATTGTGCGGTGCGGTATTCTCCCGACTCGGGGTGAACACCGCACCGCAAATAACCGAAAAATCATGAAAAAACCCTGTTGACGGGACTAGGGCGCGACACTATATTTCGCGCCTCTTCGGGGAAGTAATTCGCTTAGGCGAGATACGCATTTCGGGGAAAAACTGAATATAATTAGCGTGAGCCGTGAACCGGCAAGTCCGGTCATGCGTCTTGCTTTTCGTGTGTCTCGGGGGAACCTGGTTTAGACGCTCGCGCACCAGATTAAGGAACGGACGGCGTGCCGACAATTAACCAATTGATCCGTAAGCCGCGCAAGTCAAAGCCTGTGCGCAACAAAGTCCCCGCAATGGAAGCGTGCCCGCAGAAGCGCGGCGTATGCACGAGGGTGTACACAACGACCCCGAAGAAGCCGAACTCGGCGCTTCGAAAGGTTGCCCGTGTTCGGCTGACAAACGGGTTCGAGGTGACGAGCTACATTCCCGGTGAAGGCCATAACCTGCAGGAGCATTCCGTTGTGATGATCCGCGGCGGTCGTGTGAAAGATCTTCCCGGCGTTCGTTATCATATCATTCGTGGCACGCTCGATACGCAGGGCGTTTCCGATCGCCGCCAGCGCCGTTCGAAATACGGCGCAAAGCGGCCGAAGTAAGGGAGAGCCTTTTTCATGCCTCGCAGACGCGCAGCAGTAAAACGGGAAGTACTTCCCGATGCAAAATTCGGTGATGTTGTTCTTACCAAGTTCATCAACAGCATCATGTATGACGGCAAGAAATCTGCAGCCGAGCGCATTGTTTATGGCGCAATGGAAACGATTTCCAAGCGATCCGGTCAGGATCCGGTCAGGATTTTTCACGATGCGCTGGAAAACGTGAGGCCGACCATCGAAGTGCGCTCGCGTCGCGTCGGCGGTGCGACGTATCAGGTTCCGATCGAGGTTCGTCCCGACCGGCGCCAGGCGCTGGCCATTCGGTGGATTATTGATGCGGCGCGCAAGCGGCATGAAAACACCATGGCCGACCGTCTGTGCAGCGAGTTGCAGGATGCCGCCGAGAACCGCGGTTCCGCCGTCAAGAAGCGCGAAGATACCCATCGGATGGCTGACGCCAATAAAGCGTTTGCGCATTACCGCTGGTAGTCCGCGAAATCTAACAGCGTAAAGATCAGGATAGACTGTAATGGCTCGCATCACGCCAATTAAAGATTATCGCAATATCGGCATCATGGCGCATATCGATGCCGGTAAGACGACGACGACAGAGCGTATCCTGTATTACACCGGGCGTTCCTACAAGATCGGCGAAGTCCATGAAGGCACAGCCACAATGGACTGGATGGAGCAGGAACAGGAGCGCGGCATTACGATTACGTCCGCTGCGACGACCTGTGAATGGAACGACCACCGGATCAACATTATCGACACGCCCGGCCATGTGGATTTCACGATTGAGGTGGAGCGTTCACTGCGCGTGCTCGATGGCGCTATTGCCGTGTTCGATTCGGTCGCCGGGGTGGAGCCTCAGTCGGAAACGGTCTGGCGTCAGGCCGACAAGTACGGCGTACCGCGCATCTGTTTCGTGAACAAAATGGATCGCACCGGTGCCGACTTTTACCGCTGCGTCGACATGATTATTGACCGTCTCGGCGCGAACGCGGTGGTTATGCAACTCCCGCTGGGCTCCGAAGGCGATTATCTCGGTGTGATCGACCTTGTGAAGAACAAGGCGATTGTCTGGAAAGACGAAAATCTCGGTGCCGAGTTCGAATACCAGGATATTCCGGCAGAGTATGCAGATCAGGCGGCTGATTATCGGGGCCGTATGATTGAAGCGGCCGTGGACTATGATGATGCTGCGATGGAAGCTTATCTGGAAGGCATCGAGCCGTCCGAGGAAACGATTATCGCGTGTTTACGCATGGGCACGATCGCCAATGCCATCGTGCCGATCTTCAATGGAACAGCCTTCAAAAACAAGGGTGTGCAGCCGCTTCTCGATGCGGTTGTGGACCTGATGCCGTCTCCGCTGGATGTTACGGCAATCAAGGGTGTCGCCGAAGACGGCGATACAGAGATTACCCGGTCCAACCGCGATGATGAGCCTTTCGCGGCGCTGGCCTTCAAGATTATGACGGACCCGTTTGTTGGGACGTTGACGTTTGTCCGGCTCTATTCCGGCGTGCTGAAGACGGGCGATTCTATGATGAACACCGTCAAGGACAGCCGGGAGCGCGTCGGTCGCATGTTGCTGATGCATGCGAATTCGCGCGAAGAGATCAAGGAAGCGTTTGCCGGCGATATCGTCGCATTGGCAGGGCTGAAGGACGTGACAACCGGTGACACGCTTGCCGACCCGGCACATCCGGTTATTTTGGAGCGCATGGAGTTCCCTGATCCCGTCATCGAGGTCGCTGTGGAACCCAAGACGGCGAGCGACCAGGAAAAGATGGGCGTTGCCCTGTCGCGCCTGGCGCAGGAAGATCCGTCTTTCCGTGTGGCGTCGGATGAAGAAAGCGGACAGACGATCATCAGCGGGATGGGCGAGCTTCACCTTGAAATTATCGTTGATCGCATGAAGCGCGAGTTCAAGGTCGAGGCGAATGTCGGTCCGCCGCAGGTGGCCTATCGCGAGACAATTTCGAAGACGATCGACGTTGACTATACGCACAAAAAGCAGACCGGCGGTTCCGGACAGTTCGCGCGGATCAAGTTGACCTTCGAGCCGCTGGAATCGGGATCCGGAGTACAGTTCGAGTCCAAGGTTGTTGGCGGCAACGTACCGCGCGAATACATCCCCGGTGTCGAGAAGGGTCTGATGGGGGCGTCGAAGACTGGCGTGCTCGCCGGGTTCCCGATGACCGATATGAAGATGACGTTGTACGATGGTGACAGTCACGATGTTGATTCGTCGGTGATGGCGTTCGAGATTGCTGCGCGTGCAGCGTTCCGCGAAGGCGCCGCGAAAGCCTCCCCCAAGTTGCTTGAACCGATCATGCGCGTCGAAGTAGTTACGCCGGAAGAATATATGGGTGACATCATCGGCGATCTGAACAGCCGCCGCGGGAATGTTTCCGGAATGGATACGCGCGGTAACGCGCGGGTGCTGAATGCGACTGTGCCGCTGGCGAACATGTTTGGTTACGTCAACAATCTGCGCTCTGCGAGCCAGGGTCGCGCCCAGTACACAATGCATTTCGACCATTACCAACAGGTTCCTCAGGGCGTTGCGGATGAAGTCCGCGCGAACCTGGCCTGATCAGCCGTTGATTATTAAGAACCTTAGACTCAAGGAACGATACGATGGGTAAAGCGAAGTTTGAACGTACGAAGCCGCATTGCAACGTTGGCACGATTGGTCACGTTGACCATGGGAAGACGTCGC
>Ga0209403_10004362_pt1 | contig 15454 bp, 15 predicted proteins | sample ArcticOcean_MG_C_8_FD_187440 | JGI IMG/M metagenome (GOLD analysis project Ga0209403, IMG submission 187440) | Marine microbial communities from western Arctic Ocean - ArcticOcean_MG_CB11_86 (SPAdes) (version 2) | ecosystem: Environmental > Aquatic > Marine > Oceanic | place: Arctic Ocean... | reverse complement strand
CCAACCATACCCAAAGAACCTATTGCCTTAGCTAACAATAAACTTACGTCAGATCTTTTTTCTGCATCTTTAATATAAGATCGATCTGCTATAATCTGAAAGGCCCAACTTTGCAGAGCATCTCCAGCAAGAATGGCAGTATGTTCATCAAACTTAATATGACTTGAAGCTTTTCCTCTTCTGATTGGAGAATTATCCATTGCAGGCAAATCGTCATGGATTAAAGAATAAGAATGAACAGCTTCAATAGCCGATGCTATCGCAAGCAACTCCAGATATTTACTGTTCGATATTTTTTTGTTATTTATTAAACTTATAAACTTAGCTGATTCAAGCACTAAAAATGCTCTTATTTTTTTCCCTCCATTAATTGAAGAGTATCTCATTGCTTTGAATAACTTTGAAGATAATCCATCTCCATTTGGGAGATGAGCATCTAAAAATTTATTTATTGCATAAGAGTTCTTATTTATTAAATCTAAAAAATTATTCATTTAATAACTCTATTATTTAGAAGTCTAGATTACTCAGGGTTAAACGAAGTCAATTTATCTGGAATAATTTCTTTATTCTCTGACAATTGAATTGTTTCAACTTTCATTTTTGCTTCATTAAGTTTTTTTTCACAATGATCTTTTAATTTAGATCCTCTATCATATGCTGAAATTGCCTTATCAAGAGATATATCACCCTTATCAAGGGCATTCACAAGATTTTCTAACTCATTCATTGCATCTTCAAATGTCATTTTTTCTAAAATGTTATCATTATCCATTAACAAAACACCTATTTTTAAATTACTTCAATCAAATATAATATTTCAAAACTAGCCTTTCATATACATTTAATCAATAAATTACTTAATCATATAAAGAGCATTAATTAATTTCCTAGCCACATTATCTTCAAAACCTGAATGACCAGCATCTTCTATGAGATTAATAGAAGCAGCGTTCCAAAGTTTAGATAGATCTAACGCGTTAAAAGGAGGACATATAGCATCATGCCTGCCTTGTACAATTATAGCAGGTATATGCGCTATTTTTTTTATATTCTGCTTAATGAAATTATCACTAATAAAACATTTGTTAACAAAATAGTGAGTTTCTATTTTGGCAATAGCTAAAGATTTTTCTCCTGACATTGGTCGCTCTACATATTTAAGTGTTGAACACGAATTTTCATATTCCGCCCATACCGCTGCAGCTTCTAAATTAACAGATCTTTCTTTTAAGTTAAGTTGTTTATAGAACCATTTAAGTATATTATTTTGATGCTCTTTAGGAATATAGGAAATAAATTTATGATGCGCTTCTGGAAAAAATTTTTTTATATCATATAAAAACCAATTTATCTCATCAATAGTACCTAAAAATATTCCCCTCAAAATAAACCCTAAGCATCTCTTAGGAAAATTAATACCATATAAAATAGCTAATGTACTACCCCATGAACCTCCAAATAGATGCCATTGCTTTACTTTCAAATGTTTTCTAAGTCTTTCAATATCTAATATCAGTGCTTCAGTGTTATTATTCTCAATTTCACCATAAGGTATGCTTTTACCAGAACCTCTTTGATCAAAAAAAATTACTCTAAAAATCTTTGTGTCAAAAAAACTCTTGTGAGATGTAGAAAATCCTGCTCCTGGGCCACCATGCAAAAATAAAACTGGTTTGCCATCAGGATTTCCATATTGTTCATAATATATTTTATGACCATGATCTACATCAAGATAACCATTTTCATATGATGGTGATTGTTCAAAAAAAAAGTTGGATTTATGTTTGAATGTCAACATTTATAGAAACAATTTATTAAAAGTAGAGTTTTTTTTCTAAGCAGCTTCAACAGCGGTATCGTCAATAATTTTTTCTAGCTTCACAACCGCTGTACTTTTATCCGTATCGTCTACTGCGGCAAACTCACTAGCTAAACGCTCTAATGCAGCTTGATACATTTGACGTTCAGAATAAGACTGCTCTCCTTGGTCGTCCTTACGATACAAATCCCTTACTACTTCAGCAATTAAAACAAGACTGCCCGAATTAATTTTTGACTCGTATTCTTGAGCTCTTCTTGACCACATTGTTTTTCTAACTTTTGCTTTTCCCTTCAAGGTAACAATAGCTTCATCCATCTGAATTTTACTTGATAAGGTTCTTAATCCAGATTCAGTAGCTTTTGCTAAAGGAACTCTTAGTGTCATTCTCTCATGTTCAAAACGTACAATTAGTAAGTCTAATTCCATATCATCTACTTTACGTTTTTCAGTTCCTATGATTTTACCTACTCCATGACTTGGATAAACCACATAGTCACCAGGTATAAATGTTTTTGCTAAATTTTGATCTTTTATCACTTTAGTTACCTTTTATTTAAAAATTTATTAAAATATACTGGCAATTTAAAATTGCAGTTAAAATAGATTTATGAAAGTTATTTAAAAAATTTAAAGTTAAATTTAAGAAAACTCCAAGTCCATATCATGCGATTACGAACTTATAACATATTTTGTTCAAAATAACTAGCGAGAGGTATGAATTAATTTAAAATTATTTTTCAACTGACCCTGGTTCTTTAGAAAAAAATTTTTCATATTTACCTGGAACTTCGCTATATTGATCAGCATCAGTTGGAGCATCTAGTTTCATAGTAATATTTGGCCAAATTTCTGACATATCTTTATTTATTTCAAGCCATTTATCCGCCCCAGGATCAGTATCAGCTTGAATTGCATCTACAGGGCATTCAGGTTCACAAACACCACAATCAATACATTCATCAGGATTTATAACAAGCATATTTTCACCAACATAAAAACAGTCTACAGGACATACTTCTACACAATCAGTATACTTACACTTAATACAGTTTTCATTAACAATGTATGTCATTATTTTTTTTCCAAAATGCATAAATTTAATAATCACGTAATTAAACCACAAAAGACCCTATTACAAGATACAATTTTAAACTAAAGCTTAAAATTTAACTTCTACCCATTAATTTATCTGTTTGACGTCTTTCTAATTTTGTAGGCCTCCCGACTCTGTCAACAAATTTTATTTTCTTAATATGTTTATTTGAAACTTCTTTTTTTTGTAAAGGAGTTAGATCTTTATAAAAAGGTAATGTTTCTACGAAAGGACCTCTTCTTTTTGGGATCTCAAGTACCTCAAGAATTTTTACTTGATCATTAATAGATAAAGTCAAAACATCGCCAATAGAAATTAATTTGTGCGGCTTCTTAGTTACCTGCCCTGATATTCTCAATCTATTTGAAAGGATATATTTTGTTGCTAGGTTTCTACTTTTAAAAATTCTAATATAAAATAAATATAGATCTAATCTTATATTTTTTTTTTCTAACAGCTCCACTGCCATAGTAGTTATTTGACTTTCAAAGATTTCAAAATTGCAAATGGTGACAAAGGATCAAGTGGGGTTTCTGTTTTTCTATTGTTTGAATTATTTTTAATACTTTTATCAGAATCTTTTAACTGCTTATGTTGTTTTTGCTTTTGATACTTAACTTTTATTTTTATAATCTTTTTTTTGCGTTCAAAAACTATAATCGGGACTTGATCAGCTAAAGTTGATGGTTCTTCGTCAACTTTAATATAATCTAGATCATACAAAATTTCTTCCATTTGAATTTTTGTTGATCCTGCAATGGAAAGCATAGCCTCGTTTATTTTAAATTTACCACCTCTTGCTTCTGCTCTGATTAGAGCTGAAAGTCTTTCAGCAATATCCGCTCTTAAAGCCAGTTTGCCTAATGGAACAAAACCTAAAGCTCTATAATACTCAAGAGGAGCATTAGCATCCATTAAAACACCAACACGACCTGCAGGAGGAGGTCCTATTTCAGGAAACTTTAGATTATATACAGACCATAACAATGCTCGTAAGTTTATAGAAGAAGGCTTTAAAAGATTAGGTAGATAAATAGTTTCAACACCTAATCTCAACCCTAATCTAGCTAAATTTCGTTTGTCAGAATCATTTAGATTCTGAACAGACATAGATAAACCGCTTGTTACAGTAGATCCCATACCTTCATAAACTTGATATGCAATCCCTAAAGCCTTACCTGACAAATCAGCATCTGAATTTATTTCATCTTTTTTAATTATTACGTCTTCAATATCATCTTTAACTATATGATTAATTTCATCAGTCACTGTTTTATTGTTTTTTAAATCATTTTTGGGTTTGTCATGTATAGATGGATTTTCTAGTTTTACAGCTTCTGATAGAATATCATTAATATTTTTTTCAACAGCTTCTCCTACCCTTAACTCAATTTGTTTCAGGTGATCCACTGACAATAGTTCAGAGTTTTTTATATTTATTTTTGGAGAATATACGTTTTCTCCAGGCGCTAATGTTGCAACATTATTATTCTGCCACATAATAGAACCATCCCCTTTTAATTTAAAGGCAGCATTATCAGACATTAAAAGTTCTCTAACACGCCTTTCAATTTCTTTAGGCAAAGTCTTTCTTGCAGCAGTTAGAATTGGCGCTGCATTCTCACCATCAGAGAGAGTAGGGACAAAATCAAAACCATTGAGGATTCCAACTTGCTCTCCTTCTACAAAAACCGTTCCATCTAATTTCACTATAGCTTCCAAATTATTTTGCTCTTTCAATGTTTTAGTTAGTATTACAATACGCTTATCTACAAATCTTTGAGTGAGTCTATCATGCAATTCATCTGACAATCTATCTTCAATTGCTTTTGCATGATCTTGCCAATATTCTGGCTCATCTGTCCAATGTTTTCTATTTGTAATAAATGTCCACGTTCTTATATTTGATATTCTATTGAGCAATGTGTCAATTTCACCATCAAATCTATTTAACCTATTAATTTGAGAGTTAATCCAATCATTATCTAATTTTCCTTTAGATAATAATAATTCAAAAGTTTTTTCTAGCAAGTTAAAATGCACACCTGACAAGGAATTACTAAAATCAGGAATTTGACAAACGTCCCATAACAAATGAACTGCCTCTGTACTATTAACATTTTTTCTAATGAAATCTAAATTTGATAAATTACTTAAGGAAACAGTATCTAGGGCACCGACTCTCTTGCGCATAAACTTAAACGGAGGAGGTGAATCCAAAGATTTTATGAGGTTGTTTAGGGAAGTAAAGCTCAAAGCTGTATTTCTCCACCATACATTTCTTAAAGGTGGGAAAAAATGATTTTCAATTTGCTCAATGGTATCCTCTTCAAACCTTAAACTATCGTCAACCACTCCAAATGATCCGTTACGGCTATGACGGCCTGCCCTACCTGCTATTTGTGCAATTTCTGATGCTGTTAGGTGCCTTGGTATATTACCATCAAATTTTATATCAGATGCAAAAGCAACATGGTCAATATCCATATTTAAACCCATCCCTATTGCATCTGTAGCAATTAAGTAATCCACTTGCCCATTTTGGTACATCTCTACTTGGGCGTTTCTAGTTCTTGGAGATAGCGCTCCCATTACAATAGCAGCTCCACCTTTTTGAGTTCTAACTAACTCAGCTATCTTATAAACTTCTGGAACTGAAAATGCGACAACCGCTGATCTAGGCTTAAGCCTAGTGATCTTTTTAACACCTATATAACTTAAGGTTGATAGCCTAGGTCGTATTTCAATAGAGCAATCTGGCAATATTTTTTGTAATAATGGCTTAATGGTTTCTGCACCTAGAAAAACTGTTTCTTCAGAGCCTCTTGCATTAAGAATTCTATCTGTAAAAACATGACCTCTTTCAGGATCTCCAGCTAATTGAATTTCATCGATTGAAACAAAAGCAAATGATCTCTCTAACGGCATAGATTCAACAGTACAACAAAAATATTTTGCATTTGGAGGTATAATTTTCTCTTCACCTGTAACTAGGGCAACTTGAGATTTACCAACTAAAAGAACCGCTTTTTCATAATTCTCTCTAGCCAATAATCTCAATGGAAATCCAATTATCCCTGAACTATGTGCAAGCATTCTTTCCATGGCATAATATGTTTTACCGGTATTCGTTGGACCCAAAAGTGCCTTAACTTCAGATTTGCCCTTAAATGATTTATGAACAAAATCAGAATAAATATTCTTATTAACAGCCATTAACCTTGTTCTTTCATCATACTATTTATAAAATTTGATAAGAATATTATTAACAGTAAATAAAATTAACATCATCTAATTAAATTAATAAATTAATATACACTTTAAAAATATTTCAATAAAGTAGATCCTAAAATATGTTCTAATTAGGAGGTGGAAATGTCTGTTGAAAAACGTAAAGCAGTAATTACTGGGGGTAGCAAAGGTATTGGTAAAGCAATAGCAGAACGTTTTGCTCAAGAAGGTATGGATGTTTATTTACTTTCCTCTAACGAGAATAATTTAAAGCAAGCAGCAACAGAATTAAAGAGTAAATATAATGTTAATGTTCTCTATCATACTTGCGACCTAAAAACTTCAACAGGTTGCGCTAGTGCAATTAAAAATGTTCAAAATGAATTTAATGACTTTGATACTCTGGTTTTTAGTGCTGGGGCCACAAAAAGTGGTGATTTCCTTGAGCAACCTATAGAAGATTTCGAAGATGGCTTTGCTTTAAAATTTTATAGTGCTGTAAGATTATCTAAAGCGTTTTGGCCAACTTTATCAAAAAATAAGGGATGGGTTGTTTCAATAAATGGCGCAATGAGCCATTCTCCAGATCCTTTTTTTATGGTAGGAGGAGCTGTAAACGCTGCCTTCTTAAACTTTTCAAAAGCTTTATCTAAAAGAGGTTTAATTGACGGAGTAAACGTAAATTCAATTAACCCTGGAATGACTTCAACAGACCGATTAATAACAATTATTCAAAGTAATGCAGATAGAGAAGGTATTTCGTTTGCAGAAGCAGAAGAGAAATCCCTAAAAAGTATTGACCTAGATCGATTTGGCACTCCTGAAGAAGTCGCAGAGCTAACTTATTTTCTATGTAATCCTAAAATGCGTCATCTTACAGGAACTGAAATTAATTTAGATGGTGGGAAAAAAACAACTATTTAAAAAATAGGCGATTACTTCCAATATAGAACTAAACTAGTTCCCATTAGAGGTGTTGTCTTTTTATAACTTGAGACGATACCATCAATAACTTAACGTGTTCTAAATAATAAGAAAGATATAACTATGCAAAAAAAAGCTGCTTCTGTATTTGTACAAACCTTAAAAAACCATGGCGTGGATAGATTCTTTTGTGTTCCAGGCGAGTCATATTTGTCAGTAATGGATGAACTATTATACTCACCTGGAATAGAAGTTGTGACTTGCAGACATGAAGGAGGTGCTGGCTTTATGGCTGTAGCTGATGCTAAATGCACTGGTAGAGCTGGGGTTGCTTTTGTAAGTCGAGGACCTGGCGCAACTAACGCATCTATTTCTGTACATTCAGCTCATCAAGGTGGCATTCCAATGGTTCTTTTTGTTGGACAAGTTAATAGAATTAGCACAGGAAAAATGCATCTTCAGGAAATGGATTTTCTTAAAACCTTTTCTGATATGGCAAAGCATGTAGAACAAATCAACAACCCTACTGAAATTGCAAATGTTACGGCTAGAGCCTTTCATATTGCAGAGAGCGGAATACCTGGGCCAGTAGTTATAGCAATTCCTACAGATGTTCTAGAAGCTAAAGTAGATATCAATGATGTGAAACGAATTAAAATCAATCCTCCACTAGCATTCCCTGATAAAGTTAATGAAATATCTGATATATTATCTAAAGCAAAAAATCCTGTTTTGGTTGTAGGTGGACAGATTCATTCATCAACTAAAGCAAGAGAATTTGTAAGAATAGTTGCAGAAAACCATAAATTACCTGTTTTATGCACTTATGAACATCAAGATATTGTTAGTCACAACAGTATTCATTACGCTGGCGAATTAGGTTTGAGGCCTCCAGAGCCAATTAGAAAAAATGCACTAGAAGCTGATGTAGTTTTAGTTGTCGGACATAGGTTTAATGGTGTTCCAAACATGGCATACAAGTTTCCATCACCTAATCAAACTTTTATTCACGTTATTCCTGAACCTAATGCTGTTGGAAAAATTTTTAGAACTAATCATGGTATAGTTGCTGATTGCGAAGATTTCTTAAAACAACTTTCATTGGTAGAAAGTAAAAATATTGATAATGAAAGAGATGAATGGATTAAATTATGCCATGAACGTTATTTAAATAATGACGCAACAATGTCTCCCAAAAATGCAAATGACGGACTTGATTTTGCACATTTAATTGATGGATTGGGCACACTAGCTCCTGAAGATTCTATTATAACTAATGATGCAGGTAACTTTACTAGTTGGATGCATCATCGGTTTCCTTTTAAATCTTCAATGAAATTAATTGGTTCTGAAATTGGCGCTATGGGAATGGGAATTCCAGCAGGTATTGCTGCTGCAATTAGGTTTCCAAATAGACAAGTTTTTTCTTTAGTTGGAGACGGTGGAGCCTTAATGACAGGTTCAGAACTTGCAACAGCTGTTGCTCAAAAAGCTAAGATAAGAGTTATAGTTGCCAACAACCAACATTATGGCACTATTCGGTACCATCAAGAACTGCACTTTCCTACCAGAGAACATTACGCGACAAACCTTGTAAACCCTGACTTTGCTAAATATGGAGAAAGCTTTGGTTTAGAGTGCTTTACTATTAAAAAAGTTGAAGAGATAATACCCACTTTAAAAAAGGCCATGAAAGTCGATGGACCATCCTTAATTGAGTTTAAAATGAGTTTAGAGTTAAATACTAGCACTACAACTATTTCGCAACTCCAGATAAAAAAATAGGTCATCAAATTAAAATTTAATCTTAAAGTGTATAAATAAAATGAACGTCTAAAATCTTATTAACATTGTTTATTCAAGCTAAAAAAATTACTTCGAATTCAGCACTTTATATACTTCAGTATGATCTGCACCTTTCCCAAGCTTTTTCAACGATTCAGAGAGGTATTTAGTAACATTTTCAGATAATGGTTTATCTGATGCTAGCTCTTTAATCAGACTGTCGGCAATTGATACATCCTTGAGCATTAGATCGAGGGCAAAACCCGAATTAAACTTTTCTGAAATAACAAACTTATCTAATTTTACATCGGTAGTGTTATTTTTACCTGTGGCCCCATTTATTATTTTTAAAAAATTATCTGGGTTAATTCCAAACAATCTTGCAGTTGCCAATGCTTCAAAACTTGCTATTAACCCTGCGGCAGAAACATAATTATTCAACGCTTTGATTGCATGCCCCGCTCCTAATGGACCAGCGATCTGCACTTGACCCATAACAGTTAAAAGATTTCTAACTATTTCAATCTCGTCTTTTTCACCACCTGTCATAATCATTAACTCACCTGTCTTTGCTTTACCAACTCCTCCTGAGACAGGTGCGTCTATTAATTTTATATTTTTACTTTTGAGCATTTTTCCTAAAGTTTTTGTTTCTCTAGGATCACTTGAAGACATATCAATTAAAATTGAATTTAAACCTAAATTTAATAGTTGATTAGTAACATCAGAAACTATTTTACCATTTGGAAGCATAAAGATTATTACATCAAGATCTTTTAAATCAACAATATCATTAACTTGGGATACCCCTGTTGACTTATCTATTCTAGAATTTATGTCATAGCCAAAAACTTTATAACCAGCTTTTACTATTAATGGCGCCATAGCTGATCCCATAGCTCCAAGGCCAATAAAACCTACATTTTTAATATTCATAATTCACTCCTATAATTGATTTGATAATTTAGAACACTCCAAATACTAGTAAGATAAAAGGAAGAGATAACCTCTATTATTTACATTCAAGTTTTCTTCACTCCTTTTTTCTTAGACTATCTTTCAATTATTATTTTTGATCTCTATTATAAAAACATAAGGGTGAACCTATTGATCCAATATTATAATCATCAATGTATGGCTCTTTAAGGTCATCTTCATCATATTTATTAAAATAAATAAAGTTCTTAGAAAACGTTTTATTTTTAAAATTTCCCCTTACTAAACCATTTAGCAACTCTTTTTGTCTTTGAGGAATATTATCAGATGTAGCAAGTTTGTTGTGTAATTCCATAATTCGTTTTGAATTAGGATGATTTGAAAATCTAAGAAGATAAGGTCTTACCCATGCAAAAACTGTTGTACCATTTATATATTGTTTTTTTGGACTTCCTTTCCAGGAAGTCCAATCTCTTTTTGAATATGGATATATTTTTGTTTCATCTTCAACAACGTCTATGATATATTTAACAGCCTTGTGAAGACTTTGAGTGACGGGGTACTCTTTTTCTAGGTCATGACCTTGATTTAAAGCTGTTTCATAAATATTAAGTAAAATTGTAATTGTAAATCCTGAGTAGGAAAGACCATTCCCACCTCGTCTAGCTTCTGTGGGAAGAACCCCATCGTTATCAACTGATTCCAGTGTTTTAACATAACCATCTAAACCAACGTGGAACATATGATCATCAGACCATAACACACCATACATCATTGCAAGGTACCCAGAGTTAAGACTATGATTTTGAGCAGGATCTGATCCACACCTATTATTATTATTTTGTTTTCTACATATTGTAAAAGTTTCTCTGATCATATCCTTTTCTCTAACATTATTATAAGATTCAAAAATAGTTGCTTCTGTTTCAAAAGGATCATACGTATTTTGGTAAATTGCACTTAATGCCCACTCTTTAATTTGATTGTCATTCTTATGACGACCTAATACTTGAGATGAAGTAGAATAAGCTAATAATAAAGGTTTTAAAATTCTGTTTACTGAATCAAAATAAATCTGTGGCTTCTCACTCATAGGACTTTTATTTTGAGTCAGTGCATCTGACTTTTGAAAGTTAACAACTAATTTTTGAATACCTTTACATGATTTTGTATCACCCGATAAACAATCTTCATGTATAGTATACATATTCTCATCAAAGTCGTCGATTAGATCAAAATCCTTACTCTTCTTCTTATTGCCATTATAATTAAAATTATTTTGTAAATTGCTAGTATACAGTTGTTTAAATTTTTTATTAATATGACTGAAATTTGATGGATATTTTTTTAAATACCAACCTTTAAGACTACAATAATCATAATTATAACTATTATAATCAGTTAATATGATATTTTTTTTGGTTGGCTTTAAACTATGATTTTTAAATAATGGTATTTTACCTTCTTTTATTATTAACTCAGGATTTTCAAGTTTGACTTTTGCTGAACAATTAAAATTACATTTAGCCTCGGCAAGATGAACTAAACTAAATAAAAATGAAATAACCAAAATAATTTTAATCATAACTTATATAAACTTCCAATAATTATATGTAACATGTCAATTTTTTAAGAAATTACTTCAGACAATTCTATTAATCAATAGAATTTTGGATAGTTTTTTGTTTAAAACAATCAAAGTTCATAAAAATCTACCCATAAAGCCTGGAGATACTAAATGACTTCATTAGACTATAATATATTTCTAGGTATGAAGAATACTCTATAATTTAATAACACCGTCAGAAACTAGCTTCTTTATTTCAGAATTTGAATACCCCAATTCAAACAATATTTCTTCTGTATGCTCTCCTAAATTCGGCGCAGGAAGAGTTTCATTATCCTTACCTATATTAAAGTCTACAGGAAAGCTTGGATATAATAGTTTGCCTTCAGTTGGATGATCATTAACTTTAAAAAAATTAGTTTCTTTTAAGTGTTTATCTTTAAAAAGATCCTCTGGGAAATTAACCTTCATTGCAGGAATATCATTCTCTCTTAATTTTTTAATCCAATAATTAGTTTTGTTGTTTTCCAGTTCTTCAGAAAGTATAGAATATAATAAATTAATATTCTCATGTCTGGCATTTAATGATTCGAATTTTGGATCTTGCAATGTATCCTCTTTTCCTATCATCTTAAAAAACCTCAACCATTGAGGATCAGTATATGGAAGAACAGCAATATAACCGTCTTGAGTTTTATATGGTCTTCTATTAGGAGAAGATTGCCTTGGATAAATTGGTGGAGCTTTTGGAGGAACAAAGTTATAACCATATAAGTGTTCAGCAAGGGTAAAGTCTACCATCGTTTCCATCATAGGCACCTCTAACTCACATCCAACACCCTTTATATTACGTTGAAAAAGAGCTCCCATTATTGCCATTCCTAGCATTAAACCGGTAACCTTATCCGCTGTTGCACCTGATGTGTAACTAGGTTGATTAGAATAAGCTTCTTGATAAGCCGCCATTCCACTTATTGCTTGAATAGTATCATCAAAAGCAGGAAGCCCCGCATAAGGACCTTTAGACGAGAAACCCACAGCATTAGCTGTAATTATCTTGGGATTTATTTTTTTAAAATTTGTATGTGTAAATCCAATTCTTTCTAAAGCACCTTTTCTAATATTAGAAACAAAAATATCAGATGTTTTAATCAATTTATTAATTATTAATTGACCGTCTTTAGATTTTAAATCAACACAAACACTTTTCTTATTTCTATTAATATTTAAGAAAACAGCGCTCATGGATTCATTATTAGAAGGACCATTATACCTAGTATTATCACCTTCTAGTGCTTCTATCTTGATAATCTCAGCACCCATATCAGCAAGTAATCTAGTACAATATGGAACCATCAATATTGAAGAAGCATCAATAATTTTTAAACCGTTTAAAGGTCCCTCACTCATATTTTAATCCATTCAACATTTTTATAACATTGGCTTTACAATCATTATCAATATTCTGCTTTATATGGGAATCCAATCAAAAATAATAAATTATAATTAATGAAACTATGCATATATATCGAAAATAATTAAAATATATGTATAATACTACATAATTAGTTTGAAAAGTGTCATTTTCATTTCGCTTAATTTGTTAACTAATTATAAAGTAAATAAATCAAACATTTCAACTTTTATTTGAGTTATAGATGCTTACCCTAAAAAAACTAACTATCCAAAGAGGTTCAAAAGTTGTTTTCTCTAATTTAAATGCAGAAATAAAAACTTCTGCTTTAACTATTATCAAAGGAAAAAATGGATCTGGAAAATCTACATTATTAAGAACTATTGCAGGATTTACTCCTATTGAAGAAGGTCAAATCAAAGAAAATGGTGATAATATTTTTATTGATAAAGAACAATGGGTCGAAAAATTAATTTTCATCGACACTAAGAATGGTTTATCTAATGAATTAACCGTTCTTGAAAATCTTGAAGCTTGGGTTCGAATTAAAGGATGGAACGCAAATAAAGATAACTTGATAATGGCTTTAGAAAGCGTTGGAATGCAAAACTATATTAATTTATATATTTCTCAATGTTCTGATGGATTAAGAAAAAGAGCAGCCTTAGCAAGGTTATATTTTTCTTTTATTAATAAAGTAGATTTTTGGCTTTTAGATGAGCCTAGTAATGAATTAGACGATTTAAGCTTTCTCTTATTTAAAAAATTAATTTCAAAATTTATAAAAATAAAGGGAACAATTTTAATCGCTAGTCATGATATAAAAAGTTTTAATGTAAACTATAATATCCTTGATTTAGACATTATAAAACAATTAGCAAAGCCATGAACGTTACAAACTCAAGTTGGACAGTACTATTTATATCTCACATAAAAAGAGACGTTTTAGTTAACACTCGCTCTTTAATAGATGTTATCTCTGTTTTTGGCTTTATGCTTTTAATAATAATTTTATTTCCAATTGGGATTGGACCTACTAAGGAAAAACTAGATATTGTTTCTAATGCTGTTCTTTGGATAAGTTTAATTATCGCAATAATCCCTTCTTTAGAAAAAATGTTACAAAAAGACTTTGATAGCGGCTGGTTAGATCAAATTGCCACAAGTCCAGCACCCTTAGAAATCATTTTGCTCGCTAAAAGTATTTCTCACTGGTTAATTGTTATAATTCCCTTGATATTAGCCTCACCATTGTTTGCTATATTACTTGATTTAGAATTCAATCAAATACCATGGATAATATTAAGTATGACTATCGGAGGGTTAAGCATATCCTTGATAGGTATCATTGGTGCAGCTTTAGTGTTAGGAGCTAGAAGAGGAAATGTTTTACTACCTGTGTTAATAATACCATTAATTATTCCAATTTTAATATTTGGAGTAGGAATAAATGAGGCTGTTAAAATAGGAAGCTCTCCTTTAGCTCATTTATTTTTATTAATTGCTTTTAGCCTAATATATCTTGTTATATCTCCATTTGTTTCCGCTTTGCTAATTAGAATAGCAATAAGTAGGTAAGACAGTTTACTTAAGAGAAATATATGATAAAAGTTTATCAAATCTATATTATTTAATGAAAGTTTGACGTTTATGTTTGATTGGTTAGCTAATCCAAATAGATTTAATAGAATTACAAATAAGGTACAACCTTTCTTCGCTCTAGTCTCAATCGTTACTATTATATTTGGGCTTTATTTTGGACTTTTCGATAGCCCAAAGGATTATCAACAAGGTCATGCTGTAAGAATAATGTATGTTCACGTTCCTTCAGCCTGGCTCGCATCAGGATTATATTTATCTTTGGCTATTTCATGTGTTTTTTATATAGCCTGGAAACATCCCTTAGCTGATCTTATATCACGTTCAATCGCTCCTATAGGAGCTTTATTCTCCTTATTAACTTTAATTACAGGTTCATTATGGGGCAAACCAATGTGGGGAACTTGGTGGGTATGGGACGCAAGATTGACTTCTATGCTTATTTTATTCTTTTTTTACGCAGGTTATATTTTATTATCAAATGCCTTTGAAAGAAAAATTGATGGTTCAAAATCTGCTGCTGTTTTAGCAATTATAGGAGTTATAAATTTACCCATTATAAAATTTTCTGTGGATTGGTGGCATACTTTGCACCAGCCTTCTAGCATATTAAAATTGGATGGACCGTCTATAAATGAACAAATGCTTTTGCCATTAATACTTATGATAATAGGTTTTAGTTTTTTATCTTCATACTTGATTATTCTGAACGTAAAAACCAAATTAATTGAAAAAAAATGTGAAGCCTTAATTTTAAAATCAAACCTCAATGAAATCTCAAAGTTAGGTTAAAATTATGATAAATGAATTTTGGTTAATGGATGGTTACAATATATACATATGGCCTAGTTATATTTTAACCTTATCTAGTTTAGTTTATTTGACTATTAACTCTATTTACTTATCAAAAAAAGCTAAAAAGTTGTTAAAAAAATTGGAAAAATTAGAAAATTAATTTTATATAATATGATATCAAAAAAATGAACCCTAAATATAGACGTCTTATAGTTGTAATTTTGATTCTATCAACTTTAGGACTGGCTACCCAACTTATACTAATGGCCTTAAAAGATAATATAA
>Ga0209403_10004359_pt1 | contig 15463 bp, 18 predicted proteins | sample ArcticOcean_MG_C_8_FD_187440 | JGI IMG/M metagenome (GOLD analysis project Ga0209403, IMG submission 187440) | Marine microbial communities from western Arctic Ocean - ArcticOcean_MG_CB11_86 (SPAdes) (version 2) | ecosystem: Environmental > Aquatic > Marine > Oceanic | place: Arctic Ocean... | reverse complement strand
GATAAATTTTGTAATACGACTACCAATTGATCCATATCCATTTACAAAAACTTTCTTCATAATTATTTTCAGAGACTGTCATTTATTTAGATACTGTATGCTTAACGATCCATAATCTATAGGTTAGAAATTATTGGTAATTTTGATTTTTTAGACGTATAATAAAGACCTAAATTCTCATGATTTTTTATTGCAACCATGGAATCTGATTCAAAACTACCGTCAGATGATAATGTACCAAGTTTTTTTTCTAATAACGATAAAAATATTGAAGAATTATCTCATAAAAAAAATGATAGAACTAATTCATTTGAACCTATATCAAAAAAATCACAGGGAGCATCTAATCGAACTATTCATTGGCCATCACTTGGAATTGGGGCTGGAATTGCAATTGCTTGTATTTTTTGTGGTGTATTATTGGTAAATATGATTAATACAGAATCTACACAAGTTTTAGATGAAATTACAATAAATGAAATTACAACAACAAAAAAACCTACAATTGCATCATTATATGACAATGCATCACCAATCTTAGGTGATCTAAATGCACCACTTACTATGGTTGAGTTTGGTGACTATCAATGTACATTTTGTAAAAAATTTTTCAGTGAAACAGAGGAATCTATTATAACAAATTATGTTAAAACTGGAAAAGTAAAAATACTGTTTAAAGATTTCACAGTGGTTCCTGGAAATGATTCAGTTAATGCAGCTAATGCTGCACATTGTGCAAATGATCAAGAAATGTTTTGGCAGTATCACTCAACTTTATATAATAATTGGGATGGTGAGGGAACTGGATGGGCGTCTTTTGAACGTCTTCATCAGTTTGCATCTACATTAGGTTTAGACATGGATGAATTTTCAGAATGTATGTCTAAATCAAAATGGAAAGAATTAGTTGATTCAAGTAAAGTGGATGGTCGTACATTGGGTGTAGATGCAACACCAACATTTTTTATCATCGATCAAAACAATAAGGTACTAAAAATCACTGGTGCACAACATTATGATGTGTTCCAGGAAGTGTTTGATTCATTACTTGAATAATAATAATTTTCAGAAAAATTAACATTGATCTAAAAATTTGTTAATAAGATCTGAGAAAATTAACAGGAAATGTATATATTCCAACTTCGAAATGCTAGCTCATGGTAGCGGGTATAGATGATATCGCAATTTACATTCCTAGACTTTATCTTGATGCAGGTGATTTTGCTAAAGCGAGAGGTCTAGATCCAGAAAAATTAGAGCGTGGATTAGGAATTGGTCAAATGGCCATTGTTGATACAAATCAGGATCCTGCATGTCTTGCGGCAAACGCTTGTCTAAGAGTTATGCAAAAAAACAAACTAACTCCTGACGAAATTGGCCGATTGTATGTTGCAACTGAATCAGCATTTGACGAATCGAAGGCTATGAATTCGTATGTTATAGGAATGTTAGAACAAGTTTACGGTGAAGATACTTTTGGACACTGTGGTGGAATTGAATGTAAATTTGCCTGCGTTAGCGGTTCATATGCATTATATGATAATACTAATTGGATTAGGGCCGGTGAGGCTGAAGATAAGCATGCACTAGTTGTTGTTTCTGATATTGCAAAATATGACTTGGGTTCAAGCGGTGAAGTAACTCAGGGTGCTGGCGCTATAGCAATGCTATTGAATGATAATCCTAGATTATTATCATTTGATCCTAAAGTTACATCTACATCAATTAAAAATGAGTATGATTTTTACAGACCATTTGGAAAAGAAACACCAATTGTACATGGACAATATTCTAACCTTCTTTATCTTATTCAAGTAAAAAATGCACTAATAGATTATAAAAGGAAAGTGAAAGAAACAGGATTAATCAAACTAAAGGAAGGTGAAACTATTCTTGATCACGTTGATTATCTGAATATGCATCTTCCATACAGTAACATGGGTAAAAAGGCTCTTGCTTATCTTGTTAGACATGAATGGAGAGATTTACCAAGATGGAAAAAAATTATTGAAGAAATAGGAATGGAAGAGCCAATTCCAAAAGATCCACGTGGAACAATTGAATCAACTCTTGAGGATGCAGAGTTTATGGCTAATGATCATCAATTTACAAAATTATTTACAAGCACTAAAATGTATGCTGAACTTTATGAATCAAAACTTTCTAGCTCCCTAATTGCATCTAAAATGATTGGTAATTTGTATACGGCTTCATTGTATCTTGGATTTAGAAGTAGTTTAGAGTTTGAATACCAAAAGGGAATTGACTTGGAAGGAAAGCGTGTAGGATTTTGTTCTTACGGAAGTGGGGCTAGTGCCATGATCTTTAGTGGTGTAATACAGCCTGAATATGACCAAGTTGTAAAAGATATGAATCTTGAAGCAGAACTTGGACCAAGAACTAAGCTGTCTCTAGATGAATACGAAGAACTTCATGAAAATAAGCGTACATATGAAGAAAATATCCGTTCAGCAAACAAAGAGTTCGTTATAGTTGATGTAAAAACATCAGCTGAAAGTAAAGGCGAACGTCATTATGCCTTTGTTGATTAAATTTGATGAGTAAAAGTTCACCCATTAAAGATGCATTGTACGCAAAGATAGAGGACATCGGGCAAGAACAAATACACCAATTATTGTTAAACGGTAAGTTTTCAGAATTATTTGAAAAAATTTACGGGCCAGTTATTCAAAGTGTACAGAATATAGAAGAATATGAAAAACATGGGGCATTAGCAGAAAGCCTAACACATTATCTGTTTACAGAGATGTTAATTCCTAGTCAACGAAAAATTACTTTTAAAAATATAGAACTAGACATGATAATTCCAAATACAGAAGAATTACAAAAAAATAGTCATAATACGATAATGATATTTTTTGTTAAAACATCCAATATTGAAGAAATAAAACAAAGAATTCAAGATATAAAGAAAATTCAGAAAGAGGATCTAAACATATGGATTATTTCAAAAGATCATATTGAAATTCCACAATCTACATACATAACAGAAAAAGAGTCTTTTGGTAAATTTTTGAAAGATGCTCAAAATTTTATTAAAACAAAGAAGATGAATAAACTAAATATTTTCAAGACCAAGGTTTGACATATCAACAAAATTTGGAAAATTTTTAACATATGATTCAATTGTAAATGAATGATTGTATGGAATTGCACCAAAAACTTTGCGTCCAGTTAGACCAAAGATTTGATGTTTCAAATTAGTTAACTCATATCCGTCAGAAACATTTTGATTAACCACAAATCCTTTTAAATTCAAATTTTTTTGTCGTACATGCTCGTATGTCAACATGAAATGATTTACAGCACCGATTTTAGAACCAGTTACAATGAATGAACTCAATTGTAAATCAGAAATCAGATCAGAAACAAAATAATTTTTAGATATAGGAGTCATAATTCCACCGATTCCTTCTACAATTACAACATCATGTATTGAAGCAAGTTGTTTGTATGATTCAATTACCTTGGAAATATCAATTTCAAGATTAAGTTGTTTAGATGCATCATATGGAGAAGTAGGAATTTCAAAATGGTATGGATTTACAAGATCAATAGGATCTTCTACTCCCGAATATTTCATTAAAATTTCAACATCCTCGGATGCAGAATCAGGTGTTGCCTTGTAACCAGATGTAAAAGGCTTCATCACACCAACATCTACATCAATATCACGAAGATGTTTAGCTATTGAAGCACTGACACATGTTTTTCCAACATCAGTATCAGTTCCAGTAACAAAAAAAGAATTCATCATAATTTCCTAGATATTGATTTGATTGTACATATGGTTCCATCAATTAGAAAGTTAAGATCTTTTTGAGATATCGCTAATGGAGGAACGAGCATTATGGTATTTCCAAGTGTTCGGAAATAGATTTGATGTTTTCTACCTTCTTCAAATACTAATTTGTTAATGGATGTTTTAGATGAAATAGGTTTGTTTGAGTTTTTGTTTTGAACAAGATCAATTCCCATAACCATTCCCTTATGACGAATTTCTCCCACAATATCTAAATTAGAAATATCATTAATTCTATTTTCAAAAACCTTAGATGTTTTTTGAATTTTTTCAATTAGATGGTATTTTTCATACAATTCAATATTTTTTAGAGATAATGCAGCAGCTGTGGGATTTCCAGTATAGGTATGACCATGAAAAAGATGTTTGAATTCAGAGAACTTACCAAGAAAAGAATCATTAATTTTCTTCGTGGTTAAAGTTGCAGCAAATGTTTGATATCCCCCAGTAAGCATTTTTCCAAACGAAACAATATCAGGAATAGAGTTTTGAGATTGATATTCAACCATAGATCCTAGTCTGCCAAAACCAGTTGCAATTTCATCTAAGACAAACAAAACATCATTTTTTTTGCATATCTGAGATATCTTTTTTTGGAAAGTTTTAGGATAGATTATTACACCACCAGCCATCTGTGCACCACTTTCCATAACAAATGCAGCAATAGAATTATCTTTTTTTAGTTTATCTTCAATTTTTGATAGACAGTATTCTTCATATTCCTTAGAAGACATTTTTTTGTGAGTTCTAGCAGATATAGTTCTTGGAACAGGAAATTGTATAGTTGAAAATAATTTTGAACGGAATTTTGAGAAAAATTCAGGCACATATCCTACAGACATTGCACCAAAAGTATCACCGTGATATCCATTTTCCAGAGTGGCAACATTTGTTTTTTTATTTTCCCCCACATTATTCCAATATTGCAATGCAATTTTTATAGCAACTTCCATGGCAGTTGATCCATTATCAGAAAAAAAAACTTGAGTCATGTTTGGAGACAATTTTATTAATTTTTTAGCAAGTAATTCAGAGGGTTCATTTGTAAGATTGAATAATGGTGCATGTTGAAGTTTTTTTGTTTGCTTAATGATTGCATTAACCAACTCTTTTTTGGAATGCCCCCAAACGTTACACCACATACTTGCAACACCATCAAGTAACCTATTCCCATCTTCATCAATCAACCACATTCCTTCACCACGAACAATTTTTGGAAATTTGTTCCATTCTGACATCTGTGTATTTGGATGCCACAAATGATTCTGGTTTTTCATTACTGCACAAATATTATTCATTGCTAATAATAGTTAACCTCAACAAATATTTTGGTTAACGCTTAATTATGTATTAAAATTAAAAAAATCAATGTCTGAAAAACGTGAACTGATATTAAAATATCGTAATGATGTTGTGAATGGTAAAAAACTAACAAGATCTACTATATCTGAATTATTTAATATTAATAATAAATTCCTTCTAAATTTATCAGATGCAGCAAACTACATAACAAGACATTTTCATGGATCAAAAGTTGATATTGAAGAATTAGCAAATATTAAAAAAAATTTTTGTAGTGAGGATTGTGCATTTTGTTCACAATCAGCATTCTTTAATACAAAAATTACTGGATATGATCTTCCACCACCAGAAGAAATAGTTGAACAGGCACTAAATGCAAAAAATGATGGTGCAAATTCATTTTGTCTTGTTGCGGCATGGAGAGAACCTAGCACACCTGATTTTGAAAAAGTATGTGCAATCATTGAAGAAATTAATAAAAAAGTTGGAATTTCAGTTGAATGTAGTCTTGGGTTTTTAACTGATAAACAAGCTAAAACACTAAAGAAACTTCAAGTAAAACGATATAATCATAACCTGGAGACATCACGTAGTAAATTCCCAGAAATTTGTACAACTCACACATACGATGATAGAGTAAAAACATTAAAAATTGCCAGAAACGCTGGTTTAGAACTTTGTACCGGTGGAATAATCGGTCTTGGTGAAACTAGAAAACAACGTGAAGAATTAATTTTTGAGATTTCAGAATTAAATCCTGAAGAAGTCACTGTGAATATGTTGGTCCCAATGCCAGGAACGCCATTAGAACTTCAGACACAATTAGATATCACAGAGATCTTGAGGGTTTTTAGTACACTAAGATTTCTTTTACCAGAATCAATAATCAAAATCTCTGGTGGTCGTGAAGTTAATCTAAAAGATGATGGACAAAAATTGCTGGTTAGTGGGGCAAATGGGATAATTAGCGCTGGATATCTAACAATGGGTGGAAATACAATAAAAAAAGACACAGAAATGATTAATGAGCTAAATCTTGAAACATAAATTTGAATATATCAATTCTGAATTAAAAGAAATTAAAAAATATAGTCTGTATAGAAAAATGCATGATAGTAAAATTGCTGGCGCATACATAACTGTTAATTCAAAAACTCTCATTAACCTATGTTCAAATGATTATTTAGGAATAGCACAACCAAAACTTTCAAACAAACAAAACCAATCTAGTTCTCGCCTAGTTTCTGGTAATGATAGTTCATTTAGAATACTTGAAGAGAAATTAGCGAAGCATAAATCACAGGAAAGTTCGTTAATTTTCCCAACTGGATATATGGCAAATCTTGGTGTGATATCATCACTTGTTAGAAAAAACGATCTTGTGTTAAGCGATAAACTAAATCATGCAAGCCTTATTGAAGCGTGTAAACTATCAAATGCAAAACTATCAATTTTTAAACACAACGATATGAATGATCTAACTCATAAAATAAAAACAAAAGCCAAACGAAAATTCATAATTACAGAAGGAATATTTAGTATGGATGGAGATTTTTCCAATCTAAACGAAATTTCTGAAATATCTAAAAGAGATAATGCAATAGTAATATTAGACGATGCTCATGGTGACTTTGTTGTTGGTAATGATGGCAAAGGCACAGCAAATCATTTTGGTGTTTCAAAAAAAATTGATGTCTATATTAGCAGTTTAAGTAAGGGATTAGGATCATTTGGAGGATATGTATCAGCAAAGAAAAATGTCATTGATTTATGTGTTAATAAATCAAAATCGTTTATCTACACGTCTGCATTACCAAGGCTTCTAATTAATGATGCAACAAAAAGATTTGAATCCAATAGAGAGAGAAATCGAAAAAAATTATGGAGAAATGTTAAGAAATTTTCAAATGGTTTAAAAAAAATAGGTTTTAATGATAATTCAAATTCACATATTTTTCCCATTATTATTGGAAAGGAAAAAATAGCGATGGAATTTGGTAAATATCTTTTTAAAAATGGAATTTTTGCACAGCCAATCAGGTATCCAACTGTTTCACGTAATCATGCAAGAATTAGAATTTCAATTACTGCCAGGTTAACAAATGAACAGATTACAAAATCATTGTATATATTAGAAAATGCAAAAAGTAAATTTCATTTAATATAATTAACGACTGATATCAAATGCCAAACAGCCAATTGCCTTGTTTGGACAACCAATAAAAAACGCTATTGTAATGGCAATTCCTAGAGATATACCAACTACGATTAATCGTTTATTCATATTCAAAATAAAAAATAGATAGATAAAAAGCAATGTAATTTTGAATCTTCCTTGTGTTTAGGTTCAAAAACGAAGTTACATAAAATATTTCGATCCAATTAGATCAAAATATTTTAGTTAAGTCACAAAATGTAGATTTTTTGAATAATCTTAGAAAATGGGTTATATAACTAAGAACTGGCGGGAGGTTAAAAATAATATTCTATCACAGAAATTTCTAGATAGAGTTAGACCAGAAGCCACATTAAAAAACAGAATTGATGGCGCTGGAAAGAAAATGGAATGCCAAATTTTACGACTTGAACAAACACACAATAAATTAAATCAAAATTATGATTACATTTTCAAAAAAATTGTTGATGCAAAATTAGCACATAATGAATCAAAAGCAAGGACATATGCAATAGAATTACAAGAAGTTAAAAAAGCAAAAAATAAAATCTCTGAAGCAAAATTGGCAATGGAGCAAATTAAGATTAGGTTGGGTACTGTATCTGAATTAGGTGATATTGTTGTTACATTAAGCCCATGTATGTCGTTAATTAAAGGACTCGCTCCATCAATTTCTACGTTAATGCCGCAAATGCACACATCAATGGAAGATTTAACAAGCATGTTTGGTGATATGTTAACTGGTTCATCACTGTCGCAAGAATCAATGACACCAACATACCAAGGAAATACAGATACAGATGCAATACTACAGGAAGCACATAATGTTATTGAGGGAAAAACAAGAACTGCTATGCCCGAGCCACCAATCACATCATCACAACATTTTTCAAAAGAAAAAGAATCTATGATTTAGACTTTTTTTTACTAATCTGAACAAATAATTTTTTAATTCTAGAGATTGTTGGATAACTATAACCCCTTCTACGATAATTTGCAATCATCATTTTCCAGTTTTTTAATCGCCATTGAGCTTGCTCAGTAGTAACAGAATGAGTTTCTTTTTGTAAAATGCTTTTCCTTCCAACTTTTAGTATACCAGCATCTTTAGCAACCCAACGATTATTTGCAAATTTTAAACCAGATAATATTTCAAATAGTGGAATTTCTTTGAAATATTTTTCCAGTTTTTTAATCTGAGAAGATGTAGGTGTTTCAGAAAGTTTCAAATTAATTTCAAATTCATCCATAACAATTAACCAATATTATTCATTAAAAATGTAGATTGTTGACAAGATTGATGATATAACATGGTATACCAGATTAATCAAAGAATTCGCAAAATTGATTAGAAAAGAATCGAGTTAAGACAATACTAAAATTACGATATACTTTACGGTTCATTGGCTTTACGTAGGAAGATGATGGACTCTTCGTCCACCTTTATGGTCTTAGCGTGTAAACGCTAATTCCATACTATATTTTTGACAAGACTAAAATTGTGATATCTTTTACAGTTAATTGGATCAGTAAGAGTTAGGGCTTTGCTCTAGCTCTTACTTAAAACAAGACTAAAATCATGATACTTTTTACGATACATTGGTTGATTCCAAAAACCGATTGAGGATGAGGGGTTAAACCCTCAAACTCATTTTGAATCATTAAGATGATCTTTCATATGTTTTCGTAAAGATAAGACGTTATCAAATTTTTCCTTACAAATTAAACAAGTGAATTTCATTAAGTATACCAGATTTTAGTTAAAGTTAAGTCATAAATTGTTCACATTGTAAATGTATTAAATCATTAATTTGCGGTATAAACACATGTTACACTAATTTAACAATCTAATCTTAGTGGGCCATTACAAATTATATTAAAAACAGTAGGAATGAAAAATGCAGATATAAAAATTGCAAGTGAAATAACAATGATTTTTTGTATTATACGCATAACCATAAATAATTAGATGGGTATGTATAGTCTGATATTTTGTACTAGGTATGAAATACAAATGTAGATCGTGCCTAAAAACTTGTGATGATATTATAGAACATCTTAAGAAAGAGCATCGTTTTTCAGAAATTTACATAAAAAATTCACTCATAACAAACACAAACAGCTACAAAAATTCTTTTGTGAAAATAAAATAAGTTTTCTACCCTACTGTGTTACCATTTTATATTCAAAAGACAAATTTTATTCAAAAAACTGTTACTTAATTCACTAATTTCGACATAATGCTAAACTTAAATTAAACTTTCTAAGATTCACAATTGAATTGATGCCATCACAACAAGGTTATGATCGAGCAATTACTGTTTTTTCACCAGATGGAAGATTGTATCAAGTTGAATATGCAATTGAGACAGTAAAAAGAGGAACTATCGCTCTTGGTATTAAAACAAAATATGGTATTATATTTGCAGCAGACGAAAAACCAAGAAAATTCCAGGTTGTAGAAGAATCACAAAAATTATTCAAGGTTGACCAACATATCGGGATTGCAGCAGCGGGTTATATTCCAGATGCACGAGGTCAAGTAACTGATGCAAGATTTTTTTCACAAAGTAGTAAGATGGTTTATGATGAACCTGTAAATGTTGAAACTGTTGCAAAACATATAGCTGATCAATGTCAACAGTATACTCAATATGCTGGAGCTAGACCAATTGGTGTAGCATTAATTATTGGAGGAATAGATGAAAATGGAAATTCATTATTTTTAACTGATCCTAGTGGAGCATATGTTCCATATAACGCGGTTGCAATTGGTGCATATTCAGATAAGGTTACAGAATTTTTAATAAAAGAATACAAATCAGAAATGACATTAGAAGAATCTAAAATATTAGCCGCCGCTGCAATTAATTTAGTAAGTAATGATACATGTAATTCTGAACAACTTAAAATTTGCCAGATCAAATCTGATACTAAACGATTTGAGGTTGTAGATAAAAATCAGGTTACAGATTTGTTACGATCTGCAACAGAAAAATATCATATTGAAAAAAAGTAATCGTTATAGTTTTGTAATTATGGAGCAATGTTAGTTATTGAATTTATCAATTGCTATACCTGATTCATCACTACTAGATGAATCAACCATTTTAAACAAAACTAAAAAAATATCAATAATCGCAAGAGCATGTGCAATTTTTAAAATAAATCAGATTTTTATTTACCAAGATGGAAAACAGAATAAAAATGATTCAGCACTTTTAGCAACATCATTAAAATATTTAGAAACACCACAATATTTTCGTAAAGAGATATTTCCAAAAACACAATTACTGAAATACGCAGGTGTACTACAACCGCTGAATATTTCTAGTCATATAACAACATCAAATCAAAAAATGATAAAAACAGGTGATATACGTGATGCACTAATTATAAACTACAAGGGAAAAAAATTTCTAAATATTGGAACAAACAAACTTATTCAATATTTTGGAAAAATGAAACCTGGTACAAGAATTGCTATACAAATTAAAACTACGCAGCCGGAACTTACAGTAAAAGAGATTTCAAGAGAAGATATTAAAGATTATTGGGGATACAGTGTAAAAGAAAGATCTAATCTACTTTCTATTTTATCAACATGGAAAGGCAAAATAATTCTAACGTCAAAAAAAGGAACAAATTTTACCGTATTAGACGCGAAAAAAATGATTGAGTCAAATGAACCAATACTTATTGTGTTTGGAACTACGAATAAGGGGATTCATGATATTTTAGGTACTGATATTAAAAAAATCCAAAATTCTAAGATCTTCAACTTTTTCCCAAATCAGGCAACACAAACTGTACGTCTTGAAGAAGCGATATTAGGAATATTATCGATCATTAACATTCTTGATTATAATTAATATCTACTATTGAACTATCTAAAATAATGGTTGCAAAAAAAAAATTTTTAATTTTGGCGATGGCAGTTGGGTTTGTTGGGCTTGCTTTAGGAAGTTACACAATATTTTTGACAATTAATAATATCATTAAACCATAGATCTATTACAACAAAAAACAATTAAAATTCTAGTAGGTATATAATGGGGTTAACGACTTTTTTCGTTTGTTATGGGTCATAGAAGACATAGTGCACCACGTAGAGGTAGTCTTGCATACCTACCTAGAAGTAGAGCTAAAAGTTTTGAAGCTAGAATTAGAGCATGGCCTAAAGTTAACTCAGAGGAACCAAAATTATTGGTGCATGCAGGATTCAAAGCAGGATGTGTACAAATAGTAAATATTGACGATCGTGAAAAAACACCCAACTATGGAAAGCAGCTTGTTAGCCTTGGTACAGTAATTGTTACACCACCTATTCTGATTGTAGGGATAAGAGGGTATTCAAAAGATCAAAATGGTAAGCATGCGCAATTTGATTTGTATGCTGATAATCTACCAAAAAATATTTCTCAATTATTCAAGCTAAAAAACAAGGAAGGTTTGTTGGAATATTCAGAAAAAACATTTAAAACAATTAAAGAAATTTATGCCATAATTGTTGTTATTCCTAGAAATGCTGGTTTAGAACAAAAAAAACCATACATTTTTGAAGTATCTGTAAAGGGCGGAGATGTTAAAAAACAATTTACATTTGTGAAAGATCTTTTAGGTAAAGAAGTAAAAATTGATCAAGTTTTTGAATCAGGTGACACTGTTGATGCAGCTGCAATTACTAAGGGTCATGGTTGGCAAGGTCCTATTACAAGAATGGGAGTGAAAAAGAAACAACATAAATCAAGAAAAAGTGTTAGAGAAGTAGGTTCTCTTGGTCCTATATCACCACAATATGTAATGTACACTGTACCTAGAGGAGGTCAACATGGTCTTCATCAAAGAATAGAATACGATAAAAAAATTATGGTTATGGATAATACTGAAAATATAAAATATGAAATAAATCCAAAAGGCGGTTTCAAACATTTTGGAAATGTTAACGGAGATTTTATTATAGTACGTGGGTCTGTACCAGGAACCTATAAGAGATTAATTAAATTACGAACACAGATGCGAAACGTGCCAAAAAAGATAACCAAACCAAATATTTTAGAGGTTGTTATCTAATGAATGTTCCAACATTTACCATAAATGGAACAAAAGAAGATGATGTAGAACTACCATTGGTGTTTTCAACCTTATTTAGAAAAGATTTGATCCGTAAATCATTTACTCACCTGACTTCACATAAATTTCAGCCACAGGGAACACATCCAACAGCTGGTATGGATGTTGTTGCAAGATCAAATGACCCACCAACTGGTCAGGGAAGATCAAGAATTGCTAAGATGCGTGGAGGTGGAGGTGGACGTCAAGGTGAAGCTGGTGGAGTAGCCTCAGTGAGAGGTGGAAGACAAGCACATCCTCCTAAAGTGCAAAAAGTAATTTTTAAGAAATTAAATAAAAAAGAAAATAAACTTGCGTTATGTTCAGCAATAGCTGCAACGCAATCAAAAGAAATTATTAAATCGAGAGGACATAAAATTGAAAATCTAAAAACATTTCCTATTGTTATATCTGATGATATAGAATCAATTACAAAAACTAAAGAAGCGTTAAAAATATTAGATTCTTTAAATTTAATGCAAGATGTTGATAGATTAAAATCACGAAAAGCCAGGTCTGGAAAATCCTTACTGCGGGGAAGAGGTGCAAAAATTGGTAAAAGTGTATTATTTGTTGTATCAAACGCAAAACAATTATCAAGTGCGTGTGGTGCAATTCCTGGAGTTGAAGCGCGTGCTGCTAAAGATTTGAGTGTATTAGATCTGGCTCCAGGCGGAGTCCCAATTAGATTAGTTGTATACTCAAAAAGTGCATTAAAAGAAATTGAAAAGATTAAGTCGCCTCATTTAGAATTACTGGTGAATGTTATATGAAAGTAAGACTTGCAAATAAAATTATTCTAAATCCATACATTACAGAAAAAACATTTGAGTTAGTAGAAACTGAAAAAAAAATTTGCTTCATTGTAGAAAGAACATCTACAAAACCTGCAATAAAAGATGCAATAAATACTCTTTATGAACAAAAAGCTATAACAGTTAATACAGCAAGAACAATTTATGGCAAAAAAGCGTTTGTGGAATTTGAAACTGTTGATATTGCAAGAGACTTGGCAACCAAAATAGGAATGCTATAATATGGACCAAAAAACGTCTTTAACAGAAAAATGGTGAAAATGGTTGGTTAAACAATTTACGTATCGCGGATTATCGCAAAAAGAATTAGAAGAAGTACCATTAGAAAAATTACTTAAATTATTTCCTGCACGTGCCAGAAGATCATTAACCAGAGGAATAAACGATGGTAAAAGAAAATTGATTGCAGAGATCAAAGCCACAAAAGCGGGCAAACTAAAGACTGTTATTAACACTCATCTTCGTGATTTACTTGTTTTGCCATATATGGTAGGTGTGACTGTAAATGTTTATTCAGGTAAAGAATTTGTTCCTGTAACCATAACTACGGAAATGGTTGGACATTATTTAGGAGAATATGTGATTACAAATAAACGTGTAAGTCATGGCGCGCCAGGAGTAGGAGCATCAAGATCTAGCTTGTATGTACCATTAAAGTGAGAAATATGCCTCAACGTTATTATGCCTTTCAATATTTTGATGCGACTAAACATGTTCGTGCTGCGATAAGAGAAAAAACAATTTCTCACAAACATGCTAGAGAAATAGCTACTGCCATGAAGGGATTATCACTTGAAAAAGCTAGAGACTATTTACTTGATGTAACAAATTTTAAACGAAGTATTCCGTTTGGGAGATATAAGAATCAAGTAGGACACAGATCTGACCCTGGAACAATGTCTGGCAGATATCCACAAAAAGCTGCAACAGAAATTTTAAAATTATTAGATAATTTAGAAGCAAATGCAGAATACAAAGGAATGGATTTGGATAGACTCAAAATAATCAATGCAACTGTACATAAGGGCAGACTACTCAAACGATTTACACCACGAGCAATGGGTAGATCTTCAGCTAAAAATGATGCGATGACTCATGTAGAGATTGTTGCACAGGAGGCATAACAAATGACACAACTAAAAAATGTAATCAAGGATAATTATAATATGATGCTTCTTAATGATTTTCTTCGAGAAGAGATTAAAGAATCTGGATTTCATAAAGTAGAAGTTTCAAAAACTCCCTCTGGAACAAAAATTACACTTTATGTTACTAGGCCAGGAATTGTTATAGGCAGAAAAGGATCAGGTATTAAATCTCTAACAGAAAAAGTTGAAACAGACTTCGGGTTCAAAGATCCTCAAATTTCAGTTGAAGAGATTCAAAAAGCAGAATTATCACCAAATGTAATGTGTAATAGAATGGCATCGCATATTGAACGTGGAACCGCATTTAGAAGGGCAACTATGTGGACAATGAATCAAATAATGGAATCTGGTGCACTAGGTGTTCAAATAACAATTTCCGGAAAATTACGTGGTGATCGTTCCGCTTTTGAAAAACACGTACAAGGTGTTCTTCCAAGAGCTGGTGAATATGCAAAAAATGTAGTTTCTGAAGATATTGTTCACGTAAAAACGAAGATGGGATTAATTGGAATCAGAATTAGAATTGCAAACAAAGAAAAAATAGTTCCTGAATTTAAAATGGAAGAAACATTAAAGCCAGAAACTGAAGAAACGAAAGAAATGGAACAAAAAGATGTAGCAAAAACTGAATCAGAGCAAATAAAAATTGAAGGGGAAAAAATGAAATCACTTGTAACTTTAGAGGAAGAAGAGCAGAGGCTAAAATAATGGTACGGTTAAGAAATAAAGCAATCATAGAAATGAATGAAAAAGATCTATATGATAGGCTGAAACAAATTCGTGCAGATCTTTTTAAACTTAATGTAGAATCGAAAAAAGGCACGCTACGAAAAGAAAGCGGTAAGCTTAAGCCACATCGAAAAAATATTGCAAGAATACTGACTAGGATTAATGAGTTGAAAAAGAAATGACGAAGAATATAGGATTACCAGTAAAGGAACCAAAGGAAAAAGCAGTAGAAAACGAAAGTAATAACCCATTTAATGGTTCTTTGACAATACGTGGCAAACTGTTTGAAGGAATTGTTATAAATGCAAAAGCAAAAGGAACCGCTGTTATTCAAAAGGAATCTCCAATTTATTTCACA
>Ga0209403_10004355_pt1 | contig 15471 bp, 16 predicted proteins | sample ArcticOcean_MG_C_8_FD_187440 | JGI IMG/M metagenome (GOLD analysis project Ga0209403, IMG submission 187440) | Marine microbial communities from western Arctic Ocean - ArcticOcean_MG_CB11_86 (SPAdes) (version 2) | ecosystem: Environmental > Aquatic > Marine > Oceanic | place: Arctic Ocean... | reverse complement strand
GCATCATTATGCTCGCCCGCGCTTCCAAACAAGGTCAAGTATGGAGCCGGTCGTGGCCAAAGTCGTCACATTGACGCAACCACCGAACCCGCCATCACGGCAGGCGTTCGACAACCTGAAGAACCTCGTGGGCGAAGACCTCGCACAGGTCAACGAGGTGATCCTCACGCGCATGCACAGCCGCGTGCCGCTGATCCCCGAACTCGCGGGTCACATCATCGCGGCCGGCGGCAAGCGCCTGAGGCCGCTGATCACCCTCGCCTGCGCGCGCATGTGCGGATACGCCGGCACACGCCACGTGAAACTGGCGGCGTGCGTCGAATTCATCCACACGGCGACCCTGCTTCATGACGACGTGGTCGACGAAAGCAACCTGCGCCGGGGTAACGCGACAGCCAATGCCGTCTGGGGCAACCAGGCCAGCGTCCTGGTCGGTGACTTTTTGTTCAGCCGTGCTTTCCAGCTTATGGTTGAGGACGGCTCGCTCAAGGTCCTGGATATCCTCTCCACGGCCTCTGCCGTCATCGCCGAAGGCGAGGTCCTGCAGCTTTTGACGACGAACGACACGGCGACCACGGAAGACGCCTATCTCGAGGTCGCCTCGGCCAAGACGGCGGCCCTGTTCGCCGCCGCGGCGCGGATCGGCGCCGTGGTTCCGGACCGCCCGCGGGCCGAGGAGGACGCGCTCGAATCCTTCGGGCGCAATCTCGGCATCGCCTTTCAGCTCATCGACGACGTGCTCGATTATTCGGCCCATCAGGCGACGCTGGGCAAGACCGTCGGCGACGACTTCCGCGAGGGCAAGATCACGTTGCCCATCGTGCTAGCCTTTCGCCGCGGCAACGAAGAGGAGCGGGAATTCTGGAAGCGGACGCTCGAGGCCGGTGAACAGACCGATGCCGATCTCGAACAGGCCATCGCCTATCTGAACGCCCACAACGCGCTGGCCGACACCGTCGAGCGGGCCCGCCACTACGGCGCCATGGCCCGCGACGCGCTCGGCATTTTCTCCGACAGCGAGCTCAAGCAAACGCTGATCGACGTCGTCGATTTCTGCGTCGACCGCGCGCACTGAGGAGCCGCGCGAAGCCGCCCGCCGATCGCACTCGTCCCACCTTCCCGGCTGCGCCGAAGGCTACGCCGCGGCGAGGCAGGTGGGAGGTCGGGCCATCGCCGCGCCGAAGGGGCTTCGGTCCCGCAGGCGGGAGGGGGGTGTTTTTTTTGAGCGCCAAGCCGAACTTGCATGGCACCGCGCTCCTTGCGACCGGGGACACCCGGCGCCGAATTTGATCAATCGATCAGATTCACGTGTTGAAATGGAAACCCGACGAAACTCTGTTGGGTTTCCATTTCAACACGATCTGCTCTATAAGATCGCCCTTCTCGGGGAGTAGCTCAGCCTGGCAGAGCACCACGTTCGGGACGTGGGGGCCGGAGGTTCAAATCCTCTCTCCCCGACCAGGTTTTCCAGTGGTTTCAGTGCCTGCCCAACAAAATTATTCGGCCTAACCCCACTATATCCCCACCGACGGACCATAATTATTGGCCCTATCTTCAGTCAGAGCGGGCAGACTCTGACGTGCAATCCTGGGCTGCGTCCACCGAAATGCATCCCTCGAAACCACTGTTATTCATCTCGACACCCCGGGCAGGGGCCATAGGGGGGTCTTTCAGTACAAATGGTATCGGTTCTTACAAAATTAGGGAAACTGGATATGTACAGTAGTTTCTAGGAATTTCTGTGTTTCAAAGGCAAGTTTGCAGAAGCCACCAGTAGGCCGCAACCTATGGCTCATAACCTGAAGGTCAGAGGTTCGAATCTTCTCTCCGCAACCAAATAAATTCTCTAAATCAATGTCTTAAAGGGTTTCATATTTTCCACATAACTCATGCGGGAAATTTTGGAAGCATATTGAGAAGCGGTTGTAGTGCGAAAATTTTGTGCCTGCTGTCAGTTTCCTCGCTATGAAGACGCAAAATATTGTCAGCCAATAAGGCTGTAACCGACCAACGGCGGACTCTCGCAACAGCGGCCATCGCTGAACGGCTAGCTGAGGCCGATTGAGCCGTGGACACCGGGCTCCACGAGGTGGCCGCTCCGCATAGGTGCTCGCAAGCGTTCCGGCCCAGCCTGGATATAAGCTCGCGCTCTTGCGAGTTCTGGGTCGCGCGGCGGACGGTACTATCGGACTCGCAAGAGAAACGGAAGAGGACCACATCGCCATCCCGCTCGGGTTGGTCGGGCTCTATTGGATTCGGCTTTTCCAACCGCTTCTCAAAGCCAATCTTCCGCAGAACCCTCAAAATCGTGGACTTGACCGACTCGGATTTGTGAAAGACGGGTTTCGCGCTCTGACTCATAGATCTCATCTCGATTTCCGGGTTGGATCACGATTCGGGCCACCGCATTCGTCGGCCCTCCATCGCGCAATTCGAGACGCGTGCCAAACGATCGTCCGTATGCCTGTGCACTTCATGACCTACCCGAGCGGTGATTCAATACTCAAGGCCCACCCGAACCCCCGTGTAAGCGCGCCGTCCGACATAAGAATTGACGCATCTTATCTCTCAAGTTTCGGGGAACTATTGATCCCACGCGACATTTGGCGGGCTTTGGGCCGCTTTAACGTATGGATCGAGCCGGCGCTGACAGCCGAGTGGACAAGGCTAATGATGGTGTATGCGAAAAGCCAGGAACGCACTTTGAACAAGACGATCGTCACCAATGCCATGACCTGGCTGGATCCAGACAGGGACGTGCGCATCGCAAAGGAGAGGGCCAAGGACCTGATTGCCAATGGGACACTCAATTGTGTCTGGAGCGGCCGTCGTCTCAATCACAGAAACCTGGATGTCGACCACTGCTTTCCATGGTCGGCCTGGCCGTGTAGCGATTTATGGAACCTGCTGCCTTCGCATCGCCATGTAAATCAGAACCAGAAGCGAAACCGGTTGCCGGGAAGTGAAGTTCTCAATGCCGCCCGGGAATGCATCCAGTTGTGGTGGGATGCCGCTTACCGCAATGCAGACAACCCGCTCTTGCCGAACAGGTTCATCATTGAAGCAAAGGCCAGCCTTCCAGGATTGACCGATGAAAGCGCAAATCCGGATAAGATCTTCGAGGCTGTTCGGATGCAACGATTGCGCCTGAAGCACGATCAGCAGATTCCTGAGTGGGTAGGATCAGGCGGATCCTTCGGCAAGATCTCCTAGTCGTTGCTTTGCCTTCATCACCCTTCGCCACTCCGAGAGTCCACACTGTATCCGACCGCACCCATGACACAGAGCCGGCGCGGGTCAGCAATGGATTGCCGGAGAGCGCCTACATCCATAGCGTGCATTTCTGAAAACAATCTACAATGCACTTGGCAAAATGCCTTTCGTCTACAGCACCAACTCGCCTGTACAGAACTAGGGGGGGGCAGAATGGCAAAGATATACAGAACTCTTGCCGTTGCGATTTTGGCTTTGGCTGCGTCGGTCCTGCTGCAATCAACCGTCGAAGCTCAGCAAAACATTGGTCCCAATCCGGTGATTGGTGATCACCGAATTTCTTGCGGCGGAGTAACCACGGTCATTGACCCAAACCTGCAAGATTTGGCCGTAGCGCGCATGGGATTTATAGGGCTCAGCCCGGCCGCGTTGCGATTGCCGTCGCAATTGCAGCTATTCGTTTATGCGCACGAGTGTGCCCATTTCTTGGTGGGATCAAATGAGGCGGCTGCTGATTGTTGGGCTATACGTACGGGCATTGAACAGGACTGGTTCCAACAAAATGATCTTGCAGGCCTCCAACAAATGTTTGGAAATTCACTAGGAGACTGGACCCACAAACCAGGCCCCGCGCGGGTTGCAGATGCCGTCTCGTGTTTTCACGCCGCGCTCGCTTCAACCGGCCAATCTAATGTGGCCCAGCCACGGCAACCGTCATCGCCGATTACTAACCAATCAACAACTGATCGCGAGAACAAATGCTCCATCGAAGACATTTTGAAGCTCAAGGATTCTGGATTTACCACAGAGAAGATTAAAGTTCTCTGCGAATCCAATACGGGCATGAACACTCCGGGCCCAACTCCTACGACCAACTCGCCAAGAGATAGCGCCAGACTAGAGCCGTGTTTTGATCGCTGTGAGTCTGCAAAAGATAATTGCAGCGACCGAGCAGACAGGACCGAAGACAGGTGCTCTGACAAATGGGCGAACCGGTTTTTGGGCTGCACAAGAAAGTACGGAGTTCTCGATCCCAGGCTCGACCAATGTTTGGAAGAAACCGAGGCGAAAGAAGAGCAATGTGAGCCGGATGGTGACCAAGCTCGCATGCAATGCCAAGACACGGAGCAACAGTGCAGATCGTCTTGCGAAAGGGGGTAGTCGCCATCGGGTGGGTTGAGGGGTAGGATTGGGTATGAATGAACTCGATTTCGACACTACGGCCGTTCCGGTTCGGGAAGGTTTGGCTGATGTTCATCGGCGGACCTGGCGGCGGCTGGCTGAGGCGGGGACGTGGTGGGATGGCGCGACGCGGGTGGCCATCGCGGCGGAGGTGCGGAACGTGGCGGCCTGTGCGCTGTGTGACTCACGCAAGGCGGCACTGTCGCCCTATGCGGTCACGGGGACCCACGACAGCCTGGGGGGGCTTCCGGAGCCTCTCGTGGATGTCATTCATCGGATCGTCAGCGACCCGGGCCGCCTGAGCCAAAGCTGGCTGAACGGCATCCTGGCGGAAGGCCTGAGCGATGCGGAATACGTGGAGACGGTCGGCGTTATCGTGAACGTGCTGGCAGTCGATCAGTGCCGGCGCGGCATCGGCCTGGGGCCCATCCCGTTGCCCGACCCGGTGCCTGGTGAGCCGACGCGGACCCGGCCCGAAGGGGCGAAACCCGGGCCCGCCTGGGTGCCGCTGCTGGCGCCGGAGGACGTCAGCGAGGCGGAGGCTGATCTTTATCCCGATACTCCTTTGGTGTCGTACGTGTTGCAGGCCCTGAGCCTGGTGCCGGCGGAAACCCGGGCCTACAACGAAATCGCGCACGAGCAGTACACGCCGGCGGGGGCGAGCTGGGATCTCGACCGCCAGGTCCGCGAGATCACCTTCGCCCAGGTGGAGCTGATCGCCTCTAAGGTGTCGGTTCTGAACGGCTGCTTCTACTGAACCGCCGGCCATTCGGCGAGGCTCCGTGAGAGCCTCAAGCACGACGGCAAGGACAGCGACCTTCAGGTCCTCATCGATGCGGCGGCGGACGACGGCACGGTGCCCCATGCGGCGCTGCTGGTCCGATTTACCGAGGCCCTGATCAGCGGGAGCGATGCGGCACTGGAGGCCGCGCGGTTCGAGGTTATGGAGACATTGGGCGGCGGCGCCCTGGTCGATGCCGCTGCCGTCTCGGGCGCCTTCGAGGGTTACACCCGGATCGCCGACGCCATCGGTATCCCGACGGAGACGGTGAAGATCGAGATGACGGAGGATTTCCGCGCGGGCCTTGGCGCCGATTCGTTCACCGGCGCGCAGAACCTCGGCCCGGCGCCTGTGCGTCCGGGGGCGGAGTCGGCCTTTTGGGGGCCGGCGCGGGTGAAGTAGCTTCGGGAAAAAAATGCAAAACTACCCCCCTCCCGACCTCCCCCCTGCCAGGGGGGAGGAGATCAAACGGTCCGCTAGTTCCTCTCCCCCTAGCAGGGGGAGATAGAGAAGGGGTGGTTTTGGTCTGTTTGCTCTCATCCCGTGTCATCGGGAAAAAGGTGTCAGGCCCCTTTGGGGTACGACACCATTTTCCTGTGCGTGGGGCTGAAAGGTGGATCCTCTACAGCGTGAATTCGCGGCGGTCATAGGCGCGTTGCCATTTGTCGGTTAGTTCCTTGTCGAAGACGAAGGCTTCGTCGGTTGTCGTGGTGACCCAGGCTTCCTGGTTCATCTCAGATTCGAGTTGCCCCGGAGACCAGCCCGCGTAGCCAAGCGCCAGAATGCTTTCGCGGGGCCCCTTGCCCTTCGCCAGGGCCAGCAGGAGCGCGAAATCTTCGCCCGGTGTCATGGCGAACGTGTCGTTGACCACGACCGTGTGCTCACTGACGTAATCCCGCGTGTGCAGGACGAATTCCTGGCCGAATTCGACGGGTCCGCCAAAGTGGATGCGTATCGTCCGGCCCTCCGTGTCGATGGGCGGCGCGTCCTTGCTCATAAGCTTTTCGAAGGGTTCCTCACCGAGGATCTTGTTGATGATCAGCCCGAAGGCGCCCTTTTCGTCGTGCGAGGCCATGTAGATCACCGACTGCTTGAAGCGCGAATCCGACATGCCGGGCGGCGCAACCAACAATTGACCGGTCAGGAACTTCGGGCCTGGTGCTTCGTGCGGGCCCGGTCCAACGGCCGCCATGGGAGCGATCGCGAACGCGAGCAGGCAAGCCGCCCCGGCGATCGCTGTGGTGATCCAGGCTTTCCTGGGCCAGGCTTTCCCCGCCGTGGCAATCCTCGTCATGTTGGAAGCGCCTTATCTATCGGAAGCATCGGTCAGTTGGGCAAGTTTACCGTATCCCTACGGCCCGCGCGCGCCGAGGGAACGGTCTTTATGCCCGGGCGGTGATCGTGTAGGGCATGCGCATGGCAACAACCCGCGATTTCCAGACCATCACCGCGGTCCTCGATGAAGCCGGTCTCGCCGTGCGCGGCGGGTTTCATCCTGGGGCGGAAGACGCCGTGCCGCAGCTATCCTCGGGCGTGCAAGCCGCGACGCTGGTTCTCGCGGGAAATGTCGGCAGTAGCATGTGGCAACCTTTCGCCGGAGACCATCCGGCCGAAAGCGCGGAGAACGAAGCGCACCCGACGCTGCTCGACGACTGGTCCCGTAAAGCGCTGGCAGAGGTTGCTGACAGCCTGAGTGGGCCGGCACGCTGTGACGTGTTGTTTCCATTCGAGGGGCCGCCGTTCCACCCCTTCATCCGCTGGGCGCAGCGGGCGGAACCGGTGTTCCCCTCCCCCATCGGACCGCTGATCCATCCCGACTATGGCCTCTGGCATGCCTATCGTGGCGCGCTCATCTTTGCGGAACGGATCGAACTGCCGGCGCGTCCGGATCGGGAGAGTCCGTGTCTGACCTGCGAAGACAAACCGTGCCTAACGGGCTGCCCCGTGGAGGCCCACCAGGAAAATGCGTTTGATCTGGCAAGGTGCATCGGCCACGTCGTTACCGACTCCGGCGCGGAGTGCATGGCGGACGGATGCCTCGCGCGCCGGGCCTGCCCCGTGGGGCGCCCCCACCAGTACATCCCCGATCACGCACGGTTTCACATGACCGCGTTCCGCCGTACGAATCGCGGAGTGCTCGATTAGAGCGAATCGGTGGTCATTGATGTGAGGTCAGCCGTTGAGGTGAGGATATGAGTCGCGCTGCCGGTTGTCTTCAATCCAGTTGCGCTGCTCGCTCAAACAACCCTCGTACCCACTGCTTCCGCTCGAAATGCCGCTTTGAAGGCAAAGCTGGCGTGCGTATTCCTCGTCCGTCACGCAAGCGTTGAGGGCAAATAAGGCAAGAACCGGCAACGCAAGTCTCACGAGCAACCGTGCCGCCGGAATGTTTGTACCCGTGGCATTCATTTGTATCGTCCCTTCTATGTCTCTGCGATGACCCCGAATCAGCTAAACACGCCGCAATATCGAGGTATTCCACGCAGCCACATCACGGCTTGGTGAAGCCGCATCCAGCTATGTCGGGGAACTATCGGGGGTTCTCGAGGACGAAGAACACGGAGCGGGTGGGTGAGGTGAATTCGCGGCGATGAATTTTCAGGCCGACCGCGGTCAACTTGGCTTCGAGCGCGCCCAGGCCGTGGCCGCGATAGCCCACCTCCCACTTGTGCCCGTATGGGTCGGCTTCGGCATCGAATTTGAAGGCTTTCAGGAACTTGAGCGATTTGAGGCTGACCATCTGGCGGGCCGTGTGGCGGTTGAAATAGGCGCGAAGGTCCGCCTGGAACCCCTGGTAGGGAACCGAGATGACGAGCCAGGGAACGCCGCTGCTGCGGAACTTCTCAAGGATGCCGTCGACGTCCTGCCAATAGAGATGTTCGAGCGTCTCGCAGCAGAGGATGCAATCGAAGCCCCCGAGTTTCTCGGCCGCGACGTCCGTCAGTTCGGCCTGGAGATATTGGATCTCGGGGTGCGCGTACTGGGGCGGCAGGCGATCGAGGGTGGTCACCGAGAAGCCGGCGTTGTGCAGCATCGCCGAGACCAGGCCCAGTCCGGGGCCCACCTCAAGCACCGTCCGCACATCGGGCAGGTCCTTCAGAAGATGGACCTGGAACCACTGGTGGGTGATCCGCTTTTCGGAATAGTAGCGGAACCATTCGGCGCGGCGGGCCGCGGGATCGTTGGCGTAGTCCATGCGCTGCTCTTGTATTCCGAAACCAGCTAGAGTGACGATTGGATAATGCCGATTATGATACGACGGCGATGGCATGATTTGCGAACGCGTCCCCTGAATGAAGACGGAAATAGACGGATGAACTGTGGCGACTGAAATCCCTTACGTCCGCGAACTGACCTTTGAATACGGCGTGGTCGACCAGGTCTCACCCATGATCCGCCGCGTCATCGCCGAGAATCCAAGCCCGTTCACGTTCCACGGCACGGGAACCTATATCGTCGGGCGCGGCAACGTCGCCGTGATCGATCCGGGGCCGCTCGTGGACTCGCACATCGAGGCCCTCGAACGCGCGCTCGCCGGGGAACAGGTCAGCCACATCGTGGTCACCCACACGCACCGCGATCATTCACCGGCCGCGCGAAACCTGAAAGAGCTCACCGGGGCGCCGACCTACGGGTTCGGACCCCACGGTTCGGGGCGGCCCGACACGGGCGGGGAAGTCGAGGAAGGCGCCGACAAGGACTTCGATCCCGACGTGCGGGTGCGTGACGGCGAGCGGATCGAGGGCGACGGCTGGACGCTCGAAGCCGTGCATACCCCGGGGCACACCTCCAACCATCTCTGTTACGCCTTTGCCGAAGAGAACGCATTGTTTTCCGGTGACCACGTCATGGGCTGGTCGACGACCGTCGTCTCGCCTCCGGATGGCGACATGCAGGCCTACATGCGCAGTCTCGAACGGCTGATGGCACGTGATGAAGAGGTATTCTGGCCGACGCACGGTACTTTTATTCCCACGCCTGCCAAATTCGTCGGTGCACTGTTGGCCCATCGCCACGAGCGCGAGGACCAGATCATGGCGTGTCTGGCCGGCGGCACGTCGACCATCCCGGCGATGGTGGAGACGATGTACGCCAACGTCGAGCGCCACCTGCACCCCGCAGCGGCGCGTTCGGTGCTGTCCCACCTGATCCATATGGTGGAAACCGGCCGCGTCCACTGCGACGGCCCGCCCGGTCCGGGGACGGTCTATCGGCTGGATTGATTTTTTTGACCACCGAGGACACCGAGGGCACTGAGGGGCTGCGCCTTCGGGCTACAGCAGCCCAAAATCGGAATCATCGATGCATCGGGGCGTTTGTTCTGTTTGATGAGGCGCGTAGCGCCTCGACAAAACTCCAAACTGTAAAATCTCGGACACGAATGCAGTTCGGCGAATCCCGAGCCCCACGCTCAATCCCTCAGTGCCCTCGGTGTTCTCGGTGGTAAAAAATACTTACCCAGCGGCGGTGACGGTAGGGAGCGGGTAGTCGCGGTATTCCTCGCGGAGTTGCGATTTCAGAAGTTTGCCGGTGGCTGTATGGGGCAATTCAGCGACGAACACGACGTCGTCGGGCAGCCACCATTTGACGACCTTGCCATTGAGGAACGCCAGCATCGCCTCACGGTCGAAATCGCTGTCCTCGGTCTTGACGATCAGGAGTAGCGGACGCTCGTCCCACTTGGGGTGCGGGACGGCAATGACGCAGGCCTCGACAACTTCGGGATGGCCGACGGCGATGTTCTCCAGATCGATCGAACTGATCCATTCACCGCCCGACTTGATGACATCCTTCGAGCGATCGACGATCTGCATGAACCCTTCCGGATCGAGGGTGGCGACATCACCGGTCCGGAACCAGCCGTCGATGAAGCTCTCACTGCCTTCACCCTTGTAATAGCTGTCGCAGATCGTGCCGCCGCGGACCATCAGATCACCGAAGGCTTCGCCGTCGCGAGGCAACTCGTTGCCGTCGCCGTCGACGATCTTCATCTCGACGCCGAAGATCCCCCGGCCCTGCTTGGCCTGGATGTCGTAGCGTTTTTCGGCCGGAAGCTCAGCCATGCCCGGCTTGAAATACCCCGTGGTGCCGATGGGACTCATCTCCGTCATCCCCCAGGCGTGGACGACACGGGTGTCCTGGTCTTCCTCATACTCCTGGATCAAGGCGCGGGGCATGGCCGACCCGCCCGAGACGAGACGATCCAGGGTGGAGAGCTTGTTCTTCGATTCGCGCAGGTATTGCGCCAGCGCCAGCCAAACCGTCGGCACACCTGCGGTGAACGTGACCTTTTCGGATTCCATGAGCTGGTAAACGCTCTCGCCGTCGAGCTGGCGGCCGGGCAGGACGAGTTTCGATCCCGCTGCGGGCGCGCCGTAAACCAGTCCCCACGCGTTGGCGTGAAACATCGGCACGACGGGCAACACGACATCCAACGAACGCAGGCCGAGCGTATCGCTCATGCAGACCATCATGGTGTGAAGCACGGTCGAGCGGTGGGTGAACAGCACGCCCTTCGGATTTCCCGTCGTTCCCGAGGTGTAACAGAGCGAGGCGGCGGTCGTTTCATCGAATTCGGGCCACGCGTAGTCCGCACTCTCGGCTTCGAGAAGCGTTTCGTAGCACATGGCATTGGGAAGCGACGTGTCGGGCATGTGGGCTTCGTCGGTGAGGATGACGTAGCCCTTCACGCTCTTCAGATCATCCGCCAGGGCTTCCGCCAGTTCGACGAAGGTGAGGTCGAGGAAGATAATCGAGTCCTCGGCATGATTGGCGATGTACGAGATCTGCTCCGGAAACAGGCGCGGATTGATGGTATGGCAGACGGCGCCGACGCCCGAGATGCCGTAATAGACCTCAAAATGCCGGTAGGTGTTCCAGGCGAGGGTGCCGATCCGGTCCCCTTCCTTCACGCCCAAACGGAGCAAGACATTGGCGAGCTGTTTGGCGCGCGCGCGCGCGTCGCGGTAGGTGTATCGATGGATAGGCCCTTCGATCGTGCGGGTCACGATCTCGCGGTCCCCGTGGTAGTCCGCCGCGAAATCCATGACCGTGGAAATCAGCAGCGGCCGGTCCATAATCAATCCGCGCAACGACGACCTCCCTTGTTTCGCGAGTGATGAGCCCGATCTGCTCTATACGTGCTGTCCTCCGTTCACGTGAATCTCCGCGCCGTTCACGTAGGCCGCGGGTTCGGAGCACAAAAAGTAAATCAGGGATGCCACTTCCTCGGGCCGCCCCAGACGGCCCATCGGGATCTCCTCGGCAAGCGCCCGATATTCCGGCCCGATCATGGCCGTGTCGATCTCGCCAGGCGATATGGCATTCACGCGCACACCATGGGGGCCGAAATCGGCCGCCATCTCACGCGTCAGGGCGGCGAGGGCGGCTTTTGACGTCGAGTAGGCAGAACTGGCAAACGGGTGAACACGGCCACCCGCAATGGACGTCACGTTGATGACGCTCCCGTGCCCCGCCTTCAATTCATCGAACAAACCACGGGCCAACATAACGGGGGCATAGAAGTTCACATTGAACACGGCCTGCCACAGATCGATGCCGGTATTGAGGGTGTTCCACCTGCTGCCATCGTCGCGTTTGGGTGAGATTGCGGCGTTGTTGACCAGCGCGTTCAACGGCGCACCGGCCAGCCGTCCCTTCATATCGGCGATGGCGTCATCGAGATTGTGAACGTCGGCCAGATCGATCACGACGTGATCCTCGGGACCCGCCTCCCACGGACAATCTTCGGGAAAGGCGTGTCGCGAGCAGGTGATCACCCGCCAGCCCGCGGCGCTGAAGCGCTTGACCGTTGCGTGACCGATACCCCGGCTGGCGCCGGTGAGGATGAGCGTCCGTCGATCGTTCGCCGTGTCAGACTGGGTCATCGGATCTTTCGACGCCCGCGGACGTCACCTGTCATCAATGCACCATCAGCACAGGCAGGCTGCTGCAGGTCAACACGTCGCGAGTGACGCCCCCGAACACCAAACGACGCAATCGGCTTCGTGTATAGGCGCCCATGACCAGCATGTCGGCACCGACCGCACTTGCCAAAGTCAGCAGGCTTTCGCTGTCCGAACCTTTCCGTTCGAATTCCGACCCTTCGGCCTTGACGCCATGCCACATCAGGTATCTGACGACGTCTTCCGTGCCGGGTCCGCTCTGGCTCTCCGCGCCGACTTCGACCACGCTGACTTTCTCCGACTTCTCGAGGAACGGCATGGCGTAGTTGATCGCCTTGCCTACCTCGGGGCTGCCGTTCCAGTAGATGGCAATCGATTTTCCAAAATTCACGGGAGCGCTCGGAGGTAACACCAGCACGGGACGGCCGGTGTCCAGCAATGCCGCTTCGAGCGTCACGGAGAACGTGATTTCTTCGCCGCTGCCCTCCGGCCGCCGCGCACAAATCAGATCGGCCAGACGTCCGCGCGATGCCACGACATCTTCCTCGCGCCCGGTGACAATCGTGAAATGGGCCGTGCCCGGCCCGGAGTCCGGTTGATCGCTGATGGTCACGCCGTTTCTGTGACAGGCGTCCTCGAACACCTTTTGCGCCCCCTGCCGACGTTCATCGGATTCGTGCTCGGCGACGGCCATGACATCACCAATCATGGCACTGGTCATCCCCTCCCCCACGTACGCCACGGCATCCCTCGGATCCATTGCGACGTGGATTGCCTCGACGTGGGCGCCCCACTCCTGTGAACGCTTAACCACCGCGTCAAGCCATAGGCCGCGACCCGGCAGACCACTGAGCGGTACGAGTATCGTTTTAATTGCCAACTCAGCCTCCCTCGGTTGCACTCTTGCAAAAATCTAACACGGTGCGGATACAGGGCCAATCGAAAGGCCTGCTATTGATTTTGATCAAATTTCTGAAAAGGTCAGGCAAATTTCTGAACAGGTGGGGCAATTTCCCAACAGGTCGGGCAAATTCCCGGTTCAGATCAGGCAAGGTGCGGTGGAATTTCCTCCAGGCCCTCCGGGTCCTGATGAATCATCACTTCCGCTTCCGGGAACGCTGCCCGGACCTGGAGTTCAATCTCGTCGGCAATGTAATGCGCGCGCAGCAACGTCATCTCGCCATCCATTTCCAGATGCAGCTGAATAAACGTATTCAAGCCGGAGGACCGGGTCCGCAGATCGTGCATGCTCCGCACCTCGGGATGCGCCTGAACGATGTCCTTAATTCGCTGCCGGTCGTCGTCGGGCAATTCATGATCCATGAGCATTTTGTATGACGTCTGAAATATCTTCCAGGCGCTGTAGGAGATGTACCCCGCCACGGCAATGGCAACGAGAGGATCGACGAAGCGCCACTCCAGCATCACGGCCGCCAGCAGCCCGCCAATGACACCCAGATTGACCAATAGATCACTTTTGAAGTGAACCGAATCGGCGGCCACCGCGACCGATCCGCTGTGGCGCACAACATGGCTTTGATACGTGACGAGCAAGAGCGTCAGCACGATGGAGAACATCATGACCGAAACGCCGACCATTTCATTCTGGATGGGTTGAAGGTGGATCAGCCGATTGGCCGACTCGAACAAGAGAAACACGGCCGAACCACCGATGAACACAGCCTGTCCCAATCCCGCCAACGGTTCGGCTTTGCCATGACCAAAACGATGTTCCGCATCCGCGGGCAGTAAGGCTTGCCTGATGGCGAGCAGGTTGATGCCCGATGCCACCACATCGAGCATGGAATCGACGAGCGAGCTCAACATCGCGACCGAATCCGTCATCAGCCACGCGACCGCCTTGGCAATGACCAGAGTGGAGGCCACGGTCACAGCCGCATAGCTGGCCCGCCGCATCAACCGCGAAGAGCGCTCAAAGTTCGCATCGTTTGTCATGGACGCGGCAGCCGACTCCTCTGCACCTGAATTCTGGGCGGGCTCTGGATTCTGGGCGGGCTGGGGCTTGGTCATGGGTAGAGCCGCGTCAATCGCCAACCGTCATCGGCACGATCGAACTGAAGGCGATCGTGGAGCCGAAACGCACGCTGACTCCAGAACTCAATTCGGTCGGGTTTCAACCGGTACCCCGACCAAAACTCGGGTCTCGGGATATTGCCGATGGCATACTTCGCGGCGTACTTCGCGACTTCGCGTTCGAGCTCAAACCGGCGTTGCATGGGCCGGGACTGCCGCGATGCCCAGGCGCCAATCTTGCTCTCGCGGTCACGCGACGCGAAGTAAGCGTCCGCCTCATCGTCATCGAGCATTTCGACAGTGCCCTCTACACGAACCTGTCGTGTCAGGCTCTTCCAATGAAAGCACATTGCGGCCCAGGGGTTCCCGCCCAACTCTTCACCCTTGCGACTCTCAAGGTTGGTGTAGAACACAAAGCCGTCATCATCGACACCCTTGAGAAGCACCATGCGGAGGGACGGCCGCCCATCGGGCGTTGCGGTCGCCAGCGATACGGCGTTGGGAAGTGACGGTTCACTGCCTTCGGCATCGCTCATCCATTGGGCGAACTTGTCGATGGGATTCTCGGATGCGAGTTCAGAGACTTGCGGATCCTTGAGGTCAGACTGCGTCAATTTGCGCTTTCAATCATCTGAGGTGACGGCCGAAACCCATGTCTCGACCCACGATCTTCAGAATTACGATCACTTTCTTATCCCAGAGCAAATCGGCTAATCCCAGAGCAAATCGGCTAATCCCAGAGCAAATCGGCTAATCCCAGAGCAAATCGGCTTATCCTAGAGAAGATCGCCCAATTCTAGATCAGCCAATTCTAGATCAGATCGTATTTTGTTTGGATCATATTGTGATTCCGACAAAATTCATGAATCCGCTCTACCCTTGTAAAACCTTTGATGCAGGGCCTTCTCTGAATTTACCCCGGCGTGCGCCCTGTAGCCGGTCCGCACGTATGTGGTTTATCTCGAAAAATGCCCCTGGGACCTCCATATAATCAGGTGTACGCGGGATAAATTAGCGCATGCGGAATGTTCACATAGTCTTGAGGCCCCGAATGTCGACTGCCCGAATGCCGACTGAATGTGAGTGCCGATTGATTGGGAATGCCTATTGATTGGCCTTAATTCAGCCTGAATTTTGCTATATTGGTTGGGAATTGGGACTGATTGAGAATTGGGACTGATTGAGAATTGGGACTGATTGAGAATTGGGACTGGTTGTAAGTCGGGGACTGGATAACTTCATAAGGGAAAATGTCGCGTGATTGACGATCTATTTGGCTACCATCTTTTTGCCAACCTATGGGGCATCAGAGGAATTGAGAGGCGTATGACATCATGAAGACATTCAAACTCTGGG
>Ga0209403_10004348_pt1 | contig 15486 bp, 13 predicted proteins | sample ArcticOcean_MG_C_8_FD_187440 | JGI IMG/M metagenome (GOLD analysis project Ga0209403, IMG submission 187440) | Marine microbial communities from western Arctic Ocean - ArcticOcean_MG_CB11_86 (SPAdes) (version 2) | ecosystem: Environmental > Aquatic > Marine > Oceanic | place: Arctic Ocean... | reverse complement strand
TTAATTAAAGTTGATCCTTTTAGGGTTCCAGACACCACCCCTTTATCACTAAGAGATAATTATACTTCGTGGCTTAAGGCGGGTCCAGATGTAAGCTTTGTTAATAAGAAGTCAGATAGTATCCCAATTATTTCCACGCCTACAAAATATAAATTCACAAAACATATGAGACCTTTGGCTACCCTTGTTCTACCAATACCAACACTTCCAGTTTTTGCCACTGCTTTTACAGATGCCTTAGGGAAAAACATGTTCGAAGTGGCTGGCTATTTAGTCCCTGCTGATATAGATAAAAGTGGGATTCAGCTTGGCTATATTAATCCAATGTGGAGCCTAAGTATTTCTCGTAATTTTGATTTAGCTTTCCGTCGCTATCAAAAAGCTTGGTTAGTTGATTCAAAGAATGGTGCCTCTTTTACAATTAACAATCCAATTAATTTTGGAGAGTCCCCATCCTCAAATCATCTGTTTTATGCTGGCGCTACACTTGTAAATCACAATGTAACTGTAGGTAAAAAACAGGATGAAGAAACAGGTGAAATAATTCCACTAGATAATTCGAGTTATGTTGATCTTCCAATTCCTGAATCAGGGAATGATGGTTTCATAACTATTGGATATCAATGGTTAAATCGGAGACCTCACAAAATAAATAATATTGCACCAAAAGACGGTTTTGGTATTAGTGGATTGGTTGACTATGCCAATAAAAATCTATTTGGCGACTTCAGTTTTACAAGATTTGAAAGTGATATCTTTGCTAATGTACCTGTAAATAAGGATGGTTCTTTCGTTGCTTATTTTCGTTTAAAATCTATGTTGGTTTTAGGCAGTCCTCCTGCCCAAGAATATGTTGGACTTACAGATGATATGCCAATTTATCTTCAAGGCGCTGCCCCAAGTAGGATGATACCGGAGAATCATAACCCTCGCGGTTGGTCCGGGTACAGATTAGGAGATAAGCTTCTTTTTGGCACCGCTGAATTAAGGCAAGCAATGGGGCCAGTATCATTAAATTTGATTTCAGATTTTGGCAACGCCTGGTCTTCAAGTTCTAAAAAAGAAGAAATGATTATTACTGCTGGTTATGAAATTCGTTTTGCCTTGGGACCGATTGTTATTTCTGGTGGTGATGCACAAGAAATTGAGGGTTGGAAAGATGGCATAAAACCTAATCGCTATTATCGACTAGCATTAACAAATCCATTTTAACAAAAAAAGTTTCAAAATTAAAATTGTTCCTTTCACAATATATTATCTTGGGTGTAACCTTGGTAGGTCAATTGAGTAGAAATAATGTTTTCAATCCACATATCAAAGGCCAGCCAGCAACCCTTTTTAAGTGAACTCACGCTTATCTAAAATCACCGCAATCGTTGGCGCCCAATGGGGCGATGAAGGTAAAGGAAAAATTACAGATTTCTTTGCTGGTGAATCAGACTACGTTGTAAGATTTCACGGTGGCAACAATGCGGGACATACCATTATAGTCGATGGTGTTACCTTTAAATTGCATCTCATTCCTTCTGGAATTGTTTATGGAACTCCCATTAGTATCATTGGCAATGGCGTTGTTGTTGACCCTAAGGCCCTATTAGATGAAATTGCTTACGTTAACGAAAAAGGGATTAACCCTAAGCTTATGGTTAGTGATCGCGCACATGTTATTATGCCTTATCACATTGCATTAGATGGTGCTCTTTCAAGTCACCAAGGGGCATTAGCCGCTGGAAGCACTAATCGAGGAATCGCTCCAGTATACGCAGATAAAATGTTTCGAAATGGGATCCGCATGATAGACCTACTTGAGCCAGAGGTCTTTCGTGAAAAATTAGAAAAAGGGTATGCCTTTGCTGTTGGTATAATGGTTAAAGCGCTCGGTCAAACATTCAATGAATCTATTGACGAAATTTTTGATACATATACTCAATATGGTGAAAAGCTTAAAATGTATATACAGGATACTTCGGTTGAATTGTATAATGCACATAAATCAGGGAAGTCTATTCTATTTGAAGGAGCCCAAGGTATTAGCTTAGATGTAGATCATGGAATCTATCCATACACAACCTCATCAAATACTGCAGCTGGGCAGATTTCTACCGGGACGGGGGTTGGCTTCAGAGATATTAATCGTATTATTGGCGTTGTTAAAGCTTACTTAAGTCGCGTTGGTGAAAGTCCGCTTCCTTCTGAAATTCACGGTGATGAAGCAGAATTGCTCCGTGAAAAAGGGGGAGAGTATGGAACAACAACGGGCCGCCCAAGACGTGTCGGTTGGCTTGATTTAGTGCAAGTTCGACAAGCAGTTAGAGTAAGTGGCCTAACTGAAATTGCATTAACCAAGCTAGACGTTTTAAATGGGTTTAAAGAACTTCCTGTCTGTACTAGCTATCAAGTTGGGAATGAAAAAATTTATGAAATGCCTGCAAGTTTAGAGCAATACCGTAAGGCAACACCCATTTATGAAACATTAGCTGGGTGGGAAGAGCTGCCTAAAAATATTTGGGATAAAGGTTTTAATGCCTTACCTCAAACCTTGAAAAATTATATTAAGTTTATAGAGACTAACGTTGATTGCAGTGTAAAAATTATTTCAGTTGGGCCTCAGAGACACGAGACCATCATTAGATAATGTCATTCACAAAGGAAATTGTTGATTTTTCCGGACTTTCTGATCAGGATATCAAAAAAAAACTTTATGAACTAAATATACCGTTAACGATTGAAGAGGCTCTCAAAATTCAACATGAAATGCTTGGTCGCGCGCCTTCTCTAGCAGAACTTATTTTATTTTCCATTCAAGGATCTGAACATTGTAGTTATAAAAGCAGTAGAAACCACTTAAAACAGTTTACCACTGAAGGCCCTGATGTTGTTCTAGGGGCAAAAGAAGATGCCGGCGTCGTATCTATTGTAAAAGACAATTCAGGGCATCGTTGGTGTATTGTAATGAGTCACGAATCTCATAATCACCCATCACAAATTGTTCCTTATGAAGGAGCAGCAACTGGAGTGGGTGGAAATGTTCGCGATGTTCTGTGCATGGGAGCAGAAGTCATTGCAGTAACAGATTCTTTACGTTTTGGAAATATAAAAAAAAATAAAACAAAATGGATTCACGATGGTGTCGTATCTGGAATTGCAGGATATGGCAATCCACTTGGGATCCCAAACATTGGTGGTGATATTTATTACCATGATGGTTACAACGAAAACTGTTTGGTTACCTTGGTAACGCTTGGGATCGTTAGGGAAGATCATATTATTCATTCTTACGCACCTAATAATGCAGCTGACTTTGATTTAATTCTAATCGGTAAACCAACAGATAATAGTGGCTTTGGTGGGGCTAGTTTTGCCTCTCTAGAATTAGAAGAAGAAAAGAAAGAGCAAAACAAAGGTGCGGTTCAAGAACCAAATGCTTTTTTAGAACGACACCTATTAAAATCATCTTATGCATTATTTAAAAAACTACAAAATGCAAATTTAATTAATAAAGTTGGCTTCAAAGATCTTGGTGCTGGTGGCATCGCTTGTGCAAGCGTTGAACTAGCTGAAACATCTGGTTATGGGTCTGAAGTATGGATGGATAAAATCCACATTAGCATGGAAGACTTGCATCCTTCTATTTATTTATGTAGTGAAACTCAAGAGCGTTTTATGTGGGTTTGTTCACCTGAAGTAACCCCGATGATTCTTGATCATTATAATCATGAATTTGACCTGCCTGCCGTAAGTAAGGGTGCTCGTGCTTCGGTGATTGGTAAAATTAGAAACGACGGTCAATACATTGTTCACAATGGAAATGAAGAGATTGTGAATGCACCAGCTTCAGAGGTTACAAAAGGTTTTCTGTACGATCGACCATCAAAGCCACAAAAAAGAGAGTATAAAGAACCAAATATTCTTGAATTAGATAATTATAATTCAATTCTAATTGATTTATTAGCTCACGAAAACCTATCAAGCAGAGAACCCGTCTTTGAACAGTATGATAAACAGGTGCAGGGAAGAGTTAAATTAGAATCTGGCTTCGCAGATTCTAGTGTACTTGCACCTTTTAACTCTAAAGAGTATCCAGAAGAAATTAGAAATACTGGCATTGCGCTTTCAACTGACCATAATCCTTTATATGGCCTTATTGATCCTTATTGGGGTGGGGTTAATGCTACGGTTGAAGCTATGAGAAATGTAGCAGCTGTTGGCGCTACACCCCACGCTTTGTCAGATTGCCTTTGTTTTGGTAACCCAGAAAAACCATCTCAAATGTGGGAATTTGTTGAAAGTGTGCGTGGAGTTACAGATGCTTGCAATACCATTACACTAAAACATAGTCCCACAGACCCAACCCCTATAATTGCTGGTAATGTGAGTTTTTATAATGAATCAAAAAATGGCGCAATTCCTCCAAGTCCAATTATTAGTTGCTTAGGGCTTTTAAAAGATGTCAATAAAGCAATCACCATGCATTTTCAAAAAACTAATTCACTAATAATTATGGTTGGTGAAAGAAAAAATGAATGTGGTGGCTCAGCTTATTATAATCTTTATGGCGAGTTAGGAAATAATATCCCTAGACCAGATTTAGATGAAGTTAAAAAGCAGATTTTTGCCTTAACTGATTCTATTGATAAAGAATTGATATTGTCTTGTCATGATATTTCAGATGGTGGTTTGGCTATAGCTCTTTCAGAAATGACTTTTGATAACAACATTGGATGTGAAGTAAAAATCAGTGGGAAGATTTCTGATAATAAAATATTATTCTCCGAAACTGGCGGTTTTATATTAGAAGTCCCAATAGATAATTTTAAAGCGTTAAATAGTATTTTTTCTAATTTTGATTTAAAACTATCCAAGATTGGAACCACTGGTGGAAATAAAATTAAAATAAATAATGTGGTTAGCCTTGATATTGATAAAGCAAAAGATAAATGGCTTAATGGTTTAAGAGAAAAATTATAATGAAAAAAATTAACTATAAATCAGCTGGTGTAGATATTAACGCTGGCAATGAAGCCGTTAAGCTCATTAAAGAAGGAGTTTCTTCTACTTTTACATCTAATGTTCTTACCGGCCTGGGCTCTTTTGGTTCTCTTTATGATTTAAAACCTATTTTAAATGAATACGATAATCCAGTTATGGTTCAAAGTATTGATGGTGTGGGGACCAAAACAATTATTGCGAGAAAGATGAATAAGTTTGATACTATTGGAATTGATTTATTAAGTGCAGCTGCAAATGATATCTTAGTTATGGGGGCTAAGCCCCTCACGTTCCTAGACTATATAGCAAATGATAAATTAAAACCAAAAGTTATTAAAGAGATTGTGTCGGGGATGGTGAAGGCCTGTCGAGAGACCGGTGTTTCACTAGTTGGTGGAGAAACCGCTGAAATGCCTGATACTTATTTGCCTGGGGAGCATGATTTAGTTGGTATTGTAACGGGAGTAGTAGAAAAGGAAAAAATAATCACAGGTGAAAAGATTACCCCGGGAAATATTTTGATTGGTCTTCCGTCAAATGGCTTACATACGAATGGGTATTCCTTTGCTAGAAAATTATTTTTTGAAATTGGTGGTTATAAAATTAGCGATTATCCTGATGAGTTAGAAAACTCGGTTGGCAATACTTTACTTATGCCACATATTAATTATACAAATCATGTATTAGGTACTTTAAATGCCGGTATTGACCTAAAAGGAATTGTGCATATTACTGGTGGGGGCTTATTAGAAAATATTCCAAGAGTATTACCAAAAGGTGTTGGAGTTGAAATTAATAAAGATAGCTGGCCTTCATTACCTGTGTTTGATTTAATGCAATCAATTGGTAATGTTGATGAAACTGAAATGTTTCGTTCCTTTAATATGGGCATCGGGATGGTGTTTATTGCCGATCCAAACGATGTCCCTAATATTAAAAAAGTACTTAAAGGTCTGTCTTCAGTATTTTTAATTGGGTCTGTTATTAATGGAGATAAAGATGTCATCATCAAATAAAATTGCCATTATTCAGTTCCCTGGTTCTAATACAGAACGAGAAACTTTTATGGCTTGCCATCGTGCTGATCTCCAACCTATTGAATTCTTATGGAATCAACCAGTAGAAACATTGTCAGATTTTAATGGCTATATAATTGTGGGCGGTTTTTCATATGAGGATCGATCTCGAGCGGGAATTATTGCGGCCCTTGATCCTATTATGAAAAAAATAAAAATTGAAGCTAAGCGTGGAAAGCCGGTGCTTGGTATTTGCAATGGTGCCCAAGTTCTGGTTGAAAGTGGACTTGTTCCCGGACTTGAAGATTATCATGTTGGCGTTGCTCTTACAGATAATAAAAGAGTTAAAAAAGGTCATCTGGTTGGTGTTGGGTATTATAATACTTGGGCATATCTTAAAGTTTCAGTCACTCCGGAAAGGTGTGCGTTTACAAGAACCCTTAAGCCCGAGGAGAGTATTAATATCCCCCTTGCACATGGAGAAGGACGTTTTGTTATCCCTGATGAATTATTAGAAAAAATGATCTCAAATAATCAGACAGTATATCGTTATTGTGATGAGGAAGGAAATATTGTTGATGAGTTCCCCGTAAACCCAAATGGCTCAATCTATAACTTAGCTGCTGTTTGTAATCCAGCTGGAAATGTAATGGCTATGATGCCTCACCCAGAACGAACCAGCAATGGAGATGTAATTTTTTCATCTATGAAAGATTTTATTGAAAATAATAATCCAGTTACTTCTCAAACCTTAGAATATGATCGGCCTCATTATAAGATTAACAAATACTCGTCAAGTAACAATACAAAACAATGGATTATTGATATGATAATTACAGATAATGATGCGATTTCTGTTCGTAATGCACTTATCCATTTGGGGTGTGACATCTCTTTAACTAGGCAAACTCATTGGGAAATTGAAACTAAAAACCATTCCGATGCAGTCATGAAAAGGATTGAGGCTAGTGGTGAGCTCTATAATTCAAATAAAGAGTTTGTTACCAAAATTCCTCAAAAAAAGAACACTAAATCTTTCCTGGTTCGTCAAAAAGAAGATGTGCTAGGTCGCTCAAAGTTAGAATCACTTAGAGAAAAATTTGAAATAAGTGAAGTTTCTAATATAAAACGTGGTGTAATCTGGAATCTGACCATAAACAGCGGTAATTTTGAAAGTGTTATAAATCAAATTTTAGAAACTCACATACTTTACAACCCATTATCTTATGAATGTTATGAAATCAGTTGAAAAATATAAAGACCGTATTAAAGCCGGGTTAAACAACACCCTAACCGAAACAACACTAGAGCGTGGAGAAAAGCGAACTGGAAAGGTCCGTGATCAATATGCTCTAGGTGATAAAATTATTTTAATTACAACAGATCGACAAAGTGCCTTTGATCGTGTTTTAGCCTCTATTCCTTTCAAGGGGCAAGTCCTAAACCTTACAAGCGCCTGGTGGTTTGAACAAACAAAAAACATTATCCCTAATCAAGTTCTTGACATCCCAGATCCTAATTTAACCCTTGCAAAAAACTGCGAGGTCTTTCCCATCGAGTTTGTTGTTCGTGGCTATATAACTGGAAGTACGAGCACTTCTCTTTGGACTGTATATAATAATGGTGATAGAGAATATTGTGGCAATATTTTGACCGAAGGATTAGTAAAGAATCAAAAGCTAGATGCAAATATGTTAACGCCAACAACGAAAGAAGAACACCACGATCGTCCTATCTCTCCAGAGGAAATTGTTAGTGAGGGTTGGATGACAGAGTCCGATTGGGAATATTGCAGTCAAAAGGCGCTTGAGCTATTTCAATTTGGACAAAAAAAGGCAGCAGAGAATGGAATGATTTTAGTAGATACAAAATATGAAATGGGAAAAGACGGGGATGGTACTATTATATTGATTGATGAAATTCATACACCAGATTCAAGCCGTTATTGGATTTCGGAAACATATAATGACCGTATGGCTGCAAAACAAGAACCTCAAAACATTGACAAAGAATTTTTAAGATTATGGTTTATAGATAATTGTGACCCATATAATGATGAAAAACTCCCACAGGCACCCGAAGAATTAATAGTTGAGCTTTCAAGTCGTTATATTTATTTATATGAGACCATTACGGGTCAATTATTTCCATTTCCAGAAATTGGAAAATCAGTAAAAGATAGAATAAATGAAAACATAAGGAATATTTTATGAAAGCTGTTATTATAATGGGGTCAACTTCAGATGAGCCCCACGCAAAAAAAATAACTGATAAACTTGACGATTATAATATTTCATGGGAACAACACGCAGCTTCAGCTCACAAGCAACCTTTAAAGGTTTTAGAAATCTTACAAGCAAATGAAGAAGCTAAGGATATTATTTATATTACAATTGCGGGCAGGTCGAATGCCTTATCTGGCTTTGTTGCTGCCAATTCTAACTTCCCAACTCTTGGCTGTCCTCCTTTTTCAGATAAATCAGATATGCTTGTGAATATTCATTCAACCTTGCAAATGCCTAGTAACACTCCAGTGCTTACTGTCATTGACCCTGGCAATTGTGCTTTAGCGGTGAAAAGAATTTTTGATGTCTAATCATCAATTAAATTCAATCTCGCCACTTGATGGTCGCTATAGAAATAGCGTAAAGCAATTATCTGAGTATTTTTCAGAAAAAGCACTTATGCAATATCGCTTAATGGTTGAAGTTGAATATTTGATCGCGCTTGCCAGCGAAAAAAAGATTAAAGACTTTTCAAATTTCTCTGATAAGCAAAAAACTAACCTTAGAAAACTTTATAAAAACTTTAGTGATGCAGATGCAACCCAAATAAAAAGTCTAGAAAAAACCACAATGCATGATGTGAAGTCTGTTGAGTATTTTTTACAAAGTAAACTACCCAAAAAAATTCACCCTTGGGTACATTTTTCCCTCACATCAGAAGATGTAAACAACCTCTCATACTCTCTAATGTGGAAAGATGCCATTAAAGATGTATATTTTTCTTCTCTTATCCAAATTCAAAAAAGCATTAAAAGTCTAGCAAAAAAATACAAAAAGACTTCTATGCTTTCACTTACGCATGGCCAGCCAGCAACCCCAACAACTTTCGGGAAGGAACTTGCCGTCTTTGGTTCTCGATTAAACAGGCAGATTGATCAAATAAAAACCCATAAACTCATGGGTAAATTTGGAGGGACAACAGGAACTTGGTCGGCCCAACTTGTTGCCTACCCAAATGTGAATTGGATAAACTTTGCAACAAAATTTATTCGCACTCTTGGCTTAAGCCCAAACATCATAACAACTCAAATAGAGCCCCATGATTCCATTGCCGAAAGCTTTCATCAAATTATTAGAGTAAATACGATCTTAACTGATCTTTGTCGCGACATGTGGTCTTACATTAGTCGAAATGTTTTAATACAAAAGAAGGTGGCGGGTGAGGTTGGCTCTTCAACAATGCCTCATAAAATTAATCCAATCCAATTTGAAAATGCAGAAGGAAACATGGGGATTTCTAATGCAATATTAATCCATTTATCTACAAAGCTACCTATCTCAAGAATGCAGCGCGACCTAACTGACTCTACGACCTTACGCAATCAAGGTGTAGCTTTGGGTCACTCCTATTTGGCATTAATTAATATTTTAAATGGCTTGAGCAGAATCACAATAAATCAATCAAAAATTAAATCTGAGCTAAATGAACATTGGGAGGTTCTTGCTGAGGCAATCCAAACAATTTTACGGAAAAGCGGAAAAACAGACGCCTATGAACAATTAAAACTCCTTACTCGTGGTAAAAAAATTGACCAGGAATTAATAACTCAATTTGTATCAAGTCTTTCAATTTCAAGCGAAGATAAAGAGACTCTTTTATCTCTTTGTCCTGAATCTTACATTGGCCTTGCGCCTCAATTAGCTGAGATGATATAATGTGTGGAGTCGCTGGAATATTTTCTCAAAATCCCGTCGCTTCTGAGCTTTATGATAGCATTGTTCACTTGCAGCATCGTGGCCAAGATGCCGCAGGCATAATGACATATGACGAACGTATGCATAAAGAAAAAGGGCTGGGCCTTGCAAAAGAAATTTTTAATAAAGAAAACCTTCACCTTCTAAGTGGAAATATTGGAATTTCTCATAATAGATATCCTACGCATGGCGGTTTTAGCCATGGAGAAGTACAACCCTTTTGGACCTCTGTCCCTTATGGGATTGCTTTAGCGCACAATGGAAACTTAACAAACTATCGAGAACTAGCTAAAGAAGTAACTAAAGAAGAAACCAGGTATTTAAATACAACTAGTGACTCTGAAGTTCTTCTTCATTTATTTGCAGATCATTTACATCAAAATATTCCACCTCAGACTAGTGATGAGTTTTTTGAACTACTTTGTGATGCCGTAACTTCAATTTTTAAGAAAGTTAAAGGGGCTTATTCTGTAACGTCCCTAATTATTGGTAAGGGCCTTGTCGTTTTTAGGGACCCTCAGGGGATTCGCCCTCTTGTTAAGGGTGAGCGTTTAAATAAAAATGGTAAAAAAGATTATATTTTTGCATCAGAAAACACCATGTTTTATCAACTTGGCTTTAAACCTAAGGGTACTGTTCTACCTGGCGAGCTCATTTATGTTGATGAGGATGGAAAAGTTTTTAATAAACGCCTTGTTAAAAAAGAGTTTAATCCTTGTATTTTTGAATATGTTTATTTTGCGCGTCCCGACGCAACGCTCAACGATGTAAGCGTTTATCGTTCTCGTTTAAGAATGGGTCAAAATTTGGCTGCTGCCTGGAGAAACAAACACCCAGATAAAACTCCAGATATTGTAATACCTGCTCCTAGTACAGCAAACACTTCTGCTCTTTCTTTTGCTCATGAACTTGGTGTGCGGTATTCTGAAGGGTTATATAAAAATCATTTTATAGGAAGAACTTTTATAATGCCCGGTCAGGAGGAGCGTAAAAAATCTGTGCGTTATAAGCTTGTACCTCAAGAACTAGAAATTCGTGATAAAAAGGTAATGATCATGGATGACAGCATCGTTCGTGGTAACACTAGTCGTGAAATTGTAAGGATGTTGCGTGATTTTGGTGCAAAAAAAGTATACTTCACAAGCGCTTGCCCTCCTGTAAAATATCCATGTTTTTATGGTGTTGATATGCCTACAAAAAACGAGCTAATTGCAGGCAATATGAGCGAACAAGAAATTGAAGCTTTCTTAGAGGTTGATGCCTTATTATATCAAAACATTGATGATCTTGTCGAGGCAGTAACTAGAAGAGGTGATCACTATATTGACAGTCCTTGTATGGCCTGTTTAGACGGTAATTATATTGCTAATGATATTGATGAAAATAAAATTTTAGAAATGGAACAAATGCGCAATGGAGATCGAACCAATAATATATAAACATTTACCATTTTTAATTATTTGATGTTAAAAAATAAGATTTTAGTTATTGGCTCGGGCGCAAGAGAACATGCTATAGTAAGAGCGATTGATCGGTCTGAGCATGAAAAAGAAATTTATTGTCTTGCGTCTAACTTTAATCCTGGAATCTCTAAATTAAGCCATGAGTTAATTATTTTAGATATAAATAATCCTGATATAATAGTAGACTATGCAAATGAAAAGAGTATTTCATTGTGTATTATTGGACCAGAAAACCCACTGGCAAATGGTGTCGCCGATGCTCTTTCTAATGAAGGCATAAAGGTTGTTGGTCCCAAAAAACAACTTGCCAGGCTTGAAACATCTAAGGCGTTTACACGAGACCTTTTAAATGAATATAATATACCTGGTGGTCCTATATATTCACGTTTTAAAAGTTTAAATGGCGTCGCTGATTTTTTAAAGGTTCTCGGTATAAATTATGTGGTTAAATACGATGGTCTTGCTGGAGGCAAAGGTGTAAAGGTCAGTGGCGATCATTTACATTCCCACGATGAAGCAATTGACTATTGCCGTATGCTAGTTAAACAAAATAATGAATTTGTAATTGAAGAAAAGTTTATTGGAGAAGAATTTTCACTTATGAGTTTTTGTGATGGAACAACATTAAAACATATGCCAGCAATTCAAGATCACAAACGTGCTTACGTGGGTGATGTTGGTCCAAACACCGGAGGAATGGGTACATATTCTGACAATAATCATTCTCTCCCTTTTTTAAATAAGGGAGATATTTTAGAGGCACAAAATATCAACATAGCTACATCTGAGGCTATTAAAAATAAGTGTGGAGAGGGTTTTAAGGGTGTTTTATATGGTGGTTTTATGGCCACCAAAAATGGTGTAAAGCTAATTGAGTATAATGCGCGTTTTGGTGACCCTGAAGCAATGAATGTTTTGTCATTGTTAGAGTCCGACTTTATTGAAATTTGTTTGGCTATTGCTGAAGGAACCTTAAAAGATATTGATGTAACCTTTCAAAATAAGGCTACTGTTTGTAAATATGCTGTGCCTGAAGGTTACCCCGACAAACCTATAAAAGGTCAGCCCATTGATATCTCTAATGTTGAGAACGCCGATGGTTTGTTCTTTGCATCTGTTGATTATAAAGATGGTGGCTTAATTGAGGCCGGTAGTCGAACCGTTGCCGTTGTAGGCGTAGCAAATTCAATTAGTGAGGCCGAAAGCATTGCAGAAAATGAAATATCAAGTGTAATAGGTCGCCTTTATCATCGTTCAGATATTGGTAAAAAAGAAATTGTTCAAAAAAAAATTGATTACATGAAGTCGCTAAGATGATAAAACTTGGAGTTATCGGTTCAACTAAAGGAACCGATTTGCAAAAAATTATAGAGACACAAAAATTAGGTCAACTAAGAGCTGAAGTCTCCGTTGTGATTTCAAATCTGGAAAACGCTTACATACTTGAAAGGGCGAGATCAAATAATATTCCGGCTGTTCATATTTCACACAAACAGAAGCCGAGAGAAATATTTGATAATCAAGTTACTCATATACTTGAAAAATATAGTGTTAATTTGATTTTACTAATTGGTTTTATGAGAATTTTGTCCCCTAGCTTTTGTCGACGATGGAATAAAAAAATATTAAATGTTCACCCCTCTCTATTACCAAAGTACAGTGGGGGGATGGATTCAAATGTGCATAAAGAGGTGTTGAAAAGTGATGACACAGAAAGTGGTTGCACAATTCATTATGTGACTGAAGAAGTTGATGGAGGGGCAATTTTAATTCAAAAAAAATGTAAAATTAATAAAAACGAAACAATTGAAACACTAAAATCAAAAGTTCAAAAACTTGAAGGTGAAGCATTTGTTCAGGTTATTAATAATTTAAGTAAGGAAATTTCATCTTAGTATAAGAGGTTAGTGGAGTTTGAATAAAAAAGAAATTTTAAATAAAATTGCTGAATTCCAGAAGAACACGATGACCGATCAAATTGGTATTGAGATAACTGACTTTGGAGATCAATATTTATGTGGTAAAATGCCTGTTGACAAGCGAACTAGGCAACCCTTTGGTCTTTTACATGGTGGTGCAAGTGCCGTCTTGGCTGAATCTTTAGGGAGCATTGGTGGTGGGATGCATATTGATCTAAAAAAACAATCCGTTGTTGGAATAGAGTTAAACGCGAGCCATCTAAGGGCTGTTTCTTCTGGGTGGGTTTATGGCTTGGCAAGGGCAGTAAGGTTGGGAAATAAAATTCAAGTTTGGGAAATTGATATTTCTGATGAAAATGAAAATAAAATTTGTAAAGCGCGCTTAACACTAGCTGTTATTAATAAAAAATGATTAATAAACTTCAATTAAATAAAGATCATATCAAAATAAAGAGGGCGTTAATATCTGTTTTTGATAAAACTGGCATAGTTGAATTAGCAAAAACACTTGAAGAAATGCATATTGAAATTTTATCAACCGGGGGCACTGCAAAAACTTTAAACGATGCCCATATTAATGTCACTGATATAACTACGTACACCAACTTCCCGGAGATTATGAATGGTCGAGTAAAAACCATTAACCCCTTGGTTAGCGGGGGTATACTTGGTTTAAGAGATGAACATGCTGATGAAGCTAAAAGCAACGAAATAAAATGGATTGATCTCGTGGTTTGTAACCTATATCCCTTTTCAGAGACAATCTTAAGAGAAGACTGTGATGAGGCTCTAGCCCTTGAAAATATTGACATTGGCGGTCCAACAATGATTCGTTCAGCTGCTAAAAATCTTGGATGGGTTTGTGTTGCTGTTGATCCTAACGATTATAAAATTATTGTAGATGAGCTTAAAACCACTAGTAAGATTTCATTTAGTTCGAGACAGGCTTTTTCATCTAAAGCTTTTGGACACACCGCTAAATATGATACAATAATTCATAATTACTTAAAAAAAGAGCCTCTTTCAGAAGACTTTTCTTTAACTTTTACAAAACATTCTGATGTTCGCTATGGAGAAAACCCTCATCAGTCAGCCGCTTCATATAAAATTCCTGGAAATAAAGATTTTAATATTCTAAATGCAAAAGTTCATCAAGGAAAGAAATTGTCGTACAATAATATTATGGATGCTGATGGAGCCCTGGCCTGTGTTAGGGAATTTGATGAACCTGCCTGTGTGATTGTTAAGCACGCCAACCCTTGTGGTGTGGCAATCGGTATAGAACTTTTAGATATATATAATCGAGCATTTAAAGCTGATTCATTATCCGCCTTTGGTGGGGTTGTGGCCTTTAACCGTAAATGCACAAAAGAAGTTGCCGAAACAATAACATCTGTTTTTGTGGAAATTGTTCTCGCCCCCAGCTTTGAAGTTGAAGCATTGGAGGTTTTTAAAAAGAAAAGGAATCTTCGAATTTTAGAAATCGGAGATTTTTCAAGAAGATTATCTAAATTAGAAATCAGAAATATTGATGGTGGAGTTTTAGTCCAAGATGTAGATACAAAAATATTAAATGAAAAAGATTTAAACGTTGTAACAATAAAGAAACCAACAATAAAAAATTTAGAAGATGCGCTTTTTACATGGAAAGTTTTAAGGCATGCAAAATCTAATGGCATACTAATAGCAAAAGACGGAACGACCGTTGGTTTGGGAGCAGGACAGGTAAGTCGCGTAGATGCAGTACATACTGCCTTAAAAAAAGGAGGAGAGTTAGTTAACGGTTGCGTTTTAGCATCAGATGCCTTCTTTCCCTTTAGAGATAGCATTGATACAATAAAAGATTCAGGAATAAGCATGGTTATACAGCCGGGAGGTTCCATCCGCGATCAAGAAGTAATAGAGGCTTGTAATGAATATGGCATCTCTATGGTATTTACTGGGACGCGATGTTTTAAGCATTAAAATAGGAAAAGGAGAATCTATATCCGGCCCAGGGGCTCCATCAGTATTTCAATCAATTGTTTGGCCGGTTTTTTATCTAAATTAACTCTCTAATAATATTATTTAAATACAAATTCTTTTGGTGGCTCTACACCTATTAGATGACGTACAAAAT
>Ga0209403_10004345_pt1 | contig 15494 bp, 14 predicted proteins | sample ArcticOcean_MG_C_8_FD_187440 | JGI IMG/M metagenome (GOLD analysis project Ga0209403, IMG submission 187440) | Marine microbial communities from western Arctic Ocean - ArcticOcean_MG_CB11_86 (SPAdes) (version 2) | ecosystem: Environmental > Aquatic > Marine > Oceanic | place: Arctic Ocean... | reverse complement strand
CCATAGACCCCGAAGGCGCGCGGTATCGGAGGCGAGTTTTGCTGCGATAGGCCAGATCCTGCTGATACTATCCGACTTTGGCGTAAACCTTTAGCCCACCCGCATATGTCGCGCGGATGGCGCGATCATCGGCCAGGATCATCTGGGCGAACAGAATGTCGCGGAGGTCCTCGGCGCGGTCCACACGCTGGCGAATCACCGGCGTGGAATTCAGATCGAGCACCACGATGTCAGCCTCATACCCGGATTCGAGGCGGCCGATCGTCGTTCCGAGAGACAGCGCAGCCGCCCCGCCCGCCGTGGACAGCCAGAACGCTGATTCCGGAGTCAGCGAATAGCCGCTGAACTGGGCGATCTCATAGGCCGCTTTCATGGTGGCGAAGGGCGACAGCGACGTGCCCCCGCCTACATCGCTGCCGAGCAGCACATCGACGCCCGCCTGGCGGGTTTCGTTCATCCGGAACAGACCGCTGCCGATGAATAAATTCGACGTCGGGCAATGGACGAATTTCGTGCCGGTTTCAGCGGCCTGCCTGAGATCCGCTTCATCCATATGAATGGCGTGGCCGTAGAGCGCGCGGGGACCCAGCATGCCGTAGCGGGCATAGACATCCTGATAAGACCGGGCTTCGGGAAACAGCTCGGCGACCCATTTCACCTCGTCGGCGTTCTCGGACACGTGGGATTGCAGGTAGACGTCTGAAAATTCCGACATCAGTGTCCCACAGGCTTCGAGCTGTGCAGGTGTGCTGGTCGGCGCGAAGCGTGGGGTCACGGCGTACAGATTGCGCCCGTTCCCGTGCCATTTTTCGATCAACGCCTTGGTGTCGTCATAGCCGCTTTGGGCGATATCGAGAACGCTGTCCGGCGCGTTGCGGTCCATCAGGATTTTACCAGCGATCATACGGAGGTTCCGCGACGTGGATTCAGCGAAGAACGCATCGGCCGATTCCGGATGGACCGTGCAGTACACGGCGGCGGTTGTGGTGCCGTTTGCCACCAGTAAATCGAGGAACAGCTTCGCGGTATCGCGGGCATAGTCCGGATCGGAGAACCGCGCCTCCTCGGGGAAAGTATATTTTTCAAGCCAGTCGAGAAGCTGCGCGCCGAAGGACGCGATGACACCAATTTGCGGATAATGTACATGGCCGTCGACAAAGCCCGGCAGGATCAGATCGTCGCCGTAATCATGGTGTTCGGCGCCGTCGGCCAGGCCCGCGGGCGCGTCGCCCGCCTGTCCGCACCAGACAATCAGGCCGCCATCGACCAGAACGGCGCCCTGTTCGCAATAGCGGACCGAATCGGCGTTACCCTCCGGGTCGCCATCAAAGGACAGCGTGCGTCCGGTCAAAAGCAGGCGCTTGGGGTGGTCTTGGGCCAGTTTCAATTCCCCCGTTCAGAAGTCGCAAAAAGGGCGGCAACAGGATAGCCCGCGCCGCCCAAATTGAATGGAAATCCCTTATTTCGGGATCGAGCCGTCTAAGCCATGAACGTAGAAGTTCATCCCGGCCAGAAGCCCGTCATCGGCCTTTTCGCCAGCTTTCACCCGGACTTTGCCCGACTGATCCTTGATTTCGCCGGCGAATGGATTGATCGTCCCGGCGGTGATGCCGGCCCGGGTTGCCTTTGCCAGCGCAATCACGCTTGCCGGAATCGCCGTGTTGTAATCCGCGAGCTGGACCATGCCGGGTTTGAAACCGTCCCAGGTATCGGTCGATTTCCAGCTACCGTCGAGCACGGCCTTCGCACGTGCCACATAATAGGGTCCCCAGTTATCGATAATCGACGTCAGATGCGCCTTCTTGCCGAAATTTGTCATGTCGGACGCCTGACCGACGGCCCACACGCCGCGCTGCTGTGCCACCTGCACCGGCGCCGGGGAATCGGTGTGTTGCATGATCACGTCAGCGCCCTGATCGATCAACGTCTTCGCCGCGTCGGCTTCCTTGCCCGGATCGAACCAGGTGGACACCCACACGACCTTGATCTTGATCTTCGGGTTGACCGATTTCGCCGCCAGGTAGGTCGCATTGATGCCGCGGATGACTTCCGGGATCGGGAACGACCCTATATAGCCGATGACGTTCGATTTGGTCATGTTGCCGACGATCTTGCCGACCACGTAGCGGCCTTCATAGAAACGCGCGGAATAGGTCGATACGTTCTTGCTCCGCTTGAAGCCGGTGGCGTGTTCGAATTTCACTTTGGGGAACCGCTTGGCGGCCTTGAGCGTCGGGTTCATGTAGCCGAACGAAGTCGTGAAAATCAGGCCGTGGCCGGACGACGCAAGCTTTGAAATCACGCGCTGGGCGTCGGCGCCCTCCGGCACTTTTTCGACATAGGTCGTCGACACCTTGGCGCCGAGCGCCTTTTCGATCGCAAGCCGACCCTCATTATGTTCGTAGGACCAGCCATGATCGCCGATCGGACCGACATAGACGAAGCCGATCTTGAGTTGGGCCTGTGCGGCCGACGAGATGCCGACTGCCAGGATGGCGCCGGACGCGATTGCCGTGAGTCTCGATGTTATACGCATAACTGCCTCCTTGAGTTGAACCGGGGTGTAAGTTTCTTTTTTATCCTGATGCATGAAAGTTTTTGCCGAGACAAGCCGGCGCGTTAAGCCGTGCTTTTGCGCTGTCTCGCGAAATAATCACCAGAACAAGGATCGTTGCAATATATGGTAGCATCGAAAGGAACTGGGCGGAAACTTCCACTCCCATTCCCTGCGCGTATAACTGAATGATCGTGATGCCGCCAAACAGGTAAGCGCCGAAGAACCCGCGCCACGGTTTCCACGAGGCAAACACGACCAGCGCCAGTGCAATCCAGCCGCGCCCGGCTGTCATGTTCTCGACCCAGAGCGGCGTATAGGACACCGAAAGATACGCGCCGCCGATACCGGCCATCGCACCGCCAAACAGGATGGCGCCCATGCGGATAAGCGTCACCGAATAGCCAATGGAATGCGCCGCATCATGGTTCTCGCCAACCGCGCGGATCAACAGCCCGGCCCGGGTCCGGGTCAGAAACCACGCAACCAGACCGACGCTGAGCACCGAAAAGTAGACAAGCCCGTCATGGCCGAACAGCAGTGGCCCGATGACCGGGATGTCAGAGATGCCGAGGATATTGAGCTTGGGCAGCCCGTCGAATGTCTTGCCGACATAGCTGTGGCCGATCAGCGCACTGAGCCCAAGGCCGAAAATGGTCAGCGCCAATCCGGTCGCAACCTGATTGGATTGCAGATAAACCGTCAACACGCCGAAAATCAACGCGATAAGAGCCCCCGCTCCGGCACCGGCGAGAACCGCCAGCAACCCGCTGTCGGTCGACACCGCTGTCGCAAAGGCGGCGATCGCGCCCATGATCATCATGCCTTCGACGCCAAGGTTCAGCACGCCGGCCTTCTCAACGACCGTTTCGCCAAGAGCCGCGAAAACGAGGGGTGTTGCGGCGGTTACGATCGTCAGAAAAGCGGGGACCAGCCAGTCAATCATTCGGCTGCCTCCCTCTGAATTTTCGGTGCACCGATACGCACCCGGTATTTAATCAGAACGTCTGACGCCAGCAGGTAGAACAACAGCATGCCCTGAAAGACTCCGGTCACCGCGTTCGGAAGATTCATCGTGATCTGCGCGGAATCGCCGCCAAGATAAGTCAGCGCCATCAACAGCCCGGCGAACATCACACCGACCGGGTGCAGGCGCCCGAGAAACGCTACAATAATTGCCGTAAAACCGTAGCCCGGCGAGATCGTCGGCACGATCTGGCCGATGGCGCCCGACAGCTCGATAACGCCGGCGAGACCGGCGCAGCCGCCCGAAATCAGCAGCGTCAACCAGATCAGGCGCTTTTCCTTAAAGCCGGCAAAGCTTGCCGCCATGGGCGCCATGCCGATCACCTTGATCTGGAAACCGATGATATGGCGTGAAATCAGCACCCAGCCGGCGACCACTACCAACAAGGCGAGCAGAAAGCCGACATTGAGGCGGGTCTCGTCGATCAGGATCGGCAGCAGCGCAGAATCGTGAAATAGCCGCGATTCAGGAAAATTCTGACCCTCGGGATCTTTCCACGGTCCGTGGACGAGATAGCTGAGCACCAGTAGGCCGACATAGGTCAGCATCAGGCTGGTCAGGATTTCATTGGTGTTGAAGCGGGTTTTGAGCCAGGCCGGGATGGCGGCCCAGGCCATACCGCCGAGGACGCCGCAAACCAGCATTGCCGGGACGAGAAAGACGCTGGACTGGTCGAAAAACGCGAGTCCCAGTCCACCCCCGGCCAGTGCCCCGATGACAAGCTGACCTTCGGCGCCGATATTCCATACATTGGCCTGAAACCCGAGCGACAGCCCAACCCCGATCAGGATCAACGGTGTCGCCTTGACGCATAGCTCGGCAACTCCGTCGAGACTGGATATCGGTTCGATAAAAAAGGTGACGATCGCCTTTACCGGATCGACGCCCAGAAGGGCGAACATCACCATCGAGGTCAAAATTGTCAGCACGACGGCAATAACGGGCGATACATAGACCATACCCGCGGACGGCTCGGGCCGTTGTTCCAGCCTAATCAGCATCGGCGGGCTCCTTTTCCTGAGCGACACCGGCCATTAGCAAGCCTATTTCCTCGACCGTAATGTTTTCGGCCAGGCGAGGTTCCGACATACGGCCCTCGCAAATTACCGCGATGCTGTCGGATATCTCGAACAGTTCTTCGAGATCCTGGGAGACCGCGAGGACTGCGGCACCCTGAGCCGCCAGATTGATCAACGCCTGACGGATGGCGGCGGCGGAGCCGGCATCAACGCCCCATGTCGGCTGCAACGCCACGATCACCCCCGGGTTCTGCATGATCTCGCGCCCGATGATGAATTTTTGAAGATTGCCGCCCGACAGGCTGGTCGCCATATGGCTGACACCCGGGGTCTTCACGTTGAACTCATTGACCACATCTTCGGCAAAGGCGTTTGACGCGGCGATCTGAATAAATCCATTTTTGACGAGTTTCATCTTGACCGCCGCCGACAGAAAGCCGTTTTCCCACAGCGACATATCCGGCACCGCACCGTGACCGAGCCGCTCCTCGGGCACCAGTCCGACGCCCGCCAGGCGGCGCTGGACGGGATCAAGCCTGCCGGCAGCGACACCGTCGATTTGAACGCTGTTTGCGTCGTCCACGCGGACTTCGCCGGACAGAATTTCCATTAATTCGCGCTGCCCGTTACCGGCGATCCCGGCAATCCCCATGATCTCCCCGGCGCGAACCTTCAGATTGATATTCTTCAGATCCGTGCCGTGATGATGGGCCGACACCGCGGTCAAATCGCGCAATTCCAATTTGACCGAGCCGTCGGTCTGCCGGTCGGTCCGCTCCGGACTGACCAGGTTCGCTCCCATCATCATTTCGGCCATGGAGCGGGCGGTTTCATTCCCCGGCGTGCATTCGGCGACCACTTCACCCATACGCATGATCGTCGCCGTATGGCACAGGGCCTTTATCTCTTCGAGTTTGTGCGAAATATAGAGAATCGAGACGCCTTCTTCGGACAAGCGGCGAAGGGTCTTGAAAAGTTCATCGACTTCCTGAGGCGTGAGAACCGATGTCGGCTCATCCATGATCAACAGACGCGGGTCCTGCAACAGGCAACGCACGACCTCGATCCGCTGGCGCTCGCCGACCGACAGCGTATGCACGTAACGTCCCGGATCGAGCGGCAGTCCGTATTGCAGGGATACTTCGCGGATGCGTCCGGCAAGATCGTCCTTTGTCAGTTCCGGCGATATTCCGAGCGTTATGTTCTCCTCGACGGTCAAAGCATCGAAGAGTGAAAAATGCTGAAATACCATCCCGACCCCGAGTTTGCGGGCGACGTTCGGGCTGGAAATCTGGACCTGCTGGCCTTCCCACATCACCCGGCCGGCGTCGGCTTTCTGAACGCCGTAAATGAATTTCACCAGCGTCGATTTTCCGGCGCCGTTTTCGCCGAGCAAGGCGTGAATTTCGCCCGGCATGATTTTAAGGCTGACATTGTTGTTCGCCACGACGCCGGGATAGGCTTTGGTGATGCCGATCAGTTCAAGACGTGGTGTTTCTGCCATCAGGCGCCGGCTCGCTGTTTGATATCTTCAAGCGACATCAGGATTGCTTCCGGCGTCGCCGGGGCGTCGAGCTTGGGCATCAATTTATAGTCTCCGGTTCGGCTTACGGCATCGCGGATCGCAAGCCAGACGCTGATCGCCAGCATCAAGGGCGGTTCCCCGACCGCTTTCGACCGGAAGATGGTCGGTACGCGGTTGGGCGCGTCATCGAGAAGGTGAACTTTGAAATGGGGCGGCACGTCGCGGCTACCCGGTATTTTGTAGGTCGACGGGCCATGCGTCATCAGGTGCCCCTTGTCGTCCCAGACCAGTTCTTCGGATGTCAGCCAGCCCATGCCCTGGACAAACGCGCCTTCGATCTGACCGAGATCGATTGACGGGTTCAGCGACGCGCCGACATCCTGCAGAATGTCGGCGGCAAGCACCCGGGATTCGCCGGTCAGCGTATCGATCGCGACTTCGGCGATGCAGGCACCATAGGTAAAATAATAGAACGGGCTGCCGGTCATGCTGTCGCCGTCCCAGTGAATGTCGGGCGTGCGGTAATAGCCCGTCGCCGATAGAGAGACGCGCTGGTTCCATGTCAGCTGCGCGGTCTCGGCAAAGGACAGGCTTTCATTGCCGGCATAGACCCGGTTCTGGCGAAATTCGATATCTTCGGGCGGAACGCCAAAATGATCCCCGGCAATACCGGCCATTCGGGTTTTGATTTCTTCAGCCGCGTTGAACGCCGCCATGCCGTTCAGATCCGACCCGGCCGAGGCAGCGGTCGGCGCGGTATTCGGGACCTTGTCCGTGCGGGTGGCCGAAATTTTGACGTTGTCGATATCGATCTGGAACACCGAAGAGACGACCTGGGCGACTTTGACAAACAACCCCTGCCCCATCTCGGTGCCGCCGTGATTCAAGTGCACGCTACCGTCGGTGTAGACGTGAATGAGCGCACCTGCTTGATTGAGCATCGGCGCATTGAACGAAATGCCGAATTTCACCGGCATCAGGGCAATGCCTTTTTTCAACGTCGTATGGGACGCGTTAAAGGCGTCTATCGCCTTCTTTCTACCGTCGTAATCCACCTCGCGCGTAAGGCGGTCGACCAGTTCCGGCATGATGTTGTCGGTCACCGGCTGGCCATACGGCGTGACATTGCGGTCTTCGGTGCCATACCAGTTGACCGCGCGCACTTCGTCGACCGATTTGCCGAGATCGCGGGCGATGTGTTCGATCGCCGTCTCGATGGCGATCATACCCTGCGGTCCGCCGAAACCGCGAAAAGCGGTGTTCGACACCGTGTTGGTCTTACACGGCCAGCCGCGGAACAGCGCGTTCGGGATGAAATACGCGTTATCGCCATGACACAGCGCCCGCGCCACCACCCCGCCGGAGAGATCGGCGACATTGCCCGACCGGGCCGCCATGTCGATCACGGCGCTGTCGATGCACCCGTCATCGTCGAATCCGATCCGGTAGCGGAACAGAAAATCGTGCCGCTTGCCGGTCACGATCATATCGTCGTCGCGGCGTAGCCTCAGCTTGACCGGCTTGCGGCATTTATCAGCAAGCAACGCCGCGATCGCGGCGATGATCGTCGCCTGGCTTTCTTTACCGCCGAACGCCCCGCCCATGCGGCGGACCTCGATCGTCACATCGTTCAGCGCAACGCCGAGCACGTGGCTGACACCGTGCTGCACCTCAGTCGGGTGCTGCGTCGACGAATGGACGGTAATGTCGCGGTCCTCACCCGGTATCGCGAGGGCGATATGGCTTTCGAGATAGAAATGATCCTGCCCGCCGCAGCGCACCTCACCGGAAACAACGTTCGCCGAATTCCCTATTGCCGCTTCCGCGTCGCCGAAAACGATCCGGGGCGGCTTGTAGGTGTATTGTTCTTTTTCCCACGCCTCTTCGATGGAGAGTACCGGGGCAAGTTCTTCATATTCAATGCGTACGAGTTTTGCCGCCGAGAATGCCAAGTCGTAGGTATCGGCGGCGACCGCGACAACCGGCATGCCGGCATATTCCGCCACGCCGTCGGCCAGCAGCGGCTCGTCGCTGAAAACCGGCGCGATATCGTTCTTGCCGGGGATATCGGCAGCCGACACGACCGCGGACACGCCCGGGGCTGCCGCTGCCGCAGAGGTGTCGATGGATACAATCCTCGCGTGGGCGTGGGGGCTAAGCACCAGCGCCACTTCCTGGCTGTCAGGCGGGACCGGCATGTCGTCGATATAGACGGCCTTGCCGGTAACATGTTTGACGGCGCTGTCGTGGCGAATATTGGTGTGAACCGCGCCGCGGATATCGCCCCCGTCCATTACAGCCTCACCACTTCAAGCTCGGCTTCGGCCGCCGACAGATCCCGGTACAATCTGGTGAACAGATTTGCAGCAACGCGGGTTCTGTATTCCGCCGTCGCCCGGTGATCTGTGAGCGGCGTAAAATCATCGGCGATCCTGGCGCCGGCGACGCTTGCGGCTTCTTCCGTCCAGTCCGCACCGGTCAGGGCGTTTTCCGCAGCCCGCGCGCGTTTCGGTATCGCCGCCATGCCGCCAAAGGCGATCCGCGCGTCGGCAACGCTGTTTCCGTCAAATGTAAGGCGAAAACCGCCAATCACCGCCGAGATATCCTGATCATACCGTTTCGAAACCTTGTAGGTCCGAAAGGATTGTCCGTCAGATAACGTCGGAATGCGAATTGTTTTGATCACCTCGCCGGGGTTGAGGTCGGTCTTGCGGTAATCGAGAAAGAATTCCTCCATCGCCACTTCCCGCTCTCCTCCGCTGGAGGTCAGTGTCAACGTCGCATCGAGCGCAATCAGACAAGGCGGCGTGTCCCCAATCGGCGACGCATTGCCGATATTGCCGCCGATGGTTCCGAGATTTCGAATCTGGCGCGATCCAATCCGCCGTATCATTTCCGCAAACGACGGATAGAGCCGATCGATATAGGGCAACGCTTCGGTATAGGTGACCGCCGCGCCGAGAACGAGTGCCGTATCGGTCTCCTCTATCTGGCCCAGCTCGGCGACATGGGCCGTATGGATTACGACGGACGGGACCTGTCTCTGTTTGCTGACCAAAAGACCGAGATCGGTTCCGCCGGACAGCAGCATCGCGTTCGGATCGGCCGCGCGCAACTCCATCAGCTCGGCAAGCGTCCCGGGCGCATGAAAAATTTGGCCCGCTGCGGCGTGCTCTATCGTTCGGCCAATCGGCGCCTGGGGCGTGTAGGCGACAATCTGATCGCAGGCAGCGTGTGCCGCTTCAACAATGGGCCGGTATCCGGTGCAGCGACACAGGTTCCCGGCAAGTGCATCGTGGATCACGTCATCTGAAATCTTCTCGTCAGATTGCTGCAGCGCAAATAGCGCACCGATGAAACCCGGCGTACAGAATCCGCATTGCGTTCCGTCACCGTTTACCATCGCGTCCTGCACCGGCGTGAGCGCACCGGCGTTGATTTTTTCCAGACCCTCGACGGTAAGAATTTCGTCGCCGTCTGCCTGGCCAATTTGCATGAGGCACGAATTCACCGCCTCTAACTTGCCGTTGATCACCCGGACCACGGTACAGGCGCCGCAATCGCCTTCGGCGCAGCCTTCCTTGGTGCCGGTCATGCCGAGATGTTCGCGCAGATAGTCCAGCATTGTCATGGTCGGCGACATTTCCGCCGCTTCATGAGGCGCGCCGTTGAGCGTGAAGCGGATCATTTTTTACCATCCGGCATGCCGGCACGAATCCAGATCCCGAAAGCCCTCCGTTCGGCATCCGTCATTTTCGTCTTATTGGCGAGCGGCATCGCCTTCGACAGGACGGCCTGCTTGAGCACGCGCGCGCTGTGTTTCCGGATATCGGCAAGGGTTTCCAGCATCACCCCGCCCGGCGCTTTTTCGACACTGGGGTCGGTTGTCATGACGGCATGGCAGGATACGCAACGCGTTTGCGCGATTGCCAGCACGTCGAGCGCCGATGGCGCCTCAATTTTGGTAGTGGCATCGGTCGCCGGCTGCCAGCTCAGATAGGCGATCAGTATAGCCATCAGAACGCCGGCGACGGGCCATTGCCAACGCAGGCTCATAATCGGCCGGCCGGTATGCATCAGATTGAAAAAATGCCGGATCGTGGCGCCGACCAGCAGGATCAGCGTTACCACCAGCCAGCTGTTTTCATTGTCGTACAGCATCGGATAATGCTGGCTGACCATCATCAGGATAACCGGCAGGGTCAGATAATTATTGTGCGTGGACCGGTGTTTTCCGATCGCACCAAGTCGCGGATCGGGTTCCTCTCCGGCGAGGAGCGATTTCACCACCTTCTTCTGGTTCGGAATGATGATGAAAAACACATTCCCGACCATGATCGAGCCCACCATGGCGCCGACATGGACAAATGCCGCGCGGCCGCTGAACAGATGAGTCAGGAAATAGGCGGAAAACGCGATCAGAACGAACACCGCTGCCGACAGCAGCAGCGAATGCGTATTGAACGGCGACCGGCACAGCAGATCATAGACGATCCACCCGGCGGCCAGAAATCCGACACTGACCAGAATCGCTTCCCATGGCTGCAGGTCGAGCACCGCCTTGTCGATAAGATAACTTTCCGCACCCCAGTAGTAGATGACGGCGAGTAGCGCGAAGCCCGATATCCAGGTGAAATAAGCCTCGTATTTGAACCAGTGCAGCTCTTTCGGCATTTCCGCCGGCGCGACAACGTATTTGCGCATCAGGTAAAACCCGCCGCCGTGAACGTTCCACGATTCACCGCCGACGCCGTCGGGCAAATTCGCGTGTTTGCGCAAACTCAGATCAAGAAAGATGAAATAGAACGAAGTTCCGATCCACGAGACCCCGGCAATCACGTGGAGCCATCTGAAGATAAGGCTGAGCCAATCGGCATAGGCTATTTCAAGCATAGACGCGTCAGCTCCCCCGATACGTAGAATAGCCGTAGGGCGATATCAGCAAGGGCACATGATAATGCTCGTCCGGCGACGAGATGCCAAATCGGATCGGCACGACATCGAGAAAGACAGGGGACGGCATATTGTCAGTGCGGACGCGAAAGTAGTCACCGATATGAAACCGAAGTTCATAGACGCCGGCGATAAAATCAGCGCCCTCCAGCACCGGTCCGTCGCACCTCCCATCGTCATTGGTCAACGCCGATGAAACTGTCGTCAGGCTGTCGCCACTGACCGACAGAAGCTCGATCCGGACACCCGCAGCGGGCATACCGTTCGCTGTATCGAGTATGTGCGTTGTCAGACGCCCCATGCCGCCTCATCCTTTGACCGTAATTGTATCCGATTGATATCATCGGTGTACTCAATCACCGTTGACCAAAGCGTACCTGTGCGCGGATCTCTTCGCAACCGGATTAACGATAATTTATGCACCGACACGCCTGTTTACCGTAGTACGGCTAAAAACAGCCACTAATTTTAAAACACCCCCAGTGACACGAAAATGTCTGTAACAATATATTATCTCAACAACACCTATGACATTTCGGAAATTAATGTATACAATTATAAAATAATTGAAAAACAAAGGCCCGGATGTGACGCGCAGCAAAAAACCCACGGATTCCTGGATATACGATCAGGTATTCGGCGCGATTCTGGAACAGCGCCTGCTTCCGGAAACGAAGCTGACCGAGAAGGATCTGTGCGATGTTTTCGGCGTCAGCCGGACTATCATCCGGAAGGTTCTGTTGCGACTTTCTCTGGACCGGGTGGTCGAGATCCGTCCCAACCGGGGCGCCGTCATCGCGGCACCCAAACCGGACGAAGTGCGCCAGATTTTCGAAGCTCGACGGCTGCTGGAGAACGGAATTGTTGCCGAAACCGCCCGCAAATGCGGCCCTGCGGAGGCTGTCGGCCTAAGAGACATGTCGCGCCGAGAACGCGATTGCATTCATGGCGGAAATCTTAGTGGCGCCATCCGCCTGTCCGGCGATTTTCATCTCAAACTCGCCGAAATTGCCGGCAACCGACCGTTGCGCGAATTACTGCGCCAGCTTGTCGCCCAGACGTCGCTCGCCATCGCGCGTTACGTCCCGGCCGGAAACGGCATGTGCGACGATGACGACCATGACCGGCTGATCGACGCGATCACCGAACACGACATCGAAATCAGCTGCGCGATCATGCGTGAACACCTGACCGAATGCGAACGTCGCCTGATGCTCGATACGCTGGAAAGTCATAGCGATCTGCATACCGTGTTCGCCGATATCGTTGCGGCCCAATAGGAAACCGACGAATGACGACACCCTACCCCCGCGATATGAAAGGCTATGGCGCAACCCCGCCCCAGGCAAACTGGCCCGGCGGTGCGCGGATCGCCGTTCAGTTCGTGATCAACTATGAGGAAGGCGGCGAAAACGCCATCCTCCACGGCGACAACGCTTCCGAAGCGTTTCTGTCCGAGATTGTCGGCGCCGATGCCCGCGAAGGTGTCCGTCATATGAGCATGGAATCGATATACGAATACGGCAGTCGCGCCGGCGTCTGGCGCTTGATGCGCCTGTTTGGCGAGCGTGAAATACCGGTGACGTTTTTTGCCATCGCAATGGCGCTTGAACGCAATCCGGCTGTGGCCGAGGCGGCGTTGAAAGCGGGGCATGAATTATGCAGCCATGGCTGGCGTTGGATCGACTATCAGTATGTGCCCGAAGACACCGAGCGCGAGCATCTTATCAAAGCGATAGAAATTCATACCGCCATTTGCGGGGAGCGGCCGCTTGGCTGGTACACCGGCCGGACCGGCCCGAATACCCGCCGCCTCGTCGCCGAGGAAGGTGGATTTCTATACGACTCCGACGATTACAACGACGATCTCCCGTTCTGGACCGAAACCGCCGGCAAGCCGCATCTCGTGGTGCCTTATACACTGGACGCCAACGACATGCGTTTCGCGAGTCCCCAGGGCTTCAATTCCGGAGATCAGTTCTTCACCTATCTGAAGGATGGCTTCGACACGCTCTATGACGAGGGCGAGCACACGCCGAAAATGATGTCGGTCGGGCTACACTGCCGGCTGGCCGGCCGACCTGGCCGGTTTGCCGCGCTCAAGCGTTTTGTCGATTATACCCGCGGTCATGATGATGTCTGGTTCGCCCGCCGCATCGATATTGCCCGGCATTGGCGCGAACATCACCCTTTTCAAAGCACGGACACCGAATGATGGAAGCGGCTAACGAAAATCGGCGTTTCCGCCCCCGCGACATGACGCGTGAAGCGTTTCTGGAAATTTTCGGCGGGGTCTATGAACATTCGCCCTGGATTGCCGAAGATGTTTTCGCAAAGGGGCTGACCGGCGACCACGATTCGATTGCCGGATTACACAATGCGCTCCGACAGACGGTCGACGATTTCGACCGGGAACGACAACTCGCTTTGCTGCGCGCGCATCCCGATCTCGCCGGCAAACTCGCGGTCGCCGGCGAGTTGACGGTGGAATCCACAGCCGAGCAGACCAGCGCCCAACTCGACAAATGTTCGGCCGCGGAATTTCAGGAATTCCAGGCCCTTAACGAACGGTACAAGGAGAAATTCGAGTTCCCGTTCATTTTGGCCGTGCGTGGCCGGAGCCGGCAGGAAATTCTGGAAAACTTTCGTACTCGCGCCGAACACGATCCGGAGGCCGAGTTCGCGGAAGCGCTCCGGCAGGTCCACCGTATCGCCCTCCTCCGTATCGAAGCCCTTTTTCAGGAAGAATAATTATGTCAGATACAGCCTTGGCAATTCGCGCCGTCGAGGAAAAGCCAGACTTCGCCGCCGGCGCGGTCAAGCTTGCCTCACCCAGGCTTGGCGCCAGCGTGATTTATGTCACGGACGAGTTTTTGCTCCGCTCGAACGCATGCTCGACGATGCACCGCCGGTGTTCTACCCAGACCGCTATGACGAACATGGCAAATGGATGGACGGCTGGGAAACCCGACGGCGGCGCGGCGGCGGAAACGACTGCTGCATCCTGCAACTGGGCGCGAAGGGAATAATTTCGGGATTCGATTTAAATACCCGCTTTTTCACCGGCAACCACCCGCCGCGGGCAAAGATCGAAGGCGCATTGACGGACACCGAACCGGACGACAGCACCGAATGGGTTGAATTAATGGGAGAATCCGACCTTGCTCCGGATTCACCTAACCTGTTTCAGGTCACCGACGATCGGCCCTTCAACTACGTCCGCCTCAATATATATCCAGATGGCGGGGTTGCCAGATTCCGCGTCTGGGGCAATCTGGTCTGGGAATGGAAACGCCAGGACCCTCAGGGTCACCATGAACTGTCGGCTGTCATCAATGGCGGCCGTTTGATCGGCTATAACGACGCCCATTACCGCGCCCCCTGGGTGATCCTTACACCGGGGCGCGGAACCAATATTGGGGACGGCTGGGAAACCCGGCGGCGCCGCGAACCCGGTAACGACTGGATCGTGGTCGCCCTGGGGGCCGCTGGCGACGTCAAACGAATAGAAGTCGACACCACTCATTTCAAAGGCAATTATCCCAACAAATGCATGCTGCAGGCAGTTCCCTCAATGTCCTCACGGATGTCGAAGCCGTCGCCGATAGCGTGAACTGGACCGAACTAATGCCCGAACAGAAGCTTCAGATGGACCATATGCATACATTTGACGGCAACGCGATCACCGGCGTCGGTTCGGTTACCCATATGCGCCTCAATATCTATCCCGATGGCGGGGTCAGCCGGTTTCGCGTCTTCGGACAACTGGCCCAGGAGCGCTAGCCCTGGACGCCCTTGAACTGTTTCCCGCCCCGCTGGACACGGGAATCGTTCGCCCCGTTCGGAGATGTCATCGAAACCGATGGCGCGCAGCGTTTCTCGATCAATGAAGGTACAACTGAACGTTTTCACGATCTCGCCGGCGTCGATATACGCGCCGAAAGCGGCATTCCGCTGATCAATATAGTTCGGGGACTGCCCCCGGCCCCAACCGATCGAGATCAAAATGGTCGAACTAGGATCACAGACGTTCATTCCTCTCCAGAACCAGTCCTAGCTTCTGGTCGTCGGGATGCCCGGCGGAGAGCCCGTTGCGAGCATTTTGCGGGCTTTCCGGGCTACCGGCAGACAGGGTGTGAACTATCACCGCGGTGTCTGGCACCACCCGTTACTGGTGCTGAAGTAAGATCAGGACTTCCTCGTCGTCGACCGTGGCGGTCCGGGCGAAAACTGCGATGAAGTGTGGTTCGACGGCGCGTCCGCCCGGATTGTCGTCCAACACTCAGGGCCGAAAGCTCAAAGCGCCGCTGTCAATCAGGAAATAGGCGATCAGCGTCAGGACTGCAGCGATCCCGGTGGTAACGCCGGCCTTCAGCCATAGGCGAGGCCGCATCGGCGCGCTGGACACATTGCCGG
>Ga0209403_10004342_pt1 | contig 15498 bp, 12 predicted proteins | sample ArcticOcean_MG_C_8_FD_187440 | JGI IMG/M metagenome (GOLD analysis project Ga0209403, IMG submission 187440) | Marine microbial communities from western Arctic Ocean - ArcticOcean_MG_CB11_86 (SPAdes) (version 2) | ecosystem: Environmental > Aquatic > Marine > Oceanic | place: Arctic Ocean... | reverse complement strand
AGAAAAAAATGTCCACTCCGGCGACCTGCGGCTAGTCCTTCTTGTCGAGCGGGGTGGTGCCCAGACCCGATGGTGCTTCGTCCACCGATCCGGAGGGGATCACGGTGTCGGGCAGCGGAAAGCGTGGGTCGGCGAACAGCTCCTTCCACTTGGCGACCGTTTCGCGGACGCGTGCGGGGCTCGATTGCGCCACTCGAGGGAACGTCTCGCGTTTCTCGAACGGGCGACACGCATCAATGAGCGCTCGGCTGTTGTACGGCACCCTGGGGTCCGCGAGCATCGGATCCACCTTGCTGCCCCACGACTTGCGCATGATCTCAATGTCGTCCGATGGCTCGCACCGTGTGCACATCGCCCACAGCACCTCCTCTAGGTTCATTGGATCAACATCGTCATCGACGACGATGACGAAGCGATTCATGTAGGCGGCGGCCTGACACTGTGCGGCGATGTACCCGGCCTGGCGCGAGTGACCGCAAAAACGCTGCTTGATCGACACGACCACGAGCAGCCGTCCACCACCCGTCTCGTGCGCCCATACACCGCGCACGTCGCGAACGCCGACCTTGGCAAGCTCGTCCTGGATCATTGCGGACTTCAGGAGCGCGCGCATGTAGGAATAGTCGTTCGGCGGCTTTCCCGGAGGCGTGCCAAGGATGATCGGATTGTTCCGGAAGTACAGCCGTTCGATCTCGAGCGTCGGCACGGGCCGAAGAGACCCTGAGTAGTAGCCGGTCCATTCGCCGAAGGGGCCTTCCGTCAGCACCCGATCGGGGCGAATCCATCCCTCCACGACGATCTCGGCGCCGGCCGGCATCGGTAAACCCGTCACCTCGCCCCGGATGACGGGGATCGCCTCCCCGACCATCGCTCCGGCGTACGCGTACTCGCTTATGGTATTCGGCACCTCTGTTCCGGCAACCATCAAGAGCAACGGGTCGTGGCCGAAGGACGCGAGTACCGGCGCCTTGCCCTCCTTGGCGAACCACCGATCGTACTGGGCGCGCCCCTGCTTGCCAGCCTCGGCGTTAATCGTCGCCGACCTGCCGCCTTCTTGAATCATCATCCTGTACGCGCCGAGGTTGATCCGCCCGGTGTCTGGATCGCTCGTCACGACCGCCACGCCGGTGCCAATGTAACGGCCGCCGTCGTGCTCGTGCCAGCGCGGTGCCGGGAATTGTGTGAGGTCGACATCGCGGCCAGCGATCACGTTCTCCAATATCGGTCCGGACTTCACAAACGTCGGCTCGAAACGTGGCGAGGCCGCCTCCCACTGCAGCGGTTTCCCTCTGAGCGCCTGGACCAGCGCCGCTGTGTCGAGGTTGTCGTCGAGCCCCAACGTCACCGCCATGCGGCGGGCGTTGCTGAGCGCACCTGTCAACACCCGGTGACCATGCGGGTAGCCGACGATGTCGTCGAACAGCAGCGCCGCGGATGGTTTACGGCGATAGTTGATCTCGGAGATCGTCCCGATCTCCATGTCCCAGTGGGCGCCCGCAACATGCTGCAGCTCCCCCAAGTTTTCGATACGCGCGATCCACTCGCGCAGGTCGACCGGTCTGCTCATGTGCGCTACTTCCTGTCTGCCATCTGCCAGTGTCGTGCGACGGTCCTAGTGCAGTGTCCAGGAAATAGCTGGTGCACTGAGGGCGTCGATACGCCCGCCCGGCTATTTCCTGGATACTGCACTAGGACCGTCGGGACGTCACGGCTGGATGATACGACGGTACTGTGCCGCGATCTCGGGTGGTGTGGCCAGCACGTCGTCGAGGATCTCCTGAATCTGCGCGGCGTCCTTTGGCTGGAACGCAAGATCCATGGCGCTGGCTTCCTCGAGGAACGCCGGATCACGGTAGGTAGCGTGCAGCGCCGCGCGCATGACCTCGACGCGATCGAGCGCCACACCCGGTGGGAGCGCGAACGGCTTGGCCATGGCGCCAGGCGCGTCAACCAGCCGTAATAGCGTCCGGCTGTCGTCGTCCTTGGCAAACTCCAGCGCGAGCGGTACCTCCAGCAAATCCGGGTGCCGCTCTGTCCCGTTCTGAACAAACACGCGGGCGTAACCATCGGCCAGCCAGGGCCCCGACGCCGACCGTACCGACTCCCAGCCGAGGCACATTCCCTGTATCTCGCCGCGCTCGACGCCGATGCGCACATCGTTGGTCGTCGGGTAACCTGCCACCGCCCTCAGGTTCGCGCCGGTCGCCGCCGCCAGCACGCGCGGCGCGTCATACGTGTTCGAACCCGGCCCTGTCCCGCCCACCGCGATCGGCATCTCGCGGCCGACCAGATCCTCGAAGGCCGTGACCGGCGCATCGGTGCGAACAATGCAGACATTCGGGTCGTCGTAGGAGCTGCCCAGCCAGTTGAACGCGCGCAGGTCGAAGTTGACGCCATCGCCTCCGGTCAGCTGGTTCATCATCTGCGCCTCGTGAAAAAGGCCCACGACGGTGCCGTCCTTCGCCGCAGCAGTAAACACATGATTGGCCGCGACCAGACCGCCGCCGCCCGGCATATTCACCACGATGACCGTGGGCGCGCCGGGGATGTGCCTGGCGATGTGGCGCGCAACCAGGCGGGCCGTCGTATCGAAACCACCGCCCGCCCCGGACCCGACAATGATGCTGACGGTGTTCCCTTGGTAGAAGTCGACGGCCGCCGCCGGCGTCGCGTCGCCTCCTGGCTGACCACACGCGGCGGCAGTCCCGACCACACACAACGTCGCCAGCAGCCCGACACGCACACGACACACCGTCTCCAACACGCGGTCTAGCGTATCTCAATCGCCACAGGCGACACGTTGAAGCTCCGGAGTCTGCAGATCAGATAGGCCCGACCGCCTGCCCGACGGTCACAGTCCGAGCAGGTTCGGCGTGATCTTGTCGAGCCCTTGCTCCTCCGCCCAGAGGTCAAGCTCGGGCGTTGCCAAATCGTCGACAAGCGGCTCCGCGAAACCGACCACCCGGAGATCGACTGACTTCAGGTACCGGTTGCAGTGTGAGCATGCCTCGACGCGCACGTGGGGCGTCGTATCGCCGACATGGAGTGCAAGGCCCTTCTCGTCTGTTGTTGAGCAGCCAGGACAGGCCGACCGCGGGAACACCCAGGAAGCAGCGCAAAATGCGCACACAAGCCGTCGAATGCCTTGCGTCTCCGTCTCGTCTCTGAGCAGCGAGACCTGCGGCGGCCAGCCGCAGCATGGGCAGAGGGGTAAGCGTTCGGCGTTACCAGGGATATCGACAAGCTCGGCCAGCGCCTCGGCGACCGGTGAGAGGAAACCTCGTGCTAGGAACGCCAGCGGTACTGGCTCGCTGCCAAATGCCACCGCTCCGGCGTCAAAGTCGCCCCCGGTCAGCAGCGCCAACAACAACTCGGTGCGCCGTGCCGACTCGCCGTCCGACACGGCCCGCGCCGCGACCCTGATCGGTTCAGGAGCCGATGCCGGCAGACCTTGGCAGAATCGCCGAAAGCGTGGCGACAGCCCGTCGATCGGGAGACGCTCAAGCTGCAGCCGTGGCCGCTCTGACGCCGGCGCCTCGACATCTGGCAACCACCGAGCGGCATCGCCCGAGTCACAGACGGCAGCCTGCAAGTCGAGCAACGACACGTAGAACTGGAGGAGCGGTTCAGTGTGGGGACGTTCGGTGAGCAGTGTGCGTGCCCGCGCGGCGCGGGCCGCGCGGCGGGTCGCCACCGCCGACGGACGACTCAACCGTCGGCTCGGTCGCCGGACCAGCGCGGGTGATGGTGCCGCGCCCACGCCTCGGTGACCTTGCCGTCGATCATCCCTCTGGCCGTACCAGGATAGGCCACGGTACCGAGGTACACGTGGACGATCAGCAACAACCCGCCGCCCAGTGTGGCAACGTAATGGACCAGCCTCGCCGTGTTGAGCAACCCGGCGCCGAAGTACTCCGGGAACCACAGCAGCAATCCAGTGACGACAAACAGCACACCAAGCAGGCTTTGAAGCCAGAAGAACATCTTCTGCCCGGCGTTGTACTTGCCAGCCGGCGGCACCTTGTCGCGCTCGTGCATCGCGTAGTGCTTGACGGCTCCGAGCCACTTCCTGTCCAACGCGTCGAGGAACATATCCTTGACCCACAGCAGGAACATCACAAATAGCCCCACGCCGAACAGCGCACCCACCTGGGGATGCAATACCCGCGCAGCGGGCCCGCCCCCAACAAACATCGTGAGCCAGAACAACGACGGGTATGAGAACGCCAGGCCTGTGAGCAACAGCACGACAAAGGTCACGCCCACAACCCAGTGCACGACGCGCTCCAGGAACGAAAAGCGAGACAGGAGACTGGTGCTCATGCGTCCGCGCCCTCAGAGTCCTCGGCGCTCTCCGGGCCGAAGGCCAGCAGATGCCCCAGCGCACTGAGAACGCCGAAGCCAAACAGGTACGATCCGACACGCTGCAGCACGTTCAATCCGCTGAGCGGCGTGGGACTGGCCACCGGGTGCGCCGGCAGGCTGTAATCCTCCAGGCGGTCACCGTGCGGCACGACATACATCATGTGTGTGCCACCAACGCCGCCAGGGTTGTACAGCGCCGCGTGCTCAAAGCCGCGCCGCTGCATCGTCGCAACCTTCTTGTCCGCCAGCGCCAGCATGTCCTCTTTGAGGCCCCACTGGATAGCGTTGGTCGGACAGGTCTTGACACACGCAGGTTCAAGCCCCGCTTCGACGCGATCGATGCACATGTTGCACTTCGCGACGGTCTTGCTTTCCTTGTCGAAGCGCGGAATATCGAACGGGCAACCCGACACGCAATACTGACACCCGATGCACTGGTCCTGGTTAAAGTCGACGATGCCGTTCTGATACTGGACGATCGCGCCTGGCGCCGGACACGCAAACAAGCAGCCGGGATCCTCACAGTGCAGGCAGGCGTCTTTCTTGATCAGCCAGTCCACATCGTCGTCGCCAACCGCCACTTCGTTGAACCGCATCAGCAGCCAGGTGTTCGACGTCAGATCCCGATGGCTCTGCATGCTCCCGAAGTTGACGGTCTGCTCCACCTTCAGGTCGTTCCACTCCTTGCAAGCAACCTCGCACCCCTTGCACCCGATGCACTTGGAAATATCGACCAGCTTCGAATACACAGGGCCGCTCGACCGCAAGGACGAGAGCGGAATCATGGCGCTTGGCGTGGCCGAGATCCGTTTAATGGCGAGGGTATCTGGCATGGCGATTCAGGCCCGCTACGTCGACAGCGGCTCCGCCCGCTCCACGTTCACGAGGAAGGCCTTGAACTCGGGACACCTCGTGTTGGCGTCGCCAACATACGGCGTGAGCAGATTCGCCATCGACCCGCGCGTGGCACCCACGAAGCCCCAGTGCACCGGGATGCCGACGGTCCAGACGGTCTGCCCGTTGACCATCAGTGGCTTGATGCGCTTGGTCACGATGGCAACGCCCTCAACTTCGCCTCGTTTCGACCAGACCCGCGCGCGCCCTCCGTTCTCGATGCCCTTCTCCGCCGCCAGGCCCTCAGGGATCTCAACGAAGAAATCAGGCATGGCCTCCACCAGCAACGGCACGTTGAGGGTGACAAAATGCTCGTGCTCGACCACGCGGTAGACCGTGCAGGCGTATGGGAAATCGTCGCCCTCGCTGGCCAGCGTCTCGCGCACGCCGTCATACCAATTGATGACCGGATTCACCGCGACCGCTTCGTGCAACGCGTTGGTCGTCGGGCTCTCGACCGGCTCGTAGTGCTCGGAGAGCGGGCCGTCGGCCAGGGCGCTACTGAACAGACGCGCGACGCCCTCCTCCGTCATGATGAACGCACCAGGTCCGCCCGGTGGCGTCGTGCGCCCGTAGTCCGGCACATCACCGATCCACTCGCGGCCATTCCACGCGATTCCGGCTCGTGTCTGATCCCAGGGTCGCCCCTCGGCATCAGCCGACGCCCGGTTGTAGAGCACGCGCCGGTTCAGCGGCCAGCTCCATGTCCAGTCGTGGTGCATCCCGAGACCCGTTGGGTCGTCGGTGCCACGTCGCGCCATCATGTTGCCGGCCTCGGTGTAACTGCCGGCGTAAATCCAGTTACCCGAACTCGTGGCGCCGTCCGCCGTGAGCTGCGCGAACGAGTCCAGCAACTGCCCGGTCGCCCTGTCGTACCCATTGATCTCTTTGGCCAGCTCGGGCAGCGTCGGCTCGCGCGGATTCAGGTAGTTCCAGGTCAGGTTCTGGATCGGCTCGTTGTAGGCGCCGCCTTCCTGCTGGTAGAGCTCCTTCACTCGCCAGAACAACTCCGACAAGATCCAGGTGTCGGACCGCACGCCGTCGGGCGGGTCGATCGCCTTCTCTTTCCACTGGGCCCACCGGCCACTGTTGGTGAACGAGCCGTCGCGCTCGATCCAGTGCGTGGTCGGCATGTACATGACCTCGGTCTGGACCTCGGCCGGGTCCATGCCGGGCGCGCGCCAGAATTCGGCACTGTCGAGCAGGAACGGATCGATCACCGCCATCCACTTCAGCCTGGACATCGACTGCAGCAGCCGCGGCACATCGGGTCCGGCCAGCAGCGGGTTGAACCCGAGCGTGACGAAACCTTCCAGCCGCCCTTGGTGTGCCTCGTCCCAGATCGACAGCCACGTCGCGTCGCCGTCCTGCTTACCGAGGAACTGGTAGCCGAACTCGTTGGCGGCAGTCGCACTATCGCCAAACCACGCCTTGAGCTGCGACACGAGGAACTTTGGATAGTTGCCCCAGTAGTTCACCGTCCCTTCGACCAGCGGCTTCGGCGTCGATGCCTCGAGGTGATCTTGCAGCGTCGCCTGCTCAGGGGTTGGCACACGGAGATACCCCGGTAAGATACCCGCCACGATCGCGTGGTCCGTCGCGCCCTGGACGTTGGCATGCCCGCGCAACGCGTTGATGCCACCGCCAGGTCGACCGATGTTGCCCAGCAGCAGCTGCACGATCGCCCCAGTGCGGATGATCTGGCTGCCCACCGTGTGCATGGTCCAGCCCACGGCATACATGATCGTGCCGACCCGATCCGCCCGGCCCGTCGAGCAGATGATGTCGGCCATTTCGAGGAACTTTTCCTCGGAGCAGCCGGCGATCTGCGCCACCATCGCGGGTGTATATCGTTCGTAGTGCGTCTTGAGAAGCTGAAACGCGCACCGCGGGTCTTCAAGCGTCATGTCACGGCGCACAAAGCCGTCCGGGGCCATCTCGTATTGCCACGACGTCTTGTCGTAGCGGCTCGCCGCTTCGTCAAACCCGGAGAATAGGCCGTCTTCGAACCCGAAGTCGCCGCTGACAATGAACGACGCGTTGGTATGCGCCCGCACGTAGTCGGCGTGGTGCAGGTCGTTGGCCAGCATGTGTCGGATCAGTCCGCCGAGAATGGCAATGTCGGAACCAGGCCGGATCTGCAGATGCTTGTCGGCGACCGCTGACGTCCGCGTATACCGCGGGTCGATCGTCACGAGCGTCGCACCGTTTTCGTCGCGCGCTTCAAGTGCCCACTTGAATCCGCACGGATGATTCTCAGCCGGGTTGGCCCCCATCACCAGAACAACATCGGCGTTCTTGATGTCCTTCCAGTGGTTGGTCATCGCACCTCGACCGAACGTGGCGGCCAGACTGGCCACCGTGGGGCTGTGTCATATTCGAGCCTGATGGTCTATATAGGTCAGCCCCATCGCGCGCATCGTCTTCGTGATCAGATACGCGTCTTCGTTGGCCACCGTCGCGCTGCCCACCCAGGCAACACCGTTGGTGCGATTGACCGTCCGGCCCTGCGTATCCTGCTCAATGAACGTGTTGTCGCGCGACTCCTTGAATTTTCGCGCGAACCACTCCATCGCAAAGTCCCAATCGACCTCGCGCCACTCGCTTGAGCCCGCCTCGCGATACATCGGACTCTTGCGCAGGCGCGGACTGATCGCCAACTGCATCTGCGACGCGCCCTTCGGGCACAGCGTCCCACCGTTGATCGGGCTGTCGGGATCGCCCTCGACATGGATGATGGTGTTGGTGGTGTTGAGTCCACCGCTGCCGTGCACGTAGGCAATCGTGCCGCAGCCAACCGCGCAATACGGACAGACCGTCTTGTACTCGCGCGCGTTGCGAATCTTGAGCTGCCGAACCGCCGCATAGGCCGGCCGCAGGTCGAAGCCGAGCGCGCTGATACCGACGCCTCCCGCGACCGAGGCTTTCAGAAACGTGCGCCGAGACATCGACATAATGGCGCCTACAGTAGCACACGGCAGTGGGGCACGCCACGAGATCCATCGGGCCGGTTTCAGTGGGAATTGTCCGGGAATTCGGATAGGGGCGTCGCACCGCTCGGAGCGTACTGCGGCGCACCGCGGCGCGCCGGAACCAGCCGGGCCGACCGCCGCTTAGCGCACGCTCGCCCGCACGAGCCGGTCGGCGTAGACGATCTTCCTGGCGACGTCCAGGCCCGAGATCACCTTGCCGATGACCGGATGTTTGCCGTCGAGCTGAGGCTGCGCCGTCAGGCAGATGAAGAACTGACTATCTACCGTGCTCGCGTCGCCCAGGTGCGCCAGCGAGACCGCGCCGGCCACATGATTCCGGCTTCCCTCAAGCTCCGACACGCCCACCTGAGTTCCGCTGGAGTAACTACCCCAGTACTGCTGCCTGGTGAAGTCCCGCGTTGTCGCATCGCCGATCTGGATCACGAAGTCCGCAACAACTCGGTGGAAGCGGAGTCCTCTATAGAAGTTCTTCTCCACGAGCGCCACGATGTGCGCGACCGCCTTGGGGGCGGTGTCGGGATACGTCTCGAACTCGATGACGCCCTTCGACGTTTCGAGCACGATGACGGGGGCTGTCGCCGGAGCCGACGCCGCGCCGCCCGTCTGACCGTGCAGAGGCAACTGGAGCGCGGCGCACGCCAGCAGCACGCTAGTAAGTATCGTCAGTCGTCTCATCAATCGGCCCTACGGCAGGTCGGAATTCTATCGCGATCCGCGTTCCGCCACGGTGAGCATCTCTCGCAGAAGAGTCGCCACGCTCCTCGGTCCGGCTTGCGCAGGCACCCCGCCTGCATCGTTGGCTCCCTACCACGTCATTTCGTGCGGGAACTCCGGCGGCGGTGCGATCTGAACGGGTTGTGCGAGTTCATAGGTGCCGGGGATCTCAATGGGCTCGGCTTTCTTCTTTATGATGGAATGTCCTTCGCACGTCAGCTCTCCGCTGGCCACGCAGGTGCCAACCGACAGTGCCCAGATCTGTCCGTCACGGATCGTCAGGACTGCGCCATCGACATCGAGCTTCATGTCAAGCTCGAAGTCGATGCGGCTCACTTGTGTGTCGCGACTCATAAAGTCGAGGTGAGGCGCGTGCGAGCTACGGATCGAGTGCTGGATGAGCTCGACGAGCATGGTCTCGTCCGGCGGGTACTGTTCCGGGTCGGCGTAGCGTCGAAGCTCCTCGCTCTTTTTCCACCCTCCGACCAGCACCTTGCCGACGTCGATCTCCAGCAGGTCCGGAAGCTTCGTGGCGATCGCCTGGAGAGTTGCGATCCAGCCCATCGTATCTGTCCGCCCGGCGAGGGTGGCGGCGAGCCCCTCGAAGCCAGGACTTGAGTCGAGTTGCGCACGCCTTGTTTCCGTGTCCGCCGCAGCGAAGATATCGCCTAGGGTGACGCTACTCATGAGCTCTCCGTTCAGAGGCGATCAGATCGCCGTTGGCGTGGACTTCTTGGGTGCCGGCATCGGCGACGGCCCTGAGTCGAAGCTCGAGCCGCGTGAGCGCCTGCGCCGGCTCCTCCATGCGCTGGGTTCCATCGTCGTCCTCGGGCCGGATGCGTAGCTGGGGCAGCTCGGCCAGATCGCTGGTCTCGCTCGGGGGGCTCGGGCGCTCGTCAGGGGGCGCGGATTCGTCTCGACGCGCTTTCCGCACACGCAACAGCACCACCATGCCGAACAGCAACAAGAGGGTGCCCGGCACCATCCAGACAGTCCGCGGCCGCGCTACCTGTAGAGCAATCGGCGTGTAGAACACAACTTGAGCGTTTACCGCCTGTCCCTGTGCCAGCACCGTGCCGCCCGCCTGCAGCGAGAGCTGCTCGGTAAGCACACCCACGATCAGACCGACATCGACGATGGCGGCGACGGCCTCGGCATCGCTCAGGCCGACGACGTTCGGCACGGTGATCATTTCCGGCGTCGCAATCACCAGGTTGATCGGCGTACCGACTGCCGCGACGGTTCCCGCCTGGCGGCTCTGCTGGAGAACGGTGTTCTCCGCTTCGATGCGGGTCTCCATTAACTCCACCTCACTACCCACCCCGAGCCGCGCGATCACCAGATCTCGCGTCGCCGCTTCTACGGAGAGCCCGACGACGTTCGGGACCGCCACGGTCTCGACAACCGCGATGAGCATGGGGATCGGTGTGCCGATCTCCACGCGACTACCCGGATTGAGCGACTGGGCCAGCACGGTTCCGGGCTGCGCTGCCGACTCCTGATGCTGGATATCGCCGGCGACTAACTCACTGACCTCGAGCAGCCTCGTGGCCTCGCTCTCGCTCCGGCCAACCACGTCTGGAACAATTACGGTGACTGGCCGAGCGACTGTCACGTCGACGCTACGCCCGATCTCGACGCGGGTGCCCTCCGGGATCGATTGGACCAGCACCGTCCCTGGCGGTGATCGCGACTCGCGGCTCGTCGAGTCCCCCGCCAGCAGCTCGGCCGTGTCGAGCACGCTCATGGCCTCGCCCTCGTCCTGGCCGACGAGGTCTGGAACGAGTACGGTCACTAGCTGGGCGACGGTCATCTCGACGTCACGCCCGATCTCGACCCGGGTGCCCTCCTGGATCGATTGAACCAGCACCGTCCCTGGCGGCAATCGCGACTCGCGGCTCGTCGCGCTGCCGGCCACGAGCTCGGCACCGGCAAGGAGCACTCGGGCCTCCGCCTCAGTACGTCCCAACAGACCAGGCACGAGCACGGTGATCGGAGTGGAGACCACCAAATCGACGTCGCTACCGATATCGGCTCGACTGCCTCCTGCTGGCGCCTGGGAGAGCACGGTTCCAGGTGGCTGCCGTGACTCCCGGGGCGTGACAATCCCGAGGCCCAGCTCCGCAACCTGGAGGTCGCCGCGCGCCGCGTCCGGCGTGCGACCGACCAGATCCGGCACAGAGACCGTCATCAGCGTCGCCACCGTGAAGTCCACCTCTGCCCCGACCTCAAGCCGCGTGCCGCGGACCGGTGTTTGTGACAGAACGGTGTCCGGTTGCGCGCGTGATTCGACCGCCTCTACGGTGCGGACGCGCAGCTCGGCGCGATCGAGGAGCTGCCGTGCCTCCGACTCCAAATAACCCACGATGTCCGGTATCGCGACGGTCCTCGGGATAGCGACCGTGAGGTTGATTGCAGTGCCGGCGACCACCACTGTGCCGGGGCCGGGCTGCTGCCCCAGCACGGTGCCCTCCGTCTCCTGCGCCTCCTGCCGTCTGACCGACCCCTCTGAGAGCGGCAACCTCGCGACGATCGCGCGAGCCTCCGCCAAGCTGCGCCCAACGAAATCGGGAACCGACAGCGTTGTGGACTCGGCCTCGGACCCGGCCAAGACGAACGACACCGCGGAGCCTGCGCGCACGGTGCTGTAGGCTCGTGGCGTCTGCGTGATGACGGTGCCGGGTGTCGCAGGCGATAGGCGCATCGTGACCGTGCCCACTTCGAGACCGGCGCGGTCGAGCAGTTGGAGAGCCGCGCTCTCAGTGCGCCCCAGCAAGTCCGGCACATCCCTGAGCGGCTGTGCCGGAGGCTGCTGGCCAGGGGATTGTTGTTGAAAAGCGAGAGGGGTGACCAGGCTGGCCATGCGCGCGGCAGCGAGTGCCTGAGAGCCGGCGAGAGGCAGATCTACGGCAGTGAGCGACGGGAGTAGCAGTGCGGCGACGACCAGCAGCCGCGCACCAAATCTTCGAGGACGATGTCGGCCCGCCTGTTTCACAGATCTTGCTCGACTCACTGCGCTGTCCTTCCCGGGGCGTTTGCCAGCGCCCATCGACCGCGAGAGAACCGGATGCCAGCGTATTGACTTTCGGTATCTGGCGCAAGGGATAGGCCCTGAAAACACCCCAGGTTGCTGCGACGCGGAGGCCTGCCGGCCATCGTGCATAATGGGCGCTTCGGCGACATTGCCAAGTCGACGCCAAGTCGACATCGCCAACCCGAGAGACCCAGGAGATCAGACGTATGCATACGCGTATTGCGACGCTCGCCGTCCTTGCCCTTGGTATCGCGTTGCCGGCACTCGCCGCCGACCCGCTGCCGCTCGCGACGCCGGAATCGGTCGGCATGTCGTCGGAACGCCTCGCGCGCCTCGGCGAGGTATTGCGCGCCGATGTGGAGAACGACCGCCTTCCGGGCGCCGTGATCGCGATTGCCCGCCGGGGCAAGCTCGTCCACTTCGAAGCCATCGGCTACCGCGACAAGGCTGCCGGAGCGCCAATGACGAACGATGCGATCTTCGGCATCGCCTCGATGACCAAACCCATGGTCACGGCCGGCGCGCGCATGCTCTACGAGCAGGGCCGGCTCCTCATGAACGACCCGATCTCCAAGTACTTCCCGCAGTTCGCCGACACCCAGGTGGCCGTGATGTCCGAGGACGGCCAGCGGATTCTCGACACGGTAGCGGTCGACCGGCCGATCACCGTGCAGGATCTCATGCGCCACACGTCGGGGATCATCTACGGCAACCGCGGGACGACGGCGGTGCACAAAGCGTCGACCCAGGCGCTGGGTCGGCCGCAGGCAACCCTAAGCGGACCGGAGTTTATCGACGCTCTGGCTTCAGTCCCCCTGCTCTATCAACCCGGGACCGTCTGGGATTACGGCTATTCCATCGACGTGGTGGGACAGCTCATCGAGCACCTGTCGGGACAGACCCTTGGCGAGTATCTGAAGGCCAACCTGTTTGACCCGCTCGGCATGGTCGACACCGGGTTTCTCCTTCCCGACCAAGACCAGGATCGGTACGCGCAGGTTCTGCCCGAGGACCCGCTCAGCGGTCGACCACAATCGACCCGAGATGCAACCACACCGCTGACATTCGAGTGCGGCGGCGGCTGCGCGATATCCACGGCCAGCGACTACCTGCGCTTCGCGTTGATGCTGCTCAACGACGGCGCGTTGGGTGACACGTGCGTGTTGGGCCGCAAGACCGTGGAGTACATGCTCTCAAACCATCTGGGTCCAGACGTGGAGAATCTGATCGCCGCCGCCGATCCGACGCGGGCCGACTACTCAAGATGCTGCGTGCTACGGACGTCTATGTGCTCGCACGCGGTGCTATTGAGCAGTACTACCCAGAGACCATCACGGGGCCGGACAAGCCATCGCGAGCACAGGACTTCTGCTCAAAGGTCGCCACACGCGACGCGATTCTTGCCTGTTGCGACGAGCAAATGGTCGACCGTGATGGGACGCCGACACCTGTCAAAGAGCTTGATCTCATCTGCCGAGGTGTCTTTGAGGGTTCTCCACGTTGAGAATGCAGCGTCAATCGCCACCTAACGACAGACTGCAGCCGGGCCTAGCGTTACCTAACTAGTTTTTCGCTAATTTTTCAGAAGCCCGCTCATGTAGGCTACCGCCCGGCAAGGTGCCGGCGCGCGCTTCGAGCGCGCTGGCTGCCAGAGCTAAGGTTGGCTCACTTCCCGTCGACGGCCGCCGATAGGGCCACGATCTCCTGGTCATTGCGCACGTAGATGTGCCGGTTGGCGTAGGCCGGATGCGTCCAGTTGACGGTCTCCAACTCGCGGCGGTTTCCTGGTGGCGACGTCGGGTCGATGAGATGAGTGCGGCTGATCTCTTCGAAGCCATCGCCAGATAGACGTGCCATGATCAGCTCACCCCGATCGTTGTTGATAAACACCCGGTCGCCGTGCTGGACCATGAGTCCCGACGCCCAGCGCGCTCGCTCGACTGTCACCTCCTGCGTTTCCCACACACGCTCGCCGGTGGCCGCACTCAGCGCGCGAAACTCGCCAAAGCTGCCGATGCCGTACACGAAGTCTCCCTGGATGATGGGCGTGTTGACTGTCGAGTGGATCGTGTCGGTATTGATCTCGCTGTCACTTTTCCCCTTCCAGAGGAGCCGCGCCGTCGGGGTGTTCTCATCGAGTTCCACCATCAACATCCCGTTGTAAAAGGACGTCACCGCGAGGCGCCGGCCGCTCAGGACGGGCGTTGAGATGCTCATACCCAGGTTAGTCCGCCACGGCTCTTCCCAGTACACATCGCCGGTGGCCGGATCCAGCGAGCTCAGCGCCGCCGGGTGCCAGATGATGAGCTGTCGGACCCCACCCACGGTGAAGATGATCGGCTGCGAGTAGCCCGGCTCCGACGTTGATGGGAGCGCGCGCCACATCTCCGTCCCCGTCATCTTGTCGAACGCCACGACCTTGGCATCGTCGGCCCCGCCAACCAACGCGATCAGCAGGTTGCCGTCCACCAGCGGCGCTCCGGAAAAGCCCCACGGTGGGACGTCCGCACCGTAGTCCTCGACGTAGTCTTTTTCCCAGATGACCCGTCCGGTTGCGACATCGAGACACACTAGGTTGCCCATTGCACCGAGCACGTACACGCGGTCGCCGTCAACGGTGGGAGTCGCCCGAGGTCCGATCGCCCAGTTGAAGGCCAGCGCGCCATAGCCTGTGAGCCATTGGTGCGTCCACAACACCTCACCGGTCGCCTCGTCGAGCGCATGCGCGCGCTCCATGCCCGAGAACCGATTGAGCGCGCCCGCCAGGACACCGGCATCCGTCGGCGGCGCCTCACCTGGTTCGATCGGATCGAAATCGGTCACAAACACCCGGCCATTGGCCACCGCCGGTCCGGAAAACCCAGCCTTGATCGGCGTGCGCCACAGCACCGGTAAACCGTCGGCCGGGAACGTCTCGACGATGCCTGCCTCGTCCCAGACGCCGAGCCGACCCTTTCCACGAAACTCCGGCCAGTCGGTCGCCTCGATGCCCGCGCCCGCCGCGGTGAGGCACACCAGGATCAATCCCAGGATTTTCTTCATGCCGGTCCTCTTCCTACACGATGTGGTCGACTCACGCGTGACAGCCTGGCATCCCGGCGCCCTCGCCGGTCAGCGTGCATGTCGGAGCCTTCTGTATGTATTTCAAGTGGCCGCCGCCTAGCAGGCCGTGGTGAAAGTCCGCCTGCATTCGACGAGCGAGGCGCTTCGCGTGCAAGGCGCAACGACTGAGAATACCGCCTGTATTTGAAGGAGGAGCAACGCAGGACGCGAGGATGCATCGTTCGTCGAATGCAGGCGGACTTTCACCATGGGCTGCTAGGGCGCCAGGAACTCGGTCAGCTCGATATAGGTGCCCCACGGGTCGGTCAGATACGCGATGGCCAGCTTCTCAAATCCCGGGACGAGTCCGTAGGGGCGATCGAATGTGAGTCCTGCCGCCTCGAGCTTCTCGCAGAACGCTTCGAGGTCGCGAACCTCGAATCCGATGTGATCGAG
>Ga0209403_10004341_pt1 | contig 15499 bp, 13 predicted proteins | sample ArcticOcean_MG_C_8_FD_187440 | JGI IMG/M metagenome (GOLD analysis project Ga0209403, IMG submission 187440) | Marine microbial communities from western Arctic Ocean - ArcticOcean_MG_CB11_86 (SPAdes) (version 2) | ecosystem: Environmental > Aquatic > Marine > Oceanic | place: Arctic Ocean... | reverse complement strand
CGCGCAGGCCTATGACACGGTGATGTTGCTGGACAATGCCATCCGCAAGGCGGGCGGCGTTTCCGATCGGGACAAACTGCGGACCGCCATGCGGGCCGGTGATTTCCCGACGACGCGCGGCACCTTCAAATTCAACAACAACCATTTCCCCATACAGAACATCTATTTGCGGGAAGCCGTGAAGGAAGCCGACGGCAGCTATGTTACGAAAACCCGTGGCGTGATCATTTCCGCCCATGGCGATTCCTATGCCAAATCCTGCGGCATGAAGTGGTAGGTAAGCCGACAGCTTGCAAAACGGGGGAGCCCTTAGATCAGATCAAGACCGTCGGATCGCTATATCGATCCGACGGTTTTGTATATTTGATATAAGGGCATTCCCGTTTTGTATCTGATCTTGCAGCACCGGCCGTAAGGCGCGCGTAATGGATCCGCTGCTGTTATTAGAGCAGGCCTTCAACGGTTTTCAGTTTGGCGTCATGCTGTTTCTGATCGCCGCCGGCCTCACCCTGGTCTTCGGCATCATGGATTTGGTCAATCTGGCCCATGGCAGTCTAGTCATGATCGGCGCCTATCTGGCGACAACCTTGGTAGCCTGGACCGATTCATTTGTGCTGGGCATGTTCCTGGCCCTGCCGGCGACCTTCGCCGTTGGCGCCCTAGTGGAAATCGTCGCCCTGCGTACCCTCTACCGTCGCGACCACCTGGACCAGGTCCTGGCCACGTTCGGCCTGATCCTGTTTTTCAACGAAGTGGTGCGCATCGTCTGGGGACCCATATCGCTGTATTCCGGGCTGCCGGATTATCTTTCCGGTCATCTCGAAATCATCCCCGGCGCACCCTATCCGGTGTTTCGCCTGCTGATCATCGCCGTCGGCCTGGCCGTCGCCGGCGTTATTTATCTCATCGTGGCGCATACCCGCCTTGGGATGCTAATCCGGGCCGGCGCCTCGAACAACGAGATGGTGGGCGCCTTGGGCGTGAATATAAAATCCCTGTTCACCTTTGTCTTTGCCTTGGGCGCCGTCTTCGCCGGACTGGCCGGCATGATGTTGGGGCCTTTGACCAGCGTCGAGCCGGGCATGGGGGAGCCCCTGCTGATCTTAGCCTTCGTGGTCATCATCATCGGCGGTATCGGCTCCATCCGCGGGGCCTTCATCGCGGCAATAGCCGTGGGCATGGTCGATACGGTGGGCCGGGTTTTCCTGCCCGGGCTGCTTCGCGAATTTGTCTCGGACGCGGCAGCGGATACTGCCGGACCCGCCCTGGCCTCCATGCTGATCTATATCCTGATGGCCACCATCCTGTTGGTACGTCCGCAGGGCCTGTTTCCAGCCAGGACCGGATAAGCCATGAAAAAACAGCAGATATGGCTAAGCCTGATTGCCCTGGCCCTGTTCGCTGTGGTGCCGCCGTTAACGGCCATATTCGATCAGCCCTTCTATATAGACATGCTGGCCCGCATCATGATCCTGGCCATCGCCGCCGTCAGCCTGGATTTCATTCTGGGCTATGGCGGCATGATCAGTTTCGGACACGCCGCTTATATGGGAATTGGCGCCTATTCGGTTGGCATTCTCAGCTACTACGGCATCGACAACGGCTTCATCCAGTTTCCCCTGGCCATGGCCGCTGCGGCCCTGGCTGGCGTGATCTTCGGCGCCATGAGTTTGCGCACTTCCGGGGTTTATTTCATCATGATTACCCTGGCCTTTGCCCAAATGCTGTATTTCCTGGGCATCAGCCTGGAGGAATTCGGCGGCGACGACGGCATGGTATCCGCGCGCAGTGAATTCGCCGGGCTGATAGATCTGTATGATGCCAACCAGTTTTACTATCTGACCCTGGCTTGTCTGAGCGGAACCCTGTTCATCCTGCATCGTCTGGTACAATCACGCTTTGGCGTGGTCATCCGGGCGAGCCGGACCAACGAGGCGCGCACGCAGGCCATTGGCTTCCCGACCTACCGTTACAAACTTGCCGGCTTCACCATCGCGGGCAGCCTGTGTGGCCTTTCGGGTGCCCTGTTCGCCAACTTGAACGAATTCGTCTCGCCGGATGTGATGCATTGGACCCATTCGGGCGAAATTATGATCATGGTCATCATGGGCGGCATGGGTACCTTGATTGGGCCAGTGCTGGGGGCTACCGGGTTCTTATTGCTGCAAGAATACCTGCCAGAATGGATGGAAATGTTCATGACCAACGCGGGTGAACACTGGGCCATCATCATGGGGCCGGTCCTGATTGCCATCGTGCTATTTGGCCGGGGCGGCCTTCATGCGCTGTTCGCCAGAAAATGGTTTGCTGGGGGAAGGGGTCATGGCTGAGCCGACCCTGCGCATCGAAGGCCTATGCAAGAATTTTGGCAGCCTGATTGCCACAGATAATCTGCACCTGAACATCATGGCAGGGGACATCCACGCCATCATCGGCCCCAATGGCGCCGGCAAGACCACGCTGATCGCGCAATTGTCGGGTGAACTGCGCCCCGACAGGGGACAGATCTATTTCGCCGGGCGCAACATCACCCGGCTTTCCGTGCCCTCCCGTGTGGCCCTGGGCCTGGCCAGGTCATTCCAGATCACCTCAATCTTCCCAAATTTTACCACTCTGGACAATGTTGCCCTAGCCGTCCAGGCCCACACCGGCCATTCCTTTCATTTCTGGCGCCGGGCCTATGAAGACCCCACTCTCCGCCTGCCAGCCCTTGCGCTTCTGGAGCGCATCGGCCTGGGCGCCAGGGCCCATGAGCCGGCCGCCAACCTCAGCCATGGTGAGCAGCGGCAGTTGGAAATCGCCATGACTTTGGCGACGGAACCCAGCCTGCTCTTGCTGGACGAACCCATGGCAGGCATGGGACGGGATGAATCCGCCCGCATGGTGGAACTATTGCAGAGTTTGAAAGGGCGGCACACCATCGTCCTAATCGAACATGACATGGACGCGGTTTTCGCGCTGGCCGACCGCATCACCGTCCTGGTCTATGGCCGGGCCATCGCCACCGGCCGGCCAGAGGAGATCCGGGCCAATGAAGCGGTTCGCGCGGCCTATCTGGGCACGGAAGCAGCGGATGCTTGAATTGACCGGCATCGATGCCTTCTACGGGCAAAGCCAGGCATTATTCGGGATGAGCCTGTCCGTGCGGGCGGGTCAGGTGGTCAGCCTGATGGGCCGCAACGGCATGGGCAAGACCACCACCATCCGCGCCATCATGGGCCTGATCCAGCCGCTCGGCGGTAGTTTGCAATTTCAACAACGGAACCTGGTTGGGCTGGCGCCTTATCGCATTGCCCAACTCGGCCTGGGCCTGGTGCCGGAGGGGCGGCAAATCTTCCCAAATCTGACGGTGCGGGAAAATCTGGTCGCCACTGCCCGCCCGGGTGATGGCGCCCTGGAAGGGTGGAACCTGGCACGGGCCTATGCGCTATTTCCCCGTCTGCGGGAGCGCCAGGCCAGCATGGGCGATCAACTTTCGGGCGGCGAGCAACAAATGCTGGCCATAGGCCGGGCCTTAATGACCAATCCTAAACTATTATTGCTTGATGAGGCCACCGAAGGGCTTGCCCCCTTGATCCGGGCGGAAATATGGTCTTGTCTGGCGGACCTGAAAGCGGCGGGCCAGGCCATTCTAGTGATCGATAAGAATGTCGAGGCCTTGACGAAAATCTGCGACCGTCATTTTATTGTCGAGAAAGGCCGTCTGGCATGGAGTGGCAATTCCGCTGAACTACGCGCTAATCCGGATGTCCAACATCAATACCTTGGAGTTTAAAAACTACCCATGACCGACAGCCCCCTAAACGAGACCGAACTGGCCGCCTTGCGCGCCTGGGATACACCGACCATCTGCAACGCCTTGGAAGTCACCTCGCCGGAACGCCGGGCCATTGGCTTCACGGTGGAACCCCTAGTCTGCGCCTTCCCCGAACTGCCGCCCATGGTCGGCTACGCCCGCACCGCCAATATCCGCGCGGTGGAGCCGAGCTCCCGGCCCGCGAAGGAGATGTCGGAGCAACGCCTGAACTATTACCGCTATATCGCCGAAGGCATCGGCCCGACTATTTCGGTCATTCAGGACATGGATGGCCCGCGCCGAGGCTATGGCGCCTTTTGGGGCGAGGTCAATTCAACCATCCACCACTCCCTGGGCTGCTTGGGCACCATTACCGATGGCTCCGTCCGTGACCTTGACGCCGTGGCGCCGGGCTTTCAGTTCATCGCCGATCGGATCGGGCCGTCTCATGCCCATGTGCATCTGCAAGACTTCGGCAAAACCGTGAACGTCGCCGGCATGACCGTCAGCTCCGGCGATCTGATCCATGCCGACCGCCACGGCGCCGTGGTCATCCCCCACTCCGTGGCCCGTCAGGTAGTGGACGCCTGCAAGCTTCTGGGACGACGTGAGGCGGTGATATTAGAGGCCTGCCGCCAACCGGGCTTCGATGTTGAAGCCCTGGGCCGCGCCATGGCCGGCTCCGCCGAAATTCATTAAGCGGCAAAAATGAATGGCCCCTCCGCCAACCTGCGGAGGGGCCCTTTTGCCGAAAATTAGATTTAGCTGGCTTACAGGTCGGCGAAGCTTTTACCTTCGGCGACTAATTTTTCCAGCAATGGCGCCGGCCGCCAGCGTTCGCCGAATTCGGCGTGGAAACGTTTCAGATCGACCAGGACGTTTTCCAGGCCAATTGAATCCGCCCAATGCATCGGGCCACCGCGATAGGCTGGGAAGCCATAGCCGTTGATATAGATGATATCTATATCCGAGGGCCGCATGGCCATGCCTTCGTCTAAAATCTGCGCCCCGATGTTGATCAGGGGATACAGGCTGCGTTTGACCGTGTCTTCGTCGGAAATATCCTGCCGCTTGATATTCTTTTCCTTGGAGACATGCTCGATTATCTCCTGCACCTCTGCGTTGGGCACCGGCGTGCGGTCGCCTTCCCTGTAGTCGTAGTAGCCGCCGGAGGTCTTTTGCCCAAAGCGCCCCAGCTCGCAAATACGGTCGGGGATGGTGCCGCCATATTCCTCGTTGGTGGGGCGGGCGGCGGTGCGCCCTTTGCGAACCAGCCAGCCCACGTCCAGGCCGGCCATGTCGCCCATGGCGAAGGGCCCCATGGGCAAACCGAAATCGAAAATCGCCTTGTCAACCTGTTGCGGTAAGGCTCCATTTTCCAGTAAAAACGTGCCTTCGCCGGTATAGCCGTGCAGCATGCGGTTGCCGACAAAGCCAAAGCAATTGCCCACTAGAACGGAAATCTTACCGACCTTGCGGCCAATGCCCATGGCGGTGGCGATGGTTTCGGGCGAGGACTTGGCGCCACGCACCACTTCCAACAGGCGCATGACGTTGGCAGGCGAGAAAAAGTGCATGCCGATTACACTTTCGGGCCGCTTGGTGGCCGAGGCGATCTCGTCGATGCTGAGGGTAGAGGTGTTGGAGGCCAGGACGGCGCCGGGTTTCATCACCCCGTCCAGCTTGGCAAAGATTTCTTTTTTCAACTCCATCTTCTCGAACACCGCTTCGATAACCAGATCCGCCTCGCCAATTTCGGCGAAATTGGTCGTGGTGGAAAACAGCGCCATGCGCTGGTCCATTTTCTCCTGGGACAGCCGGCCCTTGCTCACCGTGTTCTGGTAATTGCGCTCGATAGTGGCCATGCCCTTGTCCAGATTTTCCTGGGCTACTTCCAGCATCATCACCGGAATGCCGGCATTGACGAAGTTCATGGCGATGCCGCCACCCATTGTGCCGGCGCCGATCATGGCGACCTTCTTGATATCCTTGATAGGCGTATCTTTGGGCACGTCGGGGATCTTCGCCACTTCACGCTCGGCGAAGAAAACGTGGCGCTGGGCCGCAGATTCAGGCGAGGTCATGCATTCCATGAACAATTCACGCTCCCGCACGACGCCGTCGTCGAAGGGTAAGGTCGCCGCCGCCTCGACACAATCGATGCATTTCCAGGGCGCGAGGAAGCCCCGGAATTTCCGCGCATTAGCCTTGCGGAAGCCATCGAACAATCCGGTCTCGGCCGCACACGGTATATCGCGGATCTTGCGCAGGGGCGCATTGTCCACCACCAGCTTTTCGGCGAACGCCACCGCGCCGGCCAGCAGATCATCGCCAACCTCGTCTATGATGCCCAGTTCCTTGGCTTGTGGCGCCGGTACGAAATCGCCCGAGGTGATCAGGTCCAGGGCCTTGGCCGCGCCCACCAGACGGGGCAGCCGTTGTGTGCCACCGGCGCCCGGCAACAGGCCCAATTTCACTTCCGGCAGGCCCACCAGGGCCGAGGGTACGGCGAAGCGGTAATGACAACACAGCGCGGTTTCCAAGCCGCCGCCAAGAGCGGTGCCGTGGATCGCCGCGATGATCAATTTGGAGCTGTTCTCCATGCCCACCAGAACCTCGTGAAACGGCTTGCCCTTAGGCGGCTGGCCAAACTCGCGGATATCGGCACCGGCAATGAAAGTGCGGCCACCACCGAGGAGAACCATGGCCTTAACCTCCGGGTCCGCCTGGCCCTTATCAAAGGCTTCGCCCAGGCCATTACGCACGGCGGCACTAAGCGCGTTAACCGGCGGGCTGTTGACCGTGATGATGCCGATGGCGCCCTGTTTGGTGAAATCAACCGCATCTGACATGCTCAAATTCTCCCATTTATCGACCGGACCAGCAGTGGGCGCGGACCATCTTGCAAATTTATTGTTGCCTGTTTCATAGCACGAATCTGCTGCCCGGAAAGCGGATTTCCCGGCGTATTTTTGCTTGGCCATGACAGGATATCTTCGCGAAACGTCTGGTCAGCGGCCTGAACAATACCCTTGCAGCAACGGGGCGCGGATAGCCGCTCCTGATCGATGTGATAACATGCGCAGCCATTAACAACCCGACCGGACCCCACGACTAGCACCGCAATGGATACTCCCCACGAAACCTCGCTGCTGGCCAAGGCGCTGTGGTCCGCCGGCATCGTCATGGGCCTGGCGTTCGTCGCTGAACGGATCGGCACGCGCATCGCCGGCCTACTTGCGGGCGCGCCATTGAGCGCGGTGCTGATATTTTTCTTCGTGGGCCGGGACATGGGCATCGCCTATATCGTCGACAGCGTGCCCCACGGCATCGCCTCGTTCTCGGGCACCTTGGTCTTTGTCCTGGTCTATTATTGGACCTCGTCCCGGCTGGCGCGGTTCCCGGCTTTGGGCGGCGCGATGGCCGCTATTGCCGCCTATCTAGGTATTGCCTCGGTGCTAGCTACCATTCCCTTCACCCTGGCCAGCGGGACCGCCCTGACGGTCTTTGTTATCGCCCTGTCCCACTGGCTGTTGCGCAAGATAGACTTTGCCGCATTGGTGCGCCCCATCAGCTACACCGCGCACCTATTGCTCCTGCGGGGCGGCGTCGCCGCGGCCCTGATCATCACCGTCATCATGCTGGCAGAAATCCTCGGGCCGCGCTGGACTGGCCTACTGGTGGGCTTTCCCACCACCTTGCTGCCGACCCTGCTGATTATCCATTTCACCCATGGCACCGCCGCTACCCACGCCATGATCCGCAATTTCCCCATTGGCATGGGCTCCATCATCCTCTACATCCTCAGCGTCCCCCACAGCTTTACCCTATGGGGCGTGTACGGCGGTACGGCGGCATCCCTGGCCGTAGCCTTCACATATCTGTCAGTCATCATGTTTTTTGGACAGCGTTGGCTATCGCCCACCGCACAGCCGGGGGGCGGCCAGCATGAGGCCGCCGAAGAATTCGGCAACGCCGACCAACACCGCGAATAAGGCGCCAGGTTCGAAGCCGATGCTGGCCAATATCAGGCCGGTTCCTTCTATCCCGTAGCCGCCGAACCAGCCGAAGAGCTTCTGCGCGCTACGGGGGACAAGCAACAAGCCGGCGGCGATACGGATCAGCGGCTCGGCGAAGGACGTAAGCTATTCGTATACGTTGCTCAGCGCGGGAACGACCGAGCGAATGGTAACGGTGGGGGTGGCCATCTTATCTTCACCTTCTTCTCTCGATTGACATGCTGTCTCATCGTCTTGGATAGAAGGCAGGACTGAATTCACCACGCACAATCCGTTGAATAGGAAACAAATTGTCCATGAATAGAGAACCATGGAGCTAGCCCGGTTTTGACAGACACCTTGGAAAGGGGACATGCGGTGACAGACCTCTAATAGCTCTTTAAGCTGGCGTTTTCGCACGCGGCCGTTCACGACAGTGGCCGCGGCAGGGTAATACCTTGACGGGAGATAGAACTTTGGCAGATTCATTTGACTATGTGATTATTGGCGCCGGCTCGGCCGGGTGCATTTTGGCCAACCGCCTGACCGCCGATGGCAAGCACACGGTCTGTATATTGGAGGCCGGGCCGCCGGACTGGAACCCCTATCTGCATATTCCCGCCGGCTTTATCAAAACCCTGACCAACCCGAACGTGAACTGGCTGTACGAGGCGGAACCCAGCCATTGGACCGGCGGCCGGGCCATCGGTGTGCCGCGCGGCAAGACCCTGGGCGGTTCCAGCTCCATCAACGGCCATATTTATAACCGCGGCCAGCGCATGGATTTCGATGGCTGGTCCCAGCGAGGCAACCAGGGTTGGGGCTATGCCGACGCCCTGCCCTATTTCCGCCGTTGCGAGCGGCGCATCGGCGGCGAGGACGACGAGTTCCGGGGCCGCGAGGGCAATCTGCAGGTGACCGACCTGAACTACAGCCACCCTCTGTGCGAGGCCTTCATGGAAGGTGCCGGAGAGATCGACATCCCGCGCAATGCGGATTACAACGGCGCAAAACAGGAGGGTATCTCCTACGTCCAGCGCACCGCCTATCGCCGCCGCCGGGTCAGCACGGCGCGGGCCTTTCTCAACCCGGCAAAATCGCGGCCAAACCTGACCGTGCGCACCAACGCGCACGCCACCTGCATCCTGCTAGAGGGCAAGCGTGCCGTCGGCGTGACCTATGCCAAGGGCGGGCGCGGTGGCAAGATCACGGAGGTGCGGGCCAACCGCGAAGTAATCCTGAGCGGCGGCACAATCAATTCGCCGCAGTTGTTGCAGCTATCTGGCATCGGCCCGGGAGGCCTGTTGCAATCGCTTGGCATCGAGATGAGGCATGAACTGGCCGGCGTTGGCGAGAACCTGCGCGACCACTACGCGCCCCGCTTCACCGTGCGGGTAAAGAACGCCGAAACCATCAACGAACGCGCCCGCGGCCTCAATATGGTGGGCGAGGCCATCAAATATGTCATCGGCGCCAAGAGTATCGTCAATCTAAGCCCCTCCATGGTCTATGGTTTCTGGCATTCCGACCCAGGCGCGCGGAGCAACGACCTGCAGTTCATCTTCACCCCGGCCAGTTATAAAGAAGGGGTACATGGGCTGCTGGACGATCAACCGGGCTTCACTGTTGCCTGCTGGCAGCATCGCCCGGAAAGCACCGGCTGGGTCCGCGCGCGCACCGCCGATCCGTTCGACAAACCGCTGATCCAGCCGAATTATCTGGCCGATGAAGAGGACCGCCGGGTGACGATCTGTGCCATGCGGCTGGCCCGCCAGCTGATAAATACCGCGGCCATGAAGCCCTATTTCGATTTCGAGGTCAGCCCCGGCGATGAGGTGCAGAGCGACGCGGAACTGCTGGAGGCGGCGCGGGAATACGGCAATACCACCTTCCATGTCATGGGCACCTGCCGCATGGGACCGGAGACCGACCCGACGGCGGTGGTTGACGATCAGCTTCGCGTCCGCGGCCTGGAAAGGCTCCGCGTGATCGATGCGTCGATCATGCCAACCATGCTCTCGGCCAATCTCAACGCCGGCACCATGATGATTGCCGAAAAAGCCTCGGACATGGTCCTGGGCAAACCGGCGCTGGAGCCCATCATCGTACCGGAATAGCCGCCAGCGCCGGATGTTTCAGTGTATGCCTCAGGTCGTCAACCAGCCGAACTGCTGGGGCTTGCGGCCTGCTTCCGGGTGCAGGAGGACATTGACCAGGGTCGGGCCATTGTGCGCCTTGGCCTGCTCCAGGACACCGGCCAGGTCGGCCGGGTCCTCAACAAAATACCCCTTGCCGCCAAAGGCTTCCATCATCAGGTCATAACGCGCGCCGATAGTCAGAACACCGGGGGGAAGGGGTGCATCGGTGGGGAATTCCGTAATGCCCTTGCCGATGCCGCCGTTGTTCAGCACCACGATCTTAATCGGTAGATTATGGCGGCAGGCGGTCTCTATCTCCATGCCGGAAAAGCCGATGGCGGAGTCGCCGGAGACCGAAATGATCGGCCGTTCGGGATGCACCACAGCGGCCGCAATGGCGAAACCCATGCCAATGCCCATGGTGCCATAGGTGCCAGCATCTAGGCGCAATCGGGGCGAGGCGTTGGGCAGTTGGGTGCGGCCGATATCCATGGTGTTGGCGCCTTCGCCGATAATCACCGCATCCTCGGTGGCCCAGGCGCTGATATCCTTCAGGGCCCGGTAATAATTCGTCGGGGTGGAATTATCATCGATCATGGGCTGGATCGCCTTGGCGTTGGCCTCGGCCTTTTCGGCGATCGCGGCCATCCAATCGGTGCCCGAGGGATAGAACCATTGGCGGTTCTCCAGCGCCGTGTTGAGTTGCCCGACGATGGTCTTGCCGTCGCCGACCAGCGCCACCTCGGTCGGCACGTTGTTGCCGATGGCTTCCGGCGAGATATCCAGCTGCACCACGCGGACATCCTTGGAAAAGCGCGGCGACTGGCCGTAATGCATGATCCAGTTCAGTCGCGCGCCCATCAAAAAGATGACATCCGCCTCCTTCAAGGCATGGCTGCGCGCCGCGCCGACCGAGAGGGGGTGATTATCATCCAATACGCCCTTGCCCATAGGCGAGGCCAGGAAGGGAAGCTGGGTGCGTTCAATGAAGGCGCGCACCTCGTCCTCGGCCCGGCTCCAGGCCATGCCCTTGCCGACGATCACCAGCGGCCGTTCCGCGGATTCCATGGCATCCAGGGCCGCCTCGATATTTTCGGAGACCGCCTGCATGCGCGGCGGCTCGGGTATGGTCGCCATCATCTGGACTTTATCCGCGTCCACCTCGCCCTGGATGATATCATCGGGCATGTCCAGATAAACCGCCCCCGGACGCCCATAAATGGAATGGCGGACTGCCTGCTCCACATAAAACGGCACCCGGTGCACATGTTCGACTGCATGGGCAAACTTGCAGAAGGGCGAAGCGATTTGCACCTGGCGCTCTTCCTGAAAACCGCCCATGCCATTTTGATAGGTCGGCGAAGCCCCGCCGATCATGATCATCGGCCAACAATTCTGTTGTGCATTCGCCAGGCCCGCCAGGCCATGCACGACACCGGGGCCTGATACTGTGAGGCAGGCGCCGGGCCGTCCGGTCAAATAGCCCGCCGCCTGGGCCGCGTAGGAGGCCGATTGTTCATTCCGCATGCCGATATATTTGATGCCCGCTTCTTGCGCGGCGGCGGCGATGGGTTGCACGGGAAAGCCGACGATCCCGAACATATACTCCACGCCCTGTTGCTTCAGACTTCTCGCCATCAAGGTGGCGCCGGTAACCTTAGCCATTTTCATCCCCTAAATTTACATGTTGCTTTGATTTAGATAACCTTGCGCTCGCGCATATCCCTGACTTTGTCCTTGGAATAGCCGAGCCATTCGCCATAAATGGCTTCGTTGTCCGCGCCCAGCAGTGGCGAGGATTTTACCGGAACATAACTGTCCGACATCTTGATTGGCCAGCCCGCAACGTTGACATCGCCACGCTGGGGATGATCGATCTTGGTCATGATGCCTCGGGCGTGCAGGTCCGGGTCATGCATCAATTCGAGGGTGTTGAAGACCGCGCCACAGGGCACGCCGGCCCCTGCGATCGCCTGCATCACCTCTTCCTTGGTGTGCTGCATGGTCCATTCCGTAATCGCGCCGTCAACTACATTCCGGGCCACGTAACGTGCCGAGGCGTCCTGGAGGTTAGGATCGTCGATCAAATCCTCGCGTCCGATAATCCGGGCCAGGCGGCGCCAATGTTCTTCATTGGCCCGGGAGGCAAAAATAAAGCAATGGTCGTCCGCCCCGCCTGGCTTGCACGGATAAAGGCCACCGGGACTGGAACCGACGATTTCGTTGCCCGCCCGTGGCAACGGGGTATCGAAGGGCACCTGCTTGCTCATCGCCGTGCGGCAATAGTTCAACATCGCGTCGCGCATGGCGATCTGGATGTGCTGGCCGCGCCCCGTGGCATGGCGCTGAAACAGCGCGCCCAGAATACCCATGGCACACAGCATGCCGGTTCCAGTGTCGCCGATGGTGGAGCCCGGCCTGATCGGCGGGCCTCCGGCCTCGCCGTTGATCGCCATGGTGCCGCCTGTCGCCTGTGCTATCATGTCGAAGGAGAGATAGTTTGCATGCGGGCTATCCGGCGCGAAGCCCTTGATCTGGGCGAAGATCACCCGGGGGTTGATGGCGCTGAGGCGTTCATAGTCGAAACCCAGCCTGGCGAAGGTGCCGGGCGCCATGTTCTCGATTACCACATCTACGCCTTCGATGAGCTTGGCCAGCAACGCCTTACCCTCGTCTTCTTTGAGGTTGCAGGTGATGCTGCGTTTGTTGAGGTTAAAGTATAGAAAATAGTTGGCGTCCATGCCCGGTTTGTCAGAGAAGCTCCAGCGTCCTGGCTCGCCCTTTTTCGGCTCCTCCACCTTGACGACATCAGCGCCCATCCAGGCCAGGGCCTCGGTGCATGAAGGTCCGGCCTCGAACTGGGTCAGGTCGAGGATCTTGATGCCGTGCAAGGCGGGCTTGCTCTCGGATGATGCACTGCCGTTCATGGAAGTCTTCCTTCATGCTTGGGGAATCAAATCAATACCTGGTATTCTGACGAAGATTTACCGGATACTCTAAACAGACCTTTATTCTAAACCCAAGAAGCGGAACCTTACATGAGATATCTTCACACCATGGTTCGGGTCTCAAACCTCGACGAAACGTTGAATTTTTTCTGTAATCTTCTGGGCATGGTCGAAACCCGCCGCAGCGAAAGCGAGGCAGGCCGCTACACCAATATTTTCCTCGCCGCCTCCGCCGACGAGGACGCAGCCCGGGCGACTAAGGCACCAGTTGTTGAACTGACCTACAACTGGGACCCGGAAGACTATGACGGCGGGCGCAACTTCGGCCACCTAGCCTTCCAGGTCGATAACATTTACCAGACCTGCCAGACGCTAATGGACGCGGGCGTCACTATAAACCGGCCGCCCCGGGACGGCTACATGGCTTTTGTCCGCACGCCGGATAATATCTCGATCGAGCTGTTACAGGACGGCGATGCCCTGCCCGCTCAAGAGCCATGGACGTCGATGGAAAACACCGGCAAATGGTAAGCATTAATAAGGTAAGGTCGCTAAAGCGGCGTTGCTTCTTGCAGGGCCCCGGCGGTTAGCCCTTCCCGATCAACACCACATCATTGCCCGCAATGACCAGGGTCGCCGGCGAACCCATGGCCGACCAACGCCCGGCCAGCCAATGGAACGTGGGCTCGGAGAAGTAACTGATGTGGGTAGGATCATGGATGTAATGCCAGGTCTTAAACGCTGCATGGCTGCGGACCCGCTTGGTCATGATACCCAGCCAGCCGCCCGGGGCCAGGCCGGCCCACAGGCCATCCAGCACCTTGCCCGGTTCGGCCAAATGTTCGGCGACCTCGCTCAGGGTGATGAAGTCGTAAGGTGCGGACAGGACGGATTTGTCGGGGGCATAAAAAGGGTCGTAGAGGGCGACCACGTGTCCGGCTTCCTGGAACATCTTCGACAGGGTTGGGCCGGGGCCGCAGCCAAAATCGAGACCCCGGGCGTGTGGTGCCAGGCGCAGATTTAGCGGCGCGAATAGACGGCCGAGAAAGCGGCGGTAACGAGGGTCATCGGACTGGTTATCGTGCAGATCATAGTAGGCTTTTTCCGCGCCTCCCGACAAATGCTGGGCAGACGGCACGAACACAAGGTCACAGGCCCTGCAGTTCAGGTAATCGCGCGCCTTATGGGAATGGTAAGGGACGATGCGCCTACCCCTGCAAAGCGGACAGGTCTGGTTTTCAGATACGGCCATAGCCTATTATTAACCCACGCCTGGGCGGTAGACCCCAATTTTTCCGCCACTTTCCCCGGCGGCGTTAATCGTGATAAATTAACGATTGCGCAATAGCAGAAAAATGCCCGAGGTACCGGAATGTTGATTTCAACCGCCACCGCGACCGCCCTGGAACGGGAAGCGACCCACCTTGTCGATGACCAACCCTACACGGGGCGGGAGTACATCGGTTCGGCGCCAAAGCCGGGAACGGCGGATTATGGGAAGAGCGTCGCGGGCGACGATGCGCCCCAGGCTTATCTGGTGATACAACCGCCCCATTCGGTCACCCGTCCGCATTTTCATCAAACCAATCAGTTCCAGCTGTTCGTCGGCGGCGGGGGCAGTGTCGGGAAACTGCGCGCCGATCCCCTGACTGTGCAATACGCCGGCGGCAATACGCCGTACGGCCCAATCGTGGCAGAAGACGATGGCATGCACTATTTTACCCTGCGCCAGGCTTGGGATTCAGGCGCGAAGTATCTGCCTGCCGAAAGCCACATGCTGGTCAAGGGACAACAGCGGCAAGTCGTCGGCGTAAAGTCAAACTCCGGTACAGCGCCAGTTCACGATGATGATGGCGCCCTGGCCACAGAATTCCTGATCGAACCAACACCGGATGGTCTCGTCGTACAATGGCTGGCGCTGCCGGCCGGGGGCAAATCGACGTTGCCCGATGCCGCAGCGGGCGGCGGACAATATCACGTCGTCGTATCGGGCACCCTCGCGCGCGCCGGCCAGGACCTACCCGCACTGTCGGTCGAATTCGCCTCGGCGGATGAAGGCGAGGTGGAGGTCGAGGCCGGCGCCGATGGCCTGGAACTGGTACTACTGCGGTTCCCCAAGGGTTGATCTAGGACAATGCCAAATCAATGAGAATCGCGAAGCGTTTCTCATTGACTAGAAAAATTGTCCTGGCTCTAAGAATTCGAACATTCTCAGAATGAAAATGCTCGGCTTTAGGGCGCGAATTGCACCCGTTGCGGGGTTTCTGACAGGGCCTGAACGGTGCCCGCCACCAGATCGGCCATGATATCGGCGGCGGGGCGGCGGTCGGTAAGCAGGCCCGCGCCTTGACCGGCAGCGTTCATGTACAGGTCCCAGCGCCCTGCCTGCTGGGCGGCGCTCAGAAAATCCTCCATCAAGACGCGCTGGAATGGCGAGGGCAACGGCGCCAGCGCCGATTGCGCCCAGGCGTCGGTAACCACGTTGCGTTTAGCACGCAGGGTCTTGCCGGTCCAGGCTTCCGAGATGCGGAAATCGGTAGCCTTACCAGTCACGATATCGTCTTTGACCACATCCGGCAGGCCGCCCTCTTCGGCCACCAGAAAGGCCGTGCCCATCCA
>Ga0209403_10004339_pt1 | contig 15501 bp, 9 predicted proteins | sample ArcticOcean_MG_C_8_FD_187440 | JGI IMG/M metagenome (GOLD analysis project Ga0209403, IMG submission 187440) | Marine microbial communities from western Arctic Ocean - ArcticOcean_MG_CB11_86 (SPAdes) (version 2) | ecosystem: Environmental > Aquatic > Marine > Oceanic | place: Arctic Ocean... | reverse complement strand
GTCCGACGCAGTCATTTGGCCGGCTATGCCTAACCGCGCGACGACTGGTCGAACGCGGCGTGCGGTTTGTGCAGATTTATCACGGCGGTGGCGGGGCGGGAGCTTGGGATGCTCACAGCAACCTGCAAACCAATCACGCCAAGAATTGCCAGCAGATCGACCAGCCCATCGCGGGTCTCCTGAAGGATCTCAAGCAGCGCGGTCTCCTCGACGAAACGCTTGTGGTCTGGGGTTCAGAATTCGGACGGACTCCCGGCGGCCAGGGTTCGAACGGGCGAGGCCACCACAATTTCGGCTTTTCCGTCTGGATGGCTGGAGGCGGAATCAAGGGCGGAACAGTCCACGGAGCCACCGACGAACTTGGCTTCCACGCCGTTGAGGATCGGCACTACGTCACCGACATTCATGCGACTGTTATGAAGCAACTCGGCCTCGATCCGCGCCGTCTCGAAGTCCCCGGCCGGAAGCGGCTGGAAGTCGACTATGGCCACCCGATTGAAGAGATCATCGCGTAGAGCGTCTCCGAGAATCCCACGTCCCAACATGTCCGGAAATGAATCACACCACGTCACGCCGCGGATTCTTAAAATCTGTTGGCGGCCGTGATTCAGCTCTGGAGGTAGGTCATCACTGCGTGATCGCACCATTGCGACCCGGTTGCCTGCAGTGTCAGCACGCGTACATTTCTCGACGGCCTGGACGATCAACCTGCCGGATTCCGACACGGCCGACGGAACCCAATGGTCACCCTGTCCCGGAATGGATCGGAGCCAATCCTCCAAGACTTGCACAGTTGTTGATACCGAACGAGTATGGCCGGGTATGCATCCGTGAACAGGGAAATGATGATGAACCGCAAGCTCGCGAATTACGGTGTGGCCGTTCTGGCCGTCTGTCTCGTCTCGGTCCTTTCAGCCGCAGACGGCAAGAGGCCCGCCAAGGCCGTGACACCGGAAAGTCGGCCGGCCGAGTGGTGGAGCAAGCGGCACGCGGAGAAGCTCAAGGAACTCGAGAGCAAGAAAACCGTGGACCTGTTAATGATCGGTGATTCGATCACTCACGGTTGGGAAGGCCAGGGCAAGAAGGTCTGGTCGGAATACTACGCAAAACGAAATGCCTTCAACATCGGTTACAGCGGCGATCGGACCGAGCACGTGATCTGGAGATTACAGCACGGCGAGGTCGAAGGAATTTCCCCGAAACTGGCCGTGATCATGATCGGGACCAACAACACCGGTCACCGACAGGATCCTCCCGAGGAAACCGCCGCGGGCATCAAGAAGATCCTGGGCGAACTCAAAAAGAGGCTGCCCAAGACCAAGGTCCTATTGCTGGCCGTCTTCCCACGGGGTGCCACGACGGATGACAAGCTGCGAAAGATCAACACGGGGATCAACAAGATTGTCAAGAAATTTGCCAAGCGGAAGAACGTCTCTTTCCTGGACATCAATCCGACGTTCCTGGATGACGACGGTAACCTGTCCAAGGACGTTATGCCCGACCTGTTGCATCCCCACGAAAAGGGATACCGCATGTGGGCCGAGGCGATGGAGCCGACAATCAAGAAACTCATCGGTGGCTGACGGTCTGGTCACAACACCTGATCGGCCCGACGCGTTCGACCCCGGATGGCGATCCCTGTCTCGGTTAGTCATGGAGCCACCCGCCAGTTGGCTGCAGCCCTTTGCCTCCGGCACCCTCTCCTGCGACTGAACCGCGATCTCATCTGGGATCCGGACATTCGCGAGATCGTGGGTGATTCGGAAGCGAACTCATTCCTATCAAGGGAAAACCGCAAAGGGTATGAGATCAACATGTGATCTCGCGGTTGCAGGCTGACCTGCCCCCCCCCAGATCTTGTACCACTCCGAACGAGCGAGTTTCGGGTCAGTGGTCGTTCTGCTTTTTCACCATGCAGCTGCTCAATCTTCTAACGGATCGACGTACCTACCGTCGATCTCGACCAGGCGACGCCCTCTACGTAAATGGCTTACGAGAGATCCAGTCATATTGGCCACCAGAAACAAAAACGACAACACGCAAATGACGGCAGCCCATCCGGCACCAATCATCGGGGACAACTTGGACAACGCGTACAAGTGCCCAAAAATCAAGACCCCGACCATCATCAGGTAAAAGAGTACAGAAGTGATGGCCGACTCGATTGCTTCGGAATTTCGAATATGGCGATATCCCCACCAGCCCAGGCAACTGGCGACGACGACCCACTGGGCCCCGAGGATCCCCCAGGCCATAAAAGCCAAGGGAATCATGAGCAAACAGCATGGGAGCACCAGAAAGCCCATGTAGTCCCGAGGAGTTTCCTTGCTCTCGGGTTCCCTGTCAGCCGATTCGAAATCTTCTTCCATCTTCATGATTCTCAACCGGCCAAGGCGTCTCAGGCAATCGACACAGCAGCCTTTCCCTGATGACAGTCGACAAGCGATCGAACTTGCCACGCTGCAGGCATCGTGTCGCCAATCCTGCTGCAGATGATTCTATCCGGCTGGAAGCAAGAAATCGCTGTCCTGGTTGAGCAGCTGACCTTACCCCCAGATCTTGTACCGCTCCGAACGAGCGAGTTTCGGGTCAGTGGTCGTTCTGTGTTCTGGTGGCCGCGAACGCGGCTGGGGCCTGGTAACCGAGGGCACTATGCCGTCGCCGGTGGTTCATTTACAGTGGGCAGGGCCTGCCCCGACCTCTCTCTACGGACGACTGTTGATGCGCAACGCTGTCAGCCTGCTTCTCTTGCTGTCGATAACAATGACATCAAGCGCGGCCGCCGGGCAATTCGTCGTACCGAAGAACGCGCAGTCTGTCTTCACAAGCCGTTGCCTGGATTGCCACAGTGGTGCCAATGCCGAAGGCAACGTGCGATTTGACAATCTCGCACAAATCGGCAACGAGACGCGGTTGAAACTACTGAACAAGGCCCAGTCGCAACTCTTCTTTGGGCTGATGCCACCGGTTGACGCCAAGCAACCGACCCCGGCAGAACGCACGGCGCTTGCTGAATGGATTCGCAGCGAGTTGCTCAAGCACAACGCTTCGGACCTTGATGGAAAGCTGCGGTATCCGAGATACGGCAACTACGTGGATCACGCCCGGCTGTTCAGCGGTGAGATCGACGACAAGTCCTGGACGCCGGCTCGCCGCTGGCTGGTAAGTCCGCAGATCTTTCACGAGCGGGTGATGGATGTGTTCGGGCTGGAGGACCGGGTCCGCAGAAACTACGCGGTCCGAAATTTTGCCGGGGTCACCAACCCGTTCATCCTGCCGGACCACTCCGGCGTGCGTGACTACGACATCGCGACCCTCGATGGTGGCCACCTCCTCGTCATGGTCGACAACGCAAAGTGGATCGCGGAGAAGCAGATCTTCGCGGCCAGGCTCAAGACCGGGGCCAAGGATGAATTGCTCAAGGGGCAGGACCGTCGTGATCGCTGGTACCCGGTCAAGACCCCGGCGGCGTTCGAAAGGATCGTCCTGAAGAACTCGCCGCCGACGGACCAGGAGATGGTCGCGGCCATCCACTCGCAGTTTGACCGCGTGCTGAGGCGACCGGCCACAGACGGCGAGGTTGCCGAATATCTCGAGCTGTTGCGGGCGTCGATCGAACTGGGCGGCAACACCGACGGACTACGTCAGATGCTGGTCGCAGTGCTGCTGGAGTCGGAGTTTCTTTACCGGTTGGAGTTCGGCCGAGAGAAAGTGGATGAACACGGCCGGGAAAAGCTGACACCGAGGGAAGCGAGTTACGCGATCTCCTACGCGCTGGGCGACCGTCGTCCAGACGCAAGGCTGGTCGAAGCCGCAGAGAACGGTCGGCTGGAAACCAAGACCGATTTCGAGCGGGAGGTGCGGAGACTGCTCGCCGACGAGAATTACTATTACGGGCAGATCGATCCGACGCTCAACGGCAAGCACTACCAGTCCAACCAGACCGCTCACCCGAAAACCATTCGGTTCTTTCGCGAGTTCTTCGGGTATCCGGGCTCGCTCAAGGTCTTCAAAGACGGAAAACGCAGTGGGGGCAAGTACCGCAACCCGGGACGCGGCAGCCAGGCGACGCCCGGGTGGTTGACACTCGAGGCGGACCGGATCGTGACCTGGCATGTCGAGAAAGACAAAAACGTCTTCGAACAGTTGCTCACGTCCGACGAGTTCTTTGTCTACCACAACAGGGATGAGGAGACTGGTCGGAGAATCATCGAGGAGTGGAGGGCCGTCCACGAAACGCTCAAGGACACCGCGTGGAGGACCGAGCCGGAGAGAGTTCTTGAAGAGAACCTCGAATTCCTCAGCCAGAAGAAGTCACTGCGAATCACCGACACCTCTCGGCCCGGGGAACTGGTGAATTACATGCACTTTTTCGACGAGTCCTTTGGCCAAAGCCGCACACCCTTTACAACGATTCCCTGGGCGCATGGATACACCTTTCACCACTCGCCGTTTTATGGCCTCCCTCCCACGCCGGGCATCGGCCGCTACGGAAGTTGGAAGTCCACGAAGTACAATGACAAGCTCGCGAAAAAGGACTTCTGGGATTACCCGGTCCGGCAGCCCTTCAGGATCAAGAACCGCAAGGGCATCCTGACTCACCCGGCGTGGCTGGTTGCCCACTCGACCAATTTTCATTCCGACCCGATCCGTCGTGGCCGATGGATCCGCGAGAAACTACTGGCCGGTCGGGTGCCGGACGTGCCAATCACCGTCGACGCCCAGGTTCCCGAGGATCCCCACAAGACATTCCGTGAGCGGGTCGAGTCGGTGACGAGTGACGCAACATGCTGGAAGTGTCACAAGCAGATGAACCCGTTGGGCCTGGCATTCGAGATGTATGACGACTTTGGCCGATACCGTACTCAGGAGTCGCTGGAACACCCGGACAACTTGTTGAAATCCGGGAATGGCAAATCGAACTTCGACGTTTACAAGACCGCGCCGGTTGTTACGACCGGTCGACTGGAGGGCACCGGCGATTCGGAACTGGATGGCGATGTAAAAGATGCGTTGGATATCATTGGTCGACTGGCTCGATCTGACCGTGTGCGTCAGTCGATTATCCGACACGCGTTTCGGTTTTACATGGGGCGCAACGAAATGCTCTCTGACTCCCGGACGCTGATCGATGCCGACCGTTCGTACGTCAAAACTGGCGGCAGTTTCAAGGCCGTGATCGTCTCGCTCCTGACATCCGACTCGTTCATGTACCGCAAGGACACAAAGACCCAGAACCGGCTCCGCGCCACGGCCAGCCCGTAAGCCGACGTCTGATCCAGGACCTCTTCGACAATTCGGATTACGAAAACGCAAACAAGACCGCACACTTCTGGCGATCGCACCTCAAAGGACTTTCCATGACCCCGACACGACGCGATTTTCTCAAGACTGGCTTGTTCAGCGCCGGCGCGATGGCGTTGTTGAATCCGTCGCGTCTCTTGGCCGCTCCGACCAGCCCGCCGATGCGTTTCATCTTCATGCACCGTGGCAACGGGCTGTGGCCGCGGGTGATGGTCCCGCCGAGCTTCGACGAGACACTGATGCGGAAAGAGAAACGGAAGGAGGCCTATGAGGTCGACCTGGATGGGCACGAACTTCCCGGTTGGATGAGCCCGCTTGCCGATCATGTCGACAACATGACGATCCTCCAGGGCCTGTCGGGCAAGATGTGCACGACGGGGCACCACTCTTGGTGCTCTTCGCTCGGCGTGTTCAAGGCCAACGAACGGCTCAGCTCGATCAAATGGGCCACGGTCGATTTCGAACTGGCCAAGCTCTTCCCGTCGCCGGTCGAACACATCGAGTTGGCGTGTTTCCCGCTTGGCGGCGGCAACGCCCGCGGCAACCTCGACGGCATCTTGACGGGGTTCTCGGCCCGTGGTCCTCAGCAGCCGAACTACGCCTTCGGCTCGCCCCGCGTCGCGCTGAAAGAGTTGTTCAAGTCCGTGTCGACCGAGAAGACCGCACGGATCCAGTACCAGCTTGATCGCAAGGTGCTCGAGTTTGTCGCCCGCAACGAGGGCGCGACCGCCAGTGAACTGGCCGGCATCGAACGGGGTAAGGTCCAGAATTACGCGGAATCGGTCGAAGCCATCCGCGAGCGGAACCGCAAGATCGACGCCATGGCCGACAAAATCGGTCGTCATGTGCCCCAGCTTGATCCGAAGTACATGGACGGTGACGTGAATACCTTCGACAGGCAGGTCGGCCATGCGGAGGTGTTGCTGGGTTCGCTGATCTCAGGGCTGACCAACGTCGTGGCCTTCACTGTCGATGAACTCGGACACCGTTACACGGGGATTCCCGGCATCGAGAACGAAAAAGTGAACATGCACGATGTCGGGCACGGAAAGACGATCGGCGGCCTCAAGGCCGACGAAGTTCGTGCACGGTGCCGGCGTCACCACATGACGCTGATCGACCGCATCGTCAAACGCCTCAAGAGTGTGCCCGAGGCGGGTGGCACCATGTTCGACAACACCATGCTCTTCTACTTCCCCGATGGTGGTGAAACTCACCACTCTCATGGCACCGAGTTTCCATTCATCGTCGTGGCTGGCGACAACGCTCGTGTCGATCTTCGCCGTCGCTACATCCGGCTGCCCAACTATGGCCAGGAAGGCCACAAGACCCTGGGCAACTGGTACACCACGATCCTTAACGCCCACGGGAATGCCATCCCACATTACGGGGACTTGGATACCGGCCTGGCTAGGTACAATATCGACCAGTCAGGTCCCATCAAGCAGTTCCTGGGCTAGGACGGTTCCAGGGGTTCTCACCCCGCCCTGGCATTCCATCCGCCTCCGCGTGGCTCAGCGGATTTTGATCGAGTCGATGATCTTCGGGAATCTCGCTCGCACCCGACTCAATTCGTGTTGAGGAAACTGCGAGTCGAACTTCGCGTCGTCGGTGACCCAGTAATTCGATGAAGCGTCGAACCTGGCGTCGTAGGGATCTTTGCTCAGACCCTTGATGCGTTTTCCGGTGGGCTTCCCGGAATCGGGGGAGCCTCGGGGGGGATCTCTTCCATATTGGCGTTGGCATACAGGTTGAGTTGCACGCCGAGAAATGCTTCGCGTTTCCCCGTACGACCCACGGGGGTGACATCCATGCGGAACTCGTACCAGCCGCCGTCAAATCGAATCACGCAGCGGCCGACATACCGGTAGCCCATGGAATTGGGGATCGTGTCTTTCGTGATGAAGTAGGCCGCGGTGTGATCATCAACCTGGATGATGTCGGCCTGGACGATTCCGCCCTGCTCGGTGGCAGCCTGTTTTCGGACGTGGTCGCGGAGTGCGTCGACATCGTCGAGAGTAGCTTTCGGTTGTCCAGAGTGAGTGGTCAACGTGTAGGAGTTACCTGGTTGCCCAGTCCAGACCGTTGGTTTTCCTCGTGCCTGGGTCCAATCGACCTCTTGGTGAGACGACCAGACTGTACGCGGCGGCACACTCGCAATGCGATTGCGAGAGAATCCGACATCATGCCACCTGCGCCCGAATCGCGAGTGGCATTATCACGTGGTCGTGACGACGCGTTGGTTGTCGAATGCTTTCGACTTGGGCATGCTGTTGTGCCGCCTCTGGAAGTTCCATGATGTGGGCTGCGAAAACGTCCTCCTTGAGGGCGATCGAAAGAACTGCTCAGAGGTGGGACCGGGATGTCGATGACGCGGATGCTCGTTTTGACATCGCTCGCGATGGTTGCCTTCGCGGGAAATTCGTTGCTGTGCCGTTTGGCACTCAAGGACGCTCAGATCGACGCAGCGAGTTTCACGTCGATTCGGATCATCTCCGGTGCGCTGGTGCTGTGGGTGATCGCCCGGGTGCGTCGCGGAACGTCGGCAGCGACTGGTTCTGGCGATTGGTGGTCGGCACTGGCACTCTTTGCCTACGCCGCAGGCTTTTCGTATGCCTATGTCGATTTGCCCGCGGCGATCGGTGCCCTGCTCCTTTTTGGAGCGGTGCAAGTCACGATGATCGGCTACGGGCTCTCGACAGGAGAGCGGCTGGTCCTTCGACAGTCGACCGGGCTGGTCCTGGCATTCGGCGGCCTGATGGGCCTGCTGCTGCCCGGCCTGTCTGCACCGCCTCCTGGCGGTGCAGCATTGATGCTGGGAGCTGGAATTGCCTGGGGTATCTACTCCATTCGTGGCAAGGCAGCAGGCGATGCAACCTGTACGACGGCCGGAAACTTCCTGCGGGCGGCTCCGTTGGCGGTCGGCCTGAACCTGGCAATACTCCCAGCGAGCCAGCCAGCAACTCTCGGCATCGCGTGCGCTGTGGCGTCGGGAGCGATAACATCCGGAATCGGATACGCGATCTGGTATTCGGCGATCCGGGGACTTAGGGCGACCCATGCGGCAACGGTCCAATTGAGCGTGCCGGTGATTGCGGCGGCCGGAGGCATTGTCTTTCTCGGTGAAGCCATCTCGGTACGTCTTGTGATTGCTTCGGTGGTAATTCTCGGTGGCGTGGCACTTGTTTTGATCGAAAAGCCGGCTTCCCGTTGATGCCGCTGTGAACTCGTTTTCCGTGCCGTTTTATCCTCCCACCTCCATACTGATACACTGGACCGGTTGTGACCTCTCACGTCCGCCGGATAGTGTCGGCGAAACAGCCTCTCGAACAGAGTTCTGGGGCGGCCCCGCCGCCCGATGCCGGGGGACGTGATTCGGAGGACCTGTCGGGTTGAATGCCGGAGCTGGAGCGGGGAAACTGGAGGCGTTGTGGCGGGTCAATGGATCGGTGCACCACCTTCAAGGATTTCACTTCATGACTACCAACTCTCAACCCTCACGCCGCCAGTTTCTCGGAGGCATGGCTGCCGGTTCCGCCAGCCTGCTGCTCTCATCGGGCAACCGAGTATCCGCCTATCAATCACCCGGCGAACGTCCCGTTTTCGCCACCATCGGTCTACGAAACCAGGGTTGGGCGATTACCAAAAAATCCACCAAGTTTGCAAGTTTTGCGGCGCTCGCAGACGTGGATGCGAACGTCCTGGAAGCCAACGTCAAGAAAGTGCAGAGCCGACAAGGTAAGAAACCGGATTCCTACAAGGACTACCGCAAAGTCCTCGACCGCAAAGACATCGATGCCGTGATGATTGCCACTCCCGATCACTGGCATACCAAGATCGCTGTCGAGGCGATGCTCGCCGGGAAAGACGTCTACTGCGAAAAGCCGCTCACGTTAACTATCGCGGAAGGAAAGCTCATTGAACAAGTGGTCAAGCAGACCGGACGCGTTTTCCAGGTTGGCACGATGCAGCGGACAGAATCGGGACAACGCTTCCTGAAAGCTATTGCCTTGGTCCGTGCCGGCCGCATCGGAACGGTGAAGAAAATCACCTGCGGGATCGGTGGCTTCGGTCCCTCGCCGAAGATCCCCACAATACCGGTTCCCGAAGCTCTCGACTGGGACCTCTGGCTCGGCCCGGCTCCCAAGGTTCCCTATCGAGCCTTGCCCGAAGTTCGGAAAGGTTATGGGGGAGGCGTGCCACTCTACAGCAATTGCCATTACGCATTCCGCAACTGGCACGAATACTCGGGTGGCAAACTGACCGACTGGGGCGCGCATCACGTTGATATTGCCTGCTGGGCGATCGGTGCCAGCGATACCGGGCCAAGCAAAGTGACCCCGGTCAATTTCGAAATGGCCGTCGAGTACAAGGACGGTCATCCGCTGGTGGACGATCAATACAACATCGCAACCAAGTTCAATGTTCGGGCTGACATGCCTGGCGATGTGGAGATGCTGATTACCAACGAAGGGGATAACGGAATCTTGTTTGAGGGAACAAAGGGACGCTTCTTCGTGAATCGCGGCAAGATCGTCGGAAAGCCGGTCGACGATCTCAAGGACAATCCGCTCCCGGAAAACGCCATCGAAGAAGTTTATGGTGGGCCTGTGGCCGAGAACCACTCGGCGAATTTCATCGACGCCATCAGATCCCGGAAACAACCGATTTCCGATGTTTGGTCTCACAACCGGATGCTGGAAATCTGCCACCTGGCGAATATTGCCATGCGACTGAACCGCGAGCTCACCTGGGATCCGGACAATCGCGAGATCGTGGGTGATTCGGAAGCGAACTCATTCCTATCAAGGGAAAACCGCAAAGGGTACGAGATCAACATGTGATCTCGCGGGGCTGTGGGTGACTGACCTACCCACAGCTGCTCCTGGAGCGTTGGCCGATGCTGAGACCGTCAGCAAGCCAGCGTGCTTAATCGTCCAGCATCACCTCTACCGCGGAGAGAATGGGCGGTTTCGTCGTGGGGTTTGCACGACTGATAAAACGAATGTCCAGCGCGCGGTCAGCTTGGATCTCAGCGAACTCGCGTATGACCGCGCGGTTCACTCCACCGGCTGCTGCGACCGGGTCGAAGTCTTTCAAGACTGTCTGGCCTTGAATCTGAATGTCGAAAACGCATTCGCCAGCTGCCACCTGCCGCAGTTCAGCAAAGTGTAAAGCGACACGATAACGTTTTGCGGTGGGTTGGCCCTGTAAGAGAATGGGACGGAACCCGTGGCTAATATGTGGTTGCCGAGTGATGGGCTGTTTGGATCGTGGCCGGATGACAAGATTGTCAAGATCGAGGCCAGCAGCGGTCAATGTCTTCCAGGGGAAAGAAAACTCGGCAGCAGCTTTGTCAGGCGTCACCCGGACCGTTCCAGACCACGTACCGGAGTAAGCGGGATCTTCTTTTTTCGCGATAGTGGTCCAACGACCATCGTATCGCCCACCCGTGATTCCTACACCGCAGTGAAGAATTGTCTTCAAGGAGGTGTCGCTGATCAGAAATTCGATCGAGTCCTCTTCCCACACCGAAGTGTCATCGGCTGGTTGGTCTTGATGGAACTGGGCAAAGTACGGCAGCGTTCCTTTCTTGGTCCATCGTCGACGCTGGCCCCGTCGATCGACTGGGAGCTCGATCTCGTACCCTAAGTACAGGGCATTGTTGTCATGGGAGAGAAACATGGAGCTGCCTTTGCCAGCGGTGACCGCATAGCGTCGATCCCAACCATTTTCCGTCAACACGGCGTCCAGCTTTGGCGGCTTACTGGGAAAGACCGCGATGCCCTCCTGGTCGCTCATATACAGTTGCAGTCGAAGTCCGCCGAGGCCCTCGAATCCTGAGGCGTACAGCCAAGGTCGATCCGTGTTAGCAATCGGCAGGTGGTCTGCGTTCAGGCGATATGGCCGTAGTATTTTGCCGAGCAATTGCACTGGTACGGGAATCGTTTGTTTGGAATAGGTGGGAGCACGTGGGTATTGAAGCCAGAGTTCACCGTTGTCGTCACGCCGATCACCGGGTGCTGCCAGGTTGAGTCTTCCACTTCTCAATAAGGCACCGGGACTGAGTGAAGCGGTGAACATGGCCCAGTCTTCATGACGTCGCTTTTTAGCGGGGGCAAGCGCAAGGGTTGTTTTAAAGTTGTAGTTGCAACTGCAACTCGAACTGCCCTCAACTGCGAACACAAGACCCTGTGCGGGAACGGCGCTAATGGTGCAACTCGGCCGTACGCCGCCAAAGTAATGCATACCGCTGTCTTCATCCAGGTCGTAAAATGCCAACGTGCCGGATCGCATGACATGCAGGTTTCCAGTGGAAATCGGATTGCCACATCCCTTGCCACGGGCATATTGGAGAACACCCATCTCGAGACTGAGTGGATTTTCCCGCTCTTGGCCAGACCCGATCAGCGACGCATTCCTATTTTGAACACCACCCAGCCGTGCAGCTCGCAGTGCGTGCGCAGGCAGTTCGCTCTTGGGGGGGAGTGCAACCGATCCAGCGACCAGGTTCTTGTTACGCACGATCTGTGCCCAGCCGTTGTTCACCGCGTAGGCGAGTGAGTCGCAATGCACTTCCCACCTGAGATAAGCACGGCCCACGGCCATGGTTTGTTGCTCATCACGGGGTGGATGATTCAAGGCGGCAGCAAAGCAAAAATCGTTAAGGGAACGGTTGCCAATTTTGGCTAATTCGTCCATCTGGAAGGTGACGCGCATGCGGCGCCCGTTCTTCTGTGTAAGGACTGTTACGTTGGGGTGTACAGCGCCGATGCCAGTTTCAACGCTTCCGGTGGATGGCCTCACCAGCAAGTGGAACACACCTTTTTCAAAGAGATTCACACGTTGTTGCGGTTGGCGAACGTCGAAGAACAACTCCCAGTAGACCTTGTCGGTGATTTCGACATCATCTGCCAACTGCAGTGTCAGCTGCAGCGTTGCATTGAGCGGGTCTTCGCGGAGTTGGATCGAACCTGCCGGGTTCGCCGACCGGGTGGTCGTGGAAGATACACCGCGCGCACCGGGTTTTTGAAAGTGCCGCAGGGAAAACAGCGGTTCTTCTTCAAGCACAAACGGTGTTGCTGTCGCAAATTTCCCGTGCACGGCCTGTTGCTGGCCGCTGTTCGCGTCCAGCGTGTAGACCATTTGCCCCAGGTTCAGATAGACGTGATCGTCATCCGCGCTGACACTCTGCGTCAGCCAGGGATTGATCGGGCCCGGTGCATTACGCAGCCGCCCGATGTTCCGGTAAAGATAGGGTAGGGTACGAGCCCATAACTCGGTTCCGTTGTAGGCATCGAGAGCCATGAGGTGGTTTTTGCCGATCACCAAATTTCTTCCACCAGCCGCAATCGGTGGGCGGCTGCCCTGTCCGGTTCGCTTTGAACCCGGGCCGCCAAACCACAATAGTTCCAGTGGCCATTTAACACGCTGGTCGGTTTTCGTTTCGGAATTCCAGTCAAGTGCACCAGCGAGTTTGCCGCGACAGTAGGTCAGTGAAGCGTCGTCACGTGTGGTAAGGCGACCTGAACCAACAGCGGTCGACGAAGAGTTTGGACCTTTATGAGGTGCGAACGAACTTAGAACCTGTTTGACTTCGGCCGTCGCCTGATCGACAAACAGAACACCACCAGCAGGCCGCAGAACCCGATGCATTTCTTCCGTCCGGTCAACGGTTACGTCGCTGGTGGCTATAATGAGGTTGAATGCATAATCAGCGAATGGCAAAGGTTTGTTACGGTCATGGACTTGCACGGATACGCGTCCGCCCGTCGGCTGGCGAGTTTTCAACAAACCGTTTCGTGCCTCTATAGTCGCGTCGTTGTCGTCCAGCAAAAGCACGACCTGGAGCTGCGTTTCCACGGCTATTTGCGAAGCGACAGTCGTGTCGCTGTGGCCGAGCACCAGGGCAAATCCTCGCCTGTTCCCCTCTTCTTTCAACAGCTTTCGTAATGTGAGGTCACCTGTTTCGGCAGGCCGACTGCCCGGATCGACCGGTATTAATGGTGCTGTTTCCTCATCGGTCGCTCTTGAGTCCGAGGCGGTCCTGAAGCAATAAATACTGCCGGCGTCGGTAGCGACGAGCAGTTTTTCGTCGGCCACTGCGACTGACTGCACGTAACCGTCAAGCCTACCTTGATGCCACAAGATGTCCCCTGTTTTTCTGTCACGGGCTGTCACCTGATTGTCACTGCCAAGTAACAACGCGTTGGCTGATAGCGCCAGGCAGCGAAGGTTTCTGGATGGGCATTCGTGCTGCCAAATCACCTTGACCTTGGTGTAGCGTGAATTGGCTTCGTAACACCGAATCCGATCATTCGTAGCGACAAATGCCCGATCATCACAAACAAAGCGATCGGCTCGTATGGTCCCGAACTGGGTCAGGTTCGGTAATCGATGAACGTAGTGGACGCTGTAATCCTTACCGGTCAGACGTTCCCTGGGATAGCCAAAGATGACACTGCCGTGTGAGTCAATGCAGACCGCTGGCCCCCCCCGACGATTCTGGTAACTGGGGGCGACCGATGCCAGCAACCGCCCGTCCCGGAGCGAATACGATGCCGGTATTGAACGGCCTGTTGGCACCACGAGGGTTTCTGGGTTTGCCAGCAGATATCCCGTCGGGGCAATTCCAGTGATCGCATAGGCTCCGCGACTGGCCGTGGGCTGGTTCAGTGTCCCACTGGTATTATTGATCCATTTCACGGTGCCAGTCTGGGCATCTAAAGCATAGACGAAGATTCCTTCGGCTGGCCACATGCCGGCGGTCGTATAAACGGTGTTATCTTGGACAAGTATTCCCGTTCGAAGTGGCCAGCGGGATATCATCCGCTGGTTCCCACTCAGTTGTCGCGCCGACGGAGCCGCGCGAAACTTCCAGATCAGATCTCCGTTGGTTGACTCCAGGCAGTAAACGAAACCGTCGTCGGAGGCGACGTAAAGACGATTACCAACAACCTGCGGTGCAAACCGTACCGGGCCACCCGTCACAAAGGCCCATTGTTCCTTTCCGTTTGCCAGGGAAAGGCAACGGATGGAATCATCTGCGGATGAACCGAAATAGACACGACCCTTGGCCGCGATCGGATGATATGCGTGATCAAAGTCCAGTAGGACCGGTTCGGAATAATCTCGGACGTACGCGAAATCTATCCCGGACGGGTGTTTTAACGGATCGTTGAACGCTGGCCGCGGAGCGAGTGTAGAGCGTCGATGCCAAGACAGTCTGAGTGGAAACTCAAGTCGATCCACCGACGTTGCACTGCGTCGAGCGTCATGTCGATAGGCTGGCCAATCACTTGCCGAGATGGAGCATGTGACGAGTAAAACCAGGGACAACACGGTGATGTGCAGGCGTGACACTGTACAAGGTCTCTCGTTGCTTAGGGATCCAGTTATTATAAAACATTACCGGAATGTCAGGAGCCACCGTCGAGGAAGTGGCTGTGCGCGTCGGCTCGTGTTGTCATGGCATCACGCCGGCGGCCACGGATCGAGGCAGGCTCCGGTCGGCCGCGGTGCGACCGGTCGCCAGGGGACCGGTTCGCGGCATTCGTAACGGACATCCAGCCACGGCGTTTTCACGCGGTGGTGTCCCTGGTGCCGCGAGTCGAGCATCGCTTCCAGCACTCCGGTGGTCAACAGCGTCCGCTCGACCGGGCAGGTGGCCAGGCCACTGAGGAACATCTCTTCCACGTTCAGCGACAGGTAGGCGAAGTGTGCGTGGGGCCCTTCGTCGTCGTCACCGTGTCCCTGGGCAAAAAATTCAGTCGCCACCACCCGGCCTTCGTCGATCCTCGCGGCGTAGGCGAGGTCTTTGATATAGCCGTCGAGGATCAACACCGCTCCGCGGAGGCCGTCGCGATACTCGATCAACGCCACCGCGGGGTTGCAGCAGTGATCCTCGAAACGGCCTTCCGGCTTGTTCTCGATCGCAGCGCAAGCGGCCTCGGCCAACTCACGCGACCACTGTCCCTGCTCGGCAGCCCGCCACACGTCATCGCCCTCCAGGCAGGTGACCGCCGCCACGCCTGTTTCTCCACCGGCACGGCGTTCCACCATGCACTGCAGCACCTCCAGCGTGTGGAAACCGTAGATCTCGAGTCCCGAGAACCCGACCGCCACGGCCTCGTCGATCGTCGTGTCGAGTTCGTGCTCCAACCACGGATTTCGCCAGCAGACCGGCAGCGAGGATCC
>Ga0209403_10004336_pt1 | contig 15504 bp, 12 predicted proteins | sample ArcticOcean_MG_C_8_FD_187440 | JGI IMG/M metagenome (GOLD analysis project Ga0209403, IMG submission 187440) | Marine microbial communities from western Arctic Ocean - ArcticOcean_MG_CB11_86 (SPAdes) (version 2) | ecosystem: Environmental > Aquatic > Marine > Oceanic | place: Arctic Ocean... | reverse complement strand
TAAATGGGTTAACGGATTAACTAACCAATAACCTGCATTTGCAACATATCACTATAAATGGTTCGCAATCAAAGAATTCACTCCACACAGCGGAGGGGAAAAATAGGGTTTACATCTTCACTGAAAACATTACCCAATTGATCAGTGACTTAACTCTAAAAAGTAGCGTTTTAGAGTTTAAATCTTTACGTTACTAAAAACTTTACTAGTCAAAGTCTAGAAATGTAGTAACCAAGCCATATACGGTGAAAGCAAACTTTACTTTATAGTTGCTATTAGAGGCGTGAATAACGCTCCTCTCACGCGACTTGGCGGCGTTGGACTGGCATCAGTCGAGGTGATTATTTCAGCTCAAACGTATTGTCGCATCGTTAATCCCAGTGATGCGAATTTTATAGTTGGAACCAGGGCTGAGATTCGACGAAATTTCCCATCGTAACGTACCACCATTGTAGTGAGCACTGCTTATCGTTGTGTCCAATGCATCACCGGAGAGGAGTTCAACTTTGATATTGGTATTGACGTCTCCAATATCCCACCTAATCTCGTAGCTTCCTCCTCGGGACCAATTTTCACCACCGTTCGGAATTGTCACGGTTGGACTTCCCGGGTGACGGTTAGCGGTGGTTACGGTAGTGGTTGTCCCGCTGATAGTCGTCCCACTACTAGTGCTGCTATCCCCAGTTCCGCAGGAAATTAGAAAAATAGGAGTAACTATGACCGCTAGCTTCCAAATATATGGGGGTAACTGCAAATTCATGCTGTATTCATTGTTATCCAATAAGTTCGTCAAGGCAATGTTCTACATCGAACTATTGTCTGTGTGCTCCGCACCCCCCAGCCATACCAAACCGCTAGGAAACAGAGTAACTTATTGAAGTGGTTGGTCGGGGTGAGAGGATTCGAACCTCCGGCCCCTGCCTCCCGAAGGCAGTGACCGAGTCTATTTAGGCTAGGAAACTTAACAAACCTCACACATCTTCCCCACGCAATTAGCACTGAAAGGGACTAGAAAGGACACTTAAGTCGTCCACCTCCCACCACTCCTCGTTTTTTCGTTTAGACCGATAATCACAGGGTTATTCTATATTGGCTGTCCCTGGGTGTTTGCGTCGAGAATTTACTTAGACTTGACGACAAACAGCGAACTTATTTATCCACCGTAGTTAATATATTGGTTTTTGTATTTGTGGCTAAGGGTTGCCAACTATATGATCAACATGTTCCTCACTGAGTGTTAATGTAGCTAACAGCTATGAACCATAAAGCCAACGAGTTAAGTGCTACCAAGCAACAAGAATTAATTGCAGCATGCTGGACTACTGCCGGCGCCTGCTCACCAATGGGAGATGATGACCGTAGTCCACTTGGAATAATCGATCGGGTTGAAGCAGCGGCGCATGCTGGCTTTAAGGGGTTCGGAATTAGACACCGTGACTTACTGGATGTAGAAAATGAGTTAGGCTTTCGTGGTTTTCGAACACTGCTTGGTGAAAATGGTATTAAGTACCTCGAACTTGAGTTCCTTGAGGGCTGGTATGCCGAAGGAGCCGCACGAACCAAATCCGACGCACAACGCGCTGACCTCCTCCGCGCTGCGGATACTTTAGGTGCTCGCCATATAAAGGTGGGTGGCCATTTGTCAGGCGGCATTCTTAATCTGCAACGAGCTTCCGAAGAATTTTTCCAACTGGCTAAAGAAGCAGAGTCGGTGGGCACAAAAGTCGGACTTGAGTCGATGCCCTTCGCAGATATCAAAACTCCAACAATGGGCCTTGCAATAGTAAACAGCGCTGGGCATCCCGCTGGCGGTTTATTTATTGATATTTGGCACGTTTCAAGAGCGAATGTCGATTTTGACTCACTGAGTGGTATCCCCGCAGACCAAATAATTGGCGTAGAACTAGATGATGCTGACATACAAATTCGGGGCACATTACTAGAAGACACTATTAATGAGCGACGATTTCCCGGAGAAGGAGATCTAGATATCAAGGCATTTGTTGCAGCTATTAAAAGAACTGGCTACAACGGCCCTTGGGGTGTAGAAATGCTTTCCAAAGACTTCCGGAACTTACCCCTGATTGATGCGTCGCGACGCGCCTTCGACACGTCAATTCAATACCTATAAGAATTCAAACGCTACCTAAGTGCCACTAATCTCTATTTTTTCCAATATGTTTCAAGTTGTAGTTGAAACCACTTCTATTTCCAAGCATGGCATCTGTTAATCAAATACATATGTTATACGAGAGCGATCGCCCTACCTAAAGCTCCGCTAGCACCCTTTACCTTGATCGGCAGAAACACAAAGAATGCGCCACGGGGTGGGAGTTCTCCTAGTCTTGTTAGTTTCTCCACTATTATCATTTTTGCTTTCAGCGCAACCACATGGGGCTCGTAATCGTCCTGAAACATCCCACATCCAAGTGCGTCTATCCCAATAAGCGGAACACCTTTATCAGCCAAATAGCCAGTTGTACCCCCATTTGGCGCGGGGTGATGGCGTGTAAATTCCAGACCCTCGGGAAATTCTTTGTAGTAGAGGTCAGTCCACGTTGTCTTAAATAGTACGATATCTCCTTTTTTTATCTCGCCATATTCTTGCTCCCAAGCTTGAACCTTCTCTTTTGTTATCACAGGGCTATGTTTAACTGATCGGTCCACCTCTTCTAGTAAGTCAGTACAGTCGATTACACAGGCGGGTCCAATCATCTTGTTTAGATCTAGCTGTTCCGCCGTTATTGTCGCCTCTGGACCCGAGTTTGGTAGTCCGGACCCGACTGGCGGAATCATGTGCGCAGGAGTGTCACAGTGTGTACCCGTATGATCATCTGTAATCATAATTTTTTCTAGAAAAGGACCTCGGTAACCTTCAGGCCCTGAACCGGGACGGTTTTGCGTAACCATAAGAAATTCCTGACTCTCTGGTTGGAAACACGGGTAGTGCTGGTCAACGATTACTGAGATGTCGATCAACGTTTTTGACCTTAATGACTGCGCCAACGAATTGGCCCATTCGGCTTGTTCTGCGTTCACTTTATCTTCCTCCAATCTAAGTTTTCAAGAAACATTTTCCGTAACGTGCGATTAAATATTTCAATCCTGTTCCCATCAAAAATCGGTCTTGTAGATTTAGGAAATCTACCTCTAAATCGTTGAATCATAACTAGGTCTGATTTAGGTCGGATCCTGCCCTCCACGTCTTCGCCGACGCCAACTATCTACATAGACAGCACCTATCAAAATTCCCCCAATTGCAACCAACTGCCAGAATGCGTAGACACCGAGAATGTTCAAACCATTTCTTATCGTAGCGATTATCAAAGCACCAACCCACGTGCCAAATAGGCTACCCTGGCCCCCAAAAAGACTAGTACCACCTATAACAACGGCAGCTATTGAATCTAGTTCATAACCCATCCCTGCCGCAGGTTGACCACTTCCAATTCGAGAAGCTTCTGTCAAACCTGCAATGGCGGCTGTCACACCGCTCAAGGTGTAAATTAGAATCAAATATCGTGAAACGTTAACACCTGAAAATGTTGTTGCCTGAAAACTGCTACCAATCGAAAACGTGTATCTACCAAGCTTGGTCCTCATGAGGATAAAGAATCCAATGGCATATAAGACAATTGTTGTGATGGTTGGTACAGGAATTACATCAAAAAGGCGACCTTGGCCGAGCAGTTCAAAACCACTAGCAAATTTAAAGACCGGAATGCCGTCGGTGATAATAAGTGCATAACCTCGAGCTATTCCCATCATTCCCAGAGTAGCTACGAATGGAGGAATTCTTAAGATTCCAACAGCAACCCCATTCGCCGCTCCAAATATAGCCCCGCATAACAAGCCGGCGACAACTCCGAGTGTAATCCCGTATCCCGCATCCATTACCAATGCCGAGCTAACAGCAGAGGCTGCTAGGATCGATCCGACTGAAAGATCAATACCTTTAGCCAAGATAACAAATGTCTGGCCCACTCCGATAAGAGCAAACACTGCTGCTTGGACAGAAATTTCTAAGAGATTACTCAGAGTAAAGAAATACGGCGAAAGCTGCGACAAGATTGCCCACAACGCAAGCAATATCGACGTAGTAAAAACAGTGGGGTTGTCTGCAACTGCATGCGTTACCCGATTTAACATATCGAATTCACCAATACGAGATAAGCCCATGTGAATGTTGCTTTTGGTCAGAGTGACCTTCCATTAGAGCGTTACTTTATAGCCCAATCCCATCCTAGTTAAAAATCATTCTCTGTCGTACCTCACAAAATATTTCCAACCGCATGCCTGATTTGTATTGCAGCTATTTTAGCGCACCGTCGAATGACTTATAGAAAACTATTTGTCCCTTACAACTACGTAATTCGAGCTAAACTGAATGCAGAAAGGGACTGACGACGCTGAGAAGCGAGTCAGCCCCTTCCCATCCGTAAAAATTACAGAAGACCTTGATCGGTCAAAAGCTTTTTAAGCGCAGGTTCATTCATATTTTGTTTTGTCAAAACCTGTGCCGGTATAGAAACTGTTCTAGGTGTGACAGTCTGTCCATTAAGAATCTTATCCATCGTATAGACCCCGTCATATCCCATTCGAAAGGGATCCTGGAGAATTAGGGCATCGATATGGCCCTCTAAGAACAATTGAAATTCTTCTGGTGAGCTATCAAAGGACACGACGCGCATGTCTAAACCCTTTTGCTTGACGAGCTGTCCAATACCGGTGCCTGCTCCGTCACATCCGCCATACCAACCTGCAATATCTGGATTACCAGTGTAGATATCGGTTGCTATATTTAGCGCTTTTGCTGGGTTACAGAAGGAATACTGTACCGGAGTGACTTCTATACCGGGGTATGATTTCATACCATCGATAAATCCTTGTGCTCGCTCATAGCCAGTCTGAGAACCTGCTGAGATACCCAGATGACCAACTTTTCCCTTCCCGCCAAGCAACTCTGCCAGCTTTTCTGCGCCAAGTTTGGCAGCACCAAGATTGTCGGTCGCGATGTAGTTGAGTGAGGTATCCGGATCAACACCTGAATCTAAAGTTATAGTTGGCACACCGCTCTTTATTGCTTTTGCAACAGCCGGTGATAACGCTTTCGCATCCGTCGCAGCAATCATAATCCCGTCAATTCTGCGGGTGACCATGTCATGCACAAGGTTTACCTGCCCGGCTATATTCGTCTGATCTTGCACACCTACGTACAACACTTCATATCCGAGTTCCTTACCTGCTTTTTCGGCACCCGATTTTACGGCTAACCAAAATGTAGAATCAGTTGACTTAGGAATCCAGGCAATTGTTTTCTCTGCAGCGCCAGAATTGATAGAAAATCCGCCTAGAATTAGTGTTGCGAATGCAACGACTACCGATCTAAATAACTTCATTGGACATCCTCCTTTTGGTTTGGTACCTCGATATCATATTTAGCTTGATATATAACAACTCTGAAAGTGTCCTTTTAAAACTAGAGCTTGTCAACATGCACGAACAACGGGATCCGATTCACCTAAATAATTGTAATTTGCTTAAATTTAAAATATATCCGCACTAAGAATTGGGTTAAAACAGAACAAACACACATTCAATGTTTCACGAAGGGTTACCGACTGACGTTACTACAGTCTTACACCACATATAGTGGGGGCTAGCCCCGGACGAACGTAGTATCTATTGGTTTTTACAACTAATGCAGCTTGGAAAGGTCCTCATCCGTTTCTTCACCGGGCAACTTCCCCAAAATAATCATGCTAAGCACTTGATCTTTAGTCACCTCGTCAGTTTTGCTTGTACCAACTTGAGTCCCATTCGCCATTACGGTAATTCTATCTGACATATCGAAGACATCATGTATATCATGACTAATAAGGAACATGCCTATACCTTGCGATTTCAGTCGGAGGATCAACTCCTTGAATATCGCGGTTTCGCGCTGTCCGAGCGCTGCTGTAGGCTCATCCATAATCAAAACCTGCGCATTGAAATATAGCCCCCTTGCTATCGCGATTGACTGGCGTTGCCCCCCTGAAAGTCGAAAGACTGGTTCTTCTAGGTTAACAAAATTAGGATTAATCCTACCAATGACCTCTGCTGCTGCTGCTCGCATTGCCTCATTATCAAGTGTGCCATAGCGCGTCATTAGCTCGCGCCCCAAAAATAAGTTTGCAGATGCATCCAAATGATCAGCCAGTGCTAAATCCTGATACAGCGTCTCAATACCATGGTTTCTTGCATCCCTAGGGTTCTTTATAACGACCTTCTTTCCTTTAATGAAAACCTCACCTTGTTCCATCCTGTAAGCACCGGACAGCACCTTAATTAGGGTCGACTTGCCGGCACCGTTGTGACCAACAATACCAAGAACCTCACCAGGCGATACCGATACGGACACATCTTCAACAGCATTTGTTCCACCAAAGCTTTTAAAAATATTTCGCATTTCGACCAACGGTGTATTCATGGTAGGTAAACTCGTGTATCGATAACGGGTTACATAATGTTATTAACTTGAAATTACTACATAGTCTGTTTCACTTAAATACTACGCTTATAATGAGTGTTTGACTATTGACCTTTTATGGGCGACCTGGATAGCGGTGGCGGTTGAAGGCAAGCATTTGAAATCCGCTTAGATCTTATGGCCAATTCACTAGTCTTTTTAGCCTGAACAACAGGAAAATCGAATCAATGACTACGCGAATAGGGATCGATTCTGGAGGTACTTTTACCGACCTTATAGCAATCGATGGAGTGAATGGTCGAATCAACGCTAGTAAAACTGCTTCAACCCCCAATGAGCCACTGAAAGCTCTAAAGGAAATACTAACAGGAGTAACCATTGATCCTCGTACAGTCACCAGGCTAGTACTAGGTACGACAATTACAACTAACGCCATTATTCAAAGGAAGGGGGCCAAAGTTCTATTTTTGGGAACAAGTGGCATTGAAGATCTACTCGAATTACAGACCTCAAACAGACCACGTAACTACGATTTGCTTTGGCGCCGACCAGTTCCTTTTGTTAAAAGACGATGGTGCCTCGGTGTCGAAGAGCGTATCAGCCACGATGGAACCATCATCGTGCCTCTTACAAAACCTACAATGCGTAAAGTAGCATCTCAAATAGCTGCTTTAGTTAAGCAAGACGGAATCAATGCCATAGCGATATCGTTTCTATTTTCTTACATTAATCCAACACACGAAGAGAAATTGGAAGACTACCTAGCGGAAGAGTTTCCCGAACTCCCTCTATCAGTATCACACAAAGTGGCACCGATTTGGCGAGAGTATGAGCGAAGCAATACAACCGTAGCAGATGCTTTCGTCAAGCCAATAATAACCGAATATGTTTCCGATGCTCAGCATGCATTCAAATCCATTGGTGTAAGCGGAGCGCATTGTTTAATAAAATCGAATGGCGGCACAACACTACTAGATGTTGTGCCTGAGCGACCTGTTGATACCCTTCTATCCGGCTTAGCGGCCGGCGTGATTGCTGGGCGCTACTTTGGAAGCCTTGTTGGCCAACAGAACCTGATCACATTCGATATGGGTGGGACTAGTTGTGATGTTGGATTAATTGTCAACGGTAAGCCAGGCTTTACTGCCAACTTTGAGATCGAATGGGGCCTACCTATAAGCAACCCCGTAGTTGATGTGAGAACGGTAGGTGCCGGTGGTGGTTCTATTGCCTGGGTTGATAAAGGCGGATTTTTGCGCGTAGGGCCTCAGAGTGCAGGTGCGGAACCGGGACCAGCGTGTTATGGCTTGGGCGCTCTCAATGCTACAGTTACCGACGCGAATCTCGTGCTCGGAAGACTAGGCCCAGCTAGCTTCTTAGGTGGAACAATGAAGCTGAACCAGGCTCTTGCCGAACAATCTCTCAAACAACTAGCAGATAGAGCTAATCTTTCAATTAAGGAAACAACCTTTAACATCGTACAGCTCGTTAATGACAACATGGCGAGCACAATCCGATTAATCACCGTTGAGAAAGGAATAGATCCCAGAGAATTCACGTTAGTAGCCTTTGGAGGTGCAGGACCACTTCATGCTTGCAGTGTTGCCAGATCACTGCAGATATCAAAAGTGGTTGTCCCAATCTTTCCTGGCCAATGTTCGGCATTCGGAACTTTAATCGCGGATGTTCGAATTGACCGTATGTGGACACAGGCCTATCGAAGTAACCATCTCGACCTTAGCCGCGTTATTAACGCATTTGACCGGATGGTTCTGAATGTTAAGTCAGAATTAGCTAGGAGCGGATATGACGGTGCGCCCGTCATAGAGCGTTTTATTAGCATGAGATATGTGGAACAAAACTATGAGGAAGACATTCCGCTCATCGATGGACCAATATCTCTTCAAACCATTGAAAAAGCATATAAAGATTTTCACACTCGTCACAATTTATTCTATGGATACTCATTTTCGGAAGAAATTTTAGAACTCGTGCATTTTAAGGTCGTCGGATTAGGCCCAGCCCCCAAAGTTGAACTACCTGACATTTCTGTAAGTGAGAATTCATATCACTCTAGACATCGGTCAGTTTATCTGATGGATCACGAGACACCAATAAACTGCGAAGTAATTCAGCGAAAGCACCTAACGCCTGATTTTCACATGCATGGCCCCGTAATAATTGAAGAAGATTCATCCACCACGTTAGTCGAGCCCGACTTTGATTTACGCGTAGACCGCTATGGAAATATAATTTTGACTCAATCGGTTGAAGCATGAAGACGCTAGATAAGCTTACTCTAAGCTTAGTGAATAATTATATGATCAACACTTGCCAAGAAATGGGATTGGCAATGAAGCGCACTGCCTACTCTCCAATATTTAATGAGGGACTCGACTTTTCTTGTGTGCTGCTAAATAAACGAGGTGACCTAATTGCACAAGCAGACTTTGTTCCCTCTATGGTCGGTGCGATCATATTCGCAGCTGGTTGGACCATAGAAGAAATAGGCCTCGATCGGTTTCAACCCGGTGATGTGTACATCCATAATGACCCCTATAGGGGTGGATGCCATATTCCCGAACACATGTTCATTAAACCTGTGTTTTACAGAGGAACTCTTTTTGGTTTCGTTGCTAACTATGCTCATATCACAGAAATTGGTGGCATGGCTATAGGCGGATTCGCTGCCGATGCTACCGACGTGCATCAAGAAGGTCTTCGAATCCCACCGATTAAAATTATGGAAGGTGGAGAAAGAGTGGATGATGTCTGGAAATTTATATTAAGTAATCACCGAACACCCAAAACCACGTGGGGTGACTTTCATGCAATGATTGGGTCTTTAAACGTTGCGGAAGATCGTCTGATTGGTCTGCTTGATCGCATGGGTCCCGACATTGTATTTCAGGCCCAGGAGCAACTCATACAGTATGCTGAAAAATTTATGCGAGCGGAAATTAATGACATACCTGATGGGAAATATGAGTATTTCGACTTTATCGAAGATGACGGCGTCGTGCGTGATCAAAGATACAAGATCAATGTCAAGATTCTAGTGAAAGGAGATGAGGTTATTGTCGATTTCACCGGGTCTGACAAACAAGCTTCTGGCGCCATCAACTGCACATATGGTGTTACTGCGTCCGCTACCTATAATGCGATGCTCCAGGTCACTGATTCTTCAGTCCCAAGAAATGTTGGCTGTTATCGACCAATCAAGCTTATCGCTCCACCAGGCACCGTAGTAAACGTCACCTATCCTGGTCCGGAAGTTGGTGGAAATTCTGAAATTCATGGTCGGATTGTAGATTTACTCCTAGCATGTCTGTCGAGTGCAATTCCAGATTGTACAGCAGCCGCAACAGGCGGTGGGTCAATGAACTTTCTATTTGGTGGTTTACATCAGGGTACAAATAAGTTTTATGCTGGTTATTTCTTCGATGGTGTAGGTCAAGGCGGCAATAGTATTGGTGATGGCCATCCAATGAAGTGTGAGCTAGGTGGGAACTGTCCTGCTATACCTATCGAAGTGTTTGAGTCGAAGTACCCATTTCTTACTCTAGAACGCTCGTTAGAAATCGATTCTGGCGGACCAGGACGTCATCGTGGTGGACTGGGAGCGAGACGGCGCTGGCGAGTAACTGAGCCAAATGTTGTAGTTAGTGCTGTTATGGATCGGATGAAAAGCCGACCGTATGGTCTTTTTGGTGGATTACCTGGAGCGTGCGGAGCACTGTTGATCCAACGTAAAGGTCGTTCTAAATTCTGTTCGTTTCAAGAAGAGTTTGGCACAGCATCTCCAGGTAAATTCAGCAGAATTTCATTAGATGAAGGCGATGAGATTCTAATTATCGCTCCAGGTGGGGGGGGGCTCGGTTCTCCTCTAGAACGTTCTACCAACGCAGTCCTTGAAGACATACTAGATAAATTTATCTCAATTGAATCCGCTAGAAAATATTACGGTATCGCAGTTCAGAAAGAACATGGAGAGATTACAGTTCTAGACCAAAATCGAAACCAAGTACAGATTGCTGAACTACCTGAACAACCACAAGCTTCCGATCTGGAGCTGACGCGCACCGATGCTGTTTCACTACAAGGAAAATGGCGCAAAAGATCAGTAGAACCCTACGATACAAACTTGGTTACTTGTGACACATGCGGCAAGGTCATACCGACCAGTTACTGGGAAGTGCCGTCGGAAGATAGCCTCATACGACTCTGCAGCGAAGAATGCGAACGGATTCAGAATCTCTACTTTAGTTTCAGAACAGACTGACCGTCTACTTACTTAGATGAGCCTACCAATTATCAATAATTTGAATACACCACAATCTGTTCCAGAGGTTCAAACCAAGTACCGTCGGATTGTGACATCGATTCCGGTACCTGAATCGATGCCAATTCTTGAAGCACTGAGAAAAACTGAACCGGCATCATTTTCCGGACAGCCGCCAGTTGTTTGGGATCGGGCATCTGGTATTCAAATCTATGACAAATGGGGGAACATGTGGTTAGATTGGAGCTCTGGCGTGCTTGTGGCGAATGTTGGGCACAGTAATATTGATGTTGTTAACGCCATAGTTTCCCAAGCCCAGTCTGGCCTTCTTCATAACTATGCTTTCCCAAGTGAAATACGCGCCCAATTAAACGAAGAACTCCTAAAGATTTCACCAAAGGAATTTGATCGGGTATTCCTTCTAACAACGGGAAGTGAAGCTACAGAAAATGCGATAAAGTTGGCTAAAGCACATGGAAAATCTGTAGATGGTGACGCAAAAACTAACTTCATCAGCTTTGACCAAAGTTTTCACGGACGAACACTCGGCGCACAACTTGCCGGGGGCGTGACTTCGTTAAAAGAATGGATCGGCACTACCGATTCGACCTTCTTTCAGGTGCCTTTTCCAGACGGGTTTCGCACGAAAGATACAAGTTTTGAGCTGTTTGAAAGAACACTGGAAAACTACTCTATTCAATCAAACACAGTGTGTGGAGTTATGCTAGAGAGTTATCAAGGCGGCGGTGCAAGCTTTGCGCCAAAGAAATATGTCCAAGAGCTGAGAAAATGGTGCGACCACAACAGTGCCTTACTAATATTTGACGATGTTCAAGGTGGGTTTGGCCGGACCGGAACAATGTTCGGATTTGAACACTACGATATTATTCCAGACCTCTTCTGTTCAGCTAAAGGTTTTGCAAGTTCTTTACCAATTTCAGCAGTTGTAGGTCGAAGCGAGATTATGGATTTATTTGGTCCAGGTGAAATGACGAGTACCCATTCAGGGAATCCAGTATGCGCTGCCGCTGCTTTAGCAAATCTTAAAGTAATACAGCAACAGAATGTCGTCGAAAATGCCAAGGTTGTTGGGAAATTATTGCAGCAACAACTATCTACGATTCGGGATGAATTCTCTGAGGTTATCGGAGCTCATCACGGCAAAGGACTGGTTGGTGGACTTCATGTTGTAAAGCCCGGCTCAGAAATTCCTGACGGAGCACTAGCTATGCGCACTGTAAGACGAGCTATAGAGAAAGGCTTAATGTTATTTGCACCCGTCGGCTTTGGCGGAGCCACAATAAAGGTTTGTCCGCCGCTAGTTATTTCAAAAGATGCAATTCTAGAAGGGGCAGCAGTATTGCGAGAAGCAATAGAAGAAGCACTGGAAACAAGATAGGTTATTACTCTACAGCTTCTAATCCACCTAAAATTCTGCATAGCTTCGTCGTTACTATGAATTATGACTACATAATTGTGGGTGCTGGTTCTTCGGGCAGTGTACTAGCATCCCGACTGTCTGAAGATCGAAATACGACCGTCTTGCTACTGGAGGCCGGTGGTACAGATCGACGAGCTAACGTGTTAATTCCCGGTTACAGCATGCTTAAGGCTTACGGTCATCCCGATATTGATTGGGGCTACACATCTGAGCCAGACCCTACGAGAGCCGGAAAAACAGACTATATGCCACGTGGAAAAGTTTTGGGAGGAACAACTTCTATAAACGCCATGTCATTCGTACGTGGCAGTCCAGAAGATTTTGACGACTGGGCTAAACTGGGTTGCCATGGTTGGGACTATAAAAGCGTCTTACCATACTTTAAGAAATCTGAAAACTATGAGGGAGGAGCGAGCGAGCATCGCGGAGTAGGAGGTCCTTTACACGTAAGTAAGCTTACATCTCCACACCCTCTAACCGAGGTGTTTTTACAGGCCTGCCAAAATGCCGGAATGAAACGGGTGGAGGATTACAACTCCCCACCTCAGGAGGGCATTGGGTTAGTACAAGGTTCTACAAAACGGGGTTGGCGATTCAGCGCGGCGAGAGCATATCTATGGCCTGCAAAAAATCGAGAAAACCTGGAAATCTCCACTCGATCTCATGCGCTACGTATCATCTTTGACAAAAATAAAGCTACTGGCGTTGAGTATGAGCGAGGCGGCCAAAGTGTTAGAGCCGATTCCAACAAGGGCGTAATCTTGTCAGCAGGCGCATTTGGTTCCCCCCAATTGTTACTGCTTTCAGGTGTAGGACCAAGCGCGGACATTAAAGAATTAGGGATTGAAGTTGTGCATGACCTGCCCGGAGTTGGGCATAACTTTCAAGACCACGCAGCTATTGAGCAATCCATTCGAGTAAACACACCTACCTATAATGTCCAGACAACTCTACTAGATTATCTATTTTTTGGATTGCAATGGATGTTCGCCAGCAAAGGGCCACTTTCCAACCCATTGGCAGAAGCGGTCGGAGTCTTGCACTCGGACACTGTCGATCAGTACTCTCGAGTTCAATATCTGTATACCCCTTCTGGGTACAAACTTACCGAACACGGGCCAGAACTACATAAAGAACCCACAGTCACCGCATTCACAAATTTGCATCGGCCATATTCAACCGGCAATGTATTCTTAAAATCAAGAGATCCGCACGAGCATATAGCGATTCAACCAAATCTATTTAGCGATGAACGCGATATTGCAGCTTTAATCGTTGGAGCTCAATTTCAGAGAAAAATATTTCAGACCGAACCTATGGCTCAGTATGTAGTGGAGGAAATGTCGCCGGGTAACAAGATTCAATCTGATGAAGAATGGAAATCTTTCATTCGTGAGAATGGAATGGGTGTCTACCATCAAGCTGGCACTTGTAAAATGGGTAATGATGAAATGGCAGTAGTTAACCACGGACTACAAGTTCATGGTATCGACAATCTATTTGTTGCTGATGCTTCGATTATGCCATTTGTAGTTAGTGCCAACCTCAATGCGAATTGCTTAATGATTGGTGAAAAAGCATTTGATCTAATTAGGAAAAAAAACTAAGTTTGGTTATATCCTGAAGTTCTGGAGTATGACCGTAACGATTAAGTGACTTGCCTAACAAACAATTATGATTTCTTTACTTTTTCGTTTTAGAAGCGGTTTTCAATGCTTTGTACCCTTTCTCCAAGGTTTTCCACGGCCTGTCTTGTCCTTCAAAGTTAAATTCAACTTTTATACCGTGAGGGTCAAAACAAAATAGTTGATGTAAATCCATCCCCGGAATTTCCCGATCTTCATAGTTGATCCCATTCTCGGAAAGTCTGGAGGTAAACTTGTCAAAGTTATGCGCACGAAACGCTATATGATCAATAGTGCCGCTATTTTCTGGTAAAGCCTCGTCAGTCTCTATGAAATGGAGCACCGGTACACCCTCAAGGTACAACCATAGGCCTGGAAAACCAAAGTCTGGTCTGAACCCCTCTTCGAAACCTAGAGCATCAACATAAAACTTTCTGCATTGATCAACATCAGGCGTAAGAATATTTACGTGATCAAGCGATGCTATGTCTGCAAGCTTCCCCGTTTTCATATCTAGAGCCATCGACTTTTCTCCTTTTCGTGATGGAATCGACTTCCAACAAAACGATTCCATTTCCTCAGGGCTATCCACCGTACAGACGACCGATGGTCGATCCAAAATACACTTGATATCTCCGCGTGCACTAGAATCTATTTGACAGCTTCATTGGTAAGGTCGTAATTTGTTAAATGACCTCATTATCATACTTCTTGCCCTATGAATTTGGTCCACCGAGTATCTTTGTCCGATCTTATTATCCCAAAACAAAATTGATGATAGGCATCGCCAAACACAATGGCAAGACTTCCTAGATTCTGTCTCTATAACATTCTATAAAATAGCGCAAAAGCTCATAATAGCCTAACAATTGAGACCCGCCATTTGCATTTATAAGCTCTACACCGAGCTACTGTAGTTGAGTTGCCGCAAAGCGAAGTCGAACATCAAACGTAATTGGAGAACAAAAAATGTGTGTAATGTTAAAAGTTCAAATCATTTCTAAACCGGGTCGAGGGCAGGAGTTAGCACAGCTTATTCAACCAGTATCTGTTCATAATGAAATCGATGGTTGTTCAGGCATGGAAGTCTTCACAAACAATACCAATTCTGACGAGATCATGATTATTGAGTATTGGGATTCAGTTGAAAAGCATAAAACATTTGTTTCTGGTGTAGAAAAATCTGGAGGTCTAGGCAAGATTCTCGAATTAAGTGAGAACGTGGTTCGTAATTACTTCATCAAAGCCGATTAATAACTAAATTTCGTTTACTTTGAGCAAAGAACATGCCGCAAGACGTACAGCAGACGATAGAGCATGAGGGACCCTGTATACTGCGACCTCTCGCAACACCGTCAACAACTTGGGTCAAAAAACTGAAGGTTTAGACAAATTGAACGTAAATTGATCAGAGGTAATTCCCTCTAATGTAATCTTTAGGGTAAGTTTGTTTAACCCACTCTTGAATTTTTAGATGCACATCAACTGCCGAACAAACCCTAGATATTTTTGGGTACCTAGTAAGAAGGTTTGTCGGAATTCCATCGAGCATCCCTGACGACAACCATCCCATAAGCCGCCAAATCGCTATGTCGGCAAGACCCATGCTCTGCCCTAACATCCAATCACTATCATCGGCAATATTTTTATCTAATATCTGTAATTTTCTCCCCAAGATGCCGCT
>Ga0209403_10004328_pt1 | contig 15520 bp, 8 predicted proteins | sample ArcticOcean_MG_C_8_FD_187440 | JGI IMG/M metagenome (GOLD analysis project Ga0209403, IMG submission 187440) | Marine microbial communities from western Arctic Ocean - ArcticOcean_MG_CB11_86 (SPAdes) (version 2) | ecosystem: Environmental > Aquatic > Marine > Oceanic | place: Arctic Ocean... | reverse complement strand
CCTCTTCTTTTCTAATAGTTCCTCCTGCCAATTTTGCTTTTTTAAGATTGGAAGAAATAGTCTCACATGAGTCACGAGAACGATCCACAAACATACATGATTTAGCGCCTCTACTCAGAGCCTCGATCCCTAAAGATCCTGAACCTGCAAAAAGATCAATACATGAAGCCTTTAATACTAACTCGCCTAAGATTGAAAATAATGCCTCTCGTACACGATCAGAAGTTGGTCTTACTCCGTTATCTGGCACCCTCAACGGAATCCCTCTAGACATTCCACCAACTATCCTCATCTGATTATTCTTCAGATCTTTCTGAAATTTCTTTGCTGTATTTTTCCAATAGTTGTTGCTCCTCGCGCGTCAAACTAGACATCCCATTTTGACTAATCTTCTCCAGCAATGGATTAATTATATCGACAGTAAATTCATCGGACTCAAAAATTTTACCATCGACTTCCGTTACAACTTTAGCTGAAACAACTTTTCCCTTTCTCTTGAAATTACGCTTCAAGGTTTTCTTCTCCGCTTTCCTTCTCATCTTCTTTAAAAATCCTAGTGAAACTTTTACTCCGCCAACATTAAAAGCTCTGACATAAATTAACCCCGCCAAACCTCCTCCAAGGTGAGCTGCATGAGCAACCCCTGAAATCATTGGGATATAAACTCCCTCAGCAACCGCTCTATCAATAATAAAAAATACAATCTCAACAAATACGAATCCTACAGCCAAATATTTGAGCCTACATCGAATCGGAATGAAAAAGAAAAGCAGCACGTTAAAAACCTGATTGGGAATGATTGCAGCTGTCGCAATTAATATACCAAAACCTCCAGCCGAAGCCCCCACCAAAGGCGCATCAATGTTAGTCGTTAAAATGTGAAGCAGAGCGCCTAAAATTCCTGACAATAAGAAAACAGCCCCGAAGTGTTTATTCCCTATTAATTGTACAAGTATTCTGCCTACAAACCATATAAGTATCAGATTAAAAAGTATGTGATAAAAATCACCATGCACAAAAATATAAGTAACAAGCGTCCATACTTTCCCCTCCGTTAAAATCAACCATTTTGATGTTGCGCCTAATGGATATTCTTGACCACTCACCCTAGTTACCCAACCAAAACCAAAAACGTATTGAACGATAAATACAAATATACAAATGACACAAACCAGCACAACTGGACCACGGGAAAGTAGCCCTCGTTGAAAAAATCCCTCCTTTTTTACACGACTCCAGCCAGCTCCAGCTTGATCTTTAGAGCGCATATAATCTCTGTCTCCAATTCCCACTTTATCGTATAGCTCAATTATTTTTTCTTCTAAAGCCTAGCGAATGAAGCACATCGCATTTAACTTGTCGAATAAGGGATAATCGACAGTCTAGACATTTCCGTCTGAACAGTATAGTCTCTAGCCTCAGTAATAAAACTGCTACTGAATGAGATACATTCAATTACTTATAACACTGTTATTATCAGGCACTTCTGTGCTAGCTGATAATAATGAGGAAATTAGTAAGCATCCAGCCACTCAAGTGACTTTCAGCTACTTGAAAAATGCAATGGGGCAGGACTGGGAAAAAGCAGCCAACTCAATTGAACCTCTATCACTGGAAAACCTCAAAACTCGCTATATTCTTAAAATTAAGGCTTCCTCGACCTTTGACGAGGAAATAGCAAGAGTTAGAAAAGTAGATTGCGCAAATCTCCGGGAAGTCGAAAAGCTAGAACCTGTCGATTTCTATGTGCGCTACCACAAAGGAATTCAACAACGCTTTAAAGTCGACCAAGAAATACTCGACAAAATCCTTGCTAGCCTTGCCGTTAAGCTTTTGAGCCTAGCTCAAGACACAGTAGGTGGAAATGAATACTGTCATATTTTAGTAAGAACCCGTCACTCGAATGGCGATAAACAAATTTCTGCACTTGATTTAGTCTCATTAATAAAGATAGAAGACACGTGGAAAGTAACACTAAATGCTCAGCAACCGGTAGTTAAGAAAGTCGAATCTCCCCCAAAGTAGGGGAGGGATTTATCGTTCCTGAAATTCTTAAGACTGCCGATAAATCCCCTAACCCCAAACCTGAGCCTGAGCCTGAGCCTGAGCCTGAGCCTGAGCCTGAGCCTGAGCCTGAGCCTGAGCCTGAGCCTGAGCCTGAGCCTGAGCCTGAGCCTGAGCCCAATCGCCGAGATAACCCTAGAGGATCACAAAGTGATGGCGAAAAGGACAAAGCTAAATTTGCTAAGAAAATAAAAGCTATTTCAATGCTGGTTATATGCTCTAGCTTTTTGGGACTAATTCTCTACTGGTTCAAACGACGTTCGAAATCAATTATAGATTCAAGTAATGAGGAATAGCCAAAATTAATATCAATTTTTGGCTAATTAATAATTACGAACTCACTCCCAATAGTCCTCGATCATCAACATAATCCAAAGAGTATTATTGATTACAGAAAATCATTAATCTCTCTAAATGCTCATATTATAAAAACACCTGAGCTCAAAACTCCTTACTTTGCGTTTTTTGGTTAATTTTCATAAATTTATTAGGATCAATTTTGCTTACTTTCTCTTAATTTGTTAATTTTTGTTGAAAAAATTAATTAAGAATCGAATGTTTTGTAAATTTATTGCAATTTTTACTATAAATAAAACAAATGGACGGAGCACAAGCACTAATCACCACACTAAATAACTTGGGTATTGAGTACGTTTTCGGATATTCAGGAGGCGCTGCTTTACCTATATTTGATGCACTGGAAACCGTAGAATCAGATATTAAGTTCGTTTTATCCAGGCACGAACAAGGAGCATGCCATATGGCTGATGGCTACGCCAGAGCCACTGGTAAACCTGCCGTAGTTCTTGTCACTAGCGGTCCAGGTGCTGGCAACACGATCACAGGCATCATGACGGCCCAAATGGACTCAATTCCAATGATCATCCTGAGCGGTCAGCAGGTCACATGGATGCTGGGCAAAGATGCTTTTCAGGAAGCTGATACTTTTGGCATCACGATGCCGGTGGTAAAGCATAACTACTTAGTGAGAGAAACGAATGATTTACCGCGTGTAACTAAAGAAGCATACCACATTGCAACGACTGGCAGACCAGGACCAGTATTAATTGATATCCCAAAAGATATTAGTCAGAGTGATTTTACTGGAGATTTAGACCCTCACTTTGAACTTCCAGGCTACGATACTGAAAGTACATTTATAATTAATGAAGACTCAGTCCTTAATGCAGCAGAGATTATTTCAAATTCCAAAAGACCTGTTATTCTAGCTGGTCACGGCACTATGATAGCCAGAGCAGATAAGGAGCTAATGGAGTTGGCCACTACTCTGAACTGCCCAGTCACCTCGACTCTACTCGGGAAAGGCGTATTCCCTGAAACGCATGCACTGTCTCTTGGAATGCTAGGAATGCATGGAACGGCATATGCCAACAAGGCAATCATTGAATGCGATCTCATCCTAAATATAGGATCAAGATTCGATGATCGTATTATCGGACAAGCAGATAAGTTTGGCGCGAACGCTAAAATCATCCACATAGACATTGATCCTTCTGAGATAAATAAAATGATCAGCCCTGACGTAGAGATCATAGGTGATGCAAAGGCTGCACTAATCGCATTAAACAAGCACATAAAACCGCTGGAAACTTCTAATTGGCTCAAAAACCTTGATTCTTATAAGAAAAAATATCCATTAACTTACCGAAAAAAAGGTGGACTTAGGATGCAGCAAGTACTCGACGAAATCTACCAAATCACTAAAGGTAAAGCTATCGTTACGACTGATGTGGGCCAACACCAAATGTGGGCCGCACAGTTTTATAAAACAGATCAGTCCTACAATTGGATCAGTTCAGGAGGGGCAGGGACTATGGGATTTGGTTTTCCCGCCGCTATAGGAGCTCAATTTGCCCGGCCCGAAGATACTGTGATCGCTGTAGTTGGAGACGGAGGATATCAAATGACTTTGTGTGAACTAGCAACTGTCGCCCTACACAAGTTGCCCGTGAAAATCCTAGTACTCAATAATCATTACCTTGGCATGGTGAGGCAGTGGCAAGAACTTTTCTTTGATAACCGAGAGTCGGGAGTTGATCTGGAGGGCAATCCTGATTTCGTTAAACTTGCCGAAGCCTATGGCATCAAAGGATTCAATATTAAGCGACCAGCCGACGTTGGAAAAATATTGGAAAAAGCGATCTCGTATAATGATGGACCATGTGTAATTAACGCAGAATGCGTAAAGACAGAAAATGTTTTCCCAATGATTCCAGCAGGAGCTCCCTTAGAAGATATGTTGACGGAACCTCCAAAACACAAAATGGCAAAACCTGTCGGCTCTACCTAAACTTTAAATAAAAAATAATTAAAATTTTTATGGCTAAAAACATAGTCACAACTGATTCAAAACTTCCACCTCCTCCCGACATCGTTGACGGGCACACCCTAAGTATGCTCGTCAATAACGAGCCTGGAGTTCTTATGAGAATCTGCCAAGTATTTGCTCGAAGGGCATACAATCTAGACTCTGTTGTAGTTTCTCGCGGTAGAATCCCGCAATTTTCAAGATTAACTCTTGGAATTAGTGGTGACCCAGCTGGCCTAGAGCAAATCATCAAGCAATGCAATAAGCTGATCGACGTCATTCACTGTTATGAGCATCAGGAAAAGAACTCAGTAACAAGAGAACTGGCTCTAGTTAAAGTCCTATGCGATCCAAGCGAGAGAAGCGAAATCTTACAAATTATAAAGCATTTCAACTGTAAAACAGTCGATCTGACCGAATCTTCAATTATTGCAATGCTTCATGGCGATTCTGAAAAAGTAAATGCTGCAGTGCATTCACTTTCAAAATTTGAGATTATTGAAACTGTAAGAACAGGCAAAGTGGTGATGGTAAGAGGCGAAGCCTCAACTTAACAATTTTTAGACACCATTTGGGTGAAATAAACACCTTGCCGATTGCTCTCCCCTCCATTTTGTTGCGCACACCATGGCATTTAAAAAACTAGGCCTATCGGAGAAGGTCATTACTGGCATCGAGAGTGCTGGATACGATACTCCAACGCCTATTCAGGAGAAAGCAATCCCCCTTGCTATTGAGGGAAAAGATGTCATAGGAGCATCACAAACAGGAACAGGAAAAACGGCAGCATTTGCTCTCCCTATCATTCACAAATTAGGTGAGCACGGAGCAATGCGATGCTTAATACTTGAGCCCGTTAGAGAACTTGCCTCGCAAGTATTGGATAATTTAGAATTATTAGGAAGTGGCACGAATTTAAAGAGCCTTCTAATTCATGGCGGAGTCGGTTACGGAAAACAAATCGATGGAATTAAATCTGGAGTTGATATCTTGATTGCGACCCCAGGAAGACTTATCGACCTAATGGAGAAGGGAATAGTGAAACTGGATATGATAGAAATCTTGGTTCTTGATGAAGTTGACAGAATGCTCGACATGGGATTCCTCCCGGATGTAAGAAAGATTGTAGGGAAGACTCCTAAATCTCGCCAAACCCTATTCTTTTCAGCGACCATGCCCCCCGCCATCGACAGCCTCGCTAAATGGGCTCTCAATGAACCTATCGAAGTCGAAATCGGCAAAAGGCAGGGAATTCCTGACACTGTTAGCCATGCTTTCTATCCAGTGGCTTTAGGCCAACGCGAAGAACTTCTCCTAGCCCTAATAAAACAAACCAATTTTCAAAGCGTCATGATTTTCACTCGGACAAAAAGAGATGCTGATACTTTGGCTAAATTTCTTGGCAATGAAGAAGATCAATATTCAATTACTGTTATGCATTCTGACATCCGCCAAAAGGATAGAGAAAAGGCCTTGGAAGGATTTAAAAAAGGTAACTTCGATGTCATTATAGCAACGGACCTTGCGGCTAGAGGCATCGACATAAGCAATGTCTCGCATGTCATCAATTACCAAGTTCCTGAAAATGCTGAGGATTACGTTCATCGTATAGGTCGAACTGGAAGAGCAAATCGAGAAGGCGATGCATTTACCCTTCTCGCTGCAGACGAACTTGACCATGCCGCTTCAGTAGAACGTTTCATTGAGCAAAAAATTGAACGTCGAAAAGTAGAGGGCTTCAACTATCACTATACAACCCTCCTTGATGAAGATGCACCAACACCAGAAAGATTAGCAAAAGTCTTCAGTAGAAGAAAAAAAGGTGGTGGCCGAAGAAGAAGGCGATAAATTTGATGATGTTTACATTTTTCTTAATAGATGCGTAAGCTAATACAATTTTTCCGTGAAAATCCTATCAATAGATCCAGGACTAAGAAAAACAGGCTTCGCTGTTATAGAAAAAAAAGAGGAGCAGAATACTATTAAAGCTCTAACGTTTGGAGTCATTTGCAATCAACAAAAAGCATTACAATCATCTTGCTTGGTAAATATCCGTAATGAACTCAACCTAGTCATTGGAAAATATAAACCTGAAGAATGCGCTGTAGAGTCAGTCATATACGTACAAAGTTATAAAACTGCCATTACTATGGGAGCAGCTAGAGCTGCCGCAATCATCGCAGCAGCCAGCCATGGCATTCCCGTTTATGAATACGCGCCCAAGAGAATTAAGCAAGCCGTCGTCGGCAAAGGAGCAGCAAAAAAGGAACAAGTCGCTTTTATGATACGCGCCCTACTATCCTTAAAAGAAACTCCAACTTCTGATGCTGCTGACGCTATCGCTGTAGGCTTAGCTCATTTGTATACAGCTGAAGGGGTCAACATTTCCACAGGAAATAAAACAGGCCCAATCTAATATATAACAAGTTCTTATCTGAAATAATCTTATGGAGGAATATTCCCAAGTTATTGAAGAAATGTGGCTAGGGCGTATCTCTTATAGTGAAGCACTCGAAATTCAAAATCAATTTGTAACGGATCGTTTAGAGAACAAGGTAAATGATACTATTCTGCTACTTGAACATGAACCCGTATATACAATTGGCCGCACTCGTGATAAAAGCAGCCTGCAAAAGGAAGCATCAGACTTACCCTATCCAGTGTTTGAAACTAATCGCGGCGGACAAGCCACTTACCATGGTCCAGGACAATTAGTTGGCTATCCAATATTGGATCTAAAATTATATAAAAAAGACCTCCATATTTATTTGAGATCATTAGAAAAAGCTCTCATAGATGCATGTAACCAATTTAAGATTAAAGCGACAACACGTAAGGGGCTGACTGGCGTCTGGTGCAGCAACCGTAAAATAGCTTCAATCGGGGTAGGAGTTAGACACTGGGTATCAATGCATGGATTTGCCATTAACGTTTCAGGTGATCTTTCACCCTTCAAAGAAATTATCCCATGCGGAATTAGCGATGCAGAAATGACCAGCATTCATAATGAATCCAGCAATAAGGTAAGCGTTAAAGATTTTTCAACAGTAGTTAGTAAATCAATGAAAAATGAACTCCTAAAGTTACTAGAAAAATAATCACAAGCATTTAGAATTACTGAAAACTAACGACTAATCGAAGAAAAACATTATCCAATAATTTCAATGGATTCTCCATTCGGAAAATAACAACTTCGACACCATCAGCTACCATTTTGGGAGGCAAAGCAATTAAATTCAGCCTTTCACTCGACCAATTAATACCATCATTCGACAATTCTACATCGTATTTTAATTCAGGATCGGAAATGCGTTTATGATATTTAATTGTTAAATAATCCTCACCTTCCAAAGTAATCAATCCGGGAGAAGGAACAGCATCTTCGGGTCTTAAATTTGAAATATCTAAACCGAATGCATAAGTGAATACATTATTCAAAACTTCGTCCGGCTTGACGGCTAACGGATTCACTTCCTCCCGCTCTTCCAACCAAATAGAAAATGCAGTTACAGTTTCAGCTGCCCCTGGAGATCCTCCAACAGTAGTACTTGATGACCAATTTTCTGCATTAGCAACACCTCCGGATCGAGGATCAGATAACGTCAATGAAGTCCCATTTTCATCTGGGGAAGTTGGCCAAGGTTCAGAATCATCATATTCAAAAGATAAGACTGTCAATCCTCTATCATCGAGAAGAGTAATGACCTCCCCCCCATTACTCAAACTTCCTCCGCCCCATTCTCCAGCAATAATAGAACTCAAACCCTCTCCATATCTATTTTGGAATGATTCTATGTCATTAACTACTAATAAATAAGATCCCGCCTGCATCTCAATATCACCAAAAACAAACTCGTCAAATGGTTGGCCTTGAGGAAATCGGAAACCTTTCAGATTAATAGGGGAAGTGCCAGCATTAAAAAGTTCAATGAATTCAAATTGATCTCCGCCATCAGGTTTATACATGACTTCTGATACAACTAACTGATCAAAACTAGAAGACGCGGAATCAGGCAATGAAAGCAACACATAGTCAAACAATACATTAAGTTCTAATGGGGACTGAGTTGCAGCAAACGGACCACCTTCAATAATTTTAGATCCTTTTGGTAAACTTATACGATAAACCTCTTCAAATTGATCTTGCGGCCTCCATTCAAATACTAGGTCGTTTGCTTGCCGCTTTATCCTGACAGTCATATCATTTGTCAGCGTATAAGGTAGAGAGAATAATGTGCCGGTAGTCGCAGCAGGAGTTACCTGGACAACGGAAAGTTGATCGCCTCCTTTGTTGCCAATAGCATACCGAAAACTCTTATCTTCACGCTCCACTTCCACCATAAGACCAGTAACAAAATCACCAAATTGTAAACCGTACAATTCAAGATTTGTCTGAAGAAGCCAATCCTCTTCATCTGGTATATCCCGCTTTATCCAGGGATGAATTGTCGATTCTATTCCATCTCCACCAGCACCAGAGGGTTGTGCCGCAATGTCAAGAGTTGCACCCATCGCAATATCAGAACTACCCGCACTATAATTGTGTAGATCAACGGCTAACACGTTAGTTCCTTCCACTAAAACACCAGACCCATCGATAGTTACCACAGGCAATAGCTTACCTTCATCCCTAGAAGAAACATTGCCACTTGCTCTAGTCTTCCAATCCACTTGTGCAGGGGCCGCAGGCAACCGCACTCTTTGTATCTCCTGACCATTTATCCAGAAACGGGCACCATCATCCAAAATCGCTTCAAGAGTAATTAGAGAACCTATCGGATCATCTTTGAAATCGAATTTCTTTCTAAAATAATAAGTGAGTAAATTATTTGCAGAATCTCTATTCAGAGGGGTTTGAAGACCAGGATCCGGGAAGGTTTTGGTATCAACACCAAATATTCCTGGTGCACTCAACCAAGAGGCGTCATCAAAATCAATACGAGAGAAATCAACTCCAAAGTCCAGGTTCTTATCATTGTATTTCCATGCATCTCCCAAACTTACATAATTCTTAGAAGGTGGAAGAGATACATCAGGAAGGCCAAGAGGATAATCCCGATCATTTATTATTTTTATGTGTAATTGCCCATCAACCGTTTCCAAAGAATAAGAAGATCGTTCAGGTGTATTATCTTCAATCTCAATGTTTTTTGTTTCCCAAAAACCATCAAGATAGTTTGACTTAAAGGAACTAAATCCTTGATATCCATATACTAGAACCTCAAGAACGGCAACAGATTCACTGCCATCACCATCAGCAGCCCTAACATTAACTGAATATTGACCTGGAATCGCAAATGACATGACAGGCTTTGAATCTTCACCTATTAGCGCGACCCCTTGCTCCGGAGAAACGGACCAATCAAAGATTAATTCTGTTCCTTCAGGATCAAAACTCTCACCCAAATCAAACTCGATTGAATCAGTTGTCATTATGTTGCGAGAAGCTGGGGTCGATTGAATAGATATTACTGGAGGAGAATCCTGATTTTTTACTATTTTAAATTCTTCTGTATGCACAACTACACCTTCGTGATTTACTCCTTGAACCACGATAGTGTTTTGACCTTCTCTCAACAAAACATTATCTAAATTCCAATCATCGGCACTGGTCCACTCTGAAATTGCATGCTCTTGATTTACTACTCGCACTTCGTACACTGTTGACGGACTGGTACCATTCAAGTTAATGGCAGATCTTGTTGTTGGTGTATTCCTAGTGAGTATTTTAAATTTAGTATTGTATGGACTACCTATGTGACTCCTAGCCCTACTCTCTCTACTGTTAAACCAACTCTTATAATGACTTGAAGTCATTGTAATGCCGGTTCCTGCAACAGCCTCCGTTTCAAACCTCATCCAAGCTTCTGTCCTCGCGGAACCTTTAGTAAGCTTAGTCAAAAGCTCAGTAAGGTAATAGTTAAGATATCGTTTGATATATGGCTTATCAAAGTATGTCCTTATACCGCTAAGCCCCCCAATAATTGTCTCACCTGAATTACTAAAAACCCTATCCCCGTCCCAATGAATCAGCATCCACTTACCTCCTTTTGGTCTATAAAAATAAGCATTTTTACCACGATTTAAAGTAATTGTATCCCAATCAGCATCATATCCTCGAACCGCCGCATTAATACAAAGCATATCCCTGTCGGCAATTCGATTAATAGTTTCTTCATCAAATTTCCGGGTGCCTATAGCACGAACAAATTCAATAAAATTACTGTAATCATAGTCCTGTTCACGAGACCTCATTATCCACTCACTATGGTATTGGACCGGATTATCACTGTTCTTGTATGACCAGTCAGCGTTTCTTGATTGTCTGGAATTTCCACCATCATCAGTGAACCTCCACTCATCATCAATTCGGAGAAGAGTTCCATCACTTCCGTTCTCAAAATTACGATTCATAAAATCACTAGATATAGGCTCATGATTTTCGCGCAGCTTGAAGCTATCTCCATTCACAACCCAATGAACAAATTCCATCTCATTAATAGGATGACCTAATTGATAAATCCATTCACGGGCAATCCGATCATCATAAAAACGAGGAGTGCCACTTCCTTCAGATGTCCCCGAAGCATCAAAAACACTGCGGCGACGTTCACGAAAAAGCCTATCGCCTGGAAGCTTCCATTTTCCATGACCCAATGAACTGCCACCATCCCGTGTATAGGGACTACCGCTCTTTCGAATTTCAGCATTATAAAAAATCTCACTTTCGTTAACTATAAAAGTCGCATTGAAGAAGTGATTCGACATGCGCGGAAAATTATACTTATAGGTAGCACTGTTACCTGAAGACAATGCTCTCCTATCGTAATCGGATATAATGAAACGCTCCCGAAGCAAATTATCCTTCATTTCTCGTCCATCTATAATAAACATTGCTGGCCTTTCTGGTCCTAATTTCGGCATCATGCTAACACCTCCGCCAACTGCTTTTGCCTCCACGTAAAACTGCGCAATATTTCCCTGCTTAGTATAATCATTTAAAGTAGCAGTAAAGATTCCATCACCTGCTACCACATCACCACCTAAGGAGCCATTATCATACATTGTTGCTCGCGACCAACTCCCATCCCCCTTATTATTATCTGCACGGTGAAAAACTCTTACCGTGTTCAAATTTAATGATGAATCTACTCTCACTGTAATTTTTACAGGTTCTGAAGGTTCAGGTACTGCAGGGCTATGATAAGCACCGACAAGAGTAGGCGCAGCAGTTTGAATGCTTTGTGAATTAGGTTTCCCTGGAGTTCCTAAATTATTTGGAATGGGAATATGAAATGATGTCCCAAAACCATGATCAAGTGTTTGTACAATCAGTCTTGATTTACCCCAGACCCACTTTGCATCAAAAGTTAATGTATAATCCGTATCAAAGCTAAGGTTCCCGAGATCCACTTCGGCTCTATTTGCTTTATTATCTCCGTGCCCATCAGCAACAAGATTTAATACTCCATTTTCAACAAAACTTCCCCAGTGAGTACCCTGACAAACCCATCCCTTCGCACTACTACTATCAGGAGACATAACAGATGGATTCTTTACCAAATTAGAACCTGCCCCATTAAGCTTCATTGAAACATTCTTGATTAGCATATGAGCATCACCCACCAAATGCATATGAAGCTCTTGCCCACTCGTTAGGGGACTCCATGTCACTCTATCGAAAATATCGGTATAGGTGAAAGTTTGCATTTTCGATTTTTGAGACTCATCACTGTCCGCCCAAGCAACTGGGGAATCATTATCCATATCCGGATGCCTAAGCTCCATACTGCTACCATCTCCATCGGCGTGCTCAGGCCAATCACCAGAAGGATAATAATAGACCTGATCCACCAAATTTCCCATCAAGTCTTCAATACGTAAAAGCTCCCCTGAGTCCCTCAATTGCCCTGAAAAATTCCCAACCACAGGGATGTCCCCATAGTTGTCCCGCATCCATTCAGCATCAGCCGCAACAACAAGAAAACCTCCAGGGCCAATATTTGTGCCAGAAGGAAACTCAAACCCAACCCCATCCAAGATACGCCACCCGCTCAAATCTACAGTTGATTGACCTTTATTATATAACTCAATAAATTCCGCGGTCCTTCCGTCCGAAGGCGCGTCATACATGATCTCATTAATTACAATATCAGCATTGCGCACCGGATCATTAGCCGCGTTCCTAGTATTTCCAGCCCCTCGATACCATTCCTTACGGAACTGGGGATGACCAGAATGCACTTGGACTGATTGTAAAGTGTCTTCTTTTGAGTCCCCAGCAAATCGATGAGCATCGATGACAGTAGTTCCTGTGACAAGGTAGACATCAAAGGTACTATTATTCTCAACTTTGAAATCAGTTTCAAAACTCACATAGCCTCCAGAAGGAATTTTCCCATCAAGGTTAATCGCATCAGAAAAATCTTTTAATGAAGCCAAAGCGAACTCATCAAGAGAAACCTCCTGTTGTCCAGGGACATGTAATTCAATCCAGTCCACAGTGCCTTCATCATCAAAATGAACCTCACTGACCGTTAATAATTCAGTAAGGTCAGGAGGAATTGTGGCAATGGACACATCTGCACCAAAAACTATGTCCGAACTTCCTGATCGCTCATTATGAATCTCAACGGCCAGAACATTTCTACCTGATTTAAGGAGACCTGTAATGTCACCCTGAATAATTGAGCCATACTTAGCCTCACCCCTTTGACCAGGAGTCTGCCAATTAACTGACCCTGCAGGCATTAATTTTCGGCCAATTTCCTGACCATTAAGATATACCACGATCCCATCATCAAAAACCCCATCCATTAGGATTCTCGCAGAGCGAAATGCCCCGCTCCAATTAAAATCTTTTCTTAAATAATAAGCAAACTTACCACCAGTCGTCCATGGCGTTTGAAAACCGGGATCTGGCATTTTATTAGAAAGCCCTTCCTTACCAAAAATTCCAGGCCCCTCATTCCAAGACGAATCGTTAAATTCCACATCTCTCCATGAAGTTCCATTATCCGCACCACTTTGATCATACTTCCACACTGAATCTAACCCAATGATCTTTGTCGTTTGGCCTGCATCTTCAGCAGAGCCGGTTCCAGGAGTTCCATCAGGAGCCAAACTCACCCCCCAATTTTTCCAGTGTTTGGCTCCACGGTTCTCATGAACAAGTCTCAAAGTATGCCCAGCTCCATCAGCAGCAATGGGCCACTTTCTTCCGTCATCATCGTATTCCACCTCAGCCATTATCACTCCATTCTTATCCTCTAAGACAATTAGCTCTCCTCCATTATTCAAACTCCCTTCCCATGGCCCGTAAACCTTCGTCGAAACCGGTATTGAATAAGCCTTTCTTAAAGTTACCTCATCCACAGATGAAAGAAGAATACGCTCCCATTTTTTAAGAAAAGCCCTATCAGGTTCAGCCTCATTAAAGTCAGGGAATTTAAATTCGACTCCTTTACTCATTCTCCAACGAGAAATGTCCTTGGGCGTTGCCGTTAGGTTCTGTATCTCGATATATTCAGGCTTCTCTCCTTTAGGATTGTACTGAATCTCACTGAAAACAATTTGTTCAGCGGACGATGTCGAACAAAGGCAAAGTATGATTTTTAGGCCAAAAGTAAGAGCAATAAAAGATTTCATATAAAATAGAAGGGTTTAATACATGATATTAAGTATCCTGTATGATTTAAATTGAATGCAAAAGGGATGCATTTCAACCCTACACCCTATCGATTATATGATTTTATATCGGATTAAGCTCGTGTTAAAATTACTATAGTAGAATTACTTTAATTCCCATGCTTCGCCTCATCACTCCACTCTCCATAATTCTAACCTTTTCAACGATCCAGCTTAATGCCGAACTCGCAATCTCTGAGTTCATGGCATCTAACGACTCTACGATTCCTGATGAAAACGGTGAATTCTCAGACTGGATTGAAATAATAAATGAAGGAAATGAGACAATAGACGTAGGAGGCTACCATTTAACAGACAATGAAGATGATCTCACTCAATGGACATTTCCAAGAATCATCATAGCTCCAAACTCAAGGATCATTGTCTTCGCTTCTGGAAAAGATCGGACCGATTCAGAATCTCCATTACACACTGATTTCGAGTTGAACGCCAAAGGAGAATACCTCGCATTAGTTTCACCTGACGGAATCACGAAGGTTACAGAATTCTCTCCCACCTTCCCTGCTCAGAACGAAGATCAATCTTACGGCATTGGTAGCTTTGGAAATATTATTCCAGAGCCATTAATCTCAACAGATTCAGTTGCAAAATATCTCATCCCAAAATCCGAAGAAGAATTGCCAGACAACTGGAACAGCTCAAACCCTCCATTAAACGACGATTCTTGGAAGTCTGGGTCAGGAGGATTGGGATGGGAAAGCTCTAACGGAACTCTTCAAGCACTCATAACGACAGACCTTCGCGAAGAAATGCGGAGCAAGAACGCTTCAGGATTCTTCCGTTACCCCTTTAATTTCGATTCAACTGGACGCACATTACAAACATTAAATTTAAAAACTCAAGTCGATGATGGTTACGTTGCATTTCTTAACGGCATACAAATCGCTTCTTATAATTCCCCTTCCCTCACTAATTGGAATTCCAAGTCCTCAAAATCTGGCCGCTCTGACTCTGACGTTTTAAATAACCCATCGGAGCATGATCTTTCCGATTACGTAAACCTTTTAAATGAAGGTCAGAACATATTAGCCGTTCATGGAATGAACAGTTCAAGCGGAGGATCTGATTTTTTAGTTCGGATAGAATTGATCGCGGGGATGAGCAAGGTAGGAGAACTTTATGAAGGCTACTTCTCTAATCCTACACCGGGAAAACCAAACTCAGATGGAAGAGCTTCGGGCCCAATCTTTTCTAATTACACCAAGAAACCAGACCGACCCATGCCTGGAAATGACCTTGTCATCGAAGCCTCTCTTATAGAAGCCAATGCTACTGTCTCAAAAGTGGACATGTTTTACCGAGTCATGTTTGACCAAGAGAAATCAGTACAAATGACAGAAACTCCTGTCGGATCAGGAAATTATAAAGCAACGATTCCAGAGTCATCTTTTGATCAAGGAGAAATGATCAGGTGGCGTT
>Ga0209403_10004325_pt1 | contig 15531 bp, 26 predicted proteins | sample ArcticOcean_MG_C_8_FD_187440 | JGI IMG/M metagenome (GOLD analysis project Ga0209403, IMG submission 187440) | Marine microbial communities from western Arctic Ocean - ArcticOcean_MG_CB11_86 (SPAdes) (version 2) | ecosystem: Environmental > Aquatic > Marine > Oceanic | place: Arctic Ocean... | reverse complement strand
CTAGGGACAGCCGGTAGAAGATATGTCCCTCAAAGTATTCAAGATACTTATGATGCTGCTGTTTTGTCAGTTGGTACAGCTTTAGCAGAAACTAAAGTTGGACAAAAATTTTTAAAACATTTGGAAGAAAACCCCGGAGATGCTAAAAATTTAGCAGCCCTTGGAGATATTTCTTCTGCAATACCTGCTATGCGTCTGGTTGGAAAAGCTCCATCAGCTTTAGGAAGAATAGGACAAAATTTAGAAACAAAAATTGATCTTTATAGTTCTCCTCAAAACAAAGTAAAGGATCTAGCTAAGAAAGGCATAAAAAGTGCAGCAATATCTCTGTTAGATTCTGTTAGTGCTAAACGTCAAGCAGCAAAAAGAGTTTTGGCTGGTGGTTCTTTATCTAAAGCACAAGAAGCTCTAGGGCGTCAAACAGATCATGGACAGTACGGAGAAGCTGCTGCTGTTGCGAGTGCGTTTTTAAATAGGCAGAGTTCAGCCGGAACATATAATATTCTGGAAGATGTAGACATGACTTTTGATCAAACTCCTTTAGGAGTAAAATATTTTGAACCGGGAGGATTAGATATTCCTGCTACAGATACTAAGCAAATTTCTAGAGTTATGGCAAAAGGATACAGTGGACCATCGGCTCCTCCAGAAGTTTTAGAAAACTTTTTAAAAGAGATGCTTTCATTTTGGAAAATTAGAAATCCTGAAACAACTTCAGTAAATGTTCAACGCTTAGGTGGCCCTAGATCCGTCTTTTTAGAAGCTTCTCCTACAGTACTCAAAGAGAAGAAGTGGCACAAGCCTGAGACAATTGCCAGTCCTAAATCTACTTCTGAGTTTTCATCTATTTTAGGTTCACAGCGTGATAAAGTTATAAACAGTAAAGAACATCCAAAAGGATGGGCTAAGAGTATTAATAAAGAATTAGAGGATATGGATAAAAGTGACTGGAAAAATTATCTAACAAGTTTAGAATTTGACCCAGCGCCTTCTACTCTAGAAGGTCAAAAGCTGGTTACAGCTACAGGACGTAAAGGAGATAAAAGTGACTGGAAAACTTATCTAAAACAGGAAAAGGAACAAATAATTCCTAGAATCATGAGAGCAACTGGACCAGTTGAAATGAACAAGTTAGATCCTAAGTTCTGGGAAGCTAATGGAAAAAAATATGTATCTTTTGGGCAGTCGCACACTTCTGAAGATAAAGTTCTAGGAGGTGTTAATGATTACATGACTATAGACATAACAGGTGGTACAAACGATATAAAACTTTATACAATTATATCAGATGCTCACGATTTAAAAGTACTTGGTAAAGACTTCATTCCGCCGGGCGGCTCTGAACTAATAAATGTGTTCCCTTCTGTTACTCACAACATTTCAAAAGGTGTTACTCACAACGTAAGAGATAAAGATTTTAAATCTTCTGAAAGTATTCAAGATGAAGTTGAACTAGCAGCAAAAAAATTAGAAGAAGCTACAGGAGTTGAAAGGTTACCTAAGGAAAGAGGATCTTCAGCGCAGCATAGTCAATATCAACGTAGAGTAATGTTAGAATTAGCTGAGGGTGCTACTCCTCTACTGAGAGACAGAGTAAAAGCAGCTAGTAATATATCTCTTTTAGCCTCTACCCCGACAATTGCTGCGTTTAGCGGTGAACAAGGAGAAAGCAAGGTTTTAAGAAGTCTTAAAAGATCTTTGGAGAATAATTAATGTATAAATACTTTACAATAGATGAGCTTCATTGCCAACACTGTGATAAAGAAGGAATGAACCCTGTCTTTATGCAGCGTGTTGAATCTCTACGAGAGAAGGTAGGCTTCCCATTTATTATAGGCTCTGCTTACCGCTGTCCAGACCACCCCATAGAAGCCCGTAAAAGCTCTCCGGGGGCACATGCGTCAGGTCAAGCTCTGGATATCACTTGCAGTGGAACTAACGCCTACAGGCTTCTGGAAGAGTCTCTGGCGATGGGCTTCACTGGTATTGGGGTAAATCAAACAGGAACCTCCAGATTCATTCATCTTGACACTTTAAAAAACGCAGTAGGTAGACCAAGACCTAGAGTCTGGAGCTACTAAACTCTGAAGGAGGAAGAATGCTACAAGAGTTACTAGGTGGTCTAGGTGGTAAGGTAGTAGATGCTGTCTCTGCTCGTGGGGCACGTAAACACGAAGAGAAGGTTAAGATTCTTGAGATAGAAGCTGCTAAACACAAAACTAAACTAGAGATGGCTATGAAAGGCCAGCAGATGGATAACTCTTGGGAACTTGAGCAAATCAAGAACTCAGGGTGGAAGGATGAATTTGTTTTATTAATTCTTAGTATCCCTCTCGTATTGAGTTTTATACCCGGCACTGTCGGCTATGTAGAAAATGGCTTCAGAGCTTTAAGTCTGACTCCTGACTGGTATCAGTGGCTCATACTTGCAGTGTTTGCTGCAATTTATGGCATACGCATATGGAGAAGAAAATGATTGCTGAGATCAGTGTCATCATTGCTGGTGTCAACATGGCTTCTAAGGCGATAAAATCTATAGCAGGGACAGCCGATGACCTCTCCACCATTGGTGAATTTCTAGGGAAGCTGGGTGGAGCAGAGGTAGAGCTTGCAAAGGCTCAAAATAGTGGCGGTCTGTCTGAAGCCGATGCGATTAAAACAGCATTAGCTAGAAAACAAATTTCTGACACCATGCAAGAGGTCAAGGACCTGTTTACTATCAGCGGCAACGGGCATTTGTATCAAGAGTGTATGCAAGAGATGGCTAGAGCACGCATAGCGAAACAAGAAGAGATTGCAAAACTTGCTAAGATCAGGAAGCAGCGGAATGAAGACCTACTGCAGGGAGGAATTCTGATTTTGATATTCCTAGTATTAGTGCCAGCTATAGTAGGTGGTCTTGGTTATATGTTAATGAATAGGTGAGGAAATATAATGGATGATACGATACAGTTCATAGAAACTCCAGAATCTACAGTTCTGAGAATAAATTCAGATGCCATGAGTCACTTAGGAACAACTCTTTCAGAATCTTTACAATACGAAGATGAAAACATAAAGAAAACTCTTTTGTCGTTACTGCAAAAACATAGTGAAACTATTCTGGAGACCAGTAACAAGATAGTAATGAAGCAGAGATTAAATATTCAAGCTGTCAGCTAAGAGCGTTCAACTCATCTTCTATAAACTGATGTAAGTTTTCAAGCTTAGGCTCAAGCTCTCTTAAAATCTTTTTTATCGTGACAACATCTTCTTTAAAGAAGAGACCATCTACTTCTTCTTGAGGAAACTTTGCGTATTCACTCATTAAGTTTCCAGAAGTATCTATAAAGATTTTAAAAGATATAATATTAGCATCGGTCATTAAGTTTTTCTTCTACTACTAGAATCTTTTCTTTTGCAAGGGCTATTTTCTCAACCAGTGCATCTATAGATTTTATAATGTCTGGATGTTCTGAAACACCTACAGAATTGTATAGATAGTTTTCTAGATTAGCAGTTGCTGTAGCTATCTCTGCTTCGTAAGTCATTCCAAGAGCTGCTAAGTAATCCATCAATTATTCTCCTCAGTTAAAACCTTCCAAGAAATTTTAAGAAGGTCTGTTTTAGTTATCTCGTCGCTAATAAGTTGAGCAATTTCCTGACACTCCTTCTGTGCATCAACATGACTTCTTAGTTTTACTATCCTAGCAAAAGCTGCAAGAGATCCTGTCCAAATCCACTCAGTCATCATACTTTGTGGCAGGACCATTCTAGCTTGTTCAGGCGCTGCCCCTTTCTCAAGTAGTATATCATACAGGAGTTCTGAAGCTTTTAAAAGTTTTTCATAATTAGAAAAAAGAATATCATCCTGCACAATTATGTCATCAGAAGATCCTTGTTTCTTGTTGTCTGCTTTCTTTCTCCATACTGGAGGGGTATAGAAAGAGACATTAGAATCTACATACCTTCTACTAACTTCATTCCAGACTAAGCCTACCTGATGTTTACCTAACTGTCTAGCAATAAACACTGGAGCAGCTATTCTAAATTGAAGTTGAACATGTCCAAAAGGAGTCCAGTGTCCATGTTTAGCTAGGTAAGCTATCAGACCCTCATCAGATTTACGCATCTCTGAAATTTCTTTATTAAAAGAAACACGAGCAGCATTAACAACAGTTTTATCACTGCCCATGCTGTCAATGAGTTTAACTGTAACCAAGAATAAACATCATTGTACAAAATATGAAAAGAAACAAACCCAGTAAAGCTAATTGTTCATTCTCTGTAACATATCCCATGTAAAGATCCATGAAAATGTTTTCAACATAGTCTACAATTTTCTTAATCACAGTTCACACACTCCTGAAACACATGCAAGTGTCTGCATACCCTCCGTATTATCCTCATCTTCTTCAAGATCCCAATCCATAGCCAAAGGCATTTGATCTTTAAGTATTTTATAATCTTTAAAACTTATCTTCTGATAAGGAGCCTGCTTATATACATGCTCTGACTCTGGAAGAAAGCTAATGCCGCTGACACTATCAAAGTTTTCCCATATCCATTGGCACACTGCGAAGAATGAATCATCATTATAGTAGCATGTCATTGAAGGTTTATGCTCGCACCAGTTGTCCTGATAGATCTTCCAGAGTTCAAGCTGTTCTAGAGAACTAAGGCTATCTACCGTTATAGAACCTTCTGGAGCCTTCTGAGGGAAGGAGAATACCCAGTTAGAGTTATTCATTACATCCTCTTCGTAAGGAAAACCAAAAGAAATCATAGCTGTAGCTAAAGGATCTTTCTTATCTGCACGTACAGTCCTAATGTAGTAGTCACTAAACCTTGGATGAATACCAGAAGCACTATCAGTTAGCTGAGATACTGTACCAGAAGGCTTAACGCAAGTAACAGCAGTAGACTGGTTAATACCAAGCTCTTCAGCCATGATTTTATTAGTCTCTACAGCAATTTCTCGTAGCTCTGACAAGAATCTAGCAGTTGCTTCCTCGCCTTCACTTCCATTAGTGACAGAACAATCCATGATACCTGTTAAGGAAACCCCAAGCAAAGCTTCTTCTTCAGTATTACGCTTCCATATGTTACGAAGGTATCTGAAATCTGTTAGGGTAGCCTGCAAAGTTCCCAGAACTGTCGCATGCTTTACTTTAATCTTGATAGTCTGCTTCGTATCTGTAGATCTTACCACAACTTCTGAAAGATTACAGAACTGATACGGCCTGAGAATGATTTCAGCACAGGGATTAGTACCAAACTTATGATCTACATCCCTTCTACCGTTTCTAGCAGCTACATTCTTAGCTGCAACTCTACTAAAGATACCACGCTCTCCTGATTTACTCTCATAGAGACGCTTCATCTCACCTACGTAAGTATCAAAGTCTGGCTTCTCAGAATAGACAGCACTGTTATTAGCTAAAGCCCTCTGTCCATTAGTCAAATACCACTCACCATTCTTAGCATTAGACATACGGTTGTCTGTAACATTGCTCAAGCTAATCAAGGCAGACCTACGTACTCCACCCACCACAACAACGTCAGCTATCTTACATACAAGATCATGGCACTCAAGAGACGTAAGCTTCCTACCTACAGCAACTTTAAATAGATCTACTGTGAAATTGAACAAGTCTGCCAAAGGCTCTGGGCCTGAGGCACGGCCACCAAAAGTCTTCAGTCTGGCTCCTGCTGGGCGTATTCTAGTAAGATCACACTTAGGTACTTTACCAGCGTACAGCAGGCTTATAAGTTCTCTGAAGGCAGAAGCCCAGCCTATCTTGCTATCGGATACAACAATGGTTGATTCTGTTTCATGGAAACTATCAGCAACTGTTGGTAGTTGTTTTACATAATCTCTTTCTACGCTGAAGCCAACCCCTGTACCATTCAGGAGTATGTACATTAGCTCATCAAATGATCTGGGATTATCAATAGGAAGATAAGAACAGTTATATCCTGCCACGTTGTCACGGTCAAGAGCGACTCCTGCTGTCATCATACAACGCATAGAAGGCATAACGTCATGGCTATGTATAGACTCATAAAGCTCATCCCAACCAATTGCAACCTGACCGGGATTCCTTTCTTTAAAGAAATTAATATATCTTTCTACAGTTTCTTTCCAAGTTTCTCTACGCTTCTCATTATCTAAGTAGCGTGCGTATCTGCTTTTGTGGATATAATTCTGATATTGATCCACTAGTCTGCGTCCTTCATGTCTTCTTTGGCCTCTAATTCTTGAATTTGTTGAGTCTTCAAACGTTTAAAATTTTTTTGAACCTTTAAAGGTTTACCCTTAAATTGCTTACGCTTGTATCGTTCTCGTCGCTCCTCTTTATGTTCCAGTTTCTTTTGCACTATAGATCTCCAATAACTTTTTCTCGTACCATTCGGCTTTCTTTAAATCCTCTACTCCGTTTTTATAAGGATAGCGCCAGCGATACTTTAAAGAGTTCCCGCGAAGATAGCCGATGTATTCTTCTTCAGAAAGCATTGCCTTAATACCGTCGATACATTCTATATCCCCTTTATTATAATGGGGAGGTTTATTAACCATATCATTATTGTAATGTAAAGGCGCTTTACCGTACGTTAATGAATCCCATTCTTCGGGTTTACTATTATTAATACTCATTCTTGTTCCTCAGGGCAGTTAGCTATCCACTTCTTAGGCATATTATGCACACTATACCATCTAAATCTATTAGAGTCTGCCCATTCAGCATGAGATCTCTTCGTACCATCTTTCCTAACTTTAGATCCCGGCATAGATGCAGAAGGATTAGCAAACAAAAACACAAGCTCAGTGTTTAACGGAAGGTTTTTCTTAACCCAGAGATACTTAGAGTACTCAGCATGATCCCAGAATCTTCCTTTAGATTCAAGTAGGATTGTTTTGTTTCCAATCTTTCTAACAAAGTCTGGCTCGTAGGTGTGCTCTACAACATACGATATTTTATTTACGTGATGATCCCAATCTTTTAATATTGACTCATGTAGGGTAGCTTCCCACATAGAATCATATGCAGTATTAAATCTTCTGGGACGTTTCTTCCTAGCTTTTCTTAATGTAGTTTTTCTTGTAGCAATGATAGCCTCCTATCTAAAAACTTCTTAAGAATAAGAAGATCATCATAATCTAAGTCTGTATTTAAAATCATTATCTTATTAGCAAGCATAACTATAAAATGATCTACTGTCATTGGATAATCATATTCAGACATTTAAATCTTCCAATGTTAATGATTTTATAGCTACTGAAGGATTATTTATACAGATAGATTTTAATTTCTTTTTAATCCATCGTGGAGAATTAGGGGAGAGTCTCAGAGTTCCTTCTACAAGAGAATGATACTCATCAGGAACAAGATCACGATACTCAGCATCGTCAACTTTCAAAGCTTCTTCTTCAGATACGAGAGTCTTGACCCACTCTTTAAAAAGAAATTCAGTGTGTCTATTAATATCTTTTAATTTTCTTTTGTTCAAAGTCTAGGCACCTGAGGTTCTTTAGCAACTCTAGTAAAGTATTTAATTCCTGAAGCATACTTATAAGAAATAAGACCGTTCCCATGATTAGCATCAGACCAGCACTCATGCTTATAAGGACAGTAACTACAGTTGGTTCCAATACGCCTGTTACCACTCTTTCCTTCAGGTACGTCAGGATAGCATCTAGGAGGAAGCTCATCAAGTTTTAAGTAATCCTTCATGCTAGAAATTCTAGCAGTTATATTAGGTTTACTAAATGGTCCCGGCCTGTACAAAGTAAGCTCCCCTGACTCTTTGTTAATAGCCAAGAAGCCACCATCAGAAGTTCCTTCACTGGCCTCGTACCCAGCTAACTGTGCCATGTATCCAAAAGGATCATCATCCTGTAACGTACCTTCCTTAAATTTCTTAAAGGCAAAGTTACTTGCTGTTTTAATATCGACTACTTCTCCATCAATCTTACAATCAATGTGTCCAACAATATCATCTACGACAACTTCTTTCTGTTGATCAGTTATAGAATGTCCAGAAAGTTTTACCAGAAGTACTACAAGTTCTTCTAGAATGTGTCCATATAAGAACTTAATAAGTGTAGGAGCAGAGAAGGTTTTCTTTTCTTCGCTCCTAGACTCAAACCATAACTGTCTGGCTGGCCTTCCTATATTGCTCATCCTAAGACCAGAAGTTTGTTTATGAGGAGAAGACCAAGACCTAATAGAATCCTTTACCTTCTCCCCAAACTCTTCTATGGCAGCATCAGATAAATTTAGATCCTCGCCTATTTCTAACGGTGATAGGGAAGAATAAATATCATCTATTAAAGTACTAAGGTCCATTCTAAGAAGTTACCACACCAGTAGAATCTTTAAGTGCATCATAGAAATCTGCAACCTTTCTAATCTGAGTAGGCGTGGCCTGATTCTTAATAGAGTTAGCCATCATGCAGACAACAATAACATTGTCTGATTCGTATCCTCTACTATTATCAATGCGATCAAGAGACGGAGAGTTATGCCAGTTTTCCCGGCCTACTTCAAACTTAACATCCAGAATAGGGCAATGGGTTCCTATCTGAATATCGTCTAGTGTAAGATCAAAAAAGATATTACGGCGACGTGCTCTAGCCTTGGCGTGACGCAACATCGTTAAACGATAATCTTTACCTCTAGGATCTCTCTCGATAACTTCATACCTTGTTTTTCTATCTAATCCTAGACAAAGTTCTTTCTTAATAGGAGCTTTATCAAATAATACCCCACTCACTGGTTCATAGGTTATATTTTGCCATGCACCCGGCGGCTCTGTTTGAATGTTTACAAGTTTCATTTTTTCTCCTTCATCAGTGGGTTTCAGCCCAGTTCTCTCCGACATTATACTCTCCATCTAGGGGGCAGGCAAGTTCTAAGACTGCTCCTGCATCTATGATTGCTTTAACACCAAGCCTACCAACCTCATCAGCCTGATCCTTATGTACCTCTACCTGCCACTCATCGTGAACATTAGCTACTATCCTAGCTTTTAACTCCCTGATAGATTCATCAAAGAGTATAAGAGCCTGCTTCATCACTATAGCACCCGCACCTTGTAGAAGTGTATTAAGTGCTGAATGCTCAGACCTGACAAATATCTTACGACCATCTAAACCTTTGAGGAATCCTTTTTCAGACGCTGTTGATACTCTTCTTTTAAGATCTCTAAATGATGGTAGATTATCGAAGAATGATTGTCTAAGTCCTGCACCAATTTCTGTACCTCCTCCAACCACTGTCCCCAGCTTCGCATCTCCTGCTCCGTACAAGAGGGCATAGATAAAAGTCTTCGCCTGATTTCTTGATTCAAGCCCTGCAAGTTTTTGATTAGTGGTGTGTATATCTCCGTTAATGATTTCATTTGTATACTCCTCATCGTTCATGTAATGAGCAAGCATTCTCAGTTCAAGCTGACTGGCATCAATACCTACTAGCTTATAGCCGTAAGGTACTATCCAGCATTCTCTACACTCCTTGCCATAAGGTGAAGACAGATTAGGCACCTGTGCCATGTTAGGATTTCTATGGGTCATACGTCCTGTAATGGTTCCATTTGGTATAACATAACCATGTACACGAGCATCATCACCAAGAACCTTGATCCAAGATTTAATCTGCGCTTCACGTTTCTGGTGCATCAGGAAAGATTTAATTAGATCTGCTTGAGGAATGTTCTCAATTTTAGATAGAGTCTTTTCGTTGACTACAGGTCTACCATTCTCAGTAAACTCTTCAGGCGCCCATCCAAACTCTTGAAGATACTCGCCTACTTGTTTACGTGACGCTATATTAAAAGGAACCATAGTCATTCTAGTTAAGCTAAATAGTCCCGGCATCTGTAAAAACTGTTCATATTCATCAGGAGTCAGTCTAATACCTTTACCTCCGGGGTTATCCCACCTACCAGTCTTAGCTAAGCTGCCTGATTTATTTTCTTTACGATAAATATACCTCTCATCAATCTTAGGTTTAAATACTTTCTCAACCTCTTGCTTAGTCTCTGACATCTTCTCGCGCATTAATGCTAACAACATCTCAGCTTTGAACTCATCGAAGTAAAACCCATAAGCTTCTTGAGATTTCAAGATGCGTGCAGATTCAGTCTCAATCTCAATAGACTTAGGATCAAACCCAGCACTTTCATTTCTCAGTGCGTGATACACCTGAACATTTAAATCTACATCACGCTTACAGTATATTAACATCTCCTTAGAGTAACATTCAAACTGATCAAACTCTATCTTAGCGAGGCCAAGGCGCTGGCCCCACATACCTAGACTATGACCACCTTCCCTTACAGGATTGAACAATCGAGAAAGAACTAAGGTATCTATGATTTTTTGAGAGCCTAGCTTAAATGATGTGAGCTTTTCCAAGACAGGAATGTCGAAGCCAATTATATTATGACCTGATAACATTTCTGCCTTGTTTAAAAGTTTAACACCATCTTCTATTTCATTTGGTGAATACTCCCATACTTGATTTGTATCAACATCTTGGATAACGAGACACCACACTACAGTGGCATCCAGACCATCTGTTTCAATGTCAAATAAAAGTTTCATTCAAAAGCCATGTCACCCGTATCTTCAAATTCAATATCAGAATAATCAACTTCAGAGAGTCTGCCAGTGTCTTTGTCATAAAGCAAATGTGTAGCAACACCTACGTCACCAGTGTACCTTGACTTCAATACCCTTACACGAGTAGTAGCAGCCTCTATCGGATCATCAGCTTGCTGATTTCGTTCTAAAGTAATAATAGAATCAGAAATCTGACCAATGCTATGTGATCCACGCAGGTGACTTATGTCGGTCTCAGCACCCCGCTCGTGGCCCTTGTTACCATCGATGCGTCTAAGATGGGACACCAGTATAAGACCTGCTCCAGTCTCCTCTGCAAGGCTTCTGAGGCGTGTCATGATGGCATCAATAGACCTCCGCTCATCACCTTCTAAAGTAGCAGATACCATCATGTGCAAGTGGTCAATGATAATCCATTTACATTCACAGCCTATGATCATGTAGCGAAGCTTGCTAAAGATTTCATCAATGTCATTGCTGCCAAAGTGAGCATGAATCCACACTCTATCTCTATTATTATTATCAACAAAGAGATCATCAAATAGAATTGAAAGTTCTTCCTGAGAATAACCTTCTCTGATTCTATCAATGTGTAGTCTGTCATTAGCTTCAATAGATAAGATACCATCGACAGTCCTAGTCCAATCCTCCTCTAGAGCAATGATCCCAATGTTATCTTTAGAGTTCTTGATTAACCAGTGTTCAAGCTCACGAGTGACAGAAGTCTTACCAAGACCTGTGCCACCTGCCAAAGTTACTAGCTCTCCTTGACGCAAGCCTTCAAGCTTTTTATTTAATCCTTCCCAAGGATAAGGGATTGCTTCCTTCTTTGAACGGTTGTGAAACTTATCCTTATTCTCCGTTATATTCATTACACCTGACGGTGTATAGGTTTTGGCATTCCACCAAGAGGAAACAAAAAGACCATGACCATTCTTTCTGAGAAGGTCATTAGCATCTTTGAAACCCTCAGGCATGATCATGATCTTTGCCTTGTTGGGTTTCAACAAACGCGCTACTTTCTTTGCCGCCTCTTGTCCGGGTTTGTCAGAATCAAAAGCAATTATGATGTTGTCGAATCGTTCTAGAAATTCGATATTGGCCTTAACATCTTTCTCTGCTGACTGTGCTCCACCTTTTATTGAGAGGGCCGGGAACTTAGAACCCAGCAATTCGTAAGCTGCCATAGCATCACACTCACCCTCAGTAAGGGTAAGGTACTTGCCACCAGTATCATTGCACAACTGCTGACCAAACAGCCCACACTCCTGAATGGGACCATTGCTTAAAAATCCCTTAGAGTCTACAACCCTAGTTTTAAAAGCAACTTCTTCAGCCCCATTAAAGTAAGGATAGAAGTGTTTTAAAACACGTCCCTCCTTGTTAATAACTGATTTAACTCCATACTTCTTGGCAGTATCTAGCTGAATACTACGATCAGTTAAAGGATTAAATCCGCCATCATCAGGAATGGAACTATCTTTTATCAACGTGGGCTTAGATGTCTCCACTGTATCTTCCTCCTCCTCATAATTCTTATAATACTTTGTACAAGAATGACACCAAGCTGTACCATCAGTATTAATTGTTAAACATTTCTTATGTCCGCAAGCGGGACAATCTGCATGTGTTTTTTCGTATGCCATGAAGGTCGGGGAACCTTATGACTCCCCCTCATCTCCTTTAATTGAACGCTCAATGTTCTGAGAAATGTTATTACGTGCTGCATTTAAAACAGCCAGACGTTTAGTCAACTCATTGATCTCAGGAATAATCCCGGTGAGTAGGGAGTAACCAAACCTTGCCTCATCACTAAGTTCTTCCACAGGATACTCAACGTCGTTAACAGTCAGAACAGGTTTAGATTCTTCTTCCATATTTATCTCCTTTAAAAGGCTAAGCTTGCGGCAGAGTCGCCTGCCTCGACATTATCACCAAGATATTCAACCAAGTCAATGATCTGAACATTCTCAAGGATAGGGCGGCGGTACTTGCCATCGTCACCATATTCTGAATGCCGCCACTGTACAGCAACTTTAGAACCATTACCCAATGAAACATCGACATCATTCTTCTCTTGATCTACCAAACGTGGCTTACGATTTGGTCTACCTTTTGAACCAAGCTCCCATTGCTGGAAGGTGATTACAGGGTCTTCCGTAAATGTAGCGCGGCCAGCAGGCTTCATTCCACAGTTGTATCCGGCGTTTTGGAACTGCTTAAAAACGTCATCAGACACAGCAAGATTAACAATGTAAAGATTCTTCTCTCCATTGAAGTCAGGCTTAGGAATAGTAACACTACTATAATAAGCGACACCTTCTACTACTTGTGGAATACCATTAATATTTTGCATTAAAAACAATCTCCTTTAAAACAATTAGTCAGTAATATCTTCTAGAAACCTTATAAAAAGTTTTAGAAGTTCTTCCTCATCAGCTAATAACAGTGCTGTTAGAATTGAATTATCTCGTGACACCTCCTGTTTTACAAACGTAATAAATTTATTTTTAACTCTCTCTCTTGGAAGCTCAGAACCAATTCTCATTGCGAAAAGGTAACACCAGAACTCATCAACATCATCTTCAATCATTCTGAACCTCCTCCATAAGCATTTGATTTTTGATTTTAGCATTTTTTCTAGAAGAAATCAAGTCAATCATTGAAATTTCTAAAAGATTCTTGGTCTCCCCGGTAGGATTTGAACCTACAACCCTTAGCTTAGAAGGCTAATGCTCTATCCAATTGAGCTACGGGGAGTAGAAGATATGATTATCAATCTGAGTAACTTTTGTTTTACTGTTTGCCCAGTAAGGATTAACGCTAGGGTTGTGATACCACAGGCTACCTTCGGTTATATCAGGGACTGTTCTTAATAACACTCTTATAGAAACATTAACTGCCCTGTCCCAAGCAAGTCTATCTGTTATACTTTCAACTTTTCCATCACAATACCAGCTAAACTGACATTTGTGTTTAATAGGTAGGACGTTTCCTCTAGTAGAAATGTATAACGGTCCCTCAAAAATAACGTCGCAGGGATTGTTAGGAAAGTGTTCTGATTCTACACGATTCATAACAACTTGGGCAACAGCTATCTGACCGACAAAAGATTCTGAAGCTGCTTCAAAGTAAACATTCTGTGCCATACAGTGTAGACTTCCTAGAAGGGTCAGCCATAAAGGGGGCGTCATTTTTCTTTCGGTTCTTGAAGTTGCCAAAGTGGGCAAGCTGTTCTTAAAAGTATTAGAAGTTCAAGACCTTCTTTAATTTCTGCTTCTATATTATTGTCATCTTTTAACGCTTCAATAATTAATCTTATCTTTTTTGGAATGTCCAAAGATTTAGTAGAAAAAGATTTTAACTCCAGACACATTTCTTGGAAAGATCTGTTAATCCTCTGCACTTCTTTATAGTTGTCTTGGGAATTTCTTAGGTGAGAATCCCATGTTACTATAGGCTGCTTATATACTGCTCTCTCTATACGTATTTCTTTTTCCCAGTACTCCTCTAACATCCAGAAGGATCTCTTTAGACCTGTTAATATATTGTTTTCTAATCTGTTTCTGAAGGCTTTAATCATTACTAATTTTCCATTGATATTTCAAATGCCTTGAACCTATGCCGTCGTCGGTGCATCGCTATATCCGCGCTTTTGCTTGATATCCCGGACCGCTGCTTTGATCGCGTCTTCGGCCAGAACTGAGCAATGGATCTTCACTGGTGGCAATGCCAGTTCTTGGGCAATCTCAGTGTTCTTAATTTCGGCAGCTTGATCCAGCGTCCGACCCTTCACCCACTCGGTGAGCAGAGAACTCGATGCAATGGCACTTCCACACCCGTAGGTCTTGAACTTTGCATCCTCGATAACACCATCGCTGCCGACCTTGATCTGCAAACGCATGACATCACCACACGCCGGTGCCCCAACCATACCCGTGCCAATATCGTCGGCATCCGAGTCGAGTTTACCAACGTTGCGAGGATTCTCGTAGTGATCCAGCACCTTGTCGCTATAGGCCATTTTGCTTACTCCTGAAGGGTGGTGCCCCAAGTCGGACTTGAACCGACATGACCGTAGAGGTCGAGAGATTTTAAGTCTCTTGTGTATACCATTCCACCATTGGGGCGGGTTAAAGTTATTGGTTGTATTTACTTTTAATTGTCAGGATATAGGTGCCATCTTCATGACCGCTTTCCTGAACCCAGTCTTGATCTGCTTTTATTAGAGAGTATTTTCCCTTCATGTGCAGGTTTGCTGATCTGGACAGAGAGGCACGATCTGAAGGCGAGATAGGTATCCACGCATTTGCGTGTGGAGCCATGTCTTCTAGTAAAGTTTTCCACTTACCTTTCCTGCCTCTTTTTGAAACAGGTGCCGGAATGTCTGTATAAAATTCAATAGTCATAATTAGATCCATCAGAAAATGTTATATGTACTTTCGTATTACGTGTAAAAAGTGTAGCTTTATTATCAAACTCGCTTACAAGCGTCTCAGGTTTTTCTAAATGTAATCCCTCCTTTTTTAACCAGTATTGGAATAGCTCAGACAGTGTTGCATCTTCAATATCTATATTATCTTGTATCATTTTATAATCTCTGAGCTAGTTTAACGTCATGCTCAGGACAGTTGGGTTAAGCTGCGAGAAGTTTCAACGTGCTGCGTACAGACTCCTGCTGACGTGTCTTGATTGACAGAACACTATTGCTGTCAGTCTTCGTACCTACTGGAGCGTGAGTAGACCAGTGAGTTAGTGCGTTGTACACAGCCCACTCATTATCACCAAGCACTTGCTTCTCATTTACAATGTACTGGTTCCACATGTACTTCAGGGATTTGTTTTTAATTTTTGCTAACAAATCTCCTAGCGGTACATCACGAGACTCAGCAACAATGCTACAACCCGCAGCATCTGCAAAGATT
>Ga0209403_10004322_pt1 | contig 15538 bp, 13 predicted proteins | sample ArcticOcean_MG_C_8_FD_187440 | JGI IMG/M metagenome (GOLD analysis project Ga0209403, IMG submission 187440) | Marine microbial communities from western Arctic Ocean - ArcticOcean_MG_CB11_86 (SPAdes) (version 2) | ecosystem: Environmental > Aquatic > Marine > Oceanic | place: Arctic Ocean... | reverse complement strand
TACATCGATAACACTGGTGCCGATGGGCACTCTTACAAGTAGGTCTTCGCCACCTCTACCAGTGCAGTTCTTTCCCTGACCAGGTTTCCCTGACTCCGCACGGTACAGTGGCACGAAACGAAAATCCACCAAGGTATTAAGTGAAGCATCCGCTTGCATATACACGTTGCCACCGTTGCCGCCATCGCCGCCATCTGGCCCGCCTTTTTCAATATATTTTTCGCGACGAAAACTCAGGCAACCGTTGCCACCTTTACCTGCTTCTACTCTAATTTCTGCTTCGTCTACGAACTTCATTTTTTATCTACTGATTCTAGTTTCGCTTTGCCTATATAGAAGTCTGAATAATTGTTTTAAGAGTCGCACATTGCTGTGCAATCTCACAAATAAAAAAGCCCCGTCGAATGACGAGGCTTTTTTAAACAATTCAGTTTTTAACTAGGCCGATTCAACAATAACGTATTTTCGGTTATGCGGGCCTTTAGTGGCAAATTTTACGATACCGTCCGCTTTGGCGAAAAGTGTGTGATCTTTGCCACAGCCTACATTTTCGCCTGGGTGGAAGCGAGTTCCTCGTTGGCGCACGATGATATTTCCAGCCAGCGCTTCCTGACCACCGAACAACTTAACACCTAAGCGTTTCGATACGGAATCACGACCATTATTAGTACTACCACCTGCTTTCTTATGTGCCATGACTAACTCCCGACTACTCTAAGCCTTAATACCAGTGATTTTCACTTCAGTGAACCACTGCCTGTGACCTTGGGTTTTCTGAAAATGCTTACGACGATTGAATTTTATGATACGAATTTTGTCACCACGTCCTTGCTTAAGAACTTCTGCAGTTACCTGGCTACCCTTTACATAAGGTGTGCCAATTTGCACTGACTCGCCTTCGCCAACCATCAAAATCTTGTCAAATTTCACTTTTTCGCCGGTGGCAACTTCTAATTTTTCAAGCTGAAGGATTTCACCCTCTTCAACTCTGTGCTGCTTCCCACCACTTTCTATTACCGCGTACATAGATCTCTCCAGAACCGCTGATTGAGGGATATCTACTCCTAATTGCGGTGTAAGTCCCCATACCTATAGGGGCGGGCATTTTACGGGAACATCTGTCATGAGGCAAGTAGATTTATGCATCATGGACGCTTAAGTAAGCTCTTATTTTATTTGAAGTTATTCTCGAAATACAGCACTCAGCAGCTAAAGATTTTTGAGAGAGCTATCGATCGCAGCACTTGGCTTGACAGTGTGCACCCCGCTCCCTAGCATGCACACAGAAATTGAGTGTCTGCGGCGTTCTCAGGAACCAAAAGCAGGGCTAAAAATACACAGGCTTACTAACACCTTCTAATCCAGCAGACTAAGTTTACGCAATTTATGTATCAGCATATTCGCTCCGCAGTGGAATCAGACTTTCTTGCCGTTGACCAGTTCATAGTCGAGCAACTACATTCCGAAGTTCCTCTGGTGGAAAATATCGGCCATTACATTGTTGAGGCTGGCGGCAAGCGGATGCGGCCCATATTGGTATTGTTGGCAGCCAAAAGTTGTAATATTCAAAATGACCAACACATTCCCCTAGCAGCTGTTATTGAATTTATCCACACCGCTACGTTGTTACACGATGATGTGGTCGACATGTCATCGCTACGACGTGGTCGACCAACTGTAAATGCGGAATGGAATAATCCATCGAGCGTGCTGGTTGGAGATTTTATCTATTCACGAGCTTTCCAGATCCTAGTACAAATAGGCGATATGCGTATTATGGAATTGATGGCGAATACAACCAATAAGATCGCCGAAGGTGAAGTTCTTCAGCTAATTAACAAGAATAACCCGAATTCTAATGAAGAAGGTTATATGCGGGTGATAAGAGATAAGACTGCTATTTTATTTCAGGCAGCAGCACAAAGCGGCGCGATTTTAGCCCAAGCTGATAACCAAACAGAAGAAGCGCTCCGTCAGTTTGGAATGCATCTGGGAACGGCTTTCCAACTAATCGATGACGTCCTCGATTACGATGGCAATAGCGAATCGTTGGGAAAGAACATTGGCGATGATTTAGCGGAAGGAAAATCCACCCTTCCTCTTATTTATGCAATAAATGAGAGCAGCAAGGCTGAGACAGATCTAATTCGAGCCTGCCTGCAAGATGAATCGGTAGCCCAGGAATCATTGACTGAAGTCATCAAAATAGTGCGGGCAAGCGGCGCATTGGACTACACCCGCGAAAAAGCACAGCACCAATCTAAGTCAGCTCAATCCTGCCTCAATCAACTTCCTGAATCTGAATACCGACAAGCGTTGCAAACAATGTTAGATTTCTCCACGGAAAGAAATAACTAAGAACATAGACAATTGCTAAAATTTATTTTAGTAAAAATAATAATTCGCATAATTTATAATTAATAAAACTAATAAGGAGGTCAGAACATTGTTTGATACAAGCAATCTACCTACCCCAGAGCCCATCATGGAAACAATCGATCGGGTAAAAGAATTCGAAAAAATCCCGCTCGCCGAGCAATTCCCTTTTACCAATAGCTACGAACTAGTGATGCACGCAGCACAGCGTTTCGGTAATGACACGGCACTGGAATTTCTCTTGCAAGGATTGGCCGATGAAGAGACACAGAAAACCAGCTTCACCGAGTTAGGTAATAAAATCACTCAGACTGCTAATTTGTTAAACGATTTGGGAGTTGGCGAAGATGATGCTGTTTCAATAATCTTACCTATTCTTCCTCAGGCGCACTTTTCGATTCTTGGCGCCCAAGCAGCTGGTATAGCAAACCCTATAAATCCCATGTTGGAAGCGGATCATATCGGCGAAATTCTCTCAGCAGCCGATGCCAAGGTGGTTATCTGCCTTGGTCAGTCAGAGCATACCGATATCTGGCAAAAAGTTTCCGAAGCCGCAGAGAAAGCAGGATGTGTAAAAACCCTTTTAACGGTGAATGTTCCCGGGCTCTGCACTAGTCAGCCGCACAGCATAGAAAATTCGGGAATCGAAGTATTGGATTTCGATTCAAGTATTGCTGCTCAGAATAACAACGCGCTTGCGAGTGGCAGAAGTTTTTCTAGTGACCAGATAGCTGCCTATTTTCACACCGGCGGAACTACCGGGAGACCTAAGCTAGCGCAGCTTTCTCATGGCAACATGGCTTTTCTGGGTCAAATCATGCAAATTTATACAGCCCATCAAGAAAGACACACAATTCTATGCGGCCTACCTTTGTTTCATATTTATGGCTGCATAATTCAGGGAGTCGCCGCGTTCAGCGTGGGCTTCAAAATAATTTTAATGACACCATCAGGTTTTCGCTCACCTCAAGCAATGATGAATTTCTGGAATTATATCGATAGATTTCAGGTTAAAGGATTCTCTGCAGTACCCACCGTGTTGATGACCTTAGCAGATATCCCTGTGGGCGATGCCAATATCGATTGCCTAACTAATATCAATTCCGGCGCGGCACCATTATCCCATCCTTTTGAGCTCAGCTTCGAAGATAAGTATGCAGTAAATGTCGGCAATGGATATGGAATGACAGAGACAACGGCACTAATCTCCCGAGCACCACTGATCCAGCCCCCGGGCAGTGTTGGCATGCGCATTCCCTATTCAGAGATCCGCATTGTCCATTTGGAAGACGCTGAAGTTATTAAGGACTGCGAGTTAGGCGAAAGCGGCTCTATCATGGTGAAGGGTCCACAGCTTTTTAAAGGCTATAAAATTGAATCTGACAACAAGAATGCCTGGATTGAAGACGGTTGGTTCAACACTGGCGATTTAGGGTATATGGATGGCGATGGATTTCTCTACCTTTCGGGCCGAGCAAAGGATCTGATTATCCGCAGCGGGCACAACATTGACCCTGAATTAATTGAAGAGCCACTTAACGCGCATCCCGAAATAAGTGTCTCAATAGCGATTGGGCTACCAGACTCCTATGCCGGCGAATTACCAATGGCCTATGTGGTCAAAACCCCCGGCAGCGAAATCTCCGCTGAAACCCTGATTGAGTATTGTGCAGAGCAAATCTCTGAACGAGCGGCGGTGCCAAAACGAATTGAATTTATAGACACAATGCCGCTAACAGCTGTAGGAAAAATATTTAGACCAAGCCTTAGGCTGATGATAACGGAAGACGTTGCTCGAGAAGTACTAACAACGAGCAACATTGAAGCTTCTGTAACTTCAGAATTAGAAAAAAAACGAGGCTTAGTAGTCAATATAACTACAGCAGATAAAGCTAATATTTCCGCTACTAAACAACTTTTTAAGAATTATATTTTTACTACTGATATCAATTAAGCAAAAATTGGTCGGAAATCAAATGAAGAATCTAACTAGGTCATACAGATTATGCCTTATACAGATTATCCTACTTGGTCTCGCCGCCTGTCAGGTGGGGGGATTGAAAAACGCCCCACCTGAAGAACAGCGCAGAGAAATCCAGTCAATGCGCCAAGATGCCTTAACCGAACTTTATGCGTCGAAGCCTGATACCAAAGCACAAATTAGCAGCGCTTCCGGCTATGCGGTTTTTTCCAATGCCAACATCAATCTTATTTTCGCCAGCTTTGGTGGCGGCCGCGGAGTTGTCCACAATAATAGCTCTGGCACCGATACCTATATGCGTATGGGTGAAGTCGGCGTGGGTTTAGGTGCTGGAGTTAAAGACTTCAGAGCCATCTTTGTGTTTCACGACAATGATGCGCTGGAACGATTCCTCAATGTCGGGCTCAGCATAGGCGGCCAAGCAGATGCGGCTGTTAAAGCAGGTGATTTAGGAGCCGCCGTTGGCGGTGAAGCTTTGGTGGATAATGTATCGGTTTATCAACTAACCCAGAGTGGCATAGCATTGCAGGCAACCATAAAGGGCACGAGATATTGGCATGATGCTGAGTTAAATTAGCAGGCGGCTATTTAGTCAAACAGCTAGATCTACATAAAGCATGATCGAAAGAAAATATGGAGCTACATTGCCGGATAATTTGGCCCACCGCCGCCTTCAGGAACAACCCAATTTATGTTTTGTGCGGGGTCTTTGATGTCACAAGTTTTGCAGTGAACACAGTTTTGCGCATTAATCTGAAAACGCTTGTCGCCAGCACTATCTTCTATAACCTCATAAACTCCAGCTGGGCAATACCGCTGTGCCGGCTCATCGTACATTGGTAAGTTCATATCAATAGGAATCGAAGTATCTTTTAACTGTAGATGACAAGGCTGATCTTCAGCATGATTAGTGTTGGATAAGAATACTGAGCTGAGCTTATCGAAACTAATTTCCCCATCCGGCTTGAGATAGTCGATCTTCGCGCTTTCTGCCGCTGGTTTTAATTGGCAATGATCTTTTGATTTATCTCGAAATGTAAACGGAAATTTTCCAAAGAAAATATTCTGCTCAATAAACACCAAAGCACTTCCCAACCAAAAGCCGAACTTATGAAAACCAGAACCAAAGTTTCGCGTCGCTTTGAGCTCTGTATATAAATCTGAATTATTAAACCTGCGTGTATACTCCGTGAGCTCTGCGTGTTGAGTTTCTTTCGATAGCTCCGCGAATAAGGTTTCAGCCGCGATTATGCCAGACCTCATCGCAGTGTGGCTGCCTTTTATTTTTGCTGCATTAAGGGTGCCTGCATCACAACCAATCAACAGCCCACCGGGAAATGTCATTTTTGGCAGTGAATTTAAGCCACCTTTGATTATGGCTCGCGCACCATAGCTAATTCTTTTACCGCCTTTTATATATTGTTTGAAAATTGGATGATGTTTCAATTTTTGAAACTCATCAAAAGGGCTAATGTGAGGGTTTTGATAGGCTAGATCTACAATCAACCCTAATGAAACTTGATTGTTTTCCGTGTGATACAAAAAGCTGCCACTGGTAGCTGCATAGCTCGCTCCTGTCATTGGATAGCCGACAGTATGAACAACCAGCCCCTCTTTATGTTTATCTTCCGGAATTTCCCAAACTTCTTTGATGCCAATTCCGTAATGTTGCGGATCACTGTCAGCATCCAACTTATATTTACTGATTATTTCTTTCCCTAAATGCCCACGGCAACCTTCGGAAAGAATTGTGTACTTAGCATGAAACTCAAAACCAGGTTCGAATAATGATTTTTTTTCGCCATTAGCAGCTGTGCCCATATCTCCTGTCGCCACACCCCTCACACTTCCGTCCTCGTTATAAAGAACTTCAGCAGCTGCAAATCCTGGGAATATTTCCGCCCCCAACTCCATAGCCTGATCAGCCAACCAACGGCAAAGATTGCCGAGTGAAATTATATAATTTCCGTGATTATGCATTGGCCGGGGAACCAACAAGCCCGGAAATTTAAAAGAGGTTTCACCATTAGGTAAGTAGTAAACATCATCGCCAGTAACTTGAGTATTTAGTGGCGCTCCTTTTTCTTTCCAATCAGGGAACAATTCCTGTAATACAGCTGGCTCGAATACTGCGCCAGAGAGAATATGCGCTCCAATCTCCGAACCTTTTTCAAGCACACAAACAGAAATTTCTTTTTCCGCTTTCTTTGCCATTTGCATGAGTCGACACGCAGTAGCAAGCCCCGCTGGACCTCCGCCTACTATTACAACATCAACTTCCATGGATTCCCGTTGCATAAACTGCCTCTAATTACTACTTCTCTAAGGATTGGGTGCTCGTTCGCCGCATCAGGGTTTCCTCAGGTGCGGACTTCAACCAATGTCCATTATCCTCAATTCACTGATGGAGAGCAAAGATGCGGAACTTATTCACAGGGGGCACACAAACTATGAAATGTGGCGAACTGAGTCTGCTTGGTATTTTGTGTAAACGGCAAGCACCATAAGTAGAGAAGTAAGGAATTACTAAATCAACAAATAAAAGAGACCCATCAGGATCAGATCCTGAATTTCAATTACAACATCTGAGTTGTGGTGACAGAATTACTATTGCAGTGGCAATCACAAATAGTTGTAGTGAGCGACCTACCAAAGCAAATTGGAACAGTATGACTAAGTTTTAGTGAATATCATCATGTGTTGCCAAGGCAGGAAATCCAGTGTATCGGTCCACTCTAATCCAAATACACTCATTTCTTTAACGACCTGTTCTTCAGTCATTTTATGCAGCGGTCTAATCGGAACGCTGGCATCCTCCCCTCGGTATTCCAATAGAAAAATGCGGCCACCAGGTCGAAGTGCCTCATATATTCCTCTAATCATCTCGAACGGATGGGAAAATTCATGGTAGGCGTCCACCATGATTGCGGCATCGATGGAATTCACAGGTAAATTAGGATCATCAATAGCGCCCAACACACCTTGAATATTAGTCACGCCATCCTGGCGTTTCTGTGCCTCAATGAGTTGCAACATTTCTGGCTGTATATCTACCGCCATTACATTGCCATCGGGGACTAGTTTGGCGATGCGGAAAGAAAAATAGCCGGAACCGGCTCCAATATCTGCAACAACATGATCCGAATTCAGGCCCATGTTTGTGACAACTTCATCTGGCCGTTCCTCCTTAATTCGCCCTGGTCGATTCAGCCAATCCGCCGCTTGATGTCCCATCACAAATGAAATTTCCCGCTCCATATAGAATTTGCCAATTCCAGTAGTGCGGCGGTCTGGTGCATCGATATAACCAGGATGCTCCGCGGCCTGCACTAGTGAGCCTATAAGCAGTGAAACCAAAAGAAGGGAACTACAGAATAGAGATTTGGCGTGACGCATGACTTTCTCCGTGGCTTTGCTTCTCGATAAATCATCAAATTGATGATATTTGGATGACATTAATTGATCAGTGTTTACTGATAGAGCATACCGGGTGGAGGTTAGAAAGCTTAAAGAGCTCAACTCACCACCACAACGAAAATTCATTGTAGATCAGGGCTTGGACGCAAACAAGAAGGCCTGCTCTGATACAAAATTCATTCGATAAGTGAGAAGTGGCAACAATTGAAAGACTTAGAGAAGCCCAAGCTGCCTCCGATCCAAAATTTTGCACTTAGGGCAAGACTGGTGCTCATGTTCTTGCCGTCACTTTTTACAGACATTAAAAACATCTTGATAAGATTTCTCCACAATAGCCTGCTATTCATCTGAAGCTTGTTTGGTTATTTTATTATTAGCATAAGTTATCGCTATGACTCTCCTAAGAGGTAGCTTTTTAGTCTTTTGATTCTTTTTCTTGCCTTTGTAAATGGCATCTCATTAGGAACTTATTATCCGTAATAATTATAAATAAAATCATTAACTAACTTACAAAAATCGTTAGTAATGCAGCCAGTACTTGGAAGGTTAGATTTCTATACAAATTAGTTGCTTATGCTAAAATCCTGCTCCTCAACTAAGAAATTCATTTCAAATTGGACGATTAAATGACTAAAGTTCTTGAAGGCTTCCGGGTATTAGATTTCGGCAGATATATTGCGGGCCCCTATTGTGGAACCTTGCTCGGCGACATGGGTGCCGAGGTTATCCGCATAGAGAAAGTAGATGGTAGCGAAGATAGGTTTCTCTCTCCCATCACGGACAAAGGCGATGGTGCCCTTTTCCTGCAATTGGCGCGTAACAAAAAATGCCTCACTCTGAACCCGATGAAGCCTGAAGGTCGAGAAATTGTTAAGAAACTCGTTGCTACTGCTGACGTTGTAATCGCCAATCTACCACCTGACACCTTGACCGCTATGGGCCTTGATTACGATACTCTAAAAGCTACTAAGCCAGACATCATTCTCACCACAGTTTCTGCTTTCGGGCGTGGCGGGCCATATGCCAATCGAGTGGGATTTGATGGATTAGGCCAAGCAATGTCGGGGAATATGTATCTTTCCGGAACGCCAGAACAGCCTGTCAAAGCCTACGCACCTTTTATTGATTTTGGCACCGCTAGCCTTTCTGCCTTCGGCACTATGGCGGCCCTGTTCGAAAGACAAAAGACCGGGAAAGGTCAGATGGTAGAAGGTTCTCTTTTCAGTACCGCATTAACTATGATGAATGGGGCTGCAATCGAACAAGCGGCAATTAAGCCCAATCGAGTTGCGACTCTAAATCGCTCTCAGACTTCTGGACCTGCGGATACTTTTAAGACTAAAGATGGTTGGGTGTTAGTGCAGTCTGTTGGTGGCCCCCTGTTCAAGCGTTGGGCCAACCTGATGGGTGAAGACCATTGGGTCGACGACCCTCGCTTTAAAGACGATATCACTCGCGGCAACAACGGTGAGTTAATCAGTGAAAGACTTGCAACTTGGTGCGCTGAACGAACTTCAGCTGAAGTATTAGAAGCAATGGAAGAAGCTCGATTACCTGCCGGGCCAATCATGTCACCCCAAGATGTGTTAGAAGACCCGCACATTGCAGCAAAAGGTCTATTTCAGCCGGTTGAGTATCCAGGGTTGAACATTCCAGCACCGCTAATGAGAACTCCGGTAGAACTTTCAGAAACACCCGGCGAAATCCGGACCCGGCCACCGACTCTAGGTGAACACACTGATGAGATTATGAAAGAACTCGGTTATTCAATGGAACAAATAGACGAACTTAGAGAAAATCGGATTATCTAAAATCTCTGTCCAATAAGAGTCTCTCGATACAGTAGTTAGAACGTTGATGACTGCATGCAAAATTTACTTTGAAATGCGCAGAAAGAGAGAGAAACACGCTCGATCAAGGATTATTCAATAGCTCAATAGCAGCTGTATACATTGCCTCAGCTCCAGCTTTAACTGAATTCGGGTCGATGTAGAAAAACGCTGAGTGATGAGGGGGAGCAGATGCTGTTCCCGCTGCTATTTGATTCATCAAGTCAGCTGGCGCACCTCCTACTGAAAAGAACACTCCCGGTACGTTATGTTCAGTCTGTGTAAAGTAAGCAAAATCCTCTGCCCCCATGCCTGTGCGGGGTGAAGTTACCAAAGGGCTATACCCAAGTTGATCAGCCCATACTGGCAATACTTTTCGTACTGCTTCGCGGTCATTAACATTCGTGGGGGTGCTTTCGAAGCCCATTCTGACAATAGGCATTAAGTCATCAGGCAAACCATTAAGCCGACCAATATTAAGTGCAGTATCTCGAATACTACCTAACACTTGAGTACGAGTTTTTTCTGAATCTGTACGCACTGTCAACTGCAGGCTAACTTCGTTAGAAATAATATTATGCTTACTACCGCCCTGAAATGAACCAACGGTTATTACAGCCGGAGACAAAGGGTTAATTTGTCTACTAATAATCCCCTGCAAAGCTATGACTAGTTGTGACCCCACATAAATAGGGTCGATCGTTTGATGCGGATAGGCGCCATGACCACCAACTCCACGGACAGTTATATCAACACTGTCGGCACTTGATTGAACAATCCCTTCTCTCACAGCAACCAGGCCGCTAGGCATGCCTGAGCTGACATGTAAACCAATGGCGTAATCAGGAACACCAAAACGCTCATAGAGCCCGTCCTCTAGCATTGCCTTGGCACCGTTAATAATTTCTTCTGCTGGTTGTCCAACCAACATTACTTTGCCACTCCACTTGTCGCGATTGTCCATCAGTAATTTGGCGGTACCAACCAAGGTCGTCATATGCATATCATGACCACAAGCATGCATCACTGGCACTTCTAAACCAACTCGATCAATTTGTCTGTTGCGCGAGCGGTAAGCCAAACCACTATCCTCAAGTATTGGCAGCCCATCCATGTCAGCCCGAACTAATATCAAAGGCCCTTCACCGTTTTCAATCATGCCGACCAAGCCAGTTCCACCGACCCCTTCAACTACATCTATTCCCAAGTCACGAAGTTCCGCAGCAAGGCGAGCAGAAGTTTCTTGCTCTAAAAACCCCAGCTCCGGATTCTGATGAAACCAAACAAACAGATCCTCAAGATGATTATCATAGTGCGCGGTGACAGCACGTCTAATATCCATATCAGCGGCGTCAGTTGATTGCCCCATGGGTATCAATAAAAGTAGGCTTAACAGAAATACGGGCATACGGAGATAATAGCTAATATTTAACATCATAAAATTTTACCAACGCTTTGGGTCAACTTTCGCTGCACAGAGAGTAATAGACCCGCAAGAGTTTGGAAAGGGGTAATATTCAGCTGTCTTGGTAAGTAGCTATTGCCCTGTAGCGGCGACCATTAGAGCTTCCCAAAAGGCCTCATTGAAACTGGAGCCTTGTCTCCTGCCATCGCCACCGGGCCGAGCCACTATCAAATCTAAACTTGGCACCAGATACAGTTTGCGATCCATGGCGACCATATCTGAAGATGCAGAACGAATTAATGTTCCTTCAGTCGGTGTTGTTCTCGGCGCAGCTGAAACTGAAAAATCCTGACCATTAATCCACCAAAGATAACCACATGAAGGATTAAGAAATTAAGAGGAATATTGAAAAAAAACAGCGATCGCAACAACGATAGATTTATACTTCTCATCATCTGTATCACCTATATCTCCAACAAATTTTAAGCAAACAGCAGTGGAAAACTTCTTAATCTCACTAGGTAACTGTAGACTGAGTCTACTTATACAGCCAATAATTACACAACTAACTGCATCTTAATCAAGGCCAACTCGATGAATGCGAAATCACTAATAATCGGAACTCTCTTAATCCTTCTAGCTTTAAACACAAAAACCGAAGTAAACGTCAATGCCGCCGACTCCGATTACCGAATGCTAGGACAGCAGACTGCCGACACTATCCCGGAAGATATAGAGACAGATTCAATGGCACGCTTACCCCAAGTTCAGCGCAACGAACTTGATGTCGTAGGGCAAAATGCCTTCGACACTTATGTTAGTCCCGGCACTGGTTATGGCGCTGGTCTCCGCGGCCCCATTGGCATGCTCATGCATAGTCCAGTTTTGGCTGAAGCTCTTTTTGATGTTCGTCAGCGAGTACGTTACGGAACTTCTAAAGATCAAAGATTAACCGAGCTAACAATAATATCGACAGCACGAGAAATAAATAATCAATATGAATACAGCGCACATGAACCACTAGCGATAACTGCAGGTTTAGAACAGGAAATTATTGATATTGTTCGGTATCGGAAAGATTTAAACGACCTAGGAACCATCGACGGCTTTGGAGAAACTGAACAAACTATCGTTCGTTTCACCCGCGAATTAGTAAGTGAAGAAAAGGTCAGCGCCGAAACATTTGCCAGTGCAGTGGCAATTTTTGGTTACGAGGGCGTTACAGATATAACCGGCTTGGTTGGATATTACAGTTTTATTGCGATAACTTTAAAGGCTTTCGATGTACAGCGAGCTATTGGCAGCGAGCTCCTACTTCCTGTGCTTAATAACTAAATGACTACGAAACTGGTTGCAACAATCGGAATTTTAGCAAACAACTCTGTTGCCAATCCGCTCATTACAATCTCGGATCCATTTGTTAGTTGGTGTATGGCATATAGTTATTAGTGAATTTTTCTTAACTCAGCTACGCAGTAATAATATTTAACTAAGAATGAGGATTCATACAATGGATATTAATAGTTTAGGCTCTTTAGGAGAACTGATTGCGGCATTGGCAACAGTTCTAACTCTTATCTATTTATCTGCTCAACTTCGACAAACTAATTTGATTACTAAAGCTCGCTTTGGTCATGAAATTACTCAGCGAACTTATGAGAGATATTTTCAGTCGGCAAAAGACGGGGAGTTCTCTGAATTTCTAGCTAAAGATTGGGCAGCAGAAGATCTTAGCAAAACAGAGACACTAAGGGTTCTTAATTTCACAGTCATGCTGATGGTCGACTTATTTGACATATACGATAAAGTCAAACAAGGGTTAGTTGAAACTAAGCATCTTGATTTCCGAGTTCATGTCCTTAGAACAGGTATTTTTAGGTCACCATTAGGCATGCGTGCTTGGAATTTTTGGAAAGTAACAAGAGATAATGAGTTCATTGAATGGTTCGAGAAGAATATTATTGATCAAAAAGAGTTAGAGAAGCAGATGAATGAAATGAAAAAACAAGATCCAAATTGGAAAGCAGGGGAATCACTTATTTATAGAATTAATGATTGAGGTACAGGCTAAAATGTTTGTTGACATTACTTCAACATGGCGCTGGGATATACCCTAATAAAGTAACTGCGGATGATCCGAGAATTATTCTTAATATGGTTTGTCTAAAGTAAATAATTTACTGATATTCTATAAAATCGAGGTAAAGGATGACCATCATTACGTGCGACTGCGGCGAACTTGAAGTTCATTTTGCAACCACTAAACCTCTTTTCAGACTGATTTGTTGCTGCAATGATTGCAATGCTGTCCTCCACTGGGCCGCATGGAAAAGTGGCCGCACTTTTTATCCAGCGTTTCAGGGCATAGACAAAATTTATTTGCAGAACAGCCTGAAGATCGTTAAAGGTGAAGAGAATTTGCGCTGGGTGAAAATAACACCAGACACCTTGTGTCTTCGCGGCGTGGCGACATGTTGCTATTCGTCTCTATTCGTCGAGAATTTATCTATTTTGGGCCCCAAAATTGTGTGTGTTGATGTTGATTTTTGCAAAGTAAAAGGGGCCGAAACATCTGAAGTAACTGCACAAATATTTGAAAAGGATATACCGGGCAACCGTAAAAGGGCTGTCTGTGACGGGTTTAGCGGCGCGCGTTTTGAAGAGGGACCTGAAGATTCGCCTATGTGGCCTGACGTAATACCTACTATCACCAAAGCACAATCCAACGAATTCATTATTCCAGATGGATTCGGATCGATTCGAGACATTATTGAAAAATCAGTCAATAAACATGATTGGATACACCTAGAGGGCTATAATGACAATGGCTCCCCACCAATTATCTTAGCCGGATCTACCTAGATTTGTTTGTTCAAGCCCGTTCTCTACCATGGGGTTGTCAATTAATTATGAAAAGAGTGGATTGGCTTGAGGCCCTTAAGCCCCCATAACATCCAAGAGATTATTAAGGGCGTGAAGACCTGATATCACAGCACCCTCTTGCCAGCCATGTAAATAAGTCAGATGGTCACCGGCAAATAGAAATGGCCCATCAGGCTGCTGTAATACTAAGGAAGGCGTTGATTTAGCCCAACCCCCCAGCGAATATGGGACTTTATTCCATGCCACCGATATTCCTCGGCTAAGATTTCCGCGATATTGTGAGTGAACTTTTTCTCCTGCTGCCAAGGCAAATTCTTTGCGTGCCTCTAGACCGAGATTGGCAAAATTTTCTGCATGAGCCCCGTCAAAGAGATAAGAACCTAAAATAATTCCTTTATCTTGACCAAACCCACCGGATGGGTACCATATTTGAAGAATCTCCTTGTCAGTCCAAGATATGCCGCCATAGATTTGCTCGTCTGTTTCCCAAAAGCGAGGCGACTGAAACGCTATTTTTATTGGCTTGGCATATTCCACATCCGCAATCGCATTTCGTGTTGATCTGCTAAAATCATTAGGAATATCCTTAATCACACTTGGGGGCATGGCAACAATCGCATAATCGACTTCAATGGCCCCTTCTGCCGCATTTGTGCGGCCCTCTAATCTAACGCGATTACCCGCTCGGCGCATTGCTGTAATTTCTACCCCATAATAAAGTTCTTCTTTCAGCTCGTTTGCGAAAGCATAAGCAATTCGATCCATGCCCCCAACAGGTTGCATCATGGTCGCTGCTTGATTATAAGATTCCCCGAAATTAACTCTAAAAGGCACATCGGTATCGAAGAAAAAATCATTCAGGTTAAGTGGCTGAATGGACTGCCAGGGCGTCAGACCTCCTGTACCTGATAAAACACCTGCGCGTTTGGAACCTGTATATTTGAAATTATGGTTAAGATTGCCGTAATCCCTAAGCACATCAAGCACAAAACTACGCTCATCAATTCCAATATCTCCATTTAGAGCGTTGGCATTTATAGCTTTAGCCAGTAATTCCGTAATACTGCCTCGCATTGCCGTTATAACTTCTCTCGCCCTTACTGGGGTTCCGCCAAAGGCTGCAGAATCGTGGATATAAGCTCCTCGATTATCATTAACCAATGCTTGCAAAGGCACATTCAGTTCGCGGCAATAAGCAAGTAAATTACTATGGTGTTGAGAAATACGAGCAGGGCCGGCGTTAAAGTAGAGCTCTTCTTCGTTATCAAAAGTACAAGTCTGTTGGCTATCAACTTCATCTACGATTGATCCAGAACGGATGGTATGATTGCGCCCTCCAGGCCTTTCCCGAGCTTCAATCACGTAGAAAGGAAATCCTGCCTTTTTAAGCTCATAGCCCACACACAGACCGGAAATTCCCCCTCCCAATACCGCAACAGTGGGCTTCACTCCTGTAGTCAGTTGATTTGCTCTGGCTTCCCATTGATTGCGGAGCTCCGCACCTGCCGCATCACCGGGCATTAACAAACCCATTGAAATCATGGCCTGATAAACGGCAGCACTGCCTCCGGCCTCTCCTACGGAGTGCAGAAATTCTCGCCGGGTTTGAGTGTTTTCGTCTTTAGTCATCTTTTGTCTAGATCGGAT
>Ga0209403_10004320_pt1 | contig 15539 bp, 10 predicted proteins | sample ArcticOcean_MG_C_8_FD_187440 | JGI IMG/M metagenome (GOLD analysis project Ga0209403, IMG submission 187440) | Marine microbial communities from western Arctic Ocean - ArcticOcean_MG_CB11_86 (SPAdes) (version 2) | ecosystem: Environmental > Aquatic > Marine > Oceanic | place: Arctic Ocean... | reverse complement strand
AATCTACAGTTAATTTAATTGGTTCTTCATTTTGATTAGATATAACGGGTTCGTTAGCTCCACCATTAATGCGGGCATATGTAGTTTCTAAATCTATGATATCTCTTAATAACATAGTTCCATCATCAACATCATCTCTCCATTTCAGAAAGGCTCTCATAGCTAGAGGTGATTCGTATATTCCACCAATCATTAGCTCCCTTCCAGCTTCTATTCTTTTGGCTATTGAAATTTCACCTTCCCTAGATAAAAGTTCAACAGAACCCATTTCCTTTAAGTACATTCTTACTGGATCATCTGAACGAGCTCCTTCGTCGTCAGATAAATTTCCTGAGTTTTTATCCTTATCATCCGTTTCTTCTGCAGCAGCCTCTTCTTGTTCTACAATATTAACACCCATTTCATTAATAGCTGAATGTATATCTTCAATTTGTTCAGAAGAATATTCACCTGGAGGTAATGCTGCGTTTAATTCATCCAAGGTAACAAAGCCGTTTAGTTTACCTTTTTTAATTAATGACTTTATCTCAGAATTTTTTAAATCTAATATTGGACTGTCATTACTTAATTTTTTATTATTTTCAATTTTTTTATTTGTAGTTTTTGCCAACATATATTATCTCGTCTAAAATTTTTAATATTTTATTTTAATTAACTTACATTATTGATTATTAAATTTATTTTTCCTAATAATTATATAAAAAAAAAGACTTTAAGTTTAAAAAATTAACCAATTTTTATATTTATTAAATCCAACAATTCTCTTAACATTTCTTGAGCATTATCTATTTTAGCATGTTTTTTATCCAAATTTAATCTAGATGAGATATTACTTTGCATAAATTTTCTTAGTTGAATAGCAAAACCTTTATTAATTAAGTTTGACTGCAATTTTTCAGAATTAATATTTGGATAATCAAAAACTAGTTTTAATATCATTTCTTTTAATTCATTCGAATTTTGATCTTTAAAATCCAACATTGAAATCTTTTCATCAAAAGTAATGCAAAGAGAAGGATATATTAACATGATATAGATAATAGCTTCAAATTTAATTTCAACTCCTGTTTTAGGGAGTTTTATTTTTTGTGATAATTGATACTTTTTAAATTTCCCTTTATTAGCTGCTTCATTATAAGAAAATTGAGAATTCTTCCTAAAAATTTTTATTCTTTTTTCTATTTCATCTCTATAAGCCAATTTTAAATTAATATCTTCTATAGTATTAACTTTATTTCTTAAAAAACTCCAAAAGACTGCATTTGTTTCAGGCTGGTTAGTTTTTATCAATTTCAAACCTTCCATCCAAAGTACATCCAACATGCTTAGAGCTTTATCTAATAAATTTTCAAATTCTTTAGCCCCATATTTAGTAATAAAATCTTCAGGGTCCATATTCTCTGGTAAAAAAACGAATCTAAAGCTTTTATTCATTTTTAGAATTGATAAATTTTTTTCAAAGACTCTTATTGAAGCTCGTCTCCCTGCAACATCTCCATCAAATACTAAAAAGGCTTCTTCTGTTATATTAAAAATGTTATTTATTTGATCCTCTGTCACCGATGTCCCAAGAGTAGCAACTGACGGATAACCAAATTTTGCTAAAGTAATAGCGTCCATATAACCTTCACAAACAATAAACCTTTTCTTATTTATATGCTTCTTTGCGTTAAATGATCCAAATAATTGTTTTCCTTTGTGAAATAATGGTGTCTCTGGAGAATTCAGGTATTTAGGCTCTCCCTGACGTAACAATCTTCCCCCAAAAGCAATAACTCTTCCTCTATTATTTAGAATGGGAATCATGACTCTTTCTTGGAAATAATATATCAAACCATTATTTTTAGATTTTTTAGCCAATCCAACTTTTATAATATCATCTAAAACATATCCTTCTTTTAAAAGAGATGACACTAAGTATTGATTAGATTTTAAATTGCCTGAATAACCTATTAAATAATCTGAAATATGTGATGAGTCTACATTTCTTTGGATCAGATAGTTTCTGGCCTTCTCTCCTATTGGAGAATTAAAATTCTTTATATAAGAATCTGATGCTCTTTTTATAAGATTATAAAGAACAGTCAAATCAGATTCTTCAGATGTATTATAATCAGACATCTTAATACCTGCTTGCTCTGCTAGCTTAGAAAGTGCATCTAAGAATCCTACATTTTCTGTTTCCATCACATAACTAAATACATCACCATTTTTTCCACATCCAAAACAATGATAAAAACCTTTTTCATCGGAAATATTAAATGAAGGTGTTTTCTCTTTATGAAAAGGGCACAAAGCTATAAAGTTTGATTTATCTTTCTTCTTTAATGACAAATTTTTACTTATCACCTGAGAAAGTTTGATCTTATCTCTAATTTCTTCTTTTAAATTTTCATTTTTATACATCGGTTTAATAAAAAGAAGCTCCAGTTAATTATAAATATATTTTATTTAAGTAGCTTTTCTTTTACTATTCTACTTACAATTCTAAAATCCATTTTACCAATATAATCCTGCTTCATTAAACTAATTACTTTTCCCATATCTTTCATTGATTCAGATTTTGTTAATTTAATAGCGTTTACAACAGCATCTACAATTTCTTGCTCGTTAAGTTGTTCTGGTAGAAAACTAGAAATTATTAATATTTCATCTTCTTCTACTTTTACAAGATCTTGTCTAATACCTTGCTTAAATAATACAATAGATGCATTTCTTTGCTTTATCATTGTTTGCATAAGTAAGGTGATTTCTATTTCATCTATGCCTGAGGAATTTCCATTACCTTTTAATGCGATATCTCTATCTTTTATAGCCGCTATAATAAGTCTTAAAGTATTAATTAATCTAACATCTTTTTTAATCATAGCTGCTTTAAGAGCTGTGGAAACGTTTTGTCTAATACTCATATTGATACCTTAATTTATTAAATAAATTTATATATAATATACACGATAAGAAAAAAAAATGGATTTATAAAAATTTTGAAATCAATTCAATATTTTTTAAATAATCTAATAAATACTTTTTAATCTTATTGACGAATATATAAATCCAATCTAATTAAAACTCTAATGAAAAATTATTTATTAAACAATTTGAAAAATTTATATTTAAACTATATTTCATATTCTTTTAGTTATATTTTAACTGCAAAAGGCTAAATTATGGTTAATTCAAATAAAAAATTTGAGGATGTGGATTATGGTTACATTCCTTTTGATATTGAAAGCACCGATAAAGAAAATATTTTAGATAGTGTTTTAGTTTTAGAAGACGGTAATTTTTTTTTGGGCAGGTCCTTTGGAGCTAAAAAAACTTCTTCTGGAGAAATTTGTTTTAACACTTCAATAACTGGGTATCAGGAAATAGTTACTGATCCATCATATGCTAAACAGATTATTACTTTTACCTTTCCTCATATTGGTAATGTTGGGACTAATGATTTTGATACTGAAGGTGAAGCTAAATCTATAGCTGGATTAGTGGTTAGGCAGCACCCTACAAATCCAAATAGTTGGCGATCTGATGAAAGTTTCAATGATTGGCTAATTAAAAATGGAATACCTGGAATTTCTGGAATTGACACAAGATTTTTAACAAAAATTATCCGTGAATTTAAAAGTTGTAATGCGCTAATAAGCTACAATGCTAATGGTCAATTTAATATTAATGACTTAACAAATCAGTTAAAACTTCATCCAAGTATGGATGGATTAAATTTATCATCATTAGTATCAACAAAAAACCAATATGTATATAATGAATATCCTCATAATTTGATCAAACCACAAAACGATGGTATATTTAGTTTTAATCCTAACATAGTAGTTATTGATTTTGGGGTAAAAAAAAACATTCTTCGCCACCTAGTTAATTTAAACGCTAATGTAACTGTTTTATCAGAAAATACTAATGTTGAAGCCATAAAAATATTAAACCCGGATGGCATTTTTTTATCTAATGGACCTGGCGATCCATCTGCAACTGCTAATAAGTGCACTACTCTTTTACAATCTATTATAGAAATGAAATTACCCGTCTTTGGCATATGTATTGGTCATCAACTCATAGGGATATCATTTGGTGCCAAAACTAGTAAAATGAGCCAGGGACATCGTGGAGGAAATCATCCTGTTAAAAATTTATCAAATAATAAAGTTGAAATAACCAGTCAAAATCATGGGTATGAAATAGACATAAAAACTCTTCCTAAATGTTTAGAAATAACTCATATTTCTTTGTTTGATCAGTCTATAGAAGGCTTCAGACATAAAACATTACCAATTTTTTCTGTTCAATATCACCCTGAAGCATCTCCAGGGCCAACAGAATCATCATATTTATTTCAAGAATTTTTAAACTTAATCAAACTGAATGTAAAAAATGCCAAAACGTAATGATATAAAATCTGTTTTAATTATAGGTGCTGGACCAATTATAATTGGTCAAGCCTGTGAGTTTGATTATTCTGGAGCTCAAGCCTGTAAAGCGCTAAAAGAAGAAGGTATCAGAGTAATATTAATCAACTCTAATCCTGCAACTATTATGACTGATCCAATGATGGCTGATGCAACATATATTGAGCCCATAAATAAAGACATAATTGAAAAAATTATAAAATTAGAAAAGCCTGACGCAATTCTTCCAACTATGGGTGGTCAAACAGCTCTAAATGTCACTCTGGAATTATTTGAAGCAGGTATTTTAAAAAAATACAACCTAGAGATAATTGGAGCAAAACCAGAATCTATTAACAAGGCTGAAGATAGAGAACTATTTAAACAATGTATGAAAAAAATAGGCCTTGAATCAGCAAAAGCGAAAATCGCAAAAAATATCGATGAAGCAATAGCAGCTATAGATTTTGTAGGTTTACCAGCTATCATTAGACCATCTTTTACACTTGGTGGAGAGGGTGGAGGTATTGCTTACAATAAAGAAGAATTTATAGAAATAGTATCTAATGGCTTAAAATTATCTCCAAATTCTGAGGTCTTAATAGAAGAATCTCTCCTAGGATGGAAAGAATTTGAAATGGAGGTAGTTAGAGATCAAGCTGATAATTGCATCATAATCTGTTCTATTGAAAACATAGACCCAATGGGCGTTCATACAGGAGATTCAATCACTGTTGCACCAGCTTTAACTTTAACTGACAAAGAATATCAAAAAATGAGAAATGCTAGTATTGCAGTTCTTAGAGAAATAGGTGTTGATACAGGTGGTTCAAATGTTCAATTCGCTGTTAACCCAGATGATGGTCGACTAATAGTTATTGAAATGAACCCAAGGGTTAGTAGATCTTCAGCCTTAGCTTCAAAAGCCACAGGCTTTCCTATTGCAAAAATAGCAGCAAAGTTAGCTATTGGTTATAATTTAGACGAACTAAAAAATGATATAACTAAGTCAACTCCAGCGAGCTTTGAGCCCACAATAGATTATATAGTAACTAAAATACCTCGCTTTACATTCGAAAAATTTCCAGGCAGTAACAATTTTCTTTCTACATCTATGAAATCTGTTGGAGAAGTTATGGCTATTGGAAGATCTTTTCAAGAATCTCTTCAAAAAGCATTGCGATCTCTTGAAACAGGTTTAGCAGGATTAGATGATGTTTCATTTCCTACTAATGGTGACAATTTAAATAATTCTGAAACAGTTTCAGGTTGGTTAGCAGAACAAGTCCCAGAACGTATTTTAAGAATATCAAGTGCCTTTAGAAATAATGTATCAATTAATGAAGTGGCAAGAATAACTGGATGGGATAAATGGTTTTTAAGTCAAATATATGGAATTATACAAGTTGAAAACAAACTTGAAAATAATACTTTGTCTCTAAATTCCACTTCTTTACGTAATATTAAATCAATGGGTTTTTCTGACAAACGCCTTGCAGAATTAACTCAAATTAGTGAAGAAAAAATATATGACCTTAAGAATCAATTTAATATATTTCCAACATACAAAAGAGTTGACACATGCGCTGCTGAGTTTTCTTCAGAAACAGCTTATCTATATAGTTCTTATGAACAACATATAAATAATGAATGTGAAGCCCTACCCTCTAATAAAAAGAAAGTTGTTATTTTAGGAGGTGGGCCGAATAGAATTGGTCAAGGAATAGAGTTTGATTATTGTTGTGTTCATGCTGCCTATAGTTTATCTGAAATTGGTTATGAAACAATTATGATTAACTGCAATCCTGAAACTGTTTCAACTGATTATGACACGTCTGATAAATTATATTTTGAACCTTTAACTCACGAAGATGTCTTATCTATCATCAAAAAAGAGGAGCAAAATGGAGAGGTTTTAGGAGTAATAGTCCAATTAGGTGGACAAACTCCTCTTAAAATAGCCGCTAGCCTAGAAGAAGCAGGTGTGAATATTCTAGGTACATCAGTTGATGCTATTGATTTAGCTGAAGATAGAAAAAGATTTAAAGAACTTTTACAAACTCTTAATCTTAATCAACCATCAAATGGAATTGCTAGCAATAATAGTGAAGCTGTTAAAATTGCAACTGACATAGGTTTTCCGATTGTTATCAGACCAAGTTACGTACTTGGAGGCCGTGCAATGGAAATTGTGCACAATCATAATCAATTGCAAAAATATATCAACGAAGCTGTTAAAGTTTCCGGTAATAATCCGGTTTTAATAGATAGCTTTTTAAGGAATGCTATTGAAGTAGACGTAGATGCAATATCTGATGGTGATAATACATATATTGCTGGTATAATGGAGCATATAGAAGAAGCAGGAATTCATTCAGGAGATTCTGCATGTGCTCTTCCGCCTCAAACTTTAAATAAAAATATTATTGATAAAATAATTACTCAAACTACTATACTTGCCAAAGCTTTGAATGTTATAGGCTTAATGAATATTCAATTTGCAATCCAAGAAAATAAAATTTTCATTTTAGAAGTAAATCCAAGAGGAAGTAGAACTATTCCTTTTGTAGCAAAAGCTACTGGAGTTCCCTTGGCAAAAATAGCCTCACAAATAATGATTGGAAAAAAATTATCTGATTTTAATATACAAAATCATAACATAAGTCACATTTCTGTTAAGGAAGCTGTATTCCCATTTGCTAGATTTCCAGGAACAGATGTTATACTTGGGCCAGAAATGAAATCTACTGGAGAGGTGATGGGAATAGGTTCAACTTTTGGGGAAGCTTTTGCCAAAAGTCAACTTGGTGCAAGCATAGAATTACCAATAAAAGGTCAAGTGTTCATTTCTATAAAAGATGATGATAAAAACAAAATTATCCCTGTTGCACAAAAATTATTTAACTTAGGTTTTAAAATATGTGCAACATCTGGAACAGCCAAAATTCTTAACGACAATGAAATTGAAACCAATTATATTAAGAAGGTGATTGAAGGTAGACCAAATGCTGTAGACGCAATGCTATCTGGAGAAATCCAACTAGTGATAAATACGGTCGAAGGGAGTAATTCTATTAAAGATAGCTTCTCTCTAAGACAAACAGCTTTATTAAATAAAATACCTTATTACACAACTTTACAAGGAGCTAACGCTGCAACCCTTGCAATCAAAGTTATTAAAGAAGAAGTCCTTACTGTGAAATCAATTCAATCATATTTTGAATAATTTTTAATTATATAATATAATTAGTTTTAAAAAAATGGAATTATAATAATGGAAAAGATACCTTTCACACTTGTTGGATTAAATAAAATTAAGTCTGAATTAAATAAACTCAAAAAAGAAGATAGACCTTTAATAATCAAGGCCATTTCTGTTGCTAGAGAACATGGTGATTTAAAAGAAAATGCTGAATACCATGCCGCAAAAGACAAACAATCTTTTACAGAAGGAAGAATAACTGAACTTGAAGATGTTATAAGTAGATCAGAAGTAATAGATTTAACGAAATTAACAGGTAAAACTATAACTTTTGGAACTAAGATAAAAATTGTGGACGAAGAAACAGATTTAGAAACATTTTATGAAATAGTTGGACCATATGAAGCCGATCTAAATTCTGGTCTTATTTCTATAGCCTCGCCTATAGCAAAAGCTTTAATTGGAAAAGAATTAGGGTCTTCTGTTGAAGTGACTACTCCAAGAGGGGAAAAAAACTATGAAGTATTATCCATAGAAGTTCTTAAACCTTAGTATCAAAGGGAACTCCAGGCAAACATTTATTACTTCTAATGTTCAACGATGTTTTAACATTACTTACCTTTGGAGCTTGAGTTAATTTTCCAGTTAAAAATTGTTGGAAGTCATCCCAATCCTTAGCTACTATTTTAAGAAGAAAGTCAACTTCTCCAATTAACATATGACATTCTCTAACCTCAGGAAAAACTGAAATATAATTTTCAAAAATTTGAAGATCACTTTCTGCTTGGCTTTCAAGACCTACGTATGCAAAAACCGTAACTTTAAAACCTACTAGTTCACCATTAATATCTGCGTTATAACCTTTGATATAATTTGTATCTTCTAAGGCTTTAACCCTTCTTAAGCAAGATGGTGGAGAAATATTAACCAAATTTGATAGCTCAACATTACTTATTTTACCATTTACTTGAAGTTCATCTAAAATTAGTAAATCAATATTATCTAATTTTTTTTTTTGAGTTTTCATTTAATCAATATTTCTTTATGTTAATATCTAAATATATTTAGAGTAATAATATTAATATTATTACTATTATTACTATTATTACTCTAAAACTGCAATTTTATTTCAATAATTTAATTATTTAGTTAATTTAATAATAATATCAAAGGAAAATGTAATAATTTTGAAAAAACTATTAAAAAAAAAATCTTGGATTATTACTGATGGAACAAAAGGTATGGAAAATCAATCTATAGCCTTAGCAAAATTATTAAACACTAACTTTAAGTTAATTAAATTTACCCCCCCTTATTTACTTAAAAAAATTCCATTAATCGGCCGATTTATTCCAGTATCAATGATAAAAATGGATTTTAATATAAAGCCATTACCTAAATTTATTATTACAACTGGAAAAAGAATGGCTGGAATTTCAATTTTTATTAAATTTTTTTTAAAGAATAAGATAAAAACAATTCATATTCAAAACCCAAAAGTATCTAGTAATTATTTTGATCTATTACTAATTCCTGAACATGATAAAATCATTGGTAAAAATATTATAAACACAAAAGGTGCATTATCTTTTATTGATAATAACGCAATCGAAAAATCAAAAACATCAATAACTAATAATTTAAAACATAACAAAAAACCTATCATATTATTCCTAATTGGAGGTGATAATAAAAGATATAAACCTAATAACACTGATTATTATAATTTGACGCTGAATATAGTTAAAGCCTCTAAAAGTATAAATGGAAAATTAATTATTTTAACTTCTAGACGGACACCAACCAAAGCTATTAAAATAATTAATTCAATGTTAAAAAAATATGAAAATGATTTTTATTTATATTCAGGCATTGGACATAATCCATATCCCAGCATACTAAAGTTAGCAAATTTTATTATTGTAACTAGTGACAGTGTCAATATGATATCTGAAACGGCAACCTTTAATATTCCTTTGTTTGTTGCCTATTTGAAAAAAGAAAAAGGTAAGATAAGGGCTTTCCTAGAAAACTTAGAAAGTCTAAGTATTATAAAAAAATTTAATGGTAAACTATTTGATTACAATAAAGCTAAACTAGAAACTAATGATGAAACAACACTAAAAATCAACAAGTTTTTTAGCTCCTAGCAGATCTCCCATTACTCTTATTCTATCTATTTTATCTTCTAATAAGGTCCAATTATCATTTTTATCAATCTGATCCCAGATTAACTCAACTTCATCAATTAACAAATTTTCAAATTGATGTTTAAAAAATACTCTTTTTTCTAAACAACCATCTTCAGCATTAGTTTTTTTTAAAAAACTGATTATTTCAAAGAATTTTTCATTTTTATATTTAGCACCCTGAGAACTATTAAGGCAATCTGAGACAGTTTCTGATCCACCATAGAAATCATAAAAAAATGATGAGAAATCTATTTTAGATTCCATACTTATTTGTAATAATATGTGCATTATTTTATTAACATTTTTAGTACCTATATCTTTAATTCCAAGTCTCCAACAAAAGTGCTTTGATAAAGAATTATTAAAAATTCTAGAAAATTCATTTAAAATTTGAATAATTTTTTTTTCATTTAAAAAAGAGCTTAAGCTATTACCTAACTGAGTTAGTGCCCACAACGCAGCTTCTGGCTGCCTGCCAAATGAATATCTTTTATTATAATCAAAATATGCAGCAGTGAAATTCGGTTCTGCAAACTGAACAAACCTCCAAGGTCCATAATCAAAACATTCTCCTGTAACATTAAAATTATCAGTATTTAAAACTCCATGTACAAACCCAGCCGCTGTTATTCGACCTATCATAGTAGCAATTCTTTTGACTGATTCTAAAAAGAGATTTTCTGCTAAAGTATTTATATTTTCACTATTATTAAGTGATGGAAAATAATTTTTAATTACATGTCGTATTAGCTTTTCAATATTATTATCTTCGTTTAAGTCTGCTAATCTTTGAAAAGTCCCTATTCTTATATGGCTTTTACTTCTTCTAACTAAAACTGCTGATCTAGTTGGAGAAGGTTCATCATTTCTATGTAAATTTTCTTCTGTTTCAATTACGGAGAGAGTTTGACTAGTGGATACACCTAACGATGAAAGTAGTTCTGTTGCCAATAGCTCTCTAACAGCTCCTTTTAAAGTTAAACGTCCATCTCCTCCTCTACTAAAATTTGTTTGGCCAGAACCTTTTGTACCTAAATCCCATAAATTGTTACTTTTATCTAAAAATTGAGATAGAAGAAATCCTCTCCCATCTCCTAGTTCATTATTATAATGTCCAAATTGATGGCCATGATATTTTAAGGCTAATGGACCATGTTCAACTCCAGGAAGTCTAATAAATTTTCCAAAATAACTAATCCAATCTTCATCATTTATTTTATCAAGATTTAAACGACTAGCGGCTCTATCGTTTCTAAATCTTAAAACATGGTTTGGAAATATAGCTGGAGTGGCTTTATCAAAAAAATTGTCACCCAGTAAACAATGTATATTAGAAGATTTTGTATTTGTTTTCATAATGAATAATATAACTTAAAAAATTTAAAGAAATTATCTGTATAGAGTGTCTTTTAGACTTTTTTCTAACCCACTATATAAAGAAGCTACCTGAGGACCATACCCATTGTAAATAACTGTTGGAACCCTTCCTTCAATTCCTAATTGTTGTTCTGTCGATTGAGACCACCTAGGATGAGAAACTTGTGGGTTCACATTCGCCCAAAAGCCATATTCTGCTGGAGCGATCTTTTCCCATAAACCTTTTGGTCTAGCACTTACAAAACTGATCTTAACAATAGATTTGATTGACTTAAAACCATATTTCCATGGAATAACTAAGCGAAGTGGAGCTCCATTCTGATTAGGTAATTTCTTGCCATAAATTCCTGTAGCAATAAAACTTAAATCGTTTTTTGCTTCATCAATAGTTATTCCCTCTTGATAAGGCCAAGGATACCATTTTTGTTTTTGACCAGGTGCAATATCAGGTTCATAGAAAGTTTCAAACTTTATAAATTTAGCACTAGAACTTGGTTCTACTAATGATAAAATTTTATTAAGAGAAAACCCTGACCAAGGAACTGTCATTGACCAAGCTTCAACGCATCTAAACCTATAAACTCGTTCTTCAATACCTCCTATCTTTCTTAATAAATCATCCACGTCTATCGTTAATGGTTTTTTAACTAAACCGTCAATAGTTATAGTCCAAGGACTAGTTTTTAACTTCGCAGCTCTTCTCCAAATATTTTTACTAGAACCAAATTCGTAAAAGTTTGTATAGGTAGTGGCGAAGCTCTCTTTTGTTATTGCCCTATTCACTTTATATAAATTATTTACTTTAAGAGGGTAATAAGGATTAGATTGGCCGAGCACATCTTTAGGTATAGAAGATATTCCTGCATAAAATAATGACCCTGCAGCTAAATTTTTTAATATTTTTCTTCGGGAGTTAAAAATTTTTTCATCTGTAATATATTTATTTTCTATATTCCATAATTTTTTATTAAAAATAAAAGACATATATCACCTATGAATTAATCACGATAAAGTTAAAACTGCTTTTTCTATTCTATCCATTGCTTCAGTCAACAAGTCTAAACTTGTTGCGTAAGACACTCTAAAGTAGGGCTCTAATCCAAAAGCACTTCCAGGGACAGCAGCTACCTCAGCCGTATCTAAGAGCCACTCAACTATTTCTGTATCATTAGTTAAAGTTTTTCCTTCAGCAGTTTTTTTTCCGACTAGCCCTTCTACATTTGGATAAGCATAAAAGGCGCCCTTAGGCATTACACATTTGATACCTATAATATCATTTAACTTACTAACAACAAACTTTCGTCTCTCATCAAAGGCTTTTAAACAGGGCTGTAAAAAATCATTGCTTCCCTGTATTCCTGCAAGAGCAGCATATTGAGAAATAGAACTTGCATTTGAAGTTGACTGCCCTTGAATTTTAATCATCGCTTTAATTAACTCTGCAGGTCCAACAGCGTAACCAATTCTCCATCCTGTCATACAATGACTTTTGGAAACTCCATTTACTGTTAAAGTTCTATGTTTTAAATCAGGTGCAATCTGGGCAAATGTAAAAAACTTAAAATTATCATATACAATATACTCATAAATATCGTCTGTCATAACGTATAAATGATCGTGTTTTCTAACAACGTTAGCAATAGCAATAAGCTCATTTTCAGAATAGCAGGCTCCAGTTGGGTTAGATGGACTATTTAAGATAAGCCATTTACTTTTTTTTGTTATAGCTTTTTCTAAAGCATCTGCGGTTAATTTAAAACCTGTTTCAGATGGACAATCTACTATAACTGGAGTTCCTCCAGCCAGCAAAGTCATGTCTGGGTAAGAAACCCAATATGGTGCTGGAATAATAACCTCATCATCAACATTAATAGAACTAATTAGAGCATTATATAAAATCTGTTTTCCACCAGTACCAACAATTACATCTTTAATTGTATAATCTAAATTATTATCATTTTTAAATTTATCAACAATAGCTTGCCTAAGTTCTGGAATACCTTCTACATTGGTATATTTAGTATAACCTTTATTAATAGCATCTATGGCAGCTAGTTTTACATGCTCTGGAGTATCAAAATCTGGTTCTCCTGCAGATAAACTTATAATCTTCTTTCCTTCTCTTTTTAATTGTGCAGCCTTAGCTGAAATAACCATTGTTGCTGAAGATTTAATTCTATTCAAACTCTCAGAGATAAAGGGCATTTAATCACTCCAAATAAATATTTTAAAAATTATAAATAAAATTTTACTACAAATAGTGTAAGTTAAAAATCTTTTTTTTAATTAATATATATATTTTTTTTCTAAAGAAAAAAACTTGAAGAATTAACACAGCTAAGATAGATCAAAACAATGAATGAATTAGAAAAATTAAATAATAAAGATTTATCAAAAAATCAAATCAAATTTTCTCTAAAATCTGACTTTACTCCTACTGGTGATCAGCCTAATGCAATAAAAGAATTGATTTCTGGAATTAATAATAATGAAAAAGATCAAGTTTTACTTGGTGTGACTGGTTCTGGAAAAACTTTTACTATGGCTCATGTTATAAATTCTTTAAATAAACCATCTTTATTAATGGCTCCAAATAAAACTCTTGCAGCGCAACTATATGGTGAAATGAAGGATTTTTTTCCTAATAATGCTGTTGAATATTTTGTATCATATTATGATTATTATCAACCTGAAGCTTATGTTCCACGCTCTGACACTTTTATTGAAAAAGAATCTAGTATTAATGACCAAATTGATAGAATGCGTCATTCCGCAACAAGAGCTTTATTAGAAAGAAAAGACGTGATTATAGTTGCATCTGTTTCATGTATTTATGGAATAGGATCTGTTGAGACATATTCACAAATGACAATAGAGCTAAAGGAAGGTCAAGAAATTCCTCGTCAAAAATTATTAAGACAATTTACAGAATTACAATACACTAGAAATGACATGTCTTTTGTACGTGGAACTTTTCGTGTTAGGGGGGATATAATAGAAATTTTTCCTGCACATTTAGAAACTGTAGCATGGAGAATTACTCTATTTGGAGACGAAATTGAACACATGTTTGAAGTAGATGCATTAACTGGAGAAAAACTTACAAAACTAAAAACCTTAAAAATTTATGCTAATTCACATTACGTAACACCAAGACCTACAATTAACCAAGCAATCAAATCTATTAAGGAAGAATTAAAAAATCATTTAAATTTTCTATATGAAAATAATAAACTTGTTGAAGCACAAAGATTAGAGCAACGAACTAATTTTGATTTAGAAATGATGGAAGCTGCAGGAACCTGCCCAGGAATTGAAAACTATAGTAGGTATTTATCAGGTAGAAATCCTGGTGAACCACCTCCAACCCTTTTTGAATATTTGCCGAATGACGCACTAGTTTTTACAGATGAGAGTCATGTAACAGTTAGTCAAATTGGAGCAATGTATAAAGGAGATTTTAGAAGAAAATCAACATTAACTGAGTACGGCTTTAGACTTCCATCTTGTATGGATAATAGACCGATGAAATTTGAAGAATGGGAAGCTTTTAGACCACAAACTATTCATGTTTCAGCGACACCTGGAGAATGGGAACTCAATAAGACAAGTGGTGTTTTTGTAGAGCAATCTGTTAGACCAACTGGTTTAATAGATCCAGAAATAGTTATTAAACCAACAAAAACTCAAGTAGATGATTTAATTTATGAAACAAAAATACAATCAAAAAAAGGTAATAGAGTTTTAATAACCACCCTTACTAAAAAAATGGCTGAAGCTCTTAGTGAATATATGTTTGAGGCGGGCTTAAAGGTAAGGTATATTCACTCAGACGTAGATACTCTTGAACGTATTGAAATCATTAGAGATCTGCGACTAGGTTTATTTGATGCATTAATTGGTATTAATCTCCTAAGAGAAGGATTGGATATTCCTGAATGCGCTCTTGTTTGCATTCTAGATGCTGATAAAGAAGGGTTTTTAAGATCAAAGACATCTCTTATTCAGACTATAGGTCGTGCCGCAAGGCATATTGAGGGTCGAGTAATATTATATGCAGATAGGATTACTGGATCTATGCAATACGCTATAGATGAAACTGATAGAAGAAGAGAAAAACAAATTAGTTATAATAAAAAAAATAATATCACACCAACTACTATAATTAGTAAAATCTCTGATGTTTTAGCAGAATTAAATAATAAAAATGGTAATGAAGAAAATAAAAACTCCCAAAATTTTGGGAAAAATATAAAGCAATCTATAAATGAATTACAGTTGGAAATGCAAAAAGCCGCTAGTAATCTTGATTTTGAAGAGGCTGCAAAACTTAGAGATGAGTTAAAACGTTTGCAACAAAGAGAGTTA